>Ga0315281_10006493_pt1 | contig 16619 bp, 16 predicted proteins | sample YL17G07_0_MG_FD_204540 | JGI IMG/M metagenome (GOLD analysis project Ga0315281, IMG submission 204540) | Sediment microbial communities from Yellowstone Lake, YNP, Wyoming, USA - YL17G07_0 | ecosystem: Environmental > Aquatic > Freshwater > Lake > Sediment | place: USA: Wyoming | collected... | reverse complement strand
GGCCTCTCGTGGTTGACGATCCTGCGCAAGCGAGAGGCCTTTCGCGAAGCCTTCGCCGGCTTCAGCATCGCGAAGGTCGCCGCGTTCGGCGCGGCCGACGTCGAGCGTCTGCTCGGCGATGCCGGTATCGTGCGCAATCGGCAGAAGATCGAGGCGGCGATCGGCAACGCCCGCGCCGCCCTCGAGGTGATCGAGGCGCGCGGTTCGCTGGCGTCGCTGTTCTGGGCGTTCCGGCCGGAGCGGCCGGACGGTCGCGGCGGGGCCGGTACGGGTCCGCGGTCGCTCGCCGAGATCCCGGGCGAGACGCCGGAGTCGCGCGCCCTGGCGGGCGAGCTGCGGCGTCTCGGCTTTCGCTTCGTCGGCCCGACGACCGCCTATGCGCACATGCAGGCGACGGGTATCGTCAACGACCACGTCGAGGGCTGCTGGATCCGCGACGAGGTCGAGCGCGAACAGCTCGCGGCAGCGGAAGCGCTCGCCTGAGTCAGCCGGCGAGCGCCTCGAAGAGCAGGACGCCGGCGGCCGTCCCGACGGCGATTGCGACGAGGTTCAGCACCACGTAGCTCGCTCGCGCCCGCACGGGCTGGGCCCATGTGCCCGTCTGGGCTCCACCCGGCAGCCGTGAGGGCGACCAGCCGGCGACGATCGCGACGGCGACCGGCACGCCCATCGCCCAGAAGAGCACGCCGCAGGCGATCCACACCCAGGCGCCCTGCACGTCCTCGGGCGGATGGACGCCGAACTCGAGGAAGTTCCAGCCGAGGGCGATGAACAGCGCCGCCCACACCGGCAGGACGAGGGTGAAGCCGCGCGCTCGGCTCGCGGCGACGATGTTGAGGATGCCGCAGGCGAACCCGGCGATGATGCAGACCGGGACCGCCCACGCCCAGTCGGGGGCAGGTTGCGCGATCTCGTAGGGACCGCCGCGGGCGACGAACCCGCCCAGCCGCAGGATCTCGCGCATGCTCACGAAGAGGACGGTGATGCAGGCGGCGAGCCCGAAGGCGGTGACGGCGACGAGGGCGAGCGCCAGCGGGCTCACCGGAGTCTCCTCGTCCGGCGACCGCGTCGTCCGCCAGAGATACACGCCGCACCCCCCGTGCCGCGGACCCTCGGGACTTGCCCCTCGCGGCGAGTGTACTACGCGCGCTCGTCTGCGCAGGGTCGTGACGTCACGTCAATCGCGCAGCGGCTCGAGCGTCAGCCCGTCGGCGCCGACGACCACTCGCGCCCCATAGGCCGTGCATGCGTCGTCGCGCATGATCGTCCAGAAGAGACGGTCGCCGATGAGAGTCACGTCGTTGAACGGGGAGTCTTCGGACTCGTCGGTGAAGGGGTCCTCGACGAGCGTCGACTCCGCGTTGGTGCCGAGGTTGTTGAGCTGGATGCCGCGCAGCGTACTGAGCGGCCAGCTGGCATCCGGCAGGGGAGAATCCGAGCCCAGGGGCGTATCGACCCAGACGACGAGGTCCCCGTCTACTGCCGGATAGGTCTGGCCGCCGGGTGCGCGGGAGACGGTGAAGGCCCTCCCGCTGGAGAGGTCGCAGCCGGCGAGGTCGACATCCACCAAGTCCGTTGCGTTGTAGGGCCACACGGTCCACACCAGCGACTTCTCGTCGGCAGCGGCCGGAGAGGAGGCGTATTCGTCCACGCGGATCGTCGAGCGAGTGTCGGTGGCGGCATCCCAGGCGTGGATGGTCCTCGCGCCGTAGTCGCTGGCGGCAGCAAGATTGGTTGCGGTGAAGACCTGCCGCCCGCCGAGAGCCAGGAGTTCGCCTTGCGCCGGGACCAGGCGATGGCGGCTCCCGTCGGTCGCGTCCCAGACCCAAAGCCGCATGGGGCCTGTCACCCCGACGACTGACCCGTCACGAGGCAGTTCGCTGTGGCTGCCTGACCAAGCGACGAGCGGACCATCGCAGGCAAGACCGTAGGCCGTCGGCACAATGCCGCCGCTCTCGCCAGGGTCGCTCCAAGCCGGCGGCGAGATCGTGCGCGCGGGTCGGCCTCGCGTCGCTGTGTACACTCTCGTGTCGTAGAGGTCGACGTACCCATCCTCGCCGCTGACGCACTCGGAGGTGTCGGTCCACGCGACGCGGTCGCCGACGAGCACCCAATCCCTGACCGCATATCCCGAGAAAAGCTGCGTCAGCCATTCGTCTGTGGACGTGGCGCCACTGGCGATGTCGAAGCTCAAGACCTCGACGTCCGGCCACGGGCCCATGGGGCCGACATCCTGCGGCGGCACGCGCCACACGACCCGATCGACGGTGAACTGGACCTCGCTCTCGAGCGGCATCGCGACGAGCTTGAAGTCGGCCATGGGGGGGAGGGCGGACGATGCGGCGGCGGTTGCCGCGCCGCCGGAGGGCTTGCTCGACGCCGTCGGCGTGTCAGACCCGCCGCAACCGGCCGTCAGCCCAGCGCCCGTCGCGAGCAGCGCTAGGAGCGCCAGTGCGGCGAGGACTATCGGCAACCTGTGCGAACGGCCCATGACCCCTCCCTGTCCCGACCACGACGCTGCAGGATAGGACGCGGGGAAGCTCCTGAACGTTCAGACGGGGCGGGGATGTGCTGCTACGCCGCCGGTGTCTTGCCCGGGCGGGGATGGCGGGGCTCGTAGAGCCCCAGTTCCCCGCCACCGGGAAGCTTGATCGTCGCGAGCAGGCCCCAGCCCTGATCCGTCACCGGGCCGGTGAACTCGACGCCCTTGGCCTCGAGCTCGCGGACCGTCTCGTCGATGTCGTCGCAGGTCAGGTACAGCTCGTGCCGCGGCCCTTCGCCCGGGTGTGCGGCGACTTCCGTCGCCGGGAGGGCGAAGATCGGCCAGTCGCCGCCGGCGTCGACCCAAGGCAACTCGAGGACGTCGCGGAAGAAGGCGCGGAGCGCCGCGGCGTCCTCGGTGTAGACGATGACGTGGGCGCCGTCGATCACCGGCGCTTCACTTGAGCACGACGAACGCGTCGGCCGTGAGCTCGTACTCCTCGTCCTCGTTGAGGTCGTGGACGAGGATGCGCTCGAGCTCGCCCTCGCCGCGCAGCTCGAGCGGCTGCGCCTCGGCGAGGATCTTGACGTCCGAAAGGCGCAGGGCGGAGCGCATGGCGCTGCTCACCGACGGATCCTTGCCGGTCGTCATCAGGACGACGCGGCCGGTGTGGTCGGTGAGGTCGATGGCGAACTGCGCGGCGCGGTCGCCGGTATCGAGCACGACGACGCGCTGATCGGCGAGCTCCGCCGGGTCCTTCAGCTCCGTGTACGCGCCCATCCCGTCGTAGTCGGCGAGGTTGGCGATCTCGACCTCCGCGACCTCCGCCGGCCGCGGGTGACAGGCCGTGTCGACGGGCGTCTTGGTCGCGTCCTCCGGCTTGATCCCGGCGCGCCAGTTCTTGATCGCCTCGTGCAGGGCGTCCGCCGCAAGGTTCGAGCAGTGCATCTTGATCGGCGGCAGGCCGTCGAGGGCGTCGGCGACGTCGCCGCGGCTCACCTTGAGCGCATCGTCCAGCTTCATGCCCTTGACCAGCTCGGTGATCATGCTCGAGGTGGCCACCGCCGAGCCGCAGCCGAAGGTCTGGAACTTGATGTCCTCGATACGGTCGTCGGGCGTCACCGCTATGTAGATGTCCATCATGTCGCCGCAGACGGGGTTGCCGACGCGGCCCACGGCGACGTTCGGGCCTTCGAGCGTGCCGACGTTCTGGGGGTTGCGGAAGTGCTCGAGCGTCTTCTCGGAGTACTGCGTGGATTTCATGCCGGTCCCTTCTCAGTCTGCGGCGTCTTCTGGTAGAGCGGCGAAAGCTCGCGCAGGCGCGCGATGACGCCCGGCAGCGCCGCCATGATGCGGTCGACGTCCTCGTCCTTGCTGAAGCGCCCGAACGTGAACTCGAGCGACCCGTGCGCCTCCTCGTGGAGGAGCCCGGTCGAGATGAGCGTGTGCGACGGCTCGAGCGTCTTGGAGCTGCAGGCCGAACCGGTGGAGGCGGCGATGCCGGCGTCGCGCAGCGACAGGACCATCGCCTCGCCCTCGACGGCGTCGAAGCGGAAGTGGGCGTTGTTGGGCAGGCGCACCGTCGGGTGGCCGTTGAGGTGCGAGCCGGGGATCTCCGCCAGCACGCGTTCGACGAGCCGGTCGCGGATGCCCTTGATGCGCGCGACTTCGGCCGGCATGTCCGCCGCCATGATATCGGCGGCGGCGGCCATGCCCTGGATCGCGGCAACGTCCTCGGTGCCCGAGCGGATGCCGCGCTCCTGTCCGCCGCCGAGCAGCACCGGCGCCACGGCGACGCCCTTGCGCGCGTACAGGACGCCGAGGCCGCGCGGCCCGTAGATGTCGTTCGACGACAGCGACATGAGGCCCACCGGCACCCGGCTCATGTCGATCGGGACGAGCCCCTCGGCGGCCACCGCGTCGCTGTGCAGGACGATGCCTGTGCCGGCGAGCACCTCGGCGATCTCCGCGATAGGCTGGATCGTGCCGATCTCGTTGCTCGCCCAGCCGACCGAGACGAGGATCGTGTCGTCGGTGATCCGGGCGCGCAGCTTCTTGACCGACACGCGCCCGTACAGGTCGATCGGCACGCGTGTCACGCGAAAGCCGTTCTTCTCGAGGTATTTGGCGATGTTGAGGATCGAGATGTGCTCGGCCTCGGTGATGATGACGTGGTCGCCCTTGCGCCGGTTGCGCTGCCCATAGCCGATGATGGCCAGGTTGTTGGCCTCGGTCGCCCCGGAGGTGAAGAGAATCTCCGCGGGGTCGGCGCCGATGAAGCGGGCGACGCGAGCACGGGCGTCCTCGAGAGCGGCCGTGGCCGCGTCGCCGACGCCGTGCAGCGACGCGGCGTTGCCGAACGTCTCGCCGAAGTAGGGCAACATCGCCTCGACGACGCGCGGGTCGACGGGCTTGGACGACTGATAGTCGGCGTAGGTGACTCCGGCCGCGCCGGAGGCGGGGCCGGCGGAGGATCGGACGGTGGTGGCTGGCGTCTCGGGGGCGGTCATCGTGAGGCCGGCCTCAGAACCACATCGTGGCGCCGGCGTCGAGCGCCAGGTCGTTGAGCGTGCCGGCGCCGACGATCTTGACGCCGTCGATCAGCTCGACGCTCTCCCAGCCGAGCATCTGCTTCGAGGCCTCGCAGACGTAGACGGTGATACCCATGTCCATCGTCGTGCGCAGCATCTCGCCGACGCTCGGGAAGCTGCCCAGCTGCATCGCGTCGGCGGCGCCCGGCTTGAGGACCTTGAGGCCCATGCCCAGGAAGTAGACGGCGGGCTCGAGGTCCATCGCCTTGGCGGTCTGGGCGAGCACGAGCGGAGAGTACTGGCGCTCTGGCTGGTCGCTGGTCTGAACGTAGAGGACGGATTTCTCGCTCTTCATCGCGGGTTCCTTTCGGGATCGGATGGCGCCGGCCTGAAGCCGCGCCCGCCTGAAGGCGGCGCGGCATGTCCGGCGCCTCTCGTCACTTGAGGCGCCGTATCAACATGCGCAGCTGGTCGCCGTCCTGCTCGACGGCGACGACCTCGTGCCCGGCGCGCTTGGCGAAGCGCTTCAGGTCCTCCTCGGCGGCGGGATCGTCGGCGAACACCTCGAGCACCTCGCCGATCCCGATCGAGTCGATGCTCTGGCGCGCCTGGAACAGCGGCTCGGGGCAGTACAGCCCGACGCAGTCGAGCGTGAGGGCCGCGGTCGTGTCGTCGGTCATAGACGTGCCTCCAGGTTCGCCGGTCGAGGGACTGTCCGTACTTATTCCCGCCGGTGGCGAGGTCAATCCCGATTCCGTCGGTTGGGATTAGGAACCGACCATGTCGACGGTCGCGCCTCGCGCCTGTAGCCTGTACCGCATGAACGCTGTCGACCTCAGCGACCTCGACGCCGTCATCGACGGACTGGCGGCGTCGGCAGCGGCAGCCGGCTGCGAGGTGCGGCGGATGGGCGTAGCCGAGCCGCCGCCGATCGACCTGCCGGCGGCCTTGAGCCGGGCGCTGGAGCGCCCGGTCGGCACACCGCCCCTGCGCGAGCTGGCCCGGGGGCGCCGCCGCGCCGTCATCATCACCAGCGACGCGACGCGACCGGTGCCGACCTGCGCGCTCATAGGGCCGGTCATGGCCGAGCTGGAGGCGGCCGGCATCGCGCGCGACGCCGTCGACGTCGTGATCGGCGGTGGCGCGCACCGGCCGGCGCGGCCCGAGGAGATCGAGCGGCTGCTCGGTCCGGAGTGGGCCGGCCGAGTGCGCGTCTCGTGCCACGACGCGAAGGCCGGGGATCTCGTCGACCTCGGCCGCACGCCGGCGGGCACGCCGTTGCTCGTCGACCGGCGGGTGGCCGAGGCGGACCTGCGCCTCTCGTTCGGGCAGGTCGAGCCGCACGAGTTCGCCGGATTCACCGGCGGTCGCAAGTCGATCCTGCCGGCGGTCGCCGCCGAGGCGAGCATCCTCGTCAACCACTCCATCGCCAACCTGAGTCATCCGCGGGCGCGACCGGGCGTGCTCGAGGGCAACCCGGTCCACGAGGACATGCTCGAGGCGATGCGCCTCGCCGGCCTTCACTTCGTCGTCAACGTCGTGCTCGGTGGCGACCTGCACCCGCTGGCCGTCGCCGCCGGCGACCCGGAGGCCGCGCACGCGACGCTCGTCGCGTTCGTGCGCGGCTACGCGCAGCTCGAGCGGCCGGAGGGGCCGGTGGACGTCGTCGTGACCGGCCCCGGGGCGCCGCTCGACATCAACCTCTACCAGTCGACCAAGCCGCTCGTCGGCCTGCAGCCGATGATCGAAGGCATGGCGGCCGGCGCTCGCCGCGCTGCGGCGTGGCGTCCACCGGTCGTGGTCCTGCTCTCGAGCTGCTGGGACGGGGCGGGTTCGGACGAGATGCTCTTCCCCTTCGACGGCGCCAGCAGTCCCGCCGACGTCCTCAAGCGCCTGCGCGAGCACTACACGGTCGAGATGAACGAGTCGTTCAACATCGCCCGCTTCCTCGCCGTCTGCCCGCGCGTCGTCGCCTGTTGCCCCGGCGTCGACGACGACGTCCTGCGCCGGCTCTTCTTCACGCCCGCGCAGACGCCCCAGGCGGCCCTCGACACCGCGCTCACACTCGCGGCGCCTGGTCCCGCCGTCGGTCCCGGGATCGCCGCCGGCCCAGTCTCAGACGTCGGCCGGCGTCCGTCGGTGCTCGTCTTTCCCCGCGCGCAGCGGGCGCTGTTCGGCGGTGGGGCGTGAGAGCTCCCCACCGCCCTTCGTCACGTCGGCCGCAGTCGAGGCAGCGGCTCCGGGGTCATTCCTTGGTCTCGAACTCCGTCGGCTTGTTCTCGCAGACGTACGTCGAGTAGCGACACAGCGCGCTGGGCGGCAAGAGGTCATAGTCGGGGCCCTTCCGTGCCGCGGCCGATACACTCTCGGGCGCCGTCAGCCGGTAGTAGTCGTAGAGCATGCCCTCGCGGTGCGCGGCATACGGCCGCTCGCCCATGACGTTCGGGGCGCCGGTCAGCTTCTCCATGTCGTAATGGACCTCGAGGCCGCGGTCGCTCACGACCACGTCGGTGACGGGGATCACGCTGAGGAAGCCCTTGAAGAGCTCCGTATCGACGAGCAGCCAGTGTGGCTTGCCATCGTCGTCTACGTAGAGATCGGTGATGTGCCCGATGTCGCGGCCGTTCTCGTCGATGATGTGGCGGTCGACCAGCTCCTCGGCGCTCAGCTTCGTGCTCACGTTCTCCTCCAGATCCGTCCGGATGTCCCGGGTGCACGTCATGTCTGACCAGTGCGTACTACCCTCGTGCGAACAATGTCGAACCAGCGGCGCTCGGCTCTTGTCACCGAGGCTTCGCGGAAGCAGACTGTAGACCATGGGTGTCGGCTTCGGGCCCGGGCCTCGATCCCGCGCCCGCCGACGGTTCACTGCGACGACACGGGGAGGCGCCATGGCGCGCGAGGCGGACCAGCGACTGACCGAGGCGATCGCCGCGATTCTCGACGGCCTCAGCGTCGACGAGTGGGGCGTCGCCTCCAACGCGGGCCGGGACCTTGCGCCGGACCTGCCGCGCGCCGTGAGCATCGTCATGCGGCACGCGCCGGCGGCCATGGAGGGTATCCCCGAGGACTCCATGTCGCAGGCGTTCTTCGAGGACTACGCGCGCCTGTTCGGGCAGCTCGACGAGGCCGCCTCGGCGGTCGTCGAGCTGCTCCAGGCGCGCGGCCACGAGGCCATGCAGACGGGCAACGTCATGTCGGGCCCGGGCGACGATCCGCCACTCGCGGACTGGGGCGACGCCGGCGTGTTCGCGCACAAGACGGCGGCGACGCAGGCCGGCCTGGGCTGGATCGGCAAGACCGCGCTCTTCGTCTCGGCCCGCTTCGGCCCGGCCGTGCGGCTCACGACCGTGTTCACCGACGCCCCGCTCGCGCCGGGCGCGCCGATCACCGAGAGCCGCTGCGGGCGCTGTCGCGTCTGCGTCGACGCCTGCCCGATGGAGGCCGGCCGCGACGTCCTGTGGACGGCCGGCACGCCGCGCGACGACCTCTACCACGAGAAGCGCTGCGAGGAGATCACCTGGACCCACCCGGAGTGGGACGGGACGTGCGCGGTCTGCCAGTCGGTGTGCCCGTACACGCGCGCGGTGCGCGATGTCGTACCGCCCGCGTCACTCGGCTAGCGCCTCACTGGATGCCGCCGGTCCGCGGTCGCGGGGGGCCGAACCCGGCCGGCGGCGGGCCCGTGCCGAAGTCGAGGTACCAGTGGCCGTCGTGCAGGTACTCCCCCGTCGGCGCGGCGTCGACCGGCGCCGAGAACAGTGCGGCGTCGGTCACCAGCGTGTGGTACTCGCCGTGCTCCCCGAACGGATCGACACCCATCGCCTCCAGCTCGTTGAGCAGCGCCGGCGTGATCTCTCTGCCCAGGTAGGCCCTGTCGAGGCGCTCGGCCAGGAGGCAGCCGATCACGGCTCTAGTCCGCGTCGCGAGCAGCTCGTCGGCGAGCATCCGCGACGATTCCCTCCACAGCGGGTACACCGGCTTCAGGCCGAGGCTGCGGCAGACGCGCAGTCCCCATCGGTGATGCCGGACGATGTGCAGGTCGCCGAAGACCGCTGCCTCCGCGCCCGCCTCGCGCCGCTGTTGCAGGGCCTGCACCCAGACGAGCTCGTAGTCGTGCCAGGATGCGGGGCACACGTCGAGGGGCAACCCGAGGCGGTCGGCCTGGGTGCGCACGAGCTCGATCGGCACCCCGTGGGTGAGGGTCACCTCGCCGTCGGCCCGGGCCAGGCACACGAGCGCCGCCGGCACGCCTCCCGCAGCGACGGCCCGGTGCAAGGCGAGACATGCGTCCTTGCCGCCGCTCCACGAGCAGAGGAACGTCGCGCCATGCAGGTCGCGCACCCCGGGACCGCCTTCACCCGTCGTCAGAGGTCGGCCGGAGCATAGCACCGTCTCCGGTCCCGCTCAGGACCGGTGCGGCTCGCTCGTCCAGCTCGCCCCCGCGGCCGCGACCATGACCGCCGCGATGGCGGCGCCCTCGACGAGCTTCAGGCGCTGTTCCAGGATGAGGAAGCCGGTCAGGGCCGCGATGGCGGGCTCGATGCTCAGAAGCACGCCGTATGTCGCGGCGCGCACCCTGCTCAACGCGAACAGCTCCAGGAAGTACGGGAACGCGGACGAGAGGACGGCGATCGCGGCGCCGATGCAGAGGGCGGCGGCGAGGCCGTCGGTCTCGACCCCGGTCACCGCGAGAACGGGCGTGAGCAGCACGGCCGAGCCGACGAGCATGAGCGTCGTCACCGGGAGAGGGTCCATGGTGGTGACGGCGCGCTTGGCGAGCAGCAGGAAGGCGGCCCAGCAGGCCGCGGCGCAGAGGGCGAGCGCTAGGCCGAGCGGGTCCACGGAGCTCGTCGGGCCGGCGAGCAGCACCACGCCCGTGCCGGCCAGGCCGATCCAGATGAAGTCGACGGCGCGCCGCGAGCCCATGACGGCGACCGCCAGCGGGCCGGTGAACTCGACCGCGACGACGATACCCAGCGGCGCCCGCGAGATGGCGGCGTAGAAGCTCAGGTTCATGAGCAGCAGAGCGAGCGTGAGCGCGGCGAGAGGCAGGCGGTCGCCGGCCGCCGGGACGCGCAGCGACCGCGGCCGCAGCGCCGCCAGGATCGCCGCCGCGATGGCTGTGCGCAGCCACAGAGTCTCGATGACGCCGGCCGACTCGATCAGGCGGGCGGCGAGCGCGGAGCCGGTCTGCATCGAGAGGGCGATGACGACGACCAGAAGGGCGGCCGAGCCGGCGGTCCGCCGCCGCACGGTCATTGGGTCAGGCTGTAGAGGCCGACCCTGTTCTTGCCGGCGGCTTTGGCCGCGCGCAGCGCCTCGCCGGCGAGGGACACGAGATCCTCGGCGTCCTCCGCGTGCAGGGGGAACCCGGCCACGCCGAGGCTCACCGTCATGTGCCCGAGGCGGTTGTCGTCGTCGTCGTGGAAATGCGTCGTCTCGATCAGCCTGCGGATCCGCTCGGCGACGACGCCGGCGCCGTTGGCGATGGCCTGGGTGTCGGGGAGGAGCAGGGCGAACTCCGGGCCTCCAAAGCGGCAGGCGACGTCGACATCGTCGCGGATGGTCATCCTCACCAGGTTGGCGGCCGCGCGGAGCAGGCGGTTGCCCTCGCGGTTTCCGTGGGAGGCGTTGAAGCGTGCGAAATCGTCGAAGTCGATGAGGACCAGCGAGAGCGGCTCCTTGTACCGCTGGGCGCGGACGATCTCGGCCGCCAGGCGCTCGAAGAGGAACTCGCGGTTCTTGAGCCCGGTCATCGGGTCGACGGTCGTGAGCCGCTGCACCGTGCGGCGGAGGCGGGCGATGTCGAGGACCAGGCAGATCTGCTGGGCGAGGGTCTCGATACTCTCGATCTCGCCGCGTGTGAGTGGCCGCGACCGCCCGGCGATCACGGTCAGATACCCGAGGGGCGCGCCACGCAACAGGAGCGGGGTCGCGAGGCGCACCGCACGCTTGGTGGACACGGTCAGCGTGCGGCGCTGCTCGATGGCTCGCCGCTCGAGGTCGTTGGGGTCGGCCGATCCTGGTCCGTTCTCGCCTTCGTCCTTCGGACGCGGGGGGAACTCCGCGTACGTGCCGAAGTCGGTGTGCAAGAAGACGCGCACGCGACACTCGCGACCGTCGACAAGGGTGCCGATCTGGTCTGTGACCGCCGCGACCGCCTGTTCGGATTCCAGGAGATCGGCTACTGCGCGGCCGGCGGCGCGCAGGGCCCCCGTCTGTCGCGTCGCCGCATCCGCCGCCTCCGCGTGGTCCAGGGTGCGGAGGGCGCCGGCGAGGAGCTTGGAGCAGAGGGCGAAGCGCCTCTTCTCCGCCAAGGTGAGCTTGGCGGTGGGTCCAGTCTGCGCGAGCGTCAGGGCGCCGACGACCTGGTCGCTCACGCGCAAGGCGACGGTCGCGAGTCTCGTCGACGCATGGGTCTCAAGCTCGGCCTTCGCCGCATCAGGCAGGTCGTCGCCTGGCCGCCACACGACCATCTCGGCGCCGTCGAGGACGGCGCCGAGATCGGGGCGCTTGACGACGTCGGCGACCGTCCCCACCCGGAGCTGGTCCGGGGCTTTGCGGGTCTTGGTCCCGCCGGAACGTCTGGCCTGCCCACGGGCCCACACGGCCCGGCACGTCAGAGTCCCTCCGCTCTCGCCCCAGATCTCCACGCGCGAGGCGTCGGTGGCCGCGGCGATGGCCTCGGCGGCTCCGGCCAAAGCCCTGGCTGGATCGCGACTCGAGGTGAGCGCCGCGACGACGGCGGCGATGGTCTGCTGGGGTCCCAGTCTCGGCCGTGAGCTCACATGCCCTCCCCGCATGCCGCCCGGCTGTCGCGTGCATAGTACAGCCTCGGCTGAGAAGGCGGGATGCTTGAGAGACGAGGGAGGAGCTACCGCCGTCGCGGGTGGACGTCAGCCGTTGAGCGTGATGGCTCCCGCCGGGCACACCTGGATGCAGCGGCCGCAGAGGCGGCAGGCGTCGGCGTTCGCGACGGCCACGCCGCCGCCGCTCGCGGCGAACACGCCGAAGGGGCAGACCTGGAGGCACTTGCCGCAGCCCGTGCAGCGGCCGGCGTCTATCGCGACGCGCGCCGTCGACGTGGTCGTCTGGGCGGACTCGCCGGCGCCCGCCGTGCCGGCGCCGTCCTGCGCCGCCGACGTCGTCGACGCCGTGCTGCTCGTCGAGGAGCCCTCACCCAGCCACGAGACGGCGGCGCTCGCGGCGGAGCGACCGACCAGGCCGCCGACGAGAGCGGCGACGCCGACCGTGCCGGCACCTTTGAGGAAGGCGTGGCGGGTCAGGCCGGCGCGTTCGACGGGCTCTGACCTGCCGGCCGACGCCTCGAACGCGGGCGCCGCCGCGATCGCCGGGACGTGCACCTGCGACGCCGGGGCGACGGGGACGGCGGCCTTCGGGCGGGGAACGTCGGTCGCGGCGGGCCGTCGACCCGTCCTCCTGCTGCCCGCCAGCCGCCGAATCATCGTCGTGACCCAACGCCAGTGCAGGGCAGTGTGCAGCACGACGCCGGCGATCATGACCACCGCCGTCCAGTCGTGCAGGGTCCGCCACGTCGCGTAGTCGACGCCGAGGGCCGTGGTCGTCGACACGGACAGCGTGAGCCACCGCGCGGGAAGGAGAAACACCAAGCCGCTGACCGCGGAGACGACGAAGGCGGCGGCGATCGCCGCGTCGACGGCGAAATTGACGAGGGCGCGGTTGGAGACTCTGTTCATGGCTCTCCTGCTGGGGAGTCGTGGACGGTGCGTGCCGGTCGACGACGGTAGCAGCCGGCCCTGTGTGTGCGCCGCGACGCAACTGTGGGAGTGCTGTGAAGGCCGGGGCGCCCGGCGGGTGTCGCGTCCGCTCGCTCCGGCGTCAGACTCTCAGGCGGTAGCGGCGTGGCCCACCGGCAGGCGCACGCGGAAGGTGGTGCCGGCGCCGGGAGAGGTCTCGACCGAGACCGTCCCGCCGTGCTCCTCGACGATCGCGGCGACGATCGCCAGGCCAAGACCGGTGCCTCCGGTCCGTCGGGTGCGCGAAGGATCAGCCCGGTAGAAGGGCTCGAAGGCACGGGCCGCGTCTTCCGCCTCCATGCCGGGCCCCTCGTCGGCGACCTCCAGCTCGGCCCAGCCGGCCGAGGCCCGCAGCCGCACCGCGACCGGCGTGCCCGCCGGCGTGTGGCGCAAGGCGTTGCCGACGAGGTTGGCGACGACCTGGCGCAGCTGGGTCTCGTCGCCCGTCACGACGAGCGTCTCGGGACTGTCGACGGCGATCGCCCTCCCGGGATCCTCGACGCCGGCGTCCGAGACGGTGTCGGCGATGATCTGCGCCAGGTCGACCGGCGCGCGCTCGGGCTCCCGGCCCTCGCCCAGACGGGCAAGGCGCAGGAGCTCATCCACCATCACGCCCATGCGCCGGGACTCGTCCTCGATGCGCCGCATCGCGGTCTCGAGGTCGTCGGGGTCGTCCTTGGCGCCGCGATGGAAGATCTCGGCGTAGCCGCGGATCGACGTGAGCGGCGTGCGCAGCTCGTGTGAAGCGTCGGCGAGGAAGCGGCGCAGCTTCTCTTCGGTGCGCGTGCGCTCGTCGAAGGCCTGTTCGATCTGCTCGAGCATGGCGTTGAGGGCGAGGCCGAGTCTACCGACCTCGGTCTTCTGCTCGGCCGGTTCCACGCGGCGGGAAAGGTCGCCCGCCGCGATGGCGCCGGCCGCCGTCGCCATGTCCTCGAGCGGGCGCAGGCCGCGCTTGACCAGCCACCACGCCAGCACGCCCAGCCCGACGAGCGCGGCCACGGTGACCAGCACCTCTATGCGCAGCAGACGGCCGAGCGTCTGCTGCACGTCGGTGACCGGGACGGCCACGACGAGGGCTGTGCTTCTGTCGGGCGAGGCCTGCACGAGCACGCGGAAGCGGGTGCTGTCGCCGTCCTTCGCCCCCGTCGTCAATCGGGTGATGCTCGTCTTGCCGGACCCCGGCAGAGGCGTCGGCAGCGCGGGCGTCGGGAGCTTGACATCGGCGTACTTGATGGTGATCGCGTTGAGGACCGTGCCGGTCGCGTCACGCAGCTCGCCGTAGGTCCCCGGCGGCAGCTGGCTGCGGCCCGGCGCGTCTTGGCCGAACGGCGATCCCGCACCTGTCGTGCCGGTGCTGAGCGCGCGGGCGATAGGGTACTGAGCGTCCTCGAGCTGCTGGTCGACGCGGTCGAAGAGGAACGAGCGCAGCGAGACGTACGTCGCCGCGTCGGCGACCAGCAGCGCGATCGCGACCAGGCCCACCAGGGCGAGCAGCAGGCGCAGCCGCAGGGTCATGCGTCAGTCCCTCTGCGAGGGCCCGCGACGGCTCGCGTCACGGCTCAATCCCTCGGCAGGCGCAGGCTATAGCCCACGCCGCGCACGGTGTGGATGAGGGGCGGGTCCTCGGCGTCGACCTTCTTGCGCAGGTAGCTGATGTAGGTCTCGACGACGTTCGCCCGCCCGCCGAAGTCGTAGTCCCAGACGCGGTCCATGATCTGTGACTTGGTGAGCACGCGCCGGGGGTTGAGCATCATGTAGTGCAGCAGCTTGAACTCGGTGGGGGTGAGGTCCACCACTTTGCCGCCGCGGAGGACCTCGTGGGTCTCTTCGTCCAGCTCGAGGTCGGCGAACGCCAGGCGCCCGCTGTCGCGCTGCTCGCCCATGGTCCGCCGCAGGATCGCCCGGATGCGCGCGACGAGCTCCTCGACGCTGAACGGCTTGGTCACGTAGTCGTCGCCGCCGATGGTGAGGCCGCGCACCTTGTCTTCGGCGCCGTCGCGCGCCGTGAGGAAGAGGATCGGCACCTCCTGGCGCTCGGCGCGAAGCCGACGCGCGACCTCGAAGCCGTCGATGTCGGGCATCATGATGTCGAGGACGACCAGGTGGGGGTGGAACGAGGCGGTCGTCGAAAGCGCCTCGCGGCCCCCGTGGGCGGCTGCCGTCTCGAAGCCCTCGTAGCGCAGCGCCATGGTAAGCAGTTCGGTGATGCTCGGCTCGTCGTCGACGACAAGAATGCGCGTGACCTCTTCCATCCCCACCTCCCTTGTGAGTGTTCAGGGGGATTCTAAGCGCATTTGCTGTGAGTCTGCTGTGAATGTCATGTGGGGCGCCGCGGAGTGTGATGTGGACGCGTGCGCGAGTGCCGCGCGAGCGCACGCGTCCCGGATTCACAGCGACCTCACAGGACGGACTCAGGAGCCTGCCAAGCCGCCGCTGTAGAAGTGCCGTCGGAGGGAATCGATGGCGCACTCGGCGCCGTGCAAGGAGGAGCCTATGTTCTTCATCTATCTCTACCGCGAGCTGCGCCGACGACATCGCCAGGCCCTGCTCACCGCCTTCGGCCTGGCGATCGGCGTCGGCCTCGTGGTCGCCGTCAGCGCGTACGCGCGCGGCGTGGGGGAAGCACAGGACAAGGTCCTCAAGTCGCTCTACGGCGTCGGCACCGACATCACGGTGACGCGCACGGCGCAGATGGGCAGTGGCGGCCCGGCTGAGATCGGCATGAACCCCGGTGAGCGCCAGGACCAGGGTGAGAAGTTCTCCCGCGACAGGGTCATGACCTCCCCGGGCCAGCAGTCGATCTCGACGACGAAGATCGATCAGATCGCCGCCCTCGACGGCGTCAGGGCGGCGGTCGGCGGCCTCACGCTCACCGCGATGCACGTCGAGGGCAAGTTCGCCCAGATCGCCCAAAGCCAGGGTGGCCAACAGGCACAGCCGTCCGGAAACACACCTCAGACGATGCCCTCACAGGCCCCGATCCAGATCCAGTCCTACTCGATCACCGGGGTCGACGTGACCGACCAGGCGATCGGTCCCTTGAGCTCGGCCACGATCGCCAAGGGGCGGACGATCACCGCCGACGAGGCCAAGGCCAAGGTCATGCTCGTGGAGAAGGGCTACGCCAAGCAGAACGACCTCGCCGTCGGCGACAACTTCAAGATCAGCGGCGTCAAGTACGAGATCGTCGGCTTGGTGACGTCGTCGGGCAGCTCCTCGAACGTCTACATCCCCCTCGCGCGTGCACAGGCGCTCGCCGACCAAGGTGACGCCGTCAGCCAGATCTACGTGAAGGCCGACAGCGCCGAGAACATCGCCGCCGTGAAGAAGGCGATCAAGAACGCCTTCCCCAAGGCGACCGTGACGACGGCGGAGGACCTGGCCGACCAGGTGAGCGGCTCGCTCGCCAGCGCGTCGAAGCTCGCCGACCGGCTCGGCACGTGGCTCGCCGTCGCCGCGCTTGTCGCCTCGTTCCTCGTCGCCAGCCTGCTGACCGTCTCGTCGGTGTCGCGCCGCGTGCGTGAGTTCGGGACGCTCAAAGCACTCGGCTGGCGCAGCAAGAGGATCGTCGGCCAGGTGCTCGGCGAAGCGCTCGTCCAAGGGGTGGTCGGCGGGATCATCGGGGTCGCGGTCGGCCTCGGCGGCGCCTGGCTGATCACGTGGCTGTCGCCGGCGCTCGAGGCCAGTGTCGGCCCCGTCGCCGGCGCCGCGATGGGCGGTGCCGGCGGCTTGCCCGGCGGCCCCGGGGGCACGATGGAGCAGGCGGCTTCGGCCGCCAGCACGGTCTCCGTCCAGCTCGGCGCACCCGTCAGCGTCCAATTGATC
>Ga0315281_10006492_pt1 | contig 16620 bp, 18 predicted proteins | sample YL17G07_0_MG_FD_204540 | JGI IMG/M metagenome (GOLD analysis project Ga0315281, IMG submission 204540) | Sediment microbial communities from Yellowstone Lake, YNP, Wyoming, USA - YL17G07_0 | ecosystem: Environmental > Aquatic > Freshwater > Lake > Sediment | place: USA: Wyoming | collected... | reverse complement strand
CAGCCGGCCGATGGCGACCCCGGCGCCCTCGATCCGCTGGGCGGCAGCGCGCAGGCGCATGCCCGGCGCGATGTCGAATTCGGCTGGGAGCCTGGCTACCGCGACCGGGGTCGCCGCATACCAGACGGTAAAGCCGCCTGCGGCGAGCAGGCCAACGACCACGAGGGCGAAGAGGGTTTTGAGCAATGGAAGAGAATAAAATTCACTCCATTCTACTGTGAGCACCATGAGCATCGCGAGGCTGGAGCAATACGGGCTGCTGCAGGTGGCAGGGGAGGACGCGCGCGGATTTCTGCACGCGCAGCTGACCAATGATGTCGAGAATCTCCCGCCCGGCACGGCCCGCTACGCGGGCTGGTGCTCCGCCAAGGGCCGTTTGCTGGCTACTTTTCTCGTCGTGCCCTCCGGCGGCGGCTTTTTCCTGCAGTTGTCGCGCGATCTGGTGCCCACCGTGGCGAAACGCCTGTCGATGTACATCCTCAGATCAAAAGTGAAGATTACTGATGCGACCGGACGATGGGCGCAGTACGGTCTCTGGAGCCCGGCCGGCGGGGATCCGCTTGCCGTGAGCGAAAGCGGCGGTTCGATCACGGTTCGCATCGAGCCGGGCAGATCTCTCGTCTTTGCCCCCGAGCCATCGAGTGGCCGCTATTCGCCGAATGCGTCTGCCGATGACTGGACGCTCGCCGAGGTGCGCGCGGGGCGACCGCTCATAGTGCTATCCACCCAGGATCAATTCGTGCCGCAGATGGTGAATCTCGAGTTGGCGGGCGGCGTGGACTTCAAGAAAGGCTGCTACCCTGGGCAGGAAATCGTCGCGCGCGCCCAGTATCGAGGCGCCGTGAAACGGCGCATGTACCGCTTGCGCGGCGGTCCGTTGCAACCGGGGCAGGAACTCTACAGCGACGCTACGCCGGGCCAGGCGAGCGGCACCGTGGTCAATGCGGCCGGCGACGAATCGCTGGCCGTGCTGCAGGTGTCCGCGATCGAGGCGAATTCGCCGATTCGTGCGCAACCGCAGGCCGCGGCGCTCGAAGTACTGCCCCTGCCCTATTCCCAGTGACCAGTTACTACGTCTACTACCGCATCGATCCCGCGCGGGTTGGCACGCTTCGAACAGATATTGAAAATCTCTTCGAGAAAATTCAAAAGGAAATCGGCGTTCGCGGCCGCTGGATGCGCCGGCGTGACCAGGCGACCACCTACATGGAAGTGTACGAAAGCGTGAACGACGAGCAGGCGTTCGAGACGCTGCTGATGCGCGAGGGCGCGAAGCTCGGGCTGGAGCGGCACGTGGAGCGCTTCGTGTGTGCCTGATTCTGATCGCGTGGCGCAAGCACGCGCAGTTCTCGCTCGTTGTCGCGGCGAATCGCGACGAATTTCATGCGCGGCCGGCCGCGGCAGCCGCGTTCTGGAAGGACCGTCCCGGCATCCTCGCCGGCCGCGATCTGCAGGCCAACGGGACATGGTTCGGCGTTGCACGCAACGGGAAATTTGCATCAGTGACCAATTATCGGGGCGCGCACGATCCGGACGCCGCCGAATCCCGCGGCGCGCTGGCGACGCGCTTTCTCGAGGATAGCCCGCCACCCGCTGCCTATATGGCGGAGCTCTTTTCAAAACGAACATCCTTCAGCGGCTTCAATCTGCTTGCTGCTGATCACCAGGAGCTCTGGTGGCTGTCGAACCGCGGCGGTGACCCTCGGTCCCTGCAGCCGGGCTTCTATGCTCTGGGGAATTTCCTGCTCGATTCGCCGGACGTCATGGAGATAAAATCCCGCTTCCAGAACACCACGGTAGCGATTGAACCGCTGTTCAATCTGCTCGCTGCCGCGAAGATTGTCGCGCCGGCCTACGGTACGCGCTGCGCCAGCGTGCTGCTGGCGGACAAGGATGACCGGATGCAGTTTGCCGAGCGACCCTTCGACGCGGCAGGCAAGGAAGGCACGACGGCGCGCTATGAGTTCCGTGCCCTGCGCTAGAGGGTCTTGCGCATCTTCTGGTGAAGAATGCCGGCTTCCGTGTAGACCTTGCCGTCGGCGACAAAACCGTAGTTGCGGTAGAACTCCGCCGCCTGCAATTGCGCGGACAGCAATACTTCCGTGTGGCCGCGCTTGCGCGCCTCCGCCGTGAGCGCCTCGAGAATGGCCGCGCCGATGCCGCGACGGCGCCAATCCTTCACCACCGCCATGCGCCCGATATGACCGTCCGGAAGCAACCGTCCGGTGCCGATCGCCTTGCCGTCGGCGTCGTAGGCAATCGCGTGGAGGCATTGGACGTCTATGTCGTCCAGTTCGATGCCCGAGGGCACGTTCTGCTCGCCGACGAAAATGCCGAAGCGCAGTGGCCCCGCCACCGGCTGTGCATGCTCCCAATCCATGAGTTCGATCCGGACCATAATGCGAAAGTATAATCCGCGCTCATGAAAAGTCTATGGAACGACGCCGATGCTGCCGGCTTCGGCGGGCCGCTCGGCCAGCGCGTCTACACCTCCAGGTTGCTCGGCCGCGACAAGTCGCTGGTGCTGCACGGCGGTGGCAATACATCGCTGAAAATCGAGGAACTCGACCTGTTCGGCGAACGCGCCGAGATCCTCTACGTCAAGGGCAGCGGCTGGGACCTGGAGACTATCGAGCCCGCAGGATTCGCACCGGTGCAACTCGACTATGTACGGCGTCTCGCCTCGCTGCCGGCGCTGTCCGATCCGCAGATGGTGAACGAGCTGGCCACCCATACGCTGCGGGCCGGTGCGCCGGCACCTTCGGTGGAAACCATCCTGCACGCCATCCTGCCGCACAAATATGTCGACCACACGCACGCCGACGCGGTGCTGTCGATCTCGAACGCGCCCGATGGCGACAAACGCATCCGCGACATCTACGGCGACAAGGTGGTCGTGATCCCGTACGTCATGGCCGGCTTCGACCTCGCGGCCTACTGTGCGCGGGAATTTCCGCAGCAGAAAACGAAGCACACCGTGGGCATGATCCTGCTGTCGCACGGGGTGTTCTCGTTCGCCGCCGATGCGCGCGAATCCTACGAACTGATGATCGAGCTGGTCTCGATGGCTGAGAAATATCTCGCAGCGCAGAAGGCTTGGAGCGTAGGGTTACCTCTCGTGCCGGCGCTTGCGTTCAAGCGCGAGGAAGCTGCAAAGCTTCGCGGCGAGGTCTCCCGGGCGGCCGGCTTTCCGCTGCTCTGCCGGTGCAATGACTCGGCGCATTTCCTCGGCTTCGCGCGCCATCCCGATGTGGCACGCATTTCGCAGGGCGGGCCGGCGACCCCGGACCACGTCATTCGCACCAAGCCGCTGCCGATGCTCGGCCGGAATGTGGAAGATTTTGCTTTGAATTACAAGAATTACTTTGACCGGAATTCGCAAAAAGCAAAAGAGCCGAAGACGATGCTCGACACGGCGCCGCGCATGGCGCTCGATCCGGAATTCGGCCTGGCCGCTTTTGGGCGCACCGCAAAGGACGTGGGCATCGTTGAAGATCTCTACGGGCACACGGTCGATGTGATCCTGCGCGCCGAAGCGCTTGGCGGCTGGAAGGCGCTGGACGATAACCACACCTTTGACATCGAATATTGGGACCTGGAGCAGGCCAAGCTGAAAAAGGCCGGCAATCCGCCCGCGTTCGCCGGCGAAGTCGCCATCGTCACCGGCGCCGCCTCGGGCATCGGCAAAGCCTGCGCCGAAGCGTTCCTCAAGCGAGGCGCAGCGGTAGTCGGCCTGGATCAGAATCCTACTATCGAGACGCTGTGGCAGCGCCCGGACTTTCTGGGTTTGGTTTGTGATTTGACCCGGGAAAAAGAAATAAAAGACGTGATTGACAAAGCCGTCAAACATTTTGGCGGCACCGACATGCTGGTCTTGAATGCCGGTATCTTTCCCGCCTCCCAGGTCGTGCAGGACATCGGCAGCGACATGTGGCGCAAGGCGATGACAGTCAACGTCGAGGCGAACCTGCTGGTCATGCAGGCGTGCCACGCGCTGTTGAAGCTGGCGCCGCGCGGCGGCCGCATCGTGGTCATCGGCTCGAAGAACGTGCCCGCGCCCGGGCCCGGCGCCGGGGCGTACTCGGCCTCGAAAGCGGCGATGAACCAGCTCGCGCGCGTCACCGCGCTCGAATGGGGCAAGGACGGTATCCGCATCAACAGCATCCATCCGAATGCGGTCTATGACACCGCGCTTTGGACCGACGAAGTGCTCGCCTCGCGCGCCAGGGCCTACAACCTGACGGTGGAGCAGTACAAGAAGAACAACATCCTGAAGACCGAAGTCTCGTCGAAGGACGTCGCGGAACTGGCGGCGGAAATGTGCGGCCCGCTGTTCGCCAAGACCACCGCCGCGCAGGTGCCCGTGGACGGCGGCAACGAGCGCGTGGTTTAGTGACGATCGAACCGATTCGCTGGAAAAGCGAGCAGCTCGAACTGCTCGACCAGCGGCTACTGCCCGATCAGACCGTCTACATTGTCTGCAGTACCGCCGCTGATGTCGCCGCTGCGATCCGCGACATGGTGGTACGCGGTGCGCCTGCCATCGGTTGCGCCGCTGCCTTTGGTTTTGCTTTGGATAAAAAAAAGAATTTAGACGAAAAAAAAGCATTCGAAACCCTTGCCGCCAGCCGCCCAACCGCGGTCAACCTGTTCTGGGCGCTGGACCGGATGAAGAAGGCCGCCAACCCCGAGGCCGAGGCAATCGCGATATTCAACGAAGACCTGGCGGCGAACCGCGCCATGGGCCGCCACGGCGCCGCGCTGATTCCGAAGGGCGCGCGCATCCTGACCTACTGCAACACGGGCGCGCTGGCGACCAGCGGGCACGGCACGGCGCTCGGCGTTGTCAGAACCGCTTTCGAGCGGGATAAGACGATCTCCGTCATTGCCTGCGAGACCCGGCCCTACCTCCAGGGCGCCCGCCTCACGGCCTGGGAATGCGTGCGGGAAGGCATTGCCTGCACGCTGATCACCGACAACATGGCCGGACACCTGATGAGCAAGGGTGAGGTGGACGTCGTCATCGTCGGCGCCGACCGCATCGCCGCGAACGGCGATGCCGCCAACAAGATCGGAACCTACATGGTCGCCGTCCTCGCGCGCCGCCACCGCCTGCCCTTCTACGTCGCGGCGCCGACCTCGACCTTCGACCCGAAAACTGCCGACGGCGCCACAATCGATATCGAGGAACGCCCGGCACACGAAGTCACCGGCTATCGCGGCGTGCGCTGGGCGCCGGAAGGCATAGCAGTAAGAAATCCGGCGTTCGACGTCACGCCGGCGGAACTGATTACGGGAATCGTCTGCGAGAAAGGCGTGATACTCGAACCCAACCGCGAACGGGTTCTCGCGATGCTTACTCAATAACCCGCTCGGCGCGCAGCAGCACGACTTGCGGGATCGTGATGCCGAGCGCTTTCGCTGTCTTCTTGTTTATTACCAATTCAAACTTGGTCGGCTGCTCGATCGGCAGGTCGCCGGGCTTGGCGCCCTTCAGGATCTTGTCCACGTAGACGGCGGCATGCCGGAACAAATCGAGGTAGCTCGGGCCGTAAGAAAGGAGCCCTCCAATTTCCACGTATTCGGACGGCCCGTGCATGGTCGGCAGCCGGTGCTTGAGCGCAAGCTCGGCGATTTTCCGGCGCTCGGGAAACAAGAACGGGCTATGGATGACGAAAACGGCCTCCGCGCGCCCTCGCGTCGCTGACGAAAAGGCATCGGCAAAATCCTTCGTACTGCTGCTTATGCCTAAATTCTGCAGCGCGATCTTTGACGATCTGGCTGCGGCCTCGAGCTCTCTCATGGTGGTCACCGAGCCGATATTTTCTGCGTGCCATATGACTGCCAGGCGGGTCATCTTGGGCAGAACTTCGCGCAGCAACTCCAGGCGCTTGCCGGTTAGGTCAGGCGAAACGCTTGAATTGCCAGTCACGTTGCTTCCCGGTCGCGCGAGGCTTGTGGCGAGTCCCATGCTCACCTGATCGCCGCCAGATGCCATGACGATTGGTATTTTTCCGCTGGCCCGCTTGGCATCCAGAGCCGCGGCAGTGCCGCCCGTGACGATCACCGCGACGTTGAGGCGCACCAGTTCCTGGGCCAGGGCCGGGAGCTGCTCCGGTTTTCCGCCGGCGAATCGCAGCTCGAAGGCGATGTTCTTGCCTTCCACATAGCTGAGTTTTTGAAGCTGCTGCCGGAAGGCCGCCCAATACTCGACGCGCTCGCTTGCGTCCAGCAGTCCGATGACAGGAACCTTGGCGGCACGTTGTGCGCTCGCGTTGCGTGCTGTGACCAATCCGGCACTGAGGCCAAGAATGCCGAAGAGTGCCTGCCGTCTCTTCATCCGATCCCCCTCGACTCATTATGCCCGCTATAGCGCTTCTTCTTTTCCGAGTACGCCGACCGATTTCAGGCTTTCGGCGACCCAGGCCTGCTTCAGTTCGCCGCGGCCGATGGCTGCCATGCGCTGGTTTTCGGCGTCGACCTTGGCCTGGGCGGCTTTAACAATTTCTGCCGCAGTCTCCCGCGGCACTACCACCACCCCATCGGCATCGCCGACGATAAGGTCGCCCGGATTGACCGTGGTGCCGGCGAGCGACACTGGCCAGTTAATGCGGCCGCCCGAGTTTTTGAGCGGACCGTTCGGATTGCAGCCGGCGGCGAATATCGGGAAGCTGCCTTTGGCGCAGTCCTCGGTATCGCGCACCGCGGCGTCGATGACGAATCCCGCGATGCCGGCCTTCTGCGCGTGCGCCGCCATCAGCGCGCCGGTCAGAGCGCAGCTCAAATCGCCCTTGCCATCGACCACGATCACGTCGCCAGGCTTCGCCAAGGCCAGCGCGGCATGGATCATCAGGTTGTCGCCGGGACGCACCTCGACGGTGAAGGCCGGACCGGCCACTTTCATCGATTTCGAGAGGGGCTGGATGCGGCCGCCCAGCGTGCCGCGCCTGCCGCCGACATCAGCGAGGATGGAAGCCTGGAATTTGCTTGCCGCCTTGACGAGACTGGCGGGAACCCGGTCGATCGTGCGGCGGATGGAGGGGTTGTCGCTCATGGTTTGATGTCCACAGGGGTGTAAGGAGGAACAAGATCGAACAACTCAATAATGTCTGCATTGTGCATGCGCACGCAGCCGATCGAACCCGGCTTGCCCATTTCGGCTCGCTCGGGAGCACCGTGTATGTAGATGTAGCGGCGCATCGTGTCGACGTCGCCGAGACGATTCTTGCCGACTTCGCAACCCGACAGCCAAAGAATGCGCGTCAGCATCCAGTCGCGTTCGGCATGTTTTTCATCCAGCTCCGGCGACCAGATCTCGCCGGTGGGGCGGCGCCGCACGAACACCGCGTTCGGCGGCTGCCCGGCGCCGATCTTGGCGCGCACGATGTGCCGGCCGCGCGGCGTGCAGAAACTGCCGTTCTTCTCTCCAAGTCCGTTTTTCGAGGTGGAAACCGAGTAGACCTTGTCTCCGTAGGTGAGCGTCTGGCGCGCCACGTCTATTTCTATTTTCATCGGCGTGCGGCGAAAAATCCGCTCAGAAGCGCACCGCACTCTTCCGCCAGCACCCCGCCTTGCACGATGGTCTGCGGTTTCAGTACTTTCTTCTTTGGATCGACGGCCCCGAAGATCACACGCGCGATCCGCGCATGGAACATCGCGCCGAGGCACATCTCGCAGGGTTCGAGCGTCACATAAAGGGTCGCCCCGGGAAGACGATAGTTCTTCAATGCGCCCGCTGCCGCGCGCATGGCCTGGATCTCCGCATGCGCCGTCGGGTCGCAGGAGGAAATCGGGCGGTTCCAGCCTTCGCCGACGATCTTCCCCTCCATCACCACCACGGCGCCCACCGGGACTTCACCGTCCGCCTGGGCTTGCCGGGCAAGCTCCAGCGCCCGCCGCATGAAAAACTCGTCGCTCATTCAAATATCAGTTCTACCTGCTTTTCAGGGAGTATGAGGCATGGCGGTCCTGGCCGAGCAGCTTGACGAGCGCCGGCATCACGGCTTCAAGGGCGGCATCCAGTTTCCAGGGCGGATTGAACACGAACATGCCGCTGCCGTGCAGTCCCAGGCCATCGCGCGCAGGCGCCATGACTTTGAGCGTCGCGTGGAGCCAGCCCTTTGCAGTGAGCTGCTGCAATTGGCCTGGCAATTCCTTCGACTCGGGGCGCTGCACCTGCGGGTACCAGACCGCGTAGATGCCGGTGGCGAAGCGCTGCAGCGCGTCGCGCATCGTGTCCAGCACCCTGGCGTAGTCGGCCTTGTCCTCGTAGGACGGGTCGATCAGCACCAGGCCGCGGCGTGACGCGGGCGGCAGCACGGCCTTCAGCCCCGCGAACCCGTCCGTCGGCTGAACCGAGATCCGCCGTTTCAAATTCGCATATTGTTTCTGCAGCACCTCGCTCTCGGTGGTGTGCAGTTCGAACAGTTGCAGCCGGTCCTGCTCCCGCAGCATCTGCAGCGCCATCTGCGGCGATCCCGGGTAATGGCGCAGCACGCCGTCCGGATTCATTTTCCTTACCTGCTGCAGATACTCCGAGAGCGCAAGCGGCAATTCGCTTTGCCCCCCGCCTTTTACCCATAGGCGGCCGATACCGTCCTTGAATTCACCCTTCTTTTGGGCGAACGTACTGTCAATCGAATAAACGCCAGCGCCTGCGTGGGTATCCACGAACCAGAGCGGCGTTTCCTTGGCGGTAAGGTAGGAAAGCATCTGCACCAGGACGACGTGCTTGAGCACATCGGCGTGATTGCCGGCATGAAAGCCGTGGCGGTAGCTGAACAGCCCCTACTCCCACTCGATCGTTGCGGGCGGCTTGGAGGAGATGTCGTAGGTCACGCGGTTGATGCCGCGCACTTCATTGATGATCCGACTGGACACCTTGGCGAGCAGCTCGTGCGGCAGCGGCGCCCAGCCCGCGGTCATGAAATCCGTGGTCTCGACCGCGCGCAGCGCGACCACGTACTCGTAAGTTCGGCCGTCGCCCATGACGCCCACCGATTTCACAGGCAGGAATACGGCGAACGCCTGGGCGGTCTTGTCATACCAGCCCGAATTCCTGAGCTCATGGATGAAGATGTCGTCCGCGCGCTGCAATAGTTCGACGTACTCGCGCTTCACTTCCCCCAGCACTCTGACCCCCAGCCCGGGACCCGGGAACGGATGGCGGAATACCATCTCTCGGGGCAGGCCGAGCGCCAGGCCGAGTTCGCGCACTTCGTCTTTGAAGAGCTCGCGCAAGGGTTCGAGCAGTTTGAGATGGAGCGACTCCGGCAGTCCGCCGACGTTGTGGTGAGACTTGATCGTGACGGCCTTCTTCGTCTTGGCTCCCGCCGACTCGATCACGTCCGGGTAGATCGTGCCCTGCGCGAGCCATTTCGCATTCTTAATTGTTTTTGATTTTGATTGAAAAATATCTACAAATAATTTGCCAATGATCTTGCGCTTCTGTTCCGGGTCAGACACTCCCTTGAGCGCGCTGAACATGTCGCCGCCAGCGTCGACGTGGATCACCTTGACATGCAGGCTCTTCGCGAAGGTATCCATCACCTGCTGCGCCTCGTTCAACCGCAGCAGGCCGTGGTCGACGAACACGCAAGTGAGCTGCTTGCCGATGGCCTTGTGGATCAGTGCGGCGGCAACCGAGGAATCCACTCCGCCCGACAGGCCGAGTATGACTTCCTCATCGCCGACCTGCTGTTTTATTCTCTGAATGGCTTCGGAAACATAGTCCGGCATGTTCCAGTCGCCGCGGCAACCGCTGATTTCGCGCACGAAGCGGTGCAGCAGCTTCGTGCCCTGTGCGGTATGCGTGACCTCCGGGTGAAACTGCACCGCGTAATAGCGGCGCGCCTCATCCGCCATGCCGGCGATCGGGCAGGAATCGGTCGAGGCCATCAACTTGAAGCCCGGCGGCATTTCGACGACCTTGTCGCCGTGGCTCATCCAGACCCTGAGCATGCCGTGGCCCTCGGGCGTCTGGAAATCCTCGATGCGTTCGAGCAGCCTGGTGTGGCCGCGCGCCCGCACTTCGGCATAGCCGAATTCGCGCAATTTCCCGGGTTCGACCTTGCCGCCGAGCTGCTGCGCCATGGTCTGCATGCCGTAGCAGATGCCGAGCACCGGAACGCCAAGCTCGAAGGCCGCCTTGGGTGCCTTGAGCGTGGAATCCTCGTAGGCAGAGGCGTGGCTGCCGGAAAGGATGATTGCCTTCGGCGCGAAGTCGCGCACGAAGGCGTCGCTGACGTCGCAGGGATGGATTTCGCAATAGACCCTGGCTTCGCGCACCCTGCGCGCGATCAGCTGCGTGTATTGCGCGCCGAAGTCGAGGATGAGGATCTTGTCGTGCAACGCGCGCGTGTCCTAGCTATTCGACCCGGTAATTCGGGGCCTCCTTGACGATCTGCACGTCGTGCACGTGCGACTCGCGCATACCGGCCGAGGTGATCTGCACGAAGCGCGCCTTGCTGCGCAACTCTTCGATCGTCCGGCAGCCGGTGTATCCCATGCTGGCGCGCACGCCGCCGAGCAGCTGCTCGATCATCGACAACGCGCTGCCCTTGAACGGCACCCGGCCCTCTACGCCTTCGGGCACCAGCTTGTCCACGTTCATGTCGGAATCCTGGAAATAGCGGTCGGCGGATCCCTTTTGCATCGCGCCGAGCGAGCCCATGCCGCGATACGACTTGTAGGAGCGCCCCTGGTAGAGCTCGATTTCGCCGGGCGCTTCCTCGGTGCCGGCGAAAAGAGAGCCGAGCATGACCAGGTGCGCGCCCGCGCCGAGTGCTTTGGCGATGTCGCCCGAAAACCGGATGCCACCATCGGCAATCAGCGGCACGCCTGATTTGGCCAGCGCCTCCGCGACGTTCATGATCGCCGTGATCTGCGGCACGCCGACCCCGGCTACCACGCGCGTGGTGCAGATCGAACCCGGGCCGATGCCCACCTTCACGCCATCGGCGCCGTGATCGACCAGCGCGAGGGCGCCCTCGCCCGTGCCGACATTGCCGCCGATGACCTGCACGCCCGGGTATTTCTTTTTGATCCATTTGACGCGGTCGAGCACACCCTTGGCATGCCCGTGCGCCGTATCCACCACCAGCACGTCCACACCGGCATCGACCAGCATTTCCACCCGCTCATCGGTACCCTTGCCGACACCGACCGCCGCGCCGGCGCGCAACTTGCCCTGTGCATCCTTGCAGGCGTCGGGATGCTCGGTTTCCTTGATGATGTCCTTGACGGTTACGAGCCCCTTGAGACGCCACTGCTTGTCCACCACCAGCACGCGCTCAAGCCGGTGCTTGTGCAGTTGTGCCATGGCGTCCGCCCGGCTCGCGCGCTCGCTCACCGTCACCAGTTTGTTCTGCGGCGTCATGATGTTGCGCACCGGCTGATCGAGTTTTTTCTCGAAGCGCAGATCCCGGTTGGTGACAATGCCGACGACTTTACCCGCCGCGACGACCGGAAAGCCGGAGATGCGGTGTTTTTTCTGCAGCGCAATAACCTGCCGCACGCGCATGTCGGGCGTGATGGTCATGGGATCGCGCAGCACACCGGACTCGAAGCGCTTGACCTTGGCGACTTCGGCGGCGTGCTCTTTCGGCGAAAAATTCTTGTGGATGATGCCGATGCCGCCTTCCTGGGCGATGGCGATCGCGAGACGCGCTTCGGTAACGGTGTCCATCGCTGCGGACAGCAACGGGATGTTCAGTTCGAGCTTGCGGGTGAGGCGGGTTTTCAGGGAAACATCGCGCGGCAGGACGCGCGAGTGGGCGGGAAGGAGGAGGACATCGTCGAAGGTCAGCGCCTTCTGGATCACCCGCATGGCGGTCCTTGCTTGCAAAAACGCATTATACGCGAGTCACGTGCCGTATCGACGCCGACGGCCGCGGCGCGCGCGCGCGCGCCGTGCTTCGTTCGGGTCCGCGGCGAGCGGCCGCAGGATTTCCACTCTGTCGCCCCCGCGCAGCCGTTGCTCGGGCGTTACGCGCTTGCCGAAAATTCCAAGCTTGAGCTGCGCTGCGGTCAATCCGTGGCGCGCGAGCAGGCCGCTTGATTCGATCGCCATACGGGCAATGGCACCCTCGGGCAATTCGAGGACGGCGATGTCCTGGACCTTCGCCAGGGCGTAAACTACCTCAACGCGCAAGCGGAACCCCCAGGAGCGCACGGGTCCGACGAGTGAATGCGTCCACGGTACCGTCGGCGATGCGCCTGAACACCGGTTCCAGGACCGCGGCGACGATGCGGTTGGAGAACTCATACTCCATCGAATACTCGGCTTTGCATGCGCTCGCCCCAAGCGGCGTAAAGCGCCAAGCGGCGACAAAGCTCTTGAACGGCCCTTCGACCAGCCGCATGTCGATGGATTGTCCGCGGACGTGGGTGTTCTCGGTGGTAAGCGAATACCGGAGCCCCTTCAGCGCCAGCGTGAGCGTGGCGATCGTCCGACCCGAATCGCGTTCGCGCATTTTGGCTGCCGCGCACCAGGGCAGGAATTCCGGATAAGACTCGATCGCCGCGACGAGAAGGTAGAAATACATGGCGTCGCACTCGACGAATGCCGAGCGGGAGATGCGCTTCATGGGAAAATCAGGGCCAGAGCCCGATTACCACTATGTCGATCACCGAAAACCGCAAAGCATTCCACGATTATTTCGTGGAGGATCGTTACGAGGCCGGCCTGGTGCTGGAAGGCTGGGAGGTCAAGGCAATCCGTGCCGGCCGTGCGCAGATCGGTGATGCCTACGTCATCGTCGACGAAGGCGCGCTCTGGCTCCTGGGCGCGCATATAAGCCCGCTCGGCAGCGCCTCGACCCATGTCACCGCCGACCCGACACGCACGCGCAAGCTGCTCATGCACGCCGAGGAAATCCGGCGCCTGGTGGGCAAGGTCGAGCAACGCGGCTACACCCTGATTCCGCTCGATATGCATTTCGCCAAGGGGCGCATCAAAATTCAGATCGCCCTTGCCAAAGGCAAACTCAAGCACGATAAGCGGGCGTCGGAGCGCGAGAAGGAGTGGCAGCGGGAGAAGACCCGGCTTTTGCATCGGCGCTGAGACCGGCAGGATCGCCTGCCAGCGATAGCCAGGTCGAAACCACGGTATCCGGATTGAGCGACAGGCTCTCGATTCCCTGTTCCATCAGCCAGCGCGCGAAATCGGGATGGTCGGACGGCCCCTGCCCGCAGATGCCGACGTACTTGCCCTGCTTGCGGCAGGCCCGGATCGCCATTTCGAGCATCGCCTTGACTGCCCCGTCCCGTTCGTCGAAGGAACCGGCAACCAGAGCCGAGTCGCGGTCCAGGCCCAGCGTGAGTTGCGTCAGGTCGTTGGAGCCGATTGAAAAGCCGTCGAAGAATTCCAGGAATTGCTCGGCGAGGATGGCGTTTGACGGCAGTTCGCACATCATCACCAGCCGCAAGCCGTCCTGGCCGCGCTTGAGACCGTTTTGCGCCAGCAGTTGCACCACGCTGCGCGCCTCGTCCAGGGTCCGCACGAAGGGCACCATCAGCTCTACGTTGGTCAGCCCGAGCTCATTGCGCACCTTGCGCAACGCGGCGCATTCGAGCTCGAAGCAGCCGCGAAAATCCGCGGCCAGGTAGCGCGAAGCGCCGCGAAAGCCGAGCATCGGATTTTCCTCGTCCGGCTCGTAGCGCTCGCCGCCGATCAGCTTGCGATACTCGTTCGATTTGAAATCCGACAGCCGGACGATGACCGGCTTGGGCCAGAACGCGGCCGCGATGGTGGCGACGCCTTCGACCATCTTCTCCCGGAAAAACGCCTTCGGGTCCGGGTAGCCACGCGCGGCGCGCTCCACGGTCGCTTTCAGGTCTTCCGGCAGGCCTGGCCAGTCGATGCAGGCCCTCGGATGGATGCCGATTTCGTTGTTGATGATGAATTCGAGCCGCGCCAGGCCGACGCCCGCATTCGGCAGCTGCGCGAAGCCGAAGGCCAGCTGCGGATTGCCGATGTTCATGGCGATTTTGACCGGGATCTGCGGCAAGTCGCCGCGCTCGCTCGTGGTGACCTCGAAGGGCACGGCGCCAGCATAGACGTTGCCGGTGTCTCCCTCGGCGCAGGAAACCGTGACCGCCTCGGCATCGGAGAGCCGCGAGGTGGCATCGCCGCAACCGATCACGGCCGGAATGCCCAGTTCGCGCGCGATGATCGCCGCATGGCAGGTCCGGCCGCCGCGGTTGGTCACGATGGCGGAGGCAAGCTTCATCACCGGCTCCCAGTTGGGATCGGTCATGTCGGTGACCAGCACATCGCCCTTCTTCACGCTTGACATCTTCGCAGCGTCTTTCACGATCCGCACCGGGCCGGCGCCGATCTTCTGGCCGATCGCCCTTCCGCTGGTGAGAAGCCGGCCTGTCCCCGTCAGCCGGTAGCGTACTTCGCCGCCGCCCCTTTTGCGCGAGCGCACGGTCTCGGGCCGGGCCTGCAGCACATGGATGCTGCCATCCATGCCGTCCTTGCCCCACTCGATATCCATCGGACGCCCGTAGTGCTTCTCGATCAGGCAGGCAGTGCGGGAAAGTTCGAGAACGTCGCTGTCCGACAGCGAGAAGCGGTCGCGCTCCGCGGGAGACACGTCTTCGATGCGCACCGAGCGTCCTGCCGAGTTCTCGCCGGAAAAAATCATCTTCTGGAGTTTCGAGCCGAGCCGCCGGCGCAGGATGGCAGGCTTGCCGGCTGCCAGCATCGGCTTGTGGACGTAGAACTCATCCGGGTTCACCGCGCCCTGCACCACCATTTCGCCCAGTCCCCAGGAGGAAGTAATGAACACCACGTCGCGGAAGCCCGACTCGGTGTCGAGCGTGAACATGACCCCGCTCGCCCCCAGATCGCTGCGCACCATCTGCTGGACTGCGGCGGATACGGCGACGGCGCCATGCGCGAAGCCCTGGTGGGCCCGGTAGGAGATGGCGCGGTCGTTGTAGAGGGACGCGAAAACGCGGCGGATCGAGGCGAGGACGTGATCCGCACCCCGGATATTCAGGAACGTTTCCTGCTGGCCGGCAAAAGACGCCTCCGGGAGGTCTTCGGCAGTTGCAGAGGATCGGATCGCAAATGAAGTATCACTTGATGTTTCAGATACAAGCCTTTGATAATATTCTCGTATATCATTTTCAACTTGTGCCGGAAAAGGGGTCCGCTCGATCCAGCCGCGGATCTCCGCGCCGCACTTTGCCAGGGCGTCGACGTCCTGCGGATCGAGCGTCTTGATGCGATCCGCGATACGCCGGTCGAGGCCATCAGCGCAAAGGAACGCCTGGAAGGCCTGCGCGGTGGTGGCGTACCCCCCGGGCACCCGGATGCCGGCCCGGCAAAGCCCGCCGATCATCTCGCCCAGCGAGGCATTCTTGCCGCCGACCCTGGGCAAGTCGGCCATGCGGAGATCTTTGAGCCACGCGACGTACATTTCCTTGGTATTTTAGCCACCATGCCACAGCGCCGCACCGTGTTCTTCGTCTCCGATGGCACCGGCATCACGGCGCAGATGCTGGGACACAGCCTGCTCACCCAGTTCGAAGGGGTGGAGTTCAACCAGGTAACGCTGCCCTTCGTCGATGACGTCGACAAGGCCCGCGATTGCCTGGAGCGGATCGAGCGGGAGTCGCTGCGCGGCAGCGGCCAGCCGATCGTGTTCTCCAGCCTGGTGAATGGCGACGTGCGCGAGGTGGTTCGCCGCGCCAATGCGCTGTTCGTGGATTTTTTTGAAACCTTCATCGGCCCACTCGAGAACGAGCTGGGCGTCAAATCGAGCCATACCATCGGCCGCTCCCACAGCGCCACCGACAAGCAGGAATACAAGCAGCGCATCGAGGCGATCAACTTCTCGATGGCGCACGACGACGGCGCCTCGCATCGCGACCTGGGCGCCGCCGACGTCATCCTGGTGGGCGTATCGCGCAGCGGCAAGACGCCCACCAGCCTCTACCTGGCGCTGCAGTTCGGCGTCAAGGCGGCCAACTATCCGCTGATCCCCGAGGATTTCGAGCGCAAGCAGCTACCCGAAGTGCTGCACGCCTACCAGAAGAAGCTCTATGGCCTGACCATCGCGCCGGAGCGCCTGCAGGAAATCCGCCGCGAGCGCCGGCCGGGCAGCCAGTACGCCGACCCCGCCAACTGCCGGTTCGAAGTCGAGCAGGCGGAAACGCTGATGCGGCGCGAGGGCATCCGCTGGATCAACTCCACCGCGAAATCAATCGAGGAAATCGCCACCACGATCCTGCGCGAGCTCAAGCTCGAGCGCCACGTTTACTGAACTCGTAGAAGCAGATCGCGGCGGCGGCCGCGACATTCAGGGATTCGGCGCCGCCCGGCATCGGGATCGTGACCTTGAGCGCCGCGCGGGCGGCTAATGCGTCGCTCACGCCCCGCCCTTCGGCGCCGAATATCCAGCCGATGCGCCCCGAAAGATCCGCAACGGAGATTGCGGCGCCACCGCGCGGGACCGTGCAAACCAGCGTGCCCTCGAAGACGCCGATATCGACGGCGAGATCGGCGTTCTCGGCGATGCGCATCGAGAAATGCGCGCCCATCGCAGCACGCAGCACCTTGGGCGACCACGCGTCCGCGCAGCCGCTACCCAGCACCGCATCCGAGAT
>Ga0315281_10006491_pt1 | contig 16621 bp, 21 predicted proteins | sample YL17G07_0_MG_FD_204540 | JGI IMG/M metagenome (GOLD analysis project Ga0315281, IMG submission 204540) | Sediment microbial communities from Yellowstone Lake, YNP, Wyoming, USA - YL17G07_0 | ecosystem: Environmental > Aquatic > Freshwater > Lake > Sediment | place: USA: Wyoming | collected... | reverse complement strand
TTGTCCCATGATAGCATATTCTCAAGAGCCTCACTTACTCCGTACGCAAGACAATCATTCGCGCAAGAGGCCAATGAAATTACCTCTTGGACTCTGCAATCGACAGCTCCGCGGACTCTACTCCTGTCTGGCTGGAGGTCATAGATCCAGGCCAGACGGTGTCCGTCTCACTTCAGTATGCGAACGGTTCACCTGTCGGAATCATCCTCTACTACAACTGAGAAGTCTACGCCGATCCTCCTCCCCCGCTTCTTCTTGGGACTTCGAACAGCGAGCTCGACTACGCCTTTAGAGGTCTTCCATCCTCGAAATAGTCGGCTAATACGCGCATCCCCATCCTTCTATTCGTATCTCTTGCAAACTCAACGAAGGATGCACCAAACTGGGTGTACTTCGTCAGAAACATGCCGTATTCCTCCCTCGATCTATCTGGCACGGAATCAACACCTACCCTCCTGCACGCTTCGAAGTAGGAGTCTACAAACAAACGCTTGTAAATGGAAAGCAGGTGGCTGAACTCGGCCGCAAAGTGCACGAGCAATTGCTTCCTGCTTGGGCGTCCGAAGCTTCGCCGTATGTCAGATTGAAGTTGCGTGAATGGTGTGTGGATCACGGTATCGTAGCTGCTTGCCAGCTCCTGCATCAGATACTTCTCTCTTGGATAGGCTTCTGGCACCGTCATGGTTTGCCTAGGGTCTGGCTGCTCAGAGAATGACCGCATCGCCTGATGAATCCCAGTGGTGCGATCTCTTGAAGCTAATTCAAAGAAGCCATTGACAAGATCCGCCAGTTTGGGCAAGATGTCTGCCGCCGCTGATTCTTCTCTAGATTCTTGACGCCATTTATCGACTCTTGGACGAAGAGGTTGCACGACGAAATAGAAACCGAGTAGCGCAAGAATAGCGGCACCAAAGCCCGCGACTACAAGATTGAAAACAAATGGGTCCAAAGAACCCCGCGCATTCGAAATGACCGCGATGAGAAGAGTGACCATCGAGATGACGATTGCGGCTACGTAGGCAAGGCTCTTCATAGATTCTCTCGGTTGAGTTTCTCCCTGCTGCTGAGGGAAGTCTCTGACCATGAAACTCACGGGTGACTAGTGTCAAAGAGGATCTATAAGTGCTCATGGACTTGACTCGTGCTCTGCCGATTAACACCCGTTTGGGTACCCAGCGTCCGATACTGCGGGTGAAGATCGTTTTTCACACGTGTCAGATGAGATCTCTGTGACTCGTCGCGAGGAGCTCAAGCCACCAGCTCAGCGGTCTAACCGTTCTGTCAACCCGTTGCGATCGCTCGTAGGCATGAAGCCATTCAAGGAAATTGGGTCTAGTCACAAAGTGTGCCCTCAGGGTAGGGTACGCCTCGCATAGGATCCTGATGTTCTCGTCGACAGTCAGGGTCGAGTCATAGTGGCTTGCCAAGTCGTAGACCATGGGGTCCTCTCCATGGTGCGCAATCCATTCGCTCACGTATGCCATGTAAGCGAACACTGCAGGGCGTTCTTCATCAACTGACATCATGGGCTCCTACTCCTGCTTCCTTCAATGCTCGTTTTGGCATTCTCCCCTTACGCGCTTTCATGCCAGGCGGTAGCTTCACGCCGACATAGCACCATGTTGGAGTACTTTGCTGCTCGCGGCCTCGATAGTGAGCTCCGTAATAGTAGTAGTAGTCCTTCCCCTTGGCAGGTATCCGTTTCAGAAAGAAGCCTTCGAAGTTCGGTTTGCCACAGTTCGGACATATCTTCCCTTTCGACTTACCCACTACGCTTCACCCCGAGCCTTCTTGACTATCTGAATGTGCCTTTGCTCTGCTTCTGCTACAACCTGCTCTAGATCTTCCTTGGTTTCATGTCGACGATTATGCACAGTACAGAAGTGTGCTAGGATGCTGGGGACTGCAATGAAGTTGTGAAACATCTTGCAGTGTGTACAGTATCGTGAGAAGGCTACTGGACATTTCTCATCAAAGATCGGCTCGAACTGAGTTGAAGACGATAGATTGCAATCTGACATTCGATAGAATTGGACTATGCTGCAGTCTGAATCTGCATCTATGAAACCCATATCTCGTCTGTTTCGTCTTCGCTCTTCAGCTTTCCATTCGGCTTCATGCTGTTTGCAGTATTCGGCGTATCGTCGTTTGATCTCAGCTCGCTCTTCTGGAGTGTGTTCGACGTTGCCCATTGCTTTGTCCCTAGTAGTTTAGGTAATGGGTTGATAGATATAAAGTTTAGGTAATGGGTCTGTCTATTGCCACTTTGAGTTGAACCCCTACCCTTCTAGTGGAGAATGGAACGATGCATTCTAGCCCCCCACACCCCCCAGGCCCCTCCCTTTTCTATACCAAACGAGCCCCATTACAAACTCCGAAAACGTAACGACGAATTTGCGCCACCCCTTTGCCCTTTAATTTTCTGCTTTTTGCTTTTCTCTCTGGTAGGTTTGGTTGTGGGGTTTGTGGGCGTAGCCCTTACGGGGGGTTGGTGGCTTCGACGTCGTGTTCCTGCTAGTCCTATCGTGGCTTACGCGTGTGTGTTGCTGCTACTTCAGAGTAGCCCTTAGCCTCTGCTTGGCCTACCTGTCTTCGCCGTTGAACCTACCCTAGCCTCTGGCCTGTCCAACTTCTTGTCCAAGTTTGTCCAACCTGTCCAACTCTAGCCTACTGATCCCTGTAGCCTAGACTCTGAAGCCACGTAGCCCTGTAGCTCAGAAAGCCTAACCCAAGCAACGGAAAAGAACCTGAAGCCCAACCCAGCCACAGACAAGCCCAACGGCTCAAGAACAGCCCAAACGGCCCAGGGAGGGGAAACAATCTGGCGCAAAAGGGTGCAACGGAGCGGGTTTCGAGGCGGTACGGGGCGTCTTGCATGCAAATCGTTACGCTAGGAAAGTGGGTTCCACGCTAGGTGTTTTGCAGCTCCTTGCTGAGTGTTTTGCAGCTCTCCGACGGGGCGTGAGGACTACCAGAGGGCCCAGAGGGGGATCACGGCGCCCATCTGGGCAACTTGGATGATATCGAGAACACAGTGCACTGTTGCGAATGTGAACGCGGCTATGCCGACCGCTAATACGAGTAGTGGGAGCCTGCTTGTTGGCCAGCGAAAGTGCATTGCTTGTGTGAGCAACGTGACGACTAGGGAAGCTGTGAGCACTTTGACGACGAACATGCCTAGAGGGGTGAACGGAGCCAATAGCCACGCCTCGTAGCTGACCGCAAGACCGTTCAAACGGGTGTTCAGGATAATGGCCGTGGTCCAATAATCTGCGAAATTGCATGCGACGAATGCAAGTGTCAGAGCATTCAGACTGCGATGATAGGTTCTCAGAGTAGGCTTGGAGTAATGCAGATTAGCTTGAGAGTGCCTAGCCACTTCGGGGTTCCTCCTCGAGCTCGGCTTCTTTGACCAGGGGCAGGGCGACGGGTTGGGACTCCATCTCTCTCATCCACGACTCCTAATACTGTCATAGTATGATGGGTAGCTTTAAGGCTTTCTAGTACAGTAACAGTATGGCGTGTGACCATGTACACAAGAGTGCTCACGGAGCTGGAGAGGCGACAGGCTAAGGCATTCCTCAAACAGGATGGAGAGAAGACTCTCAACATCCAGGTGCTAGTAAGTCGAGCGGGAAGCTACCTGCCTCAAATCAAAGAGGATGTCGAGCTTCTCAGGAAACTTGTCGCTGCATACAGTACCAAAACGAAGTAGCGACTGAACGACCCTGAATCAGAGACCCCAGAATTGCGCCCAGCAGAAACTGTTTAGTCCATAGTCCCCTGTTGGACCAAACCTCAAACCGATTCTTGCAAAGTGCAACCACTTATCCTCGAATGTTCCTGATCGATGCTGTTGGCGCCGCTCAATGTTCAACATGAAGATTGGTGCCAGCCTAGCTTCTCGTTGCAGGTCACGCAGTGCTTCTGCCTCTAGTTCACGTGCCTTGGCGACGGCTTCGCCTTCTCTCGCAACATCGAGGATCCACTGCACCACATCCATCATGTCTTCTCCTCTCCGACCTGGCCTCGGCCTTTGCATCGGCGACAGTATCGCTCGACTGTCACGTAGAAGGTCTGGCTCGTTCTCCAATCCTTTCGTTCCTCTAGTGATTCTATCCAGCCTGGGCGTTTGCTTCGCCTGCAGGCGGGGCATGGCACTAGAACCTTCAGGGCGGGACGCCTCGTGACTTTGGGGTGGCTGTGCTTCATCGCGTAGGCTGCTCAGCAACAATCCATTTCCCCTGTCACAGGCCTCCTGACGTGGTCCAGCGTTGCAGGAACTCGGTGCCACTCTCGGCGCGTGAAAGTTTGTAGTTGACGCCGCCGATCTTGACGCCTTGTTTGCCTAGTGGCTTGATGAGATCGTAGAGTCGCTTTGCTCTCGGGTCAGCGAGAAGTGTCTCGTCGACGCGGATTGTCCAGAGTGCGGGTTTCTTCTCTGACTGCTTCCAGGGTAGTGTTGTGTATGGATCCGTGGTGCTTGGCGGAGTCGGCGCTGCCGTAGACGGTGAAACTGGTGTAGGAGCGGGCTTCGCTGGCGGTGTAGTGACTGGTTGCTGAACAGACGGGGCTGGAGTGGGCGGAGCTGACGGGGTAGCTCTTGATGCGGCGATTGCCGTCGCTACATCTTCGGCGACGAGGGTGTCAAGTTTGGCTCTCAATTCTTTGATGACTTCAAATGCTTTGTCGCGTGGCACTGCTGGGTCTTCGATAGTGTAGTAGGGATGAGCGCTCTCGTATTTGCCGACATTGATTGTTCTCTCTTTATGCACTGTGACTTTGACGAGTGCGGGTTCCTTGCTTGCTGGCGTTTCTTGTTTGCTCGTTTCTCATTCACCTCCCACGTTTTGACTCATTCACCGCATCCTCGGTGACCACAACTCGGGCAGACGACGCATGCCGAGGCGCTCGGAAGTGAAGCACCACAACTTGGGCACGACTGTGTGGGCTCGCTCAACTTGCTGAGCCTCCCAACTTCGTGAAAACCAGGTGGTACGAGTGAACGATGAACGCGTGACGACGATGCTTGTAGCGAGCACGCTGCAGCGGAGCTGAAGAAGTGTAATAGCGGTAAAGAATTCTGTCGTAGAGTTGGAAGTTCCAGAGAAGCGCGATTGCGCGGTCACTGTGCGGGTAGAATGAACCGTTCACCCACTGGTCCTGAATCTTCAGGATGAGGCGGCCGCTCGGTTTCAGAACGCGGGCGAATTCGCTGTTAGCGTAGACAATGAGTGAGTAGATGTCTTCCTTCATCCACCCTGTGTAGGCATAGTCCTCGTGACGCGGGTCGCCCCATCCTTCTTGCCACTCTTCCAGGAACGGCGGGTCGAACACGATCGCGTTGAATAGACCGTCACGAAATGGAAGCTTCCGCACGTCGAGGCGAATATGAGGGCTTGGCGTGAGCTGAGATTTCACATCAGCGAACACAAACTCGTAGTCGAACCCGTCGAGAGTTCTATCTTCGAGTCGCTTGTACATGCGTCTCGGCCCCGCGGTCGGATCGAGTACAAGAGCTGGTGGCGGCACGTAGAATCGCAGAAGTTCAGCGAAGGCTTCGGCTATGTTTGTTCTCACGCCGTCAATTATTGACCAGGGCGGTCGCGGGTATGCGACGGGCGGCGCCAGCTCGCTCATCTCGAGAAGACCTCCTTTGTGAGCTCGAGGTTGAGATGTCTCACGGCGCGGTGGCATTCCTTAGCGGCTGCTTCAATCAGCTCATTGATCTTGATGTTGTGCGCTCGCCCTGAACGGGTGTTGACGACGTGTCGGACAAGACAGTCGTCATGGTCGGGATCGGGAATCACGAATACTGTGAGAACTACGCCGCCCCGCTGTGCGAGTACTCGGTCTGCAATGATGGATAGGGCAACGTTCGCTTCGCCGTCAGGGTTGTCGGTTGTTCGACAGGTCTGATTCATCGTGGCTTTGCCTCCTGGTCGAGGTTGCGAAGCTTCGACAAGGCGAGTTGCGCATATTCGCGAGCGGTTCTCTTCTGAACACCCCAGGTTTGCATTGCGTGGTGTACAAGGTGCTTCTCGCCTGTGATTCCATGTTCAAGCGCGTGCATTGCTAGGATGCTGATGCGTCTCAACCGTTCGTTCGTGGAATGGGGAGGATTTGTGGGCGGCTGGGTCGTGAGCGGCAGGATTGATTTGTGACTTGTGTCAGGAATGAGAGGGAAGAATGGGTTGGATGGATGCGGCACGTTTGGTGCGGAAACAGGAAAAGGAGACGAGAGAGGAAATGGAGCTGACGCTGCACCGTTCTCCTCTTTCTTCATAGTGGAAGGGGGCGGGGGCGTGCACGCGCACGTCGAGGGAGGCCCTCGGTCGAAAACAAGGGGGGTAAGGGCGTCTGGGGGGGCCTGGCTAATGATTGGATCAATGCATTGTGTGTGTGTTTTACCCAACCCGCTCTCAGGTGTGCTTAACTTCTGGGCAAGGGCAGGGGTGGGTGTGCACGCGTGCAGACCCAACAGGCGAGCGAGCGTGGCTCTGAAGAGCTCTGTGAGGCCTGAGGCCCAGTGCTCCTGGTTCGGGTAGGCATGAGAGTAGTCGACCTTGCACGTTTCGGTGAGCCATGTCGTCAGTGACTTAGGCAGAATGTATGGCAGGCAAGGGTAGAGTTGGATCCCGCGATAACGCGCAAGGCGAGTCTGGCCCTTCTCGAATGATGGGGCTACGACATACTTCCAAATGTGCTCGTACTTGTCGCGGATTCGGCGACTGTATTTCTCTAGTGCTTTGACGATGCGGGTAATTTCAACGTCATGTAGAGGGTTCACCCAGTTTCGCAACACCAGGAGGACACACGTCTTGTCGTGGATGATCTGATGGATCTCGATACGGTGTTTGTCAACGAGTTCACGTATGATGTTGTGTTTTGCATTGAGTGGCGTTAGAAGGTCGACGATATCCTTACGGAAGTTGGTGTTGGCATGATTGTGGATTTCCCAGCGAGCCATACGCATACGGTGGACATATTCGCTACGCCTGTGAACTTCGAGCTGAGGGAAAGTGGCTGATGAATCGTAGAATCTGAGACCTGCGTAGTTTTTGAACGGCGTCTTTCGCCAATCCAATCCCAGACGAAGGGCTCCGCGGAAGTGTAGAGGGCCTGGTGTGACTAATGTGCTCACATGAAACCCCTCTATTTCCGTCCTGGACGGCGTCGATGAGTGAGCGCGTGACGCCGAATTTTTCGAATGTGTCTCGATCGTTGTTGGCAGGCGCGTGTGAGTTGCGGATTAGAGGACAGTAACCCCTGCCCGATCCAGTAGTCGTCTTCTAGTTCTGCAGCAAGATTGTACGCGGCGTCTATCCCGAACCTGTTCTCGTAACGCTCGACACGTTGCCAGATATCGTTCCACGTGCGCTTCTCCGCGGCCGCATTCGCCAGGTTTACTCCACATCGGCTACAGTAGCGTGCATCCCACTTTGGCTTGTAGTTGCAGTTTGTACATTTCCTTAGCGACGCGAGACGTTTAGCGACGGCGCGTGCGAGTAGGTAGATGAGGAAGATGATTGCGGTTAGAGTGCACGTGACGGCGTTGATGAACCAGTAGATGAGGAACGCGATAAGGAGCGGGTTCATTGCAGCTGGGCCTCCATGACGGTGACGGGTTCAAGAGTCAGGTAGCGGAAGCAACGCTGACAGAGTAAGTCCCATGAAAGGTGGGTACCGCAGCGTCGACAGAATTGTGGGCGATAGCAGGATTGTGGCGTTGATCTAGTTGCGCGGCTATGCGACCTGTCTTTGGTAAGCGACATGATGAGTAGAGTGATGGCGCTGAGACCAACTATGCCCGAAATGGTGATGGCGGCGAGGAGCAACGGTGAGTTTAGGATCGCATCAATAATAGCCGACATGGCGCGGTCACTTCTCCACGGCCGCGGCTTCGCCGAGCGCGTGCGTTAGAACAAAGGCGTCTTCGAAACGGCGGTCGTATGCTTCAACATTCACAGCGATCTTCGATAGCGCTTCCTCGTCACCGAATAAGTGGCGGTACTTCTGGAACTGTCCTACGATGGCGGACCAGGCTGCATTTGCTTCCCTCTCGCTCGTCTCGTCGATGGCTTCACTCGTGCGGGGCGTGTTCGCTGTGACGGATTCTGTTGTGGGCGGCGTTGTCTCTTCGACGGCCCAGCGACGCCAACTGCCTTCTTCTGCGGCACGCGTGGCTTGCGTAGCGTCGTCTGCTTGATATTGCCCCCAGTCGTTTTGGATCTTTCGCGCGAATCGACAGATGGTTTCAGAAGCCCACTTGCAGTTTGGATATTCCGTGCGGACCTTCTGGAGAAGGACTTCCCGCACAGAGCTGCGCGTCTCTGGAAAGCGTCTTAAGATATCATCGACAATGACGAAACAGCCCCGCGTGCGTGCGAGAAACTCCTCATAACTGCCTGGCGTGGAGGTCCGTTGTGCCCCGATCGGGTCTTTTTTAAGTGACTCGTTGTCAGAACTCAATCATGACAGCCTCCTGTGGGTTGTCGCCCCCTCGTCTCGCGTCAGGCCGCAAACCGAGCGCGGGCTCGAGGGGCTTCTTGACTAGCCCGTTACCTCCTTTGCTTGCGAAGTCTTGTCAGTGACGGGGACGAGCTTCAGATACTCATGAGAATTGAACAGCACGAGTATCTTGTCACCCTTCTCCAAACCCTTCGCTCGTAGCCAAACCTTGGGCAGTGTTATCATGAGCGAGTCGCCCATTTGGATCAATTTTCGTTCAAGCGAGTATTCGCTTGCCATGTGTCTCACGAGTTGGTTTGCACCCCGAGGGGAATATAAGTTTATGTATAGGACTAGACCTATATGGGTCTAGTTGGAGACCTGCACCTTGGGGTGGCACGCGAGCAAGAACGTACAGAGAATTGTTCTCTTAGAACTTGTGAGAAATGCAGAACCACTGCGATTCAAAGAACTGTGGGAGAAATGCAAAGGCAGTATTAGTAAGATGTCGTTCTCGAAAGCGCTGGTTGAACTTGAGGATGCAAAGACGGTGGTTCGTGTCCGTCATGGTCGAAAGAATGTTGAATATCACCTGAACCCTCATCATCCTGAGATTCGTCCGCTCCTAGATTTTGAGAAGAAGCGGCGCAGCCAAGACCGTGAACACTACGTGCATATGGAAGAGATATCGCTGCGTTTGCAGCGCCTGGCTGAGCCACCTTCTCAGAGAAAGTTGAGAAAACCTTGGACTAAATCGCAAGCCTACTCGTACGCCTTCATGCTTGCCTACTCCATGGTCTACAACACGTTCCAGGAAACACGGTTGTTGGCGACACAGGCTGAACTACCAATACTCCGCGAGCTCATTCGTGACGACATCATGCGAACGCGTCTAACTCTACAAGAGGGGCTTATCCGAGTTTTCAAAACAGATGCCCCTTCAACGATGCAGGCGATGGAGGAATGGCTTTCCGAAGCCCACAGCCACACGGTGCAGGCTTCCAGAGCAGTGATGTCGTCCCCGAAACGTTGAAACCGCTTCTGACTGCCCTGCGAAGGGCACCACATGTGTAGGTGCGTGTATGGGTGCTGTCAAATTGTTATCGGATAGAGTAGGCTGCTAAGAGACCGTCGGATGGGAGCGCTAAATACAAACCTGGTCCTAGTAATGACCATGAGACGGTCAGGGCTTTTCACTCAGGCTATCACTGTCTTAGTCATATTCGATTTTGGACTATGGACCTACATTCTGTCCTTGTGGGGATTGCTGGACAGGCAACTTGCGGTAACGACGATTGTGGTAGAGGTTCCGCTAGGGTTGGTCCTCGCATGGCTGATTTCCAGGTTTGTGGAACGCTCTCCAAAGGAACTTGCCAAGGGATTCGCTGAAGAGAAACAGAAACTCGAAGAACAAGCAAAGAGGAAGGACGCGGCGCTTGCAAGTCTCAAGGTGCATTACCAGAATTTGATTCAGAGAATGGAACAATGGACCTATTTGCATAGCGACTACGGCGACGAGATGATTTGCCTAGCCACAAAGGATGAGAAGTTCGGCCCCACACGTTCGGGCACTCCTCCCAATTTAGAAAATGACAAGATGCACCTTAAGGAGTTCGAGAAGACTTACGGCCTGTACCTTGAGGGCAAAAAACTCAGCAAAGAGTACAAGACGAAACAAACGGAAACGAGGCGCTTATTGCAAACAAGTCTTCAGAAACTCCTTGAAGAGAAAGGAATGACAATTGATGAGAAGGAACAATTCAACCTCATGTGGTGGCTTGGGATAGTAATTGAAGGCGAGCTGAGTATGACAGTAGTCGGAGGTGAGTTGAGGACTATTCGAATAGTGCCAATCCCTGATGATACGCCACCTAAGCTTTTTGGGATACGCGACGAACTGAAACAGCAGGAAGACTTGAGAAAAAGCATCGGTGACAAGCTAGTTGTTCAGCGTAAGATCAAGGATAACGAGCGAGAGTTCTTGAGCAGCCTTTGGGACGAGGTCATAGAGCCCTCCAAGGAGTCGAACTATTCGCTCCCACAGCTCTTGAACGGCATCTGCGATGACTGTAACCATCTGAAGACGATTCTAGCATGAGAGATTGCTCTCATGGTCTCTGAATTCTTGCGAGGTTTCCAAGAAGCGACAGGTCGCGTTCGCATCCTTCTATGACTGCCTTGAGTCCGATTGTGCGAATGCGTCAGAGTAGGATGTACGCTCATACAGAGCTCGGCGAAGCGCCCGACGAAAATTGACAGGCGAAAGGAACCGACGGCAACTTGACAGACCCCAGCCGACTGGACTCGGGCAGGCAACACGGCGCGGAAATCGCCTCATTTCGAGCCGTTTGGTTCTTTGAGGCCGCTGGGCCTTTCAGTTGTATATGTAACTGAGCGTAATTCTATATCCATACGCCCAATTGATCGCCCTGCAAACGCCTCAAAACGCGCCCCGTTTCCCTGAAACTGGACCTCAGAAATAGCCTGTTTCGCACGTGTGCACGCGTGCATACCGCGATTTTGCGCCTTTTCCCCTGCCTTAGCGTGCGTAGTTGAAGCGGCGCCATCTGCCTTTCGTGTGTTCCCAGAGAAATTGTCCTTGCTTGAGCTCGAGCAGCGCGTAGGCAATGGTGGGGTCTATCTGTTCAACAAGTTTGGGATTAATTGGTCCGAGCACGATGCGCACGTTGGTCATTGTTTCTGGATCGAGCGGGTACTGGCTAATCAGAATTGCCTGAATCCCTGAATGACGGCCTCGGCTGACAAGTGCTTTGCAGTCGTACTTGTTTGCTTCCTCCACGACAAGCGTGATCGGGGGCTGCCATCGCCTACTGGTGACGCGCTTCAGGAAGTCGCTCACTATCATTCGGTCGGCTTCAGCATCCAGGATGTCCAGACGGATCGCAACGCGTTTTCGTTTTGATGTCGCCAAAGTCTCAGTCAGTTGGCTGATTATGTGACTCGCGTCAGACCACAAGTTCTGTAATTGAATTGTCTCGAAGAGTTGGTTGCCGCTAGAGGGTACAGTGTGTTCATAGCGAAGTGCTACTTGCTCGTAGCCGTTCCCATATTCGCCATGTGGGTCTAGAACGATCACTCGCCTATTCTGGGCGAAACGTGGAATCAAGTAGTGCTTTGTCAGGTAGGTCTTGCCGTGAAGCGTGGGAGAAATTATCCCCAAGTGCCCGTCGTCTACGCGCAGCCGCTCTTCTTTGAGTTGAAAGGCGTACGCATACCTGTCCAGAACTGTGCGGACGACACTCGCCTTGCTCTCTTGTCGTTCTTTGGCTAGCTGCTCGATGAGGCGGTAAGTCTTGTCGCCGACTTGTGCGGTGACGCGTGGCTCTCTATTCATGTCTGCTCACTTCTCCATCGCTCGCCTGTCATGTGAGTGCAAGGCTCCTCGTTGCCTCCACGAAGCCTGCCCAGATGCCTGCTAGGAACATCACGACGCCGAGAAACACGAAACCCCAATTCAAATACGGATTATCGTACTTGAATCCCGCGAGGCGCCATCGTCGCCAGCCGCCGCCCTGAACGAGACTGAGGCCCCCTCCCTGTGTTTCATATTCCTCGAATCTTTCGGCTCTGCTCTTCTCTGCACCCTGCACGATGCCTGACAAGGCGTTTGCTGCCAGATCGCTTGGTGACATGTGAAACAGTTGACTCAGTTTCTCTCTCAGCAAGGGCTTCGCGCCTGACGTGACTGTTTCCTCTGTTTCGTGCGAATCGACTGGTTCAACTTCAGCAGGCTGTTCCCGCGCCTCTTCAACGGGTTTGCGGCAGAAGGGACAATACTGCATCCCGCTCTGCAATTCTCGACCACAATGTGGGCACGTTAGAGGAGAGTTTGTGTCCACGTTTTCTTGTTCAACATTTTCTGTTTCGTGGCGCTCACGTTCATGCTCGCGCTCGTGTTCTGGTTGAGGCTCAGGTTCACGTCGTCGCGGTTCGCTGGGCGCTCGGTGAGGAAGCTTTGGGTGTTGCAGTCGGAACCGTGGCCAACCTATTCGTCGCTCTCTCTCAACTGGGCTGCCGTAACTTTTCCTCTCAGTGCTCTCGAGACCAAACAGGCGTCCTGGCTTCTGAGCGGCTTCAAGCAACCCGACGAGCAGAATTGCTATTGCGAGCGCGATTAGGATTTGAAACGCGGCGTTGAAATCAGCTGTGATGATAAGGAAACTCTTCCACGTGACGAGCGGCGCGATGTATGGGGCTGGCTGCTCATGAACAATGACGGGCACTATGATTGTGCTCGCTCCAGCAATCAGAGAAATAACCGCCTTCGGAATTCGCCCACGTCTCAAGACCATTGCCAGCGTGAAAATAGGGATCATTGCGATAGACGAGAATAAGGAAACCCATGCGGGGAAGAGGCCCCAATTCGTGATATCCTTGTGCGTGCAGGTTGCACAGCAAAAAATGTTCTGCAGCGGGGAGAACGAGACTAGGCTTGTCGTGATTGTGCTGTTTGACCTGTAGCTGTAGCATTTCCCAGATGAGCCGATCTCGCAAACTGTGAAACTCGCGAACGGCACGAAGAGCACGATGAACAGCATTATTGCGATTGATAGTCCGAGGATGCTCACTGCCCCGCGATGCGAATACTCGCCTGGAGCAGGGCGGTACGGTGGAGGGTCACGGCGCACTTCTTGTTCTCGAGGTGGTGGGCTGGGCGGTGGACGAGGAGGATACACGTAGGTGACTCGTGGTGGAGATCTTGGTGACTCTGTCGCGGACGCAGAACGTGCAGGAGCTCCACACTGGTCGCAGAATTCGGCGTCCACTCTAAGAGGACGACTACAGTTGCCACATACCCTTGCAGGGTCTTCAAGTCTATGACCGCAGTGGTCACAGAACCGCATCCCTGGCTGCAGCCCCCAGCCACATTTTTCACAATTCAATTCTTGTTCACCTTGAACCATGACGGAATGAAGATGCCCGCGGCAGTCAACGAATCGAGGAATAGGTGACAGAACGCGGAGATGATGCCGCCAATCGCACCTTCGCCGATGAAGTTGGTATTGCTGAACCAGTTCGCTAATCCCGCCCGCGTCATGATGCCTCCAACTGCTACGCCGACTCCGAGACCCCATAGTGGAGCGGTCAGGATCGCGTGCGTGAACGGGGTTCGATGCTGCCACTTTCCCCGCCAAGTGTGACCGAGCATATCGATCACGGAATTCGTGAGGATAGCAGCTGCGAATCCTGGGAGTGTGAAATGCAGGACTAGCGCGGTGACGCCGAGGCTGACCGCGTTATGTGCTGCGAGTTTCAAAGAGCCTCTCCTCCTTGAGCTTCGCCTGTAGGTTTCGGTGGTGCAAGTCCTAGCAGTTGCAGGAGTCCAGCCATCGTGGTAACTTCGATTCCGTATCGCTTGCAGGCTTCGCGGTAGTGCTCGATTATGCGACTGCCCTTCTCATCAGCACTTGGAACAACAGCAATCGTTCGGTCACATTTCATTCGAAGACTGCGTTCTTTGACGTTCTGCGCCCACTCCTCCAGCTCTTTCGGCGTCAGCTTCTTTCTGCCTGTCTCAACTTCGATGGCTGTGCGGGGTTTAGCGAGTTCAAGAACCATGTCGGGGAAGTTCGAATGAGTTGGCGGATAGCGAGTTGGCCTCAGCGATATCGCAGCTTCTCCGATCAAGTCAAGCTTGGCGCGGTGTTCGACTTGCTCGCTTTGTAGCCACTCATCCTTCAAAGCGGAGTAGTAAGTGGTTGCTCCGCCCTGCAAGTTTGCAACGTTGTCTTTTCGTATGAGTTTCTGTTCCTCGAGCTTACGTAGGATACGCATCATTCGGTCATACGAAATTCTAGGATAGATGGTTTGCAGTGACTGAGACGCATGCGGCTTCATCGTCAACGTGCGAAGGATACGCACTGTGTCAGCTGGTTCCTCCGTCAAGTCTGCGTCGACGGGTCCAGGCGGCGTCGAAGTTTCAGGGCTTTCAGCCTCTGATGGCTTGGAAGTTTCAGGCGGTTTTGCTTCAGGCAGCTTCGGAGCTTCAGGCACATGTTCAGGTTCAGGCTTTGTTTCGGGGGGAGACTCGGGTTGTCTAATCGTGCGGTCATAGAATTCCTTCAGACTCTCCTTCTCGAGGGGCCCCACGTCTGCGCCACAGAAACCACAGCACACCGCGCCAGACACTAGGGTGCGGTTGCATTGTCTGCAGTATCGGACGTCCGATACTTTCTCGCCTGCTGGGGGCGGCTCAGGCGGGTGCCTCTGTTTAGGTGTGGGTGGTGGTTCTGTTGGCAGCGGCCTAGGCGGCGCAGTGATGCCGAGCCTTGCAAAGGCTTTCCTGGAGAATCGTTTTGCAAGCACGAATTCCTCGAGACCGATTGGCTGGACTTTGACTAGGCTCGCGTAGGGCTTGTCAGGATCAACAGTTTGGATGAAGCATCCTCCCTGTGGCAGGCGGGAGAATATTTTTGATTCAGGATCTGACAGGCCTATCCATTTCTCGATATACGTGACTTCCTTGTCCGCTTTGTGTTGCATGGCGATGATTGTGGCGACGTTAGCCGCTATCTCGTGTGTTACGTCTGTCGCGAGTTGGCTGCTGATGATTTCACCGAAGCCTGCGCCTCTTCCAAGCCTCGCGATTCTGACGGGCAACGGCTCCGCTTCGATCATGGCTTTCTCTTCTTTCTTCGCCTGCAGTAGCAGATGGGCCTCATCTAGGATGAGGAGCATGCTTAGTCCGCGCGAGGTTGCGGTTTTGTGCTGTTGAATTTCATGGTAGATTCGTTGGAGCATGATGTATGTTACGAACGCTTTGGCAACATCATTGCCTTTGAGAGGTTTCAGGTTGATGCATGAGGGCACACTCATGATGATCTCAAGGAAGTTGGGAGGTTCCTCGCCGAAGATGCGGTCGACGCGGTGGAGCTTGCTGATTGTCCATTGGACGCTTGTTAGCCGCTCGCCTTTGTAGTAGCCGCTTCCCGCCCGCGACTCCATGATTGTGATGACGTCCTGCAAGGTCGGGGGCGTCTTGCTTTCATTCTCTTCCTGAGTGGTCTCTTCTACGATTCCGCGTTCCTCGTAGGCTTTGAGAATTACCTGTTCAACTTCCTGTGCCTGCAGAGCCGTCAGGGCAAGCGAGTAGGTGACTGACTCTGCAACTTCGGCAGCGCGTTCATACGGCGTAAACCCGAGCAATCGCAGCGGATTAATCTTGAAGTCATCTGGAACAGTCCAAACGACCCCGCCAAGATCGCGCACGAATGATGAATATTCACCCAACCAGTCAATGATGTGGCTAGGAATTTGTTTCGCTATCCAGTAGCGGCCCACAATTACCTTAACAGTCCAAGTCTTGCCTGACCCAGATAGGCCTGTGATGGCCGCGTGTGGGTTCTTTTCCGCTTCAAGGTCGAGTATGAATGGACCATTGAAGCCGTATTGTGCCTGAACCGTTTGTCCAAGGACTCTGCCTCCTGTCCGCTGAATTGTTGGGCTGTATCCTACTTCTGTCCCCTTGATGTGGAGAGTATGCATGTACGAGTGGCCTAGGAGGACCATTCCCTTCCTTGCATAGTCTAACGCGTCGTACGGTGTCGGAGATTTCCATTCGTCACTCGTGAACCAAATTTCCTTCTTTAGATTGCGGGCGCCGAGTCCAGCGAAGACCGCGATGATTAGCATGAAGACTGCGCTGATGAGTTGTATTAGGCTGACCAAGCCGCCAAGGCCGAACGAGCCGAGATCCAGTGAGAGGTTGACGGGGATTAGGCTGCTGCTTGGATCGTAGCTCACGAGAGTGAATGCGCCTGAGACTACGAGGGCGTTAGCGACGGCCGCAATGCGTAGACTGTACGCGCTTCGTATGCCCTCTCGTTGCCCTGCGGAATAGTTCACCATCACGTCCCCAGGCTTGTGCTTCTTAGGTTCGGTGCTACGGTAAGCCCAGACGCCTGCGATGATCGCTACAGGGACGGAAGCGAATGTGAGTGTGAGGCCTACGCCGCCTATTCCGAGGACGTAGAAGACCGCGAAGAAAAGCCATGGGAAACCTAACGCGGCTGCTAAAGTGAGTCTGGCGCTGTCAAGCGGCTGCGGCTCAATATCGTATGAGACTTCGTGTCTACTCATGTTTCTTTCGTCTCCGCCAGACGGATCCTATGATGCTACGGATCAGCCAAGGAACCAGGATCATGATGGT
>Ga0315281_10006490_pt1 | contig 16623 bp, 17 predicted proteins | sample YL17G07_0_MG_FD_204540 | JGI IMG/M metagenome (GOLD analysis project Ga0315281, IMG submission 204540) | Sediment microbial communities from Yellowstone Lake, YNP, Wyoming, USA - YL17G07_0 | ecosystem: Environmental > Aquatic > Freshwater > Lake > Sediment | place: USA: Wyoming | collected... | reverse complement strand
GACAGTGTTATTGTTTATCGTCAGATTGCCAAGAGTGTTGGTTGAAAGTGAAGATAAGTAAAATCCGTAGTTGTTGCCGCCAGCGCCGTTGGCGAATATGGTGTTTGTGACAATGCTCGTGTTGCGGGTGTAAGTTGCTGCGGCTGCCGGAGAAATGTAAATTCCGTGGTTATTGCCGCCGGTTCCATAAGTGTTGACGCTGTTGTTGGACACGGTGCTATTCTGGAGCCTATCGGCTATGAAAATACCGTAATTGGTCGTCGTGCCGTTTGTGGATATGGTGTTGTTGTTAAAGGTCACGTTGCGAACATAAGACGTACCGATGCCCACGTCAGCACCGTAAATTCCGTAATTATTAGCTCCGCTTCCATAAGCGCCAAATGAGTTGCCGGATACAGTGCTGTTCTCGAAAGCCATATCCATATACAGGCCATAGCTGGTGCCTGTTGTGTTAAGCCATACCGTGTTATTGTTAATGGTCATATTGTCAACAGGCAGTGCGGAATCAACAGAAGAAACATAAATTCCCGCATTGCTTGTGGTGGAATTGACAAATATGAAGTTTCTGGCAATGCTCGAGTTGTGATTCGCTGAACCTGATATTCCGTCAGCAGCTGTTGCCGCAGAAAGGTAAATTCCGTAGTTGTTCGTGGTGCCAGTCACCATAATGCTGTTGTTTGATATGGTGTTATTGCGGAAAACCCTGCGCTGATATACGCCGTATAAAGTAGAGGTGCCGCTCGTGTATATGGTGTTGTTTTCAATAGTCACGTTGATAACGCCGTTTGCCGAGAATGCGAGAGGGGAAGAGTAAATTCCAATGTTGTTAGTGGTGGTCGCGTTTACTCTTATGGTGTTGTTATAAATGGTGGAGTTTTGGAAAATTCCCTCAGCGTCCAACATTCCTATTCCATAGTTCGTTGATGTCCCACTAACGTATACTGAGTTATTGTAAATAGAAATATTTGTGGCGATTCCCGCGGAAGGGGAAATTCCAGTATTGCTGGATCCAGTGGAATTAATATAAACTGTGTTGTTATAAACAGTGGTGTTGTACATAGTCGCGCCGGAAGGTCCGCCAAACCTTATTCCATATGTCGTAGTAGTTACGTTCATAAAAATAGAATTGCCTGAAATGTTTAGCAGGCTATTTCGCTGCTGAATTTGTATTCCAATTCCGCCGCCGCCATTATTCGAATAATGCAGTATAGTGTTGTTAGTAATGCTGACGTTCTGCATATTCGCGCCATCTATTCGTATGGTGGCAGTGCTATTAACGCCGACAAGAGTATTATTGGATATGTTAGTATTGGAGCAGCCGGAACAATATATCGGCATTGATGTTCCAGTTCCGACATTATTCTCAAGAATATCATTGTTTATTATCTGGCTGTCGAATGACGAAGTGCCAATATTTATTCCCATATGGCTGTTTCCCGTGCCGTTTGTCCTGATGACGTTCCTGTCAATGGTATTATTCGAAGATGAACCTAACGAAATGCCCATACCGCCTCCAGTGTAGATGCTGTTATTTCGTATGGTGTTGTTATTGTTAAATCCGTTGCCAGATACTCCGCCATTCATATCAAGCATGCGAGTTGCGCCAAATGGTTCAACCAGGGTGTTATTCAAAAAGAATCCGTGGTTGAAGTATGCTAAAGAGACGCCATTGGTAACACTGCCCCTGTATTGCATTGTGTTGTTGGCGATTGTGCTGTAATTAGATTGTGTTACGCTAATGCTGGTAGAAGAAGTGTCGGTGTAAAAAGTGTTGTTTGCTATTGTCATATTACTGGCGCGAGTAACAATTATGCCGGTAACGCCAAAGATCGAATTGTTTTTGAACGTGAAATTCGTCATTATTGACGGGCTTCCCACAGTTCCGTCAATATTCATTGCTTGACTGTTATTTATTAAGGAATTTTCAACGTCTGTATGATTGCTGCCTGAAATGATTTGAATTCCGGCAGGGGTGTTACCTGAGCTGCCATTCGTAATGTTAACATTAATTATCGTTACGTGGCTCGCGTTTTCAAGAGATATCCCGAAGCCACTACCAAATGTTCCAAGGCTCACTATGTTGCAATTTTGAATGGTCACGCCATCTACGTTTCTTACGCGTATTCCATAGGTCCCCGCGAGGCCAGTTGTGTAATTAATCGTGTAGCCATTGCAGTCAAGCGTAACGCCGCTTGTCGACATATTCATACAAGTGCCGCCAGCGGTGACGTTATTCGCCATCGTGTCGCTGCTGGTGACGTTAATACAGGTAGTTATCACTGAAAGCGAAAAAGAAGGACCGCCAAAACTAAAAATCTCTGACTGCTGGCCAACGTGAAGCTTGAAAACAGGAATAACGCCGGCGATTAATGGAACTGTGACAACAACTTCCACGTTAGGAGCGGCAAAAGGAGAGCTAATGGAAGCGTTAACGCCCTCAACCCAGACCGGCAGGGGCTCTGTCGCGTTATGGTAAAATTTCACGACAAAATTATCGCCTTCAATTTCCGCGGAAGTGATAGTGGTTTCGTAGCCTGGCTCGTCCTTGATTTTCTCGCCAACCTTTTTTCCATCTGAGTCACGCACTGCGTCAGATTCCGGCTCCGCAGGAATTTCAACGGGCGCATCTGGAATAGGCGTGGGCTGTTCGACTTGCTTTACTACGGGCGTTGGAATCTGTGCAGGCTCTGAAGCAGACTGTTCAACAGGCGCTGCTGGAATAGGCTGTTCGACTTTTTTAACGGGTGCTGGCGGAGTTATGGGCTCATTATCATTCTTCACAATAAACGTCACAGTCTGCTCAACCTTGTTCGTGCCGTCAGACGCCGTAATGACGAGAGGAAACTCTCCAATGGCGCCCGGCAAGGGGGCAACAATCAAGCTGCCCCCGTCCAGGACCACGCTGAGTTCAGGTTGCTCTGCGATAGTGAAACGCAATGAAGAACTGCTGGAAAAAGACTGTTCAAGATTCAAGGTGAGCGTAACACCAGGAGAAAGGAAAAAAGACGTTCTATCAGCCCACTGAACCGCGACGGCGCCAGTTGGAGAACCGGCAAAATGGTAAAGAGCGATAGAGCTGCCAAATAGGAACAACAGAAGTACTACAATATCCCTGAGCCTCATTTTACTTAAGGCTTAGCAAAGTATCACTGCGCAGAGCCATTTCCCCCTTTTTACCTGAACTAAGAAGAACTAGTGAAGAGGGCTTTTTAAACATTGGCATTCAATTACGGAATGCCAAAGTGATCAAGGACCGCCTATTTATTACGTCTTTTTTGCGGTTCTTGACATGTTACCCGCTCTACTTTATGAGCCGATATTTCTCATTCGCGGCAAAACCCAGCAAGGTATACGCGGTGAAATAGATTAAGTCAACATAATTTCCGGTGGCGTACGTTCCCAAGGCAGTCAATCCAGCGAATATCATATCAAAAATCACGATACCCAAAATTCCCGCCAAGAATATAATCCAAGATCTTGTAAACTGATTGTAAGACAAGACTAGAGGCACAAGCACAATTAAAACTAATCCTAACGCTATCAAATCCCATACGACATACAATGTTTGTATAAGGCTGGAAGAGTTAAACTTTGTAAATACCAGCGCATTGACGAGGTAAGTGAGAGCGAGGCTGATGAAAACCACATTAAACCAAACCAGAATTTTTCTCGGAACAAACACGGTCTTTATGAACAATATCAATCCGATAATCAGGAAAATGTAAGACGCGTGCCAGAAAATATCCGCCACGGAGCCGAGCGGGTTGGCTTCATTAAGGAACAACTCATAAATGACCCAGGATGTTTCGCCTAAAAAGTTAAGCCATAAAAAGCCGGCAATGCACATTCTCGCTTTTTTGTCAACGTTAAATGTTTTCGGGGTCTTCGCGGCCAATATAGACCACGCTATCGCGGCTAGTAGGCTTAGAACAACAGGAGTGATGTCTCCAACATAGAATGTGAATTTTTCAGGGCCAGTGAAGTAAATAACTCCCGCAAAAATCAATACCATCGCCGCGATCGCGGACGTAATAGCTGTGCTTCTCATTTTTCTTCAGTTTTATCAGCGCCCTGCTTAAGAATGGCTAGCAGAGCGGCATCGGCGCTTTCTTTCGCGACTATAATGACCGTTTCAGCGTCCCATTTGCGCAAACGCTCCAATAGGAACAGAGAAAATTTTTGCACTGCCTGAACGGAGTTCTGGACAGTCAACGCTGACAACGCGTCAATTATGAAAAATTTTTTCCCGGGCGGCAAGGACTGCAACGTCTGGTTAATCGTAATGCTCAACGCGGTAAGATTGCCAGGCTGGACGTGAACAACATTATTCTCTTCAGATTCAGCAATAGCATCAACAAAGAATATCTTTTCAGCGTTCACGCCTTTTTTCTTAAGAGCTTCTTTCACTGCGGAATACGGCTTTGTCAACAACAAACAAACTCCGGGAAGCTTTGAAAACTTCTTCACGCTATCCGCAAACGCGCTAGCAACTTTCTCGCTCTTCACTACTTTTACGGTTATCATTTTTCGCCTCGCAGAACGGTTAACGCGTGCGCTGGCAGCATTTTAAGCTTCGCGTCAGCAGACACAACAAACAGCACATATGACGCGGCATACAACAAATCTATGAAACTGCCGGTCGCGTACGCACCAATCGCAGTCATTCCAGCAAACAGGAAATCAAAAATTATTCGCGCGAAGACAGCCAAGCCAAAAAGCAGCCAGACATTCATCAAGCGGTTATGCGACTGAATCAACGGCAGCAGCAACGAAGTAATCATTCCTAAAAGAATGATGTCGTACAAAACATATGAGTCTTGAATGGCCTCAATCCAGTTTCCGGTCGTTAAATACTTTTTCATCTCAATTGAGATAAAAATTATTGCCGCGAGCGCGGTTATGAACGTAACCCAGCGCACTTTTTTCTCAGAATGGAACATCATACGCAGGACAAATCCAAAACCTATAAAGAGCATCAGATACGCCAGCTCCCACGACAAGTCAGAAAAAGAGCCCAGCGGCAATTCAACCTTCAAGAAAATCTCTGAATAACCCCAGTACACGTCCCCAACCATAAAAAACAAAAACGCGAGCGCGATATAAAACCAGCCGCGACTTTCACGCAGGTATTCCTTTGGAATGGCTTTGTACGCAAACCAACAGGCGAGCATCGCGGACAAAGAAAGAAGCATAGGCGCAATGTCGCCAACCCAGGTCAACACCAATTCATTTCCCTGCCGAGTTATGTAAACAAGAGTCAGAATGGCAAATACCAGAACACTCAGCGCGGCTAAGACAAATGTTTTACGCATAGATTATGACTTATCAACCGCTTTTAAATAGGTTTATTACTATTAGCGAGGGAATACCCATAATATTGTCGCAATATTTATAAGTGAGATATTGGGGTTGCTATATTAAGAGCCCGTGGTAGTCGAAAAATCTGAAGTTTTTTCGAAACCCCTGGCTCAATATGAGTCATAGACAATTAAACAAGAGCCCGTGGTCTAGCGGTTATGACGGCTCGTTGACGTAAACGACGGTTCGGAGTTTATTCCGAAAACCGCGTTTTTCGATATCGAGCAAGTCCTCGGTTCGAACCCGAGCGGGCTCATTATTATTTAAGACATGGTCGAGTTTAGCATACGCAAGGCAAAATTAACAGACATCCCCGGGCTATATTCCACTATGCTCACCACTGAATATGTCCAATTCCGATACGGGGACTCTACTTTTGATGAAGTGCGCGCAAGATTAATATCAGAACTTTTTGAACCAGAAGACATACAACTCTTTGTCGCAGTCATTCCGTGCGTGGAAGGAACAGATTGTGTACAAGGCGAGCAAGTAATAGGCTATTCTATTGTAGCGCCATACGCTACGCGCAAAAAACCCACACTGCCATTAAAAGTGGAGCACGAAGGCAAAACATACGACTTATCCGCTTACGCTTACAGCTGGGGTACTGGCGTTCACAAAGATTATAGAAGGCAGGGAATTGGAGAAATGCTGCGCGTGTACGCTGATAACGAGGCAAAACTGCGCGGGTTCAAAGGAACAGCGACAAATGTTGATGCGGGAAACAGCGATTCTATTTCTGTTCAAAAACGCGCAGGATTCAAAAAAATAGCGGATATTCCAGACAAAAGCCGCAAATCAGGCATAGACACGCTCTGGATAAAAGAATTTGTATAACAGGGCGCTCCATCCAGCACTCAATTGGCGATTTAAAGTATCTCCAATTCAAGCCTTTTCTCGAATAGCGATTCAAAAGGGGGGTGACAATTTGTCCCCACCCTTCATTAAGCGCTTCGTCCCTCTTTCTGAGTTTTTTTAAGTACTCTGAGGGGTTTACAGAGTCTGTTAGAACGCTGACAACGTCGGTAACTACGAAGTACCATTGGTTATTGTGCCAAGTCCTTCTGATGTTTTGGAATACCACTAACGCGTTCGTGTCCATTATAGGAGTCTTTTTAGGAGGAATTGTTTATAAATCTCACGTGCAGTTGTCCAGTGTCCAGTGAAAAAATTTCTCATAGTCACCTTTCGCAAAAAAGCACTTTGCGACTAACACAACGTTTATAAATACATCAGCGAACAATTACTTCATGTTAAAAGAGGGTTCGACAAGCAAATACTTCTTTTTAGGGTTGATAGCGGTCATATCGCTCGTCGGCATAATCATAATATTTCCATTCATCACGAGCATCATAGCGGGAGCGATACTCGCATTCCTCTTCCATCCTTTTTACAACTGGATGCTTAAGCGGCTGAAATCGAGAGGCGTGGCCGCGTTCATAACAGCCGTCATCATAATCCTGCTCGTTGCCGTTCCCACAGTCTTGATAATAAACAATCTCACAAAAGAATCACGCTATCTTTACATCAGAACAAAACAACTCGTGTTCAGCGGGCAAATAATAGAAACGCCCTGCTATGACGACACGTTCCTCTGCAGGACAATAACTGACGCGAACAGCCTGTTCCGCGAGCCGGCAATAAAGAACTACGCCGTAAATCTGCTAAATGACATCCTGACATTTGTCACGAAAAAAGTGAGCGACCTCATAATTTCCCTGCCAAAAATCGCCGTTTACCTGATGGTCGTGCTTTTCACGACATATTACACGCTGAAAGATGGAGAAGAATTATTGAGAAGAGCCGAAAAAGTCGCGCCGCTCAAAGTCCACCACCAGGAACAAATATTGAAACAATTCGGAGACGTCACACACGCGGTTATTTACGGAAGCTTTGTCGTAGCGCTCGTCCAAGGCGCGTTCGGCGCGCTAGGATTCTGGCTGTTCGGCATCCACAGCTTCCTTTGGTGGGCAATAATAATGACGTTCTTCGCGTTAATACCATTCATCGGAACCTGGGTAGTCTGGTTCCCCGCAAGCTTGTACATGGGGTTGACCGGTTACGTGCAAGGAGAATCAGGAATGATATGGAGAGGAATAGGGCTGTTCTTTTACGGACTGCTAATCATCTCAACAATAGACAACATCATCAAGCCAGTAATTGTGGCTGGAAGAGCGCGAGTGCATCCTTTACTGATATTGATAGGCATTTTAGGAGGACTGTTCACCTTCGGGCTTATCGGCTTAATTCTCGGACCGCTCATTCTTGCTTTGCTGCAAACACTGCTTGAAATATACGAAAGAGAGCGCAGCCCGCACATAGGCGAGCCGGAAGTGGACATATTAGGACATTTGCATAACCGCAAGCACGGCAGACGTGATTTGAAATGAAATTAATCGTGAAAGATATGGATATAGCCACTGGAGACGTTCAAGTAGTCATTGTAAATGAAAAAGACGCGCACGAACTTGACCTTCACCATATGGACAGAATTGTTGTCAGAAAAAACAGCAAAAAAACAGTCGCGATACTTGACATCGCTGAAAGTAAAAAAGCGGTTTCGCCAGGCCACATAGGATTATTCGAAGAAGTTCTTGACGCGCTAAACGCAAAACACGGCGATGAAGTATCAATCGACATAGCGGATAAACCGGAAAGCGTAACGTACATCAAGAAAAAACTGGACGGAAAAAGGCTGACGCCAAAAGAACTGCGCGTGATAGTGGAAGATATCGTGCATAACAATCTCACTGACATTGAGCTCACAAGCTTTGTAATCGCGGGATACACGCGCGGAATGAACATGAATGAAGTCGCGGCGCTAACGCAAGCGATGGCGGAAACAGGCGACAGATTGAAGTTCAACAAATACCCAATCGTCGACGTACATTCAATCGGAGGAGTGCCGGGAAACAGGACAACAATGATTATCGTCCCGATACTAGTCGCGGCAGGATGCATCGTGCCAAAAACAAGCTCAAGAGCCATCACTTCTCCAGCAGGAACAGCGGACACAATGGAAGTGCTCTGTCCTGTAAGCCTTTCAGCAAGCAAGCTCAAAAAAATAATAGATGATGTTGGAGGCTTTATCATCTGGGGAGGAGCGGTCAATCTAGCCCCGGCAGACGACAAAATAATCCACGTAGAACACCCATTAAGCATAGACGCGGAAGGGCAAATGCTCGCCTCGATAATGGCGAAAAAAGCCAGCGTAGGAGCGACGCATCTCCTGATGGAAATCCCAGTCGGAAGAGGAACGAAAGTTGGAACGACAAGAGAAGCGAAACATTTAGGCAGGCACTTCGCGCAGCTTGGGCACATACTCGGAATAAAAATTAAGACTATCATCACGGACAGCTCAGAGCCGATTGGAAACGGAATAGGCTCAGTGCTTGAAGCGCGCGACGTCCTGTGGACACTAAAATGCCACGAGTGCGCGCCACAGGACTTAGTCAAAAAAAGCCTGTGGATGGCGGGTATACTTTTGGAATTCTCAGGCAAAGCGCGAAAAGGAAAAGGATACGAAATGGCGCACAGACTGCTGGCGACAGGCGCGGCATACGGCGCGATGACAAGAATCGTTGAAGCGCAAGGCGGAAAAATGCCTGAGCCGGAAAAACTAGCGCCAGCCCAAAAAACATTTGTGTACAGGGCGCAAAAAACAGGAAAAGTCAGAACACTCGAAAATTCCTCAATCGCGAAAATAGCGAGAATGGCGGGAGCGCCAATAGACCCAGACGCGGGAATCTACCTGCACAAACACTGCGGAGACCCGGTCAAAAAAGGCGAGCCGATAATGACGATTTATTCAAGGAGCCAGCACAAGCTCTCGTACGCAATCAGGGCGCTCAAAAAACTAGACGGGGTAATTGTCGCGTGAAATTATACCAGCTGCGAGAGGAAGACAGGCAATTCCTGTATTCATTATTGTACGCGACAGGAATCATACTGTTCTGGAGAGGAATATGGGAAGTATCGTACAAAATCCCGCTTCTAAGCAACGTTTATTTTGTGTTATTTGTCGGATTATTCATCCTGACAATGACAGGATACATGTACAGGGAATTCGACCCGTTTTCGCAAAAGGAGCGCAAGGTAAGCAAGCTATTGCACGATGTTGTCTCACTGACAAAGCGCGGGCAAGCCCACGAAATATATTATTACGACGATATCGCGGGCGATTATCACAAGCTTCTTCCGCACAAAATCAAAAAAATAGAGCACGATTTCATAGTTTTTGAGGAAAAAGGGCACGAAGTATTCATTCCAATACACCGCATAACAAAAATACACAAAGGAACGCAGGTCATTTGGAAGCGATGATTTTGAATTTGCTGATGAGTGCCGCGCCTTGGCTCGTGCCAAGGTTAATTTCTCTCCCTCTCGCAGTGCGAGGGAGAGAAATTCAGTCGAAGACCGCGGCGCTATTCATTTAATACGTTGCTAGCGCTTATCTTTTTTCTTCGTCCAGCTTGAAGCGGCGTGCAGATGAAAAGTCGTCATATAGAATCTCGCCTTAAACACTCTCAAAATACGCGCGAATAAACGGACAAACTTTCCTTCCTTGAGTATTTTAGAGCTGATTTCAGCCTCGCGCAAAATTTTCGCTTCCTTCAGCAAAGCGGCCTCGTGCACAAATTTCTGGGCTTCCTCTGTCGCGATAGCGGCTTCCGCCGCAAAACGGTAAACGCGGAAAACAGTGTAAAAAGGAAAGATCGCTAAAAGGTCAATCCAGTACAACTTAATGAATTTCAAATAATTGTGCACGTGATACCACTTGAAGCACAAATCCGCGATAAAGAAAGCGATAATGAAATAATCAAGCCACATCAAAAAATCGTGATAATCATCAACATAATGCGTGAATTCAAGAATTATCAGAACGCCCAACAAAACAAGCATAAACGGAATCGCGAGGTCTATGAAATGCTCAACGCCTTGGAGCCAATGAGAAAGATGTTTACTAGGAAAGCGTCGGCTTTCCAAGTTCCCAAAAACTCGTGGTTTTTGCGATTTCATAACTTCTTCACTGCCCTTATGATGGCTTCCGCGTCAATCTTGTAAGCGCGCAACAAAACTTCAGGGCTGCCAGAACGCGGAATTTCTCTCACGCACAAATGAACAATTGGAATTCCTAAAGACGCAACTGCCTCTCCCAAGCCGCCCTCGGCGTAATGGTCCTCGACAACAATAACTTTTTTACCCCTGCACGCGGCGCGAATGCCGGGCTCGTCCAAAGGCTTGATAGAATAAGCGTCAACAACTCTCACAAACTTTTTCTCTTTTCTCAACAAGTCTGAAGCTTTTAACGCCTCGTGGACTGTGATTCCCGCGGCGATAATCGTGACCTTGTCGCGGAAACTTCTCCTGATCAATTTGCTACCGCCAACTTTGAAGTTTTCATTGTTATTGTAAATAACGGGAGTTTTCGGCCTTGAAGTCCTCAAATAGCTTATGCCGTTGTGGATTGCCAATAATTGCGCGCATTTTTCTGACGAAACAGCGTCGCACGGGTACAAAACAACACTTTCCGGCAGACAGCGGAACATTGACAAGTCTTCCAACGCCATTTGAGAAGGGCCGTCTTCGCCGATAGAAACGCCAACGTGAGAACCGCACAATTTAATGTTGGAACGCGAGATTGCCGCCATTCTCAACTGGTCGTGAGCTCTTGTGAAGAACGCGCCAAAAGTAGACGCGAAAGGAATGAAACCTTTTGACGCCAATCCGACCGCCATTCCAACCATATTCTGCTCCGCGATAAAACATTCAAGGAAACGCTCAGGATAGAAAGACTTGAATTTTTCAGAGAAAGTCGAGTTTTTAACATCACCATCTAACGCCACAATCCTGTCGTTAATTCCGAGCTTTTCCAACATTGCGCCATACGCTTCCCTCGTCGCGAACAAATCGCCGATTTTGTATTTTGGCGGAGCCGGAGATTTTTCTTTCAACCTTTCAGGGCGCGCTTTTGGCGGCTGCCTGACAAGTTTTTTTGAGTCTATTTCCGGCATTGGGCCAAGCTCGACCAAAGCTTTCACTAATTCATCCTGCTTCAACGCTTTTCCGTGCCAGCCCTCCTTGTTTTCGAGGAAAGGAACGCCCTTGCCCTTAATTGTTTTAGCGATAATGATTGAAGGACCGTGAGCGGTTCTCGCTAATGAAAGCGCTTCCAGAATTTCGTGAACATTATGACCGTCGCACATAAACGTGTTCCAGCCGAAAGCGGACCATTTCTGCTGCCATTTTTTTACGTCGTGGCCGTGCAAAGATTCGCCTGACTGCCCAAGCCTATTGCAGTCCATAACCGCGACAATGTTTGACAGGTCATACTTTTTTGCAAGTTCAGCGGCTTCCCAAACGCTTCCTTCAGCGCACTCGCCGTCGCCAAGCATCACGAAAACCCTTGTGCCAAGCTTTCGCATTTTAATTCCAACAGCCATTCCAACACCGATTGAGAGACCTTGGCCTAAACTTCCAGTGGCAGACTTAATCCACGGCATATTAGGAGTAGGATGGCCTTCCAAAGGCGAAGCGTATTGACGGTACTCTTCCAATTTTTTTATCGGAATAATTCCGGCTTCAGCGTAACTTGCCCACAAAATTGGAGAAGCGTGACCTTTGCTCAGAATGAAATCGTCATTGGCTAAATCGTTCGCGTCTTTAATGTTGTAACGCATTTCATCGAAAAACAAGCAAGACATCAATTCAGCCATGCTCAGACACGTGGTTGGATGACCAGAGCCAGCTCTTGTAGTCATTCTTAGCGCGTGGAAGCGCAACCGCTTCGCTATCAACTGCAACACTTCCTCTTTTTGCATATGTGTACGTTAAGAATTACTATATATAAGAGTTACGCCGTATACGCCTTGTATCCGCCGCACAGATTCTTAACTTTGTAGCCTTTTGATTTAAGAAAATCCGCGGCAATCTGGCTTCTGAAACCGCTGCCGCAATAACAAACAATCTCCTTGTCTTTTGGAAGATTCAATTTCGGCAGGTCGCGGATTAATTTTCCTAACGGAACTTTTGCCGCGCCTTCTATCGTTCCCTGCTCGTCAGCTTCTCTCACGTCAATAATGTAGAATTCTTTCAGCTTCTTTTTCAGCTCTTCCGGAGTTATGGTTTCCTGCATAGTTTTACGAACAATGTAATGCTATTTAAGTTTTGTGAACGCGGTTGAGATTTGAAATACGCCGGCGCCCGGATTTGAACCGAGATATCCTTGCGGAAACGGGTTTGCACGTTGCAGTTTCGAGACCCGCGCGGTAACCAGGTTGCGCCACGCCGGCAAATGATATTAACTTTTTTTGCTTACGACGATGATTAAACCCTATTTCCTTTAAAAACCTTGGCAGATGGCATATCTATGACTGAAAAGCGAATATAGAAAGTATTATATATCAGTGTAACTTAGTCATACTTTATGGTAGGACTTAGTTTAACTGCGGGCGTTGGAGAAAAGGGACAAGTAGTAATACCTAAGCCAGTCCGCGATATGTTCGGCATCACTCCGCATACAGAAGTGGTGTTTTCAATACAAGACGACAAGATAATATTAGAAAAAAAGAATCCAAAACAGGCCTGCCTGGAGTTTATAACTGCCGTGAAAGACAGAATCAAAATGCCTAAAAAGGTGGATTGGGACGAACTCTTTTCTCCACAATGAGCGTATATCTTGATACAAACGTGTTCTTTTTTGCAGGTTTTGGAGATGAGAAAGACCCTCGGACACAAAAAGCAAAAGAACTTTTAATTCGAATCGGTGAAGGCAAAGAAACCGCTTATACTTCTTTAATAACTATTGACGAACTTATCTGGGCAATAATACGGCAAAGAAAAGACAGGAAAACGGCAATTGAGCAAGGTTTTCGAATGCACGCGCTGCCAATTCATTTTATTCCACTCATAACGTCGATTTCATTAAGAGCGCTTCACCTCATGCAGCGCTATCATCTAAACCCGCGGGACGCCTTGCACGCAGCATCCTGCCTGGAAGTAAAGGCAAACGGTCTCGTAACAGACGATGCTGATTTTGACGCGGTCAAAGACATCAAGCGGATTAAATTAACTTAGCCTTGTTAGCAATATTATTCTTTGGCATCTAAAACGCTTTCGCACTGGACAACCGCGCATCGGAAATACACATGCGTGAATAAGATTGTGTGTATTTCCGAGTGTGCTCAGAAATCCACAGATCACATCCGATTTTTGTGGATTTCTGACACACAAGATATATAAATGCGCGAAGGAAGATTTGTTGCGTGGTGAAATTCAAGGTAATCGATGGCGTGGTAAATGTGGACAAGGAAATTACCAAACTCGATGAGTTCACGCTCGGCGTTCTTGACATCGTGAAAAAATACGCTGATTATCTGATAATCAGCGGCTACGTCAGCATATTCTTCGGAAGAGCGAGAGCAACAGAAGACGTGGATATTTTCATAAAAAACCTGCCCTACGCGGCTTTCAAACAGCTTTATGATGAATCCGTCAACAAGGGGTATGAGTGGACAATTGACAATTCGCACGAACTCTATTTTGAATATTTGAAGAATAAAACGCCCGTTTGTATTTGGCGCAAATCTTTTCCATTGCTTCGCATAGAAATGAAAATCGCAACAAAACCAAGCCAGCTTATCCAATTTCAAGACAGGATTGCCGTAAAGTTTAAAGGGAATGAGTTCTTTATGGCCAATATCGAGAGTCAAATAGCTTACAAGAGGTATATTGCAAAGTCTGACAAAGATCTTGCTGACGCAAGACATTTGGAACTTGTATTCGAACAAATTGACCAGGCAAAAATTGGACATTACCGCAAATTATTTGAGGCTGAACTATGAAAGAAACACGCATCTATTATGTTGAAAAATGGGCAAAATTCGTGTGCGAACATTCAGACAAAGAATGGTCTGCAATGCAAAAAGAACTCATTGATTCTCAAATCGAGAACGCAGAACAAGTAAAGCTCACGAAAGAACAGGTTGCGCAGATGCGCAACCCTTAAATAATTCTCATCAAACAAACAGTTTATGCAAAGGAAAAACTGGCATTTAATCCGAGCGGCAATCTTTATTGTCCTGACATTTTACGTCCTGCCGGAAATATTGCCGAAAATCGCTTTGCACTATTCTCCCGGCGGGCTAAGAATGCCGACAGCGCCATATTTGAACGCAGGATTATTGGCGGTTTTCATGCTGATAGCCGTGTTCGTGAAAAATTACGGCAAGCTAGACCACTTGCGCGGGCCAAAAATATGGGAATTCATTGTTTTTGGAGCGCTTGCAGTGATGGAATTCGCCTGGTTCACCGGATTGTTGTTCGCGATCACGAAAACACTATTCATACACTTCTTTTTCGCTGGACTCGCGTACGGCTCAGGAATGCTGTTTTTACTGATAGCATTATTGGGGCTGGACGTTTTCAAAAAATTATGGCTGGAAATGGCGATGGTCGCGTCATCACTCATATTCTACGCGGGCATAACATTTTTCATGGACTCAACAAAATTCCACATTGTAACAGCGTACATCGCGGAAAAAATACTTTCAATCTTCATGCCTGTGACATTAGGAATTGTTGACGGACAGCCATTAGTAAACGCAAGCGGATTCGCCACAGTCATAGGGCCACCTTGCTCAGGAATATTCAGCATGGTACTGTTCACCGCGCTATTTAGTTTTGTTTACTGGCTTGACCGCGAAAAAATAAACAGCAGGAAAGCATTGTACGCCTATATTATAGGAGTACTCGGAGCATACGCGATAAACTTACTACGCGTTATCGCGCTATTAATAATAGGAGCGAAATGGAGCCCTGAAATCGCAGTAGGACTGTTTCATACCAATGCCGGCTGGATACTGTTTGCCGTGTACAGCTTCGCATACTGGTGGGTAGCGTATTCGCGGATAAGAAGATGATTTGTTTTTACTACCAACATTATGCACTTTTTCGTGCTTTCTTGTTTGTATGACCGACAAAAAGAGTACTACCAACCAAAAGGTTTAAATAATCCTTTCCTGTTTGTACTGTTAACATGAGTGAACTTTTGAAGAACGCGGGCCAGTTCCTGAATTCAGCCAAACTGGTTTATGCAAGCGGCGACTATACATCCGCCACAATCCTTTACTTCAAGGCGTGGTTCGTCATAATCGACCAGATACTTCTCGAAGCGCAGGGCAAGAGCCCAAAAGACCACGCCGAACGCTTCCGCATCCTTGAAAAGACGCTCCCTGAATTGTATGAAGTTCTTGACAAATATTATCCGGTTTACCGGGATACATACACTCTCATCATAGACAAGCCGACGTGCGACGAGGTTAAAAAGAATGTTGAAGGAACTATTAAAGAACACAAAATTCCGCTCTAGTGTGCGCGATTTTTACGCACAGAGCAAGGACAGGATTCTTGACATCTTATTATTCGGCTCTGTCGTGAGAGGCAAAGAGCAGCCCGCTGACATAGACCTTCTCATATTATACAAGAACGGGAAAGGACAGATAGAATTAAGCCACCAGCTTCGAACCACGCTCGAAAAAAAAGGCTTCCACGCCTCGATAACATCAAAAACATACGACGCGTTATTTGATCCAGCTTTCACCGCAAGGGAAGCCTTTCTTTCTGAAGCATACAGCCTTGTGCTGGACGTGTACATCAGCAAAGGGCTTGGATACGAGCCAGTAGTGCTTTTTCGCTACTCCCTGAAAACACGGACAAAATCTGAGCGAATGAGATTTTATTATTCCCTGTACGGAAGAAACGGCGGCAAGGGAGTGCTGGACGCCAATAACTCGCGTAAATTTTCCGACACGATAATCGCGGCTCCCATAGAGAATTCAGAAAACATCAAGGCATTTCTTGAATACTGGAAACTGGACTATCTCGAAATTCCAACACTAATCCCATACCGCATACTTCACGCGAAAAAACTATAATTGCGCGCTGTTCGCTGTTTACAGCTTCGCATACTGGCAGCGTATCCGCGGATACGCGAGAAAAGTATTTAAACTGAACATTAAATCATTCATACAAAAGGCAGGTGATTATTGATGGCGAAAATGTTCAAAGTTGTTCTTATAGTGTTAATTGTTGTGATGATGACAGTTTCTGTTTATGGCGCGACACACGCGCAGACTTTGCCGTTTGCCTTTACTGATAATGCTTATGCCTACAACTATTATGCTGTAAAAGCATCAACTACTGACGGGGGAGATTGGCTCACTTTTGGAGGAGAAACTACCAATGTACACGTGAACAAATTAGCAG
>Ga0315281_10006489_pt1 | contig 16623 bp, 18 predicted proteins | sample YL17G07_0_MG_FD_204540 | JGI IMG/M metagenome (GOLD analysis project Ga0315281, IMG submission 204540) | Sediment microbial communities from Yellowstone Lake, YNP, Wyoming, USA - YL17G07_0 | ecosystem: Environmental > Aquatic > Freshwater > Lake > Sediment | place: USA: Wyoming | collected... | reverse complement strand
TCGGGGGGCAGTCGCCCCCCTCTCTTTATGGGAAAAGGAGGGAATAACCTGAGAAGCGCAGCTGGATTAATGTGACGTGGTCGGATTAATCAGAAAACTTAGGCTGGAATAATGTGGGAATCAACAGAGGATGCCATTGCCAAAGTTGAAGCACTTGCTCTACGTGTGATTGCGGATCGGATAGATCATGGCGAGACCATCCCGGAACTCGATGAACTTTTCGCGGTCATTGCATGAGTCAATGGCCTTCCGCGAAAGCCCGCGCGGTTCTTACCGCACTCCTTCACATCGGCTGGTCTATTAAGCGAGAAACTGCCGGTTCCCACCGCATTCTTTCACGGCCAGGATGACCTGATTATGTCTTCGCCTTTCATGATGGTACTGAAATCGGTCCCCGTATGCTTGCTCGCATCGCGAAGAAAACGGGTCTCCAGCCTGCCGATTTATAGAATAACCGAATTATTCCAACTTGTCGTTCCACGCCGACCGCTTCGCGGCGTGTGAACTCGGCGTTCCTACGGCGCTTCGCGCCGCAGGAATGGGGCGATAACTCGCTAATTGCCTTGAATCACGGCGCAAGCGAAAGACGCGCCGTAGGAACCAGGCAATCAACATCGACGCCCGCTACGCGGGCAGCGAGTTATCGCCCCATTATATAGCTATTGGCTGAAAAGGGCTAAGTAATGAAACAACAACCGTCATCAACAGGATACCTAAATTAAGAGAGGAGGCAGGACAATGAAAACTAATTATTTGGCTGTGCTTGGTTTGGCTTTTGTGGTGTTTCTGAGCGGATGCGGAGGTGCTCGGTCCTTCAAGGCAGAATATCAGGCGGAGTCCGCACCTTTATCAAATGCTGTAGCATTAGAAAAAATCACTGTGGGTATTGCCAAATTTGAGGACAAAAGGGCTTTGGTCGAGGCAAATAACCCCCAAAGCGAAGGTTATGTTAGCACGCATGGCTCATGGAAATTTGGACTGACCTATAAAGAAACTGAATTCACGCCGGTTAAAGACGTCATTCAAGATATTCTGGTTCAGGAAATGCCAAAGCGGGCTTCAAGACCAGGACAATAGACAAGGTTTTGTCAAAATCCAATTCTCAGGGCATTAAAGACATAGGGGAGGCGCAGACAGGTGATTATATACTTGGGGGACAAATAATATCCTTTGAATTTATAAACGACGTTGGTTTTTGGACAATTACGAATCGCAGAACGGTGATACTTAACATTAATCTGTTCAGAAGCGAAGACATGCAGTTAGTTATGGAGATACCTGTAACCGCGACAGAAAGCAAGGAATACGCAATGGGGCTTGCACATTCCGTGGCTATAAACAATCTTGTCAACGAAACTATGAAAAAAACAGCCAGCCAAATTATTCAAAAAGTAGCTGAGAAAATTTCTTTTGAGCAAACGCAGGCAAAGAAATAAGTCTGAACAATCAGGACAAGTAGTGGATAATCTGGTCAGCATCCATTTCGCGCGGCTATTAGATGCACGCGACTGTCCAACCAGTCCGTCAACTCGACAAACGGGTTACGTCCGCGTTCCTACGGCGCTTCGCGCCGCAGGAATGGGGCGATAACTCGCTAATTGCCTTGAATCGCGGCGCAACCGAAAGGCGTGCCGTAGGAACCAGGCAATCAACATCGACGCCCGCTACGCGGGCAGCGAGTTATCGCCCCATTAGCATCAAAAAATCATTCGGCCCAAACGGGAAGCCTGCGAAGTTCCGGGTGATAAAAGAAGAAACGTAACTGTTTGCAGGTCGTTCTCTCCGCTTTCGCTTCAAGTTCCGTCCTTGCTACCTTACCCCATGCGGCCTTGAAGTTTATTATCCTTGCTGCCTTATGCATCATCGGGGACGTTGTGGCCTGGATTGAAAAGAACCTGGCAATCAGTCTGTTATTCTTTAGAATTGCCGCATGCCACGCCAAGCAAGGTTAGATGTTCCCGGAGCGATGCACCATACCATGGTGCGCGGGATTGATAAAACAAATATCTTCAGGGACGACGAAGACAAAGCCCGGTTCCTCGAACGGTGATTTTGTGAACGCCGTCCTTAAAGAAGCCGAAGAAAAGACCACACGCCAACTGAGCTCAGGCGAAGTGGCAAAACGATTGATAAAATCATCGAGGAAGAATGCAAAAAGGAACGTATAAGCGCGAATGAACTCAAGGGTGGCGGGCGGCGAAGGAAGGTGAGCGCCATTCGAGCGACGATAGCCAAACGCGGTCTATACGAACTGGGGTTATCCATGGCGGAGATAGCGCGGCACGTAGGAGTGACGACATCGAGTATCGCCAAGACGGTGAAGCGAGTGGAGAAGCAGCATGTTGCCGACACTTAACGCTCTAAGTTTATTTCGGCCACAACGTTTGCAAAAGACCGAATCTTCGCACCCACTGACGTTTCCGATGGACTACAACACCCTCCGAAAATTCTTCCATTGACAGGCGTACCAATTGTGGTACAATATATATCATATGATCGATCTCCCTTATGTCCTTATCGTTGTCTTTTACCGAAACGAGTCCGGGAATGAACCCGTGCGGGAGTGGCTCAAAGAGCTTTTAGGAGAAGACAAACGAAAGATTGGCGAGGACATTAAGACAGCTCAACTTGGGTGGTCACTGGGAATGCCGCTCATCAGGAAAATCCAAAAAGATTTGTGGGAAGTCCGCACAACACTTGATAGCGGTATTGCGCGGGTCTTCTTCACGGTTGATGGGGAACATATGATTTTGCTGCACGGGTTCATCAAAAAATCGCAGAAGACACCACAGCATGAACGTAAGACGGCGCTTGTACGTCTTGGACATTACAGGAGAGGTTAACAATGAAAAAAGCACGACGTGGTTCTAATTTTGATGATTTTCTCGAAGAGGAAGGTCTGCGGGCGGAAACGGAAGCCGTGGCGATCAAGAGAGTTCTTGCATATCGCATAGAATTAGAAATGAAAAAGGCAAAGCTCTCAAAATCGGAAATGGCCGAGAAAATGCGCACCAGCCGCTCCGCCTTGGATAGACTTCTTGATCCCGCCAACGCCTCAATCACACTGCAAACGCTCGAAAGGGCGGCTCTCGCTCTTGGGAAGCGCCTCAAAATAGAACTGGCCTAAGCAGACGGCCCGACACCGTCCGGGCTTCGCCCGGCGGGTCAGCCGCATTATTTTTAGCGTGTCGATTATTAGAGCATTTTTCTGAAGCCGATGAGGCGAGTACGGGTTAATCCCCGGGAAGCATAAAAATCCAAAGCCGGCTGATTATCACAGTCGGCCAGGAGTTGCAGCCTCTTAAGCCCCGCTCTCTTGCTCCAGACGACAATCCCTTCAAGCAGGAGCGTACCGATTCCCAGGGCGCGATACTTCCGGTCCACGATGACATCTTCTATAAGGCCGACCTGGCCGCCTTGCACGAGGGGCATCGAGCCTTCAAACCCCGAAGCGCAGAACACCGCTCCAAGGGGCTGGCAGGCTGGAGAGGCGATATCGAAGAATTGCCGGGCAGATACATTCAAATCTTGACAAAGGAACTGCTAACCGTTATGATTTTCCAACCTGTCGCGGAACGGGGCCGGGAATTCACGCTCCGTTTGTTCATATACGAGGTGATTGTGAGGATAAAAAAAGCACCTTTGTTGTTTTTCCTGATATTCTTTCTGTTTCCGCTGATTGTCGTCGCAAGGGATGTCGATGGCCGTGATGATGATAATGCGGAGATCAATTCCGCGATAGGTCTCCAGGGATGGTTCTCGCAGGCAGACGCGAAGTGGCAGATATCCTTTCCCTACACCACCAGCACCGGCGTTGTGGGGAAGATCGAATCAAGACTGGATTACAAGAAGATCGACAGTCCGCTGTTCATCGCAACGGCGGGCGGGAATGTAGCTCCACGATTTGCATTCGATGTAGTATATGGATACGGGTCGATCACAGGAGGCCGGGGAACGGATACAGACCGCTTTCTTCCATCCTCGGGAGGAGGCCTTGAATTCTCGCAATCAACAAACAGCCTCGACGGCGAAACGCGGCTCTGGGGAATAAACTTTTACTATAATACCCGGCAGTTCGGTGATAAGCAAGCCGGCCCGTGGGGCTTTGTTATAGGTTACCTCTATTATGGAGACAGTCTTCGAATGACAAACGCCGTGCAGACCGTTTCCGTACCCTTCGACGGCCTTACCTTCCCTCCGGTCGGCCCGTTCCCGCCAACCCAGGTGCTCGACTCTACCTATGAATTTTACTGGAACTTGATGAAAGTCGGCGTCGTACACCAGTCTGGTCCGGCAAAAGGCTTTTCCTATTCCGGCGCGCTCTCGGTCTATCCCTACGTGGACTATCAAGGCGAGGCATACTGGAACCTGCGCGCCGGAACGAATGCATCGGATTTCCGGCTTCAGTCGCCGAACTTTATTCAGAAGTCAAAAAAGGGGTATGGGTGCGAAGCATCGCTGGGGCTGGCATATGAGCTTTCGGACAATGCCAAACTGTCGGCAGGCTACCGGTATATGTACCTCTACGCGGACAACGGGACCGATACGGTCTATTTCGCCGATGGGACCTCGGCGTCGTCAACCCTCGACTGGGTAACGGTCACCCGACATGGCGCATACGCGGAGTTGTTGCTCAATTTCTGATGGAGCGTTAACCTACAACCTCGGCATGAGCTCGGACAGCGTACCGCCAAGACTGAACAAGTAGAATCCCTCGGCGTCCTTGTTTTTCAGCAAGGCAAGGATCCCCTCCTGTTCCCTCGCCAGCCGCTCCGACGGCTTGAGCTTCACCGTCAGATTGAGCGTACCGCGCTCGCGCAATACCAGGTCTCCAACACAGCGGACCTTCAGTTCCTTGCCATCGAGTTCCAGCTTCTTGATCGTCAGGCGGTCTCCTTTGAGCTCCCCTTCAAGCCAGCACTGTTCAAAGTCAAGGTCCGGGATGGAAAATCCCTTGATCTTCAATTCCCGGGAGGTCAGCCCCTTGAGCCAAAGCCTCCCCTTGCCCGCGTCGCCGGTCATCTCGAATTTCCCGCCGAGTTTGCCTGACAGCTTGAGGCCAAAATCCTTCAGCATTGCATATGACCCGATATCCAGGCCGTCAGCATCAACCAGAAGGTTTTGCCTGCCCGTCCCCTGCTGCGCTCTCACCAGGAGCGCCCCGCCATAGGCCTGGCCCTTCATGTCGAGCGAGAGCCGGCCGCGAAGAAGGCTGAAGAGCGAGACCGTTGTCCTGATGGAGGGGCTTTCGAACAGGACCTTGCCACCCTTGACCGAAACAACTACGTCGGAAAGCACGAAGCGGTTAAAGAACCGCGGCGAGATGCGGGCAATAGAGAGCTCGACCGGTGTGCGCAGGCGGACCTCGGACTCGAGCTTTGTCCTGACCCGGTCAAAGGGAAAGAGCAGAAGAAGAAAGACGAGAAATACCGCGACAAAGTACGCGGTAAATGATAGCCATCGAATGATGATTTTTTTGTCGGCCATGTTCTACTCGGCGCTCGAAACGAGAATAGTTGAGTTCAGCAGTTTGGGATTATCATACCGGGGCTTGAAGTTAAGCTTCTTGATCCGGAGCCCGTCTTTCTCGAGCAGATAAACGTAGTTCACGATGTCGTAGAGCGTAATGTTGTCGAGTTTGATCTCGACGATGCTCTCCTTGAATGCCTCGGTCTGGACGCCCGCCAGCGGTTTGAGCGACACCATCTTGCCGCCCAGGTTCGCCCGCTTGGAAAGGTTCTCAATCTCGGTCAGCAGAGGACCGCGCTTCGCGGCAGTGGCCTGTGCCTGCTGCAGGCGCTGCCGCATTTCGTGATACTGGTCCTTGAGCACCCGCATCTCCGCCAGGTCCCGCTCCTTTTTCGGGATTATCTCCCGCTTGCGGGCCAGGTCGGATGTCAGTGGCGACACCACGAAGGCATAGAGCACGATAATGAGCGCCGCTATCGAGCCGACAATGAGCGTCTTCTTGTCTCTTGATTCTAATTTCACAAAAACTCCTGTTTGCAACCACGGATGAACGCAATAATGATCGTAGGGGCGACCCGACGTGGTCGCCCGCCTTTGGGCAGCCACGCAGGGCTGCCCCTACCTGTTTATCACAGCGTCTGCTTTAATTTCATCTCGAACCGGAATTTAACCTTGTTGTCCACTCCCATACGCGTGTCCAGCACCGCTACCTCGGTGAACAACGGAGATTTCTGGAGTTCGGCCTTCATCTTGTCAACAGACTCGAACGATGCCGCCTCGCCTTGCAGCTTCAGTCGGTCCCCCTCCATGTTGAACTCCTGAAAGCTCACACGGACCTCCCTGGGGATCCCCTCGGTCACCGCCTTCATCACGTCGAGCGCAGAGGTCCCCGCGCCAAGGACGCCAAACTTCTTTTTCGCCTCGTCGAGCTTGGTGCGAAGCTGCCTCACCGGATCGGCAATGGCCCTGGCGTCGGGGAATACCTGCCGGTATACTTCCCCGAGCTCCCGATCCAGTTTTTTATAGCTTGACTGGATGAGATAAGACTTCACACCCAGATTTGCAATCGCTAACAGCGATGCCGCAATGCCGGCGATGATGAGTGTGCGCCTTCGTTTGCTGATGCCCGCATCGGCCAGACGGTAGGAGAACTCATTTTTCCGGAAATTTATCCCGTCCGATAATGCCAAACCCAGACTCATGGGGTCAGTGGCCTTCTTTCCCCCGAACTCAGGTGTGACATGTTCCACGGCGATCCCGAGGTCAGCAAGCGACGCGCTCAGGCCGTTGTTCATGGATAACAGGTACGCCCTCTCCACCCGCTCATTGCTCTCGGTTTCGAGCGCCTTCAGCACATGATTGATCCCCGCTGTCGCGCCAATAGGGGAAAAGCTCCTGCAGGCTGTTATCGTATTCCCTGACTTGATGCAGAGCTCGCTGCCGTCTATCAGCACGGCACTTCCTTCGACAGGGACCATTTTCGAAACAAAATAGAGGCCGATATAAGACGGGACGATAACCTGCGGGTCAATGCCGGCCGAGGCAAGAAGGTCGAGGTGCTGACGCAGGACCACCTTGGGCAGCAAGATGCCGAGCACCGAGGTTTCCTTCTTCTTCTCGCTGCCCTTTTCCGGCTTGTCCAGGACGAGGTGATCGAGCTCCACATCATCGAGAGGGAAGGGCACGCTGTCTTCGAGCTCGAAGGGCAATGCCTTTTCAATGCGTTTGCGGTCGGAAAAAGGGAAATGGGCGCTGCGCTGGCTGAAATGGTGTCCGGGGATCGAAGAGATGATCCGGGCGCCTGCCCAGTCCGCGGCCAGCTCTTTCAGGACGTCCACAAGCTCCGCATCGGTGGCAAAAGTGCGGTTGAAAGAGTCCTTCAGCTCAATCGTCCGCAACCCCTTCACCACGACCGAAGCTGCAACCCGTCCCTTCTCTATATTCAGCCCTACGATCTTCACAACGCTCTCCAGTAACTTATCTTGAACGGGTTGTAGGCATCAGTTGTTCGTGTAATGACAGCCTCAACCTGTTTCGTATATCCGCCCACGGTCGCGAAAGAGTTGGCCTTGAACACATCGCTCGTTACTGACAGCCGGCCAGCCACCATAGTGTTTTCGTTCCCGAGGAACGCGTTCACCTCGTTCTGCAACTTGAACGGTTCCGTATTCCTCTTCTCCACGACCATGCCTGCCATGCCGGCACTCAGTCCGAGGCTTTGGAGTACCTCGCTGGGCGCGGTATTGACATTGACTTTGTCAAGAGGAACCACAGTCACAAAGTCCTTCAGCTTTGCAAATTCTTCGTCGCTCAGGACCTGATGCAGTTCAGTAGTCAGATAAATATTCTTCTTACTTTCGACCATCCTCTCCAGCGCATCCTGGTTGATCGCGAGAATTTCAAATAACTTACCCAGCCGCTTGTAAGCATCATTCCCCTTGAACACAGTGCTGATGCTTATTTTCCCGCCCTCGTCTTCCCACCGGATCCGCAGCTCCGTGTCTCCCGTGCTTACGATGGGGACAATCTGCCAATCCCGCTGCTCAAGGTTGTCCTGAAGCTTACCCTTCTTAAGATTGTCGCTCAAAAGCGCTCCGGCGAAACTCACGCCGGAACGAGCGAGAAAATAAGACCGTTGGCTGTCGCGAAAGTTCACGGCCGACCGAAGGCTTATCCGCGTGCCGTACGCGAACTCGACAACGAGCGCTGTCAGGAGCGCTGTGACCAGCAGCACGATCAGCAGGGCAACACCGTGATCGTTTTTCATCAATCCTGAAATTCCGGCGTCCCTTCGCACTCCACCCTCTGAACGTGTCATCGCCCCGCTTCAACGCTGGTGAGAAAGGACGATCCATCCGCCTGGGTGAGCAGGATCTCCACGGCCCTCGGCAATTTTTGTTTGGAACTGCTGTGCCACTCATCGACCCACGTCGAACCGTCAAAGTACCGCAGGCGAAGCTCGGTTATCTGATCGGTTACCTCGTAATCCGTGCCGCCCTCAAGCGGCGTACTGTCTTTATTGAGCTCGCGCTTTTCCCGGCGGATCAACACCTTGCCCTTGCCGTCCAGTCGGTCTTCAAACCGGTAGCCGACCTCCCACAGGTCCATCTCTTTGGAATCCGGTTTGCGCCAGTTGGTGAGCGTGGTCAGCGCGAGGCTGTCGAACCGGGGTTCACCCTCCGTCGTCGTTGACGGCTGGGCCTCAAGGACCGTTTCCTTTATCGAGGAGTTATAATAGGCGTTCGCAATATCATCGGACAACTTCGCGATCAACGTCCGCGCCAGGTCCGTCCTGTCCCGCCTCGCTTCAGCCTGTTCCACATTCCTGCCGGTGGTGGAAAAGCTCGCGTAGATCACAGTCACGATCACGGCCAATATGGACATGGCCATCAGGACTTCGAGAAGCGTAAAGCCTTTCGCATGGGAATAGTTTTCCTCACCTGACCCCTGACCCCTGACCCATGACCCGCCGCTACTCATACCCCACCAGTTCCACCATCTCCGGCCGCGTGCCTTCCTTCCAGAGCACCGCGACGCGGACCTCCATGATCTGGGTGAGCGGGGTGAAGGTAACCGCCTTCTTCCAAGTATACTCCTTGAACTCTTCTTCTGAGAACTCTCCTTCGTCCTCCAGGGGTATGCGGGGCTTGAAAATGATCATGTCCGTCATCATCCTCTTCGCCAGCAAGGTGGCTGTGGTCATATGATCCGCCAGCATGACATCCCGCATGGTCTTGTTCTTGAGCCCCAAAAGCGTGACCAGCACCAGCGCCATGATGGAAACAGCCACCATGACCTCCAGGAGGGTGAAGCCGCTTTTTTTTACCTTGCCCCGTGCCCCTTGCCCCTTGCCCCTGGTCATCTCTCTTCCACCTGACCCTCACGCAGTTCAGTTCCGCCGGTAAGCGGATTTACGATCAGCGTGAATATCTTGTCGTTCCCGTCTTTCAGATATATGAACGTCTTCTCCACCCACCCGTCCGGCGTAAACTGGATATAGGGTTCATCGGGGTGGCTGCCGGCCCGTACTCCAAAGAACAAAGTCTGGCCCGAGAGGCTGCCTTCACTCGCTATCTCTGAACTGACTCTCTTGAACTCGACAGCATGATCACTCATCTGAGTCCAGACCTCGGCCCAGTAATGGCCGCCCTGGATATCAAAGCGGAGATGATACACCGCCTTCCTGGCCTGCGATTCGTCACGAAGGAAGCGGATCATGCCGGTAAGGTGCCGTGCGCTCCGCTTCAGGTTCGCCTCGCCGAGTTCACCCAGGCGGGGGATGATCAGCGTGAGCATGACACCAAGGATCACGATAATGACCGTAAGTTCGATGAGCGTAAAGCCATTCGAGTGCTGAGTTGCGAGTGCCGAGTGCGGAGTATAAAAGTGCTCGTCCGCTCCTGTCCTCTTTTTTCTATTCCGCATTCCGCACTCCGCATTCCGCGCTACACACTACTCCATCTTCCAGCTTTCAATGTCCGCATTATTCCCCTCGCCGCCCTGCTCTCCGTCGGCGCCGTAGGAGATGATCTCGTACTCCCTGTTCTCGCTACCCGGAGAAAAGTAAATATAGTCTCCGCCAAACGGGTCCTTCGGGATGCGGGCGGGCTTCAGGTATCCGCCTTCCCGCCACTTTAATGGAATGCGCCCGGCCTCGGGCAGCTTGATCAGCGCCTCAAGCCCCTGCTCGGTCTCAGGGTAAAAACCATTGTCGAGCTTGTACGCGTCCAGCGCGCCTTCGAGAGAGCGGATCTGTGTTTTCGCGACCCCGACCTTCGCCGTCTCCTCCTGTCCCAGGAATTTGGGAAGGACCAGTCCGGCCAACAGTCCGAGTATGATGATCACCACCATGATCTCGATGAGGGTGAAACCTTTTTCATTTTTGATGTACATTGTCCGACTCCTTAATGTTAATTTCAACTTCGCAATAAGTGCGGGTTCTCCCGACTCCTGACTGCATCATCTAACTCCCGAACTCATCTCGAGCATCGGCAGCATGATGGCGATCACGATGAATCCGATGACCAGCCCCATGACGAGAATGATGATGGGCTCCAGAAGCGCCATGAGACCCGTGATGCGCGTATCAACGGTGCGTTCAAAGGAATCGGATATTTTAAGCAGCATCTTTTCGAGTTCTCCGCTCTTCTCCCCCACCGCGACCATTTGCACGACCACCGGCGGGAACAAGCCGCTCCGTCTGAGAGGGTCGGCGATCGACTCGCCTTCGCGGACGTTCTCGCGCGCCTTCTGCACCGCGTTCGCGAGCACCGAGTTTCCGATCACATTTTTGACGATATCAAGCGCCGAAAGCGTCGGCACGCCGCTCTGGAGCAGGGTGCCGAACGTGCGCGTAAACCGGGCCACGGCGATCATGCGGATAAGCGTGCCGAAGACCGGCAGGGTGAGGATCCTCGCATCGAAGGCCTCCCTGCCCGTCTGCGTTTGCAGATATTTCCTCAGGTAATACGCGGCCCCGCCGAGCGCGAGCAGGATCGCCCACCAGAACGAGGACAGGAACCGCACCACGCCGAGCAGCACGAGCGTGATAAGGGGCAACTGCTGTTTCATGTCCTCGAACATCCCCACGATGCGCGGCATCACAAAGCTGAATATGAAGAACAGCATTGCCATGCCGATGACCGTCATGAACGCCGGATACGCGAGCGCCGCGGCAAGCCTGCCGCGGAACCTCACCTGCTCATCGAGAAAATCCGCGAGCCGGTCAAGGGTAATATCGAGGGTGCCGCTCGCCTCGCCGGCGGAAACCATATTCACGTAAAGAGGGGAGAAGGCTTTCGGATTTTCTTTCAAGGCATCGGCCATGGACGCGCCCTCTCGCACACTGTCGCGCACCGACGAGAGCGCTCCGCGCAGGCCGGCGTTCTCCTCCTGCTCCACAAGAACGGTCAGCGCATCCATGAGGGGGAGCCCGGACGAGAGAAGTGTGGCAAGCTGGCGCGTGGCATTCGCCACATCGCCGAGCCGCACCCCGCTCCCGAACGTGATGGTCATTGCCTCACGGCGGGCCGCCCGCGTGGAAGCTCCCTCGTGGAGCTCAAGGACAATGATCCCCTCTTTTTTGAGCTTCGCCTTGACCGCCTTGAGGCCTTCTCCGTCCTGGACCCCCGAGACGTTCCTGCCGCCGCTGGTAACACCTTTATATTCGTAGACAGGCATGGTATAGAGACAGGAGACAGAAGCCGGAATACAGAAACCAGAATAAAAAAACAACTTCTGACTCCTGACTCCTGACTACTGGCTCCTGACTACTGCGTCTCCTTCTGCGTCACCCTCACCACCTCATCCACGGACGTGGTCCCCGCGAGCACTTTGTCCGCTCCGTCCTGCCGGAGCGTGCGCATGCCTTTTCCCACGGCCAGCGCCTTCAGCATGGCCGCGTCGGCGTTCTTCATGATATGCTGACGGACCTCGTCGTCAACGCTCAGGAGCTCGTAGATCGCGCTCCTGCCGAGGTAGCCGGTCTGGAAGCAGGCCGGGCATCCTTTTGCGCGATATACGGTCGCCCCAACGGCAACGGTCTTGATCTCGAGCTCCGCGATCTCGGCGGGCGTTATCGGGTAGGGCTCCCGGCACACCGTGCAGAGGACCCGCACGAGCCGCTGGGCAAGGATGGCCATGACCGATGATGAAATAAGGAACGGCTCGACCTTCATGTCGATCAGCCTGGTCACGGCGCCCGCCGAGTCGTTCGTGTGGAGCGTGGAGAACACAAGGTGGCCGGTGAGCGCCGCCTGGATCGCAATCTCCGCGGTCTCCGAATCCCGGATCTCACCCACGAGGATAACGTCCGGGTCCTGCCGGAGCACGGACCGGAGCCCCGCGGCAAAGCTCAGATGGATCTTCGCGTTCACCTGGATCTGGCCGATGCCCTTGAGCTGATACTCGATGGGGTCCTCGATGGTGATGATGTTCTTGTCAGGCGAATTGATCTTCGACAGCGCGGCATAGAGGGTCGTTGTCTTGCCGCTGCCGGTGGGACCGGTCACGAGAATTATCCCGTGGGGCCGGGTGATGTGCTCATTGAACCGCGTGAGGGTATCTCCGGAGAACCCGATCTGCTCGAGCGGCAGGAGCGCGCTCTCACGGTACAGGAGCCGCAGCACGATGCGCTCGCCGAAGGCCGTGGGCACGATCGAGACGCGGATGTCCACGTCCTTGCCGCCGATCTTGATCCGCATGCCGCCGTCCTGCGGCAGCCGCCGCTCGGCGATGTTCAGGTCGGCCATGATCTTGACGCGCGATGCGATGCTGGCCTGGAAACGCTTCTGGATCGTCAGGATGTTGTACAGGATGCCGTCGATGCGGAACCGGGCGACCATCTCTTTCTCAAACGGCTCAATGTGGATGTCGCTCGCCCGCTCGCGGATGGCCTGGGACAGGAGTGAATTCACCAGCCGGATGATCGGCGCGTCGTCGGTGGCCTCGAGCAGATCAGTGGGCTCATCGAGCTCCGCGGCGAGAAAAGTAAGGTCCTCTTCTTCCATTTCCTGCACCGTTTCCTCGGCCCGGTTCATGTCCTCGCTGTGCAGACGGTTGACGGTGTCGAGGACCAGTTCGGAAGGGGCGAGACAGAGGGAAATGTCGGCGTTGAACAGGACCCTGAGGTCGTCCAGCGTGGAAAGCAGAAGCGGTTCCGAGGTGGCGATCAGTACGCTGTCGTTCTCGCGCCGGAGCGGGACCGCCACCGCTTTTTTCGCATAGGTGATCGGCAGCTTGAGCGCAAGCTCCCGGTCGATCTCGCCCAGGTCCGACTGGAACGGCAGTCCGAGCTGCGCGCCGAGCCCCTTGAGCACCTCGGCCTCGGTCACAAAGTTGAGCCGGACGAGCAGCGTGCCGATCCGGCCACCCCGCTTCTTCTGGAGGTCAAGCGTCTTTTTGAGCCGCTCGGCTGAAAGCCCTGACTCAACGAGTATCTCGCCGAGCAGGCGTCTCACCGGGCGCCCTCCTCCGGGGGCGCTGCCGTCTTTTCCACAGCCGGCGCGGATGAGGTCGTGGTCGCGGGACCGCTGATCACTGACTCCGCGGCCGTTGCGGTAGACGTCGGGGAACTCTTTATTGCTCCGGCGGCGCCGGCATCCGCGGACAGCGCCGCCGGCTCCACGCTTCCTCTTTTGTCCGCGGGTTTCAGTATCGAGTGCGGTCCGGAACTTTTTTTCTCGATGTGATATTCCTTTCGGAATTCGTTCAGGATATTTTCCCTCTGTCTGGTCAGTTCCGCGGATTCCTCCGCGGTCTTGATGATGTGGGGAGTGATGAAGATCATGAGGTTGGTCTTTTCAACCTTGGTCGTCTTATACTTGAAAAACCAGCCAAGGATCGGGATGTCTCCAAGGAGCGGCACCTTCATGGCCGAGGACGTGACGTTATCACGGATCAGGCCGCCGATCACCATGGTCTCGCGGTCCTTCACCACAACCGTCGTGCTCGCGGAACGTTTGTTGGTTGTGGGGCCCGCATCGCTCCCACTGGAGGTCTCGACCACATCGGAGATCTCCTGATTGACTTCAAGCCGCACGTTGTCGTCCGAGGTGATCTGCGGTGTCAGCGACAGCTTGATGCCTACGTCCTTGCGCTCGTACGTGTTCAATAATGCCGCGCCGCCTGTTGCCGCGTTCTGCGTCTGGGCGATTTTAAAGGGGACGTTCTGACCGACCATGATCTCGGCCTTCTGATTGTCCGTGGTGAGAATATTGGGCGTGGACAGTACGTTCACATCCGCATCGGTCTGGACAGCGTGAAGAAGGGCCCCGATGTTCAGATACTCGATGCCCTTGAACGTGAACGTGCCCTTGACCGCGGCAACCGCAAGGCCATTCGTCGTTGCAAGGGCAGCCGGCCCATTCACCATCGCATTGCCTATGTTGCCGAAATTCGTGCCACCGATGACTGTCGTGGCATTGCTGCTTTCGTCGAAATTCGCTCCCTGGAATTCAAAACCAAGCTCGCGCTGTTTTGCCAGGCTCATTTCGATGATGGCGGTCTCCACATAGACCTGACGGCGCCTGACATCCAGCTTCTGGATCACGTCCTTCACAAGCTCAAAATCAACAGGCAAGGCAACGACGATCAGCGAGTTTGTGGATTTGTCCGCCGAGATATTGACAGCGCCTTCCAGGATAGTGGAGGGATTGACCTGCTGGCCCGCCGCGCCCCCCGTCTGAGGCACCGGCATCCGCGCGAGGAGCGCTGACAACAGTTTGGAGAGGTCCTCGGCGTTGGCGTTTTTGAGGTTGTAGACATTGATTTTCCCTCTTCCTTCGGGCGCCACAACGTCCATGGCGTGGATCAGGCTCTCGATTTTTTTAATGTTGTATACCGAATCGGTGATGATGATGGAATTCGTGTTGGGATAGGCGATCAGCGAGCCGTCCTTGGTGATGAGCGGGGTTATGGCGCGCACAATATCCTGGGGATTGACAAATTTCAATCTTACAAACTTGGTCACATACCCTTCACCTCCGGTATCTCCATCCTGGAGCACCTTGAGCCCGCTCTGCCGGGCCGAGGCCGCGGGTATAATGCGTGTGACCGTGCCGTCTTCCACGGCCGTGAAACCTTTGATCTCGAGCGCCGCAAGGAACACCTGGTACGCCTCGTCCGGCGACATCTTCGTCGGCGTCATGATCGTGATCTTGCCGATCACCTTCTCGTCGAGGATGAAGTTCCTGCGGGTGAGCTCACTCATCACCTTGATGAGGGCGTTGATGTCGATGTTCGTAAAGTTCAGGGTAACGTAATCGCCGCCGGATTTTATCTTCCTGAGCCCAACCTGACCTGAGGAGGTGGCGGATACGACAGAGCTGGGCGCGGCCGACGCGGGTTCGGCCTTAGCCGGGAGGATCGGAACAGGTTCAGCCCTCGGAGTCACCGTCGGCGCGGATTCGGCCGCAACAGGCAAAGTCGGGGCGGGTTCAACCGCGGCAGGTGCGTCTGGTTCGTCCGGACTGTTCGCAGCGTATACTCCGGATGCGCGCATAAGCCCTATCACAAGCAGCAGGGCCACAATTTTTTTCACTCTTGTTGTCCTCCGTGAAAAAACAGCAACGACGCGGAGACCCGGGGAAACGGGGATGCGGAGAAAATAGTTGCCGTTGTCCTTATTCTCTCCCCGTCTCCGCATCACCCCGTCACTGCGTCAGTTCTTTAGCTGCTTATCGTATTTCGTAGTTCAACGTCTGACGCACGCCGTTCCGGATAAGGTCGATGGCTATATACCGCTCGGTCCTCAGGCCTTGATAGAGCTGGAAGAACTTGGCGGGGTCGTCCACTTCCTGCGAATTGACCTTCTGGATCACATCGCCGTTCTTGAGGCCGATCTTCTCATAAATACTGCCGGCGGCAATCTCGCTGATCCGGAACCCCACGGTCTTTCCCTGCTCCTGGTAGGGCAACGCCCGCGCTTGCGTCAGAATCTGGCTCATGTTCTCGGTGCTTGCGAGCATTTCCCGCTGGTCCACCATGTACCTGCTGTCGGATACCTTCTTCACGCCGTTGCTGTTGGGAGTTTGCGCGTTCACGATCTTGGCGTCGTCAACAAGCACGATGTCGACCATCGAGCCCTCGGGCCTCTGGAGCGTAACCTTGTCGCGCATCACCTTGACGAGTTGAGAGCCGTCCGGCAGCTTCTGGCGCATCCGGTAGAATGTCTGACCGGCGCTGTCCTCGAGCACGGCGCCGGAAAAACTCTCGCCCTCGACCGTACCGATGAGCTTATAGTTCGAGACCTCGACCGCCGGTCCGCTCGACGGGCTTTTGCCTTCGCCGAAGAGCCCGCGCTCCAAAATTGAGGAATAGTCGCTCAACTCCCGGAGAGGCTCCAGGAGCGGCCGGTCGCGCTCCAGGGGCGTGGTGAACTTTGGCGCGGCATCGAGGCTCCTTCCGATCATGGCATCCACGGTATCGGCAAGAAAATAGGCCGAGACGGTGAGGAGCGCAATGAGCGCCAGGGTATAGAGTGTTTTGTTTTCCTTCATAAATTGCCCGCTTCACTTCTATGTTGTTTCTATAGACATAATGGTTGACAGTTGAAAAAGTGACCTGCCCCTTGTCACCGTGGGTTATACTGGGCTTATATGGAGTCCAATACAGAGCCACAAATAAGGAGGCAGGTCATGCAGAATTCTATCACAA
>Ga0315281_10006488_pt1 | contig 16626 bp, 13 predicted proteins | sample YL17G07_0_MG_FD_204540 | JGI IMG/M metagenome (GOLD analysis project Ga0315281, IMG submission 204540) | Sediment microbial communities from Yellowstone Lake, YNP, Wyoming, USA - YL17G07_0 | ecosystem: Environmental > Aquatic > Freshwater > Lake > Sediment | place: USA: Wyoming | collected... | reverse complement strand
ACCGGCTCCCGCGTCCATGTCTCGGTGGTGTTGCCCATCCCCGCTTCGAACAACAGCTTCGACGACAACGTCGAGCGGAACGTCACGGTTTCGAAGTTGTTCTTCGGCAGGTTCTGGAGGTTCGAGGCGTCGGGCTGCAGCGTGCTGACCAGCGTCCAGTGCTCCGTCTTGCGCGGCGCGATGCTGAAGTAGCCCGACAGCTTGTTCTTCGAGCTCATCTGCCAGGTGAGGCGGACGTCGTTGCTCGCGTTGCGCTGGGTTTCCGTGCCGGGCCGCGAGAGATCGGGCGTGAAGACGAACGTGGACTGGTTGCTCTCGTAGAACGTGTTGGTGCGAATCTGTTCGTAGCCCCAATAGCGGTGCGCGGTCCAGAACCAGACCGAGTCCTTCTTGAGCGGACCGCCGAACGCGCCGCTGGCGTCGTAGATTTTCAGAATGCTGTCGGCCGTGGTGATGCCCTGCGACCGCTGCGTGTCGTCGACGTTGCCGCCCTGCAGCTTGTCGTTCGCGAAGTTGAGGAACGCCGATCCGCTGAACCGGTTGCCGCCGTCCTTGGGAATGCGATCAGATTCGCACGCTCGATCAGTGGGTGCGCGACGGAACGCCCGAAGGTGCGGCGTCGGACCTGCCGGCACCGCCGCTGTGGAACGGCGCCTGGCAGCTCGGGCAGCCGGATCTCATCGTCGAGTTGCCCGAATATGTGCTGCCACCCGGCGGCGCCGATGTGTTCCGCAACTTCGTCGTGCCCGTGCCCGGCGCGGCCACGCGATACGTGCGCGGCCTGGAGTTCCGGCCCGGCAATCGCGCCGTGCATCACGCCAACATCCGCATCGACCCGACACGGGCGTCACGGGAGCTGGACGACGCCGACCCGGCGCCCGGCTACGAGGGCACGATTCTGAAGTCGGCCGACTACCCCGACGGCCACTTTCTCGGATGGACACCAGGACAGATCACGCCGCTCGCGCCCCCGGGCCTCGCGTGGCGGATCGACGCCGGCAGCGATCTCGTCGTGCAGCTCCACCTGCAGCCCACCGGCAAGGCCGAGCGCCTTCAGCCGTCGATCGCGATCTACTTCACGGCTGACGCGCCGGTGCACGTCCCCACGATCGTGCGTCTCGGTCGGCAGAACCTCGACATTCCTGCGGGCGCCGCGGCGCATCGCGTCGTGGACACGTACGTGCTGCCCGTGGACGTCGAGGTCCATGCGATCCAGCCGCACGCGCACTATCGCGCGCAGCGCGTTCGCGTCTGGGCCACGCGGCCGGACGGCACGCGGGCGACGATCATCCGCATCGAGCGCTGGGATTTCAACTGGCAGGATCAATATCGCTACGCGGCGCCGTTCTGGCTGCCGGCCGGCACGACGATCGAGATGGAGTACGTCTTCGACAATTCCGACGCGAACGCCCGGAATCCGGATCACCCGCCGCGACGCGTGCCGTGGGGCTGGCGGTCGTCGGACGAGATGGCCGATGTGTGGATCCAGGTGATGACGCGGTCGGATGCTGACCGCGATCGCCTCGCGCCGGACATCCGCCGCAAAATGGCGACCGAGGATGCGATCGGCTGCGAGACCCTGATCCGGCGCGAGCCGCAATACACCGCGCTGCGCAACGACGCGGCGGCGCTCTACACGGAGCTGGGCCAACCGGCACGCGCCCTCACGCACTTTCGCGTCGTCGAACGGCTGAAGCCGCGGTCGGCCCGCGCGCGGTACAACGTGGCCGTGGCACTCGAGGCGCTGGGACGGACGACCGACGCGTCGCGCGCCTACGAGGAGGCGATTCGGCTCGACCCCGGCTATTCGCTCGCCCACAACAATCTCGGAAGCCTGCGCTTTGCCGAGCAGCGCATCGACGAGGCGCGTGCGCATTTCGAACGGGCGGTCGCGACGAACCCTTCAAATACCGAAGCGCAGAACAACCTCGGCGCAGTGCTGCTCGTCTTGGGTCAGGGCACGGCGGCGCGCGCCCCGCTGGAACGGGCGATCGCGCTGCGGCCTGTGTATCCCGAAGCGCACTTCAATCTCGCCCGCCTCGCCGCGCTCGAGGATCGCCCGGACGAGGCTGTGCGGGAAGCCGCAATCGCCGAGACACAGGCGGCGGCGGCCGGAAAGACCGCGCTCGTCGCCCAGATCCGCGACCTGCTGCGCGGCCTCCCGCACCGCTAACGGTATTTAATGTTCAATTCTGTCATTTCGTGTCTAAAATCGGAACACAATCTGTAACTACTTGATGTATTTGCTTTTAGTGCCAATTTTTGTGCAGGAATGGCCGGTCATCGCGCTGTTTATGACACTAACGACAGTTGAGACACTCGGACGATTTTAGAGGTCCTCCTAACTAAAATACTGGCGCATCTATAGTTATCGTCATGACTTCTTGTGAGTCTATGTGCGGCCCGCGAGTTGCACACGGATTCTTCGCCATGTGTTCACCAGTGACTTTCCCCAGCAGTCGCCGTCGACTTTGCGCGTTCGTTCTCCCCCTCGTCCTGACCGTTGGCACCGTGCTGCTTCCGATGGGCGCGCGGGCAGCCAGTCAGGCCGACCAGCGCAAGTTCGACCGAGCGCTCCTCGCCTTGCAGAAAGCGGGCTCGACGGACCCGCAAAGCGTCATCATTCGCACCGCGCCCGGCCAGCGGGCGTCGGTTCGCGACCGGCTCAAGGCCCAGGGTGCCGTCATCCAGAGCGAGCACGTCTCCCTCGACGCATTGACGGTGCGCGTGTCGGCGGCGCAGCTCGACGCGCTGGTGGCCGATCCGGCCATCCAATCGGTCTCGATCAACTCGCGGGTCTCGGCGTTTGCCGCCCCGGGCTCGGGCGCCAGTGGCACCGATATTCTCCGCGCCACGCTTGGCTTGACGTCCACCAGCCCGACGGGCAAAGGCATCGGCGTCGCGATCATCGACTCGGGCATCGAGCCCTCCTCGGATTTCAGCGGGCGCCTCGTGGCCTTTTACGACTTCGTCAAGCTGGGCGGCGGGTTTGCCACCGCGTATGACGACTACGGACACGGCACGCACGTCGCCGGGTTGATTGGAAGCAGCGGCGCGCTCGGGAGCCAGTACCAGGGCGTCGCGCCTGGCGCGCGGCTCATCGTGATGAAGGTGCTCGACGGCACAGGCTCCGGCCAGACGAGCGACGTCATCAAGGCGGTCACCTTCGCCACCACCAACAAGCAGCTCCTAGGCATTGACGTCATCAACCTCTCGCTCGGCCATCCGATTTACGAGTCGGCGACAACCGACCCGCTCGTGCAGGCGGTCGAAGCCGCCGCTCGTGCCGGCATCGTCGTCGTCACCGCGGCCGGCAACTTCGGCGTCAATCCGACGACGGGCCTGCCGGGGTACACCGGCATTACATCTCCCGGCAACGCTCCTTCGGCCATCACCGCGGGCGCGTTCGAAGATCAGGGAACGGTCGGGCGCGGCGACGACATCGTGGCGCCGTACAGCTCGCGCGGTCCGACGTGGTACGACGGCGAGGCCAAGCCGGACATCGTGGCGGACGGACACCACCTGGTATCCGACACCACCCGCACCACCAACCTGTACAAGAACTACTCGTCGCTCCGGGTCGATGCGGCCCACATTCGCCTGAGCGGGACGAGCATGGCGGCGGCCACGACCAGCGGCGCCGTTGCGGTGCTCCTCGAAGCGAACCGGACGGCCAATGGCTATCCGGCACGGCCGTCGTTGACGCCCAACGCCGTCAAAGCGATCCTGCAATTCACCGCGTTTCGCATGTACGACCCGTCGGGGGTGGAGTACGACTCGCTCACCCAGGGCGGCGGCGCGCTCAATGCGGCCGGTGCCATCGATCTCGCGAAGTCCATCGACACGTCGGCCGCGGTTGGTTCGTGGTGGCTCACAACCGGCGTCACGCCATCCACGACGGTCGGCGGCCAGAGCCTGGCCTGGGCGCAGAATATCGTCTGGGGCACCAACATCGTCTGGGGCACGGCGGTCTACACGGCTGAACAGGCGTGGGCGCTGAACATCGTGTGGGGCACCAACATCGTCTGGGGCACCAACATTGTCTGGGGCACCAACATCGTGTGGGGCACCAACATTGTCTGGGGCACCAACATCGTGTGGGGCACCGGCCTCATCGGTCAGACCGATGGCACGAACATCGTGTGGGGCACTGCCAGCGGCGACAACATCGTCTGGGGCACGCTCAACGCCACCAACATCGTGTGGGGCACCGTCACTTCGGACAACATCGTCTGGGGCACGAACATCGTGTGGGGCACTGTCATCTTCTAGGACTCGGAAGCACGGCAGTGCACACAACAACGTATCAACCTGCGCCCAACGCCGAACGGGCGGTCACCGTTGAGGTCGATCGGAGCATCACCAGCTCCGATTGGCGCACGTGCCTGCCCATTCTGCACGGCGCGGGGGTGACGCTACGGGAGTTGCGCGGATCGGATGCGCTCGCACTGTTCGCGATGTTGACGACCGAAGAGGTCGCGCGATTCGTTTCACCGCCGCCGACGACCGTGGAAGGCTTCGAGCGCTTCATCGACTGGACGCGCCGGGAACGGGCAGCCGGCCGCTCGGTCTGCTTCGGTGTCGTGCCCCATGGGCATGACGCGCCGATCGGCGTGATTCAGGTGAGGGCTCGCGAGCCTCATTTCGCCACGGCCGAGTGGGGGTTCGCCATCGGGTCACTGTTCTGGGGCACAGGAATCTTCCTGGAAAGTGCGAGGGCTGTCGTGAGTTTTGTGATCGAAACCGTTGGCGTGCATCGGCTCGAAGCGCGGGCCGCGGTGATGAACGGTCGCGGCAATGCGGCGCTCCAAAAGCTGGGCGCCGTCCAGGAGGGCCTCCTGCGCAAGTCGTTCTCTCGCGGCGGGCAGTATCTTGACGAGGCCCTCTGGTCGATCGTCGAGGACGACTGGCGCCAGGCGAACGCCTCCTGGGCGGCGAAAGCCGTCTGGGGCCCGCGCGTCCACTAGGAGCGTGTCCGAGAAATGTGAACACGCTCCTAGTAGGCCGGCTCCGCCGGCGGAAAACGGCCGCGATATGGCCAGTCGGCTGGCGCGAAGCGCCCTACTAGGAGTCCGTGGAGCATTACTCGCACGGACTCCTAGAGTTCGCGCATCCGTCCGTACAGGTTCCCGCTGCCCTGCCGGCGGGACGGAGGTTCCTGTCAGTGGCAAGCCTCGTCACCATCGCGCTCGTTTTCACGTGGGCTGCCCTGGCATTCGGCGGCTGGTTCGGCTACCAGCTCCTGCGCCAAAACGGCCGTGTCCTCGTCCGCCTCGAAGCGCTCGAAGAGGAGATCGAGCAGATCGCCGCGGCCGGCGACACGCCGCGCGTGCGACCGTTTGGCGATCGCTCGCTGGCCGGCAGCCGCATCAACCGCAACGGGTTGCCGCCGGGGACACCCGCTCCGGGCTTCCGGTTGCCGCGGATCGACGGCGGAGATCTCTCCCTTGACGAGTACGCCGGGCGTCGAGTGCTGCTCGTCTTCTCCGACCCGGCCTGCGGCCCCTGCGACCAGCTCGCGCCGAAGCTCGAACAGCTGTCGCGCCAGACGGCAGGGGTGAACCTCGTCATGGTGAGTCGAGGCGACACGGAAGTGAATCGCCGAAAGGCCGCCGACCACGGCCTGTCGTTCCCGGTCGTGTTGCAGCGCCAGTGGGAGATCTCTCGCCTGTACGCGAAGTTCGCGACCCCGATTGCCTATTTGATCGACGAGCGCGGCGTCGTCGCCGAACGCGTCGCGATGGGGGTCGAGCCGATTCTGTCGTTGTTGTCGAGCGCATCGTCGGGTGACGGAAGAGCGCCGGCGCAGCCGCCGGCCCGTGGTTTCGAGGACGCTGTTCGGCACTGAAGAGCGTCGAGTCTCGAAGCGGCGCGGTTCACATCCATTCAGAGGAGAGCGCACCTATGGGGGACCAATTCGACAAGCTGGCAAAAGACGCGGGCGGAGAACTTTCGCGCCGAGAGTCGTTCGGGCGGATCGGATGGGGTCTCGTCGTCGCCTTCATGGCCTCGGTCGGCCTTGCCCGAGCGGACAGCAATAACTGCGCCAAAAAGTGCGCGGCGTGCTGCAATCAGTACATTCCGCCCGGCAGCCCCGAGCACGGACAATGCATGCGAGACTGCCTCACCAACACCTTCAACGCCGATAACAACTGCGCAGGATTTGTCCGTCTTTCACCAGGATGCACGGAGTAAACGCCAAAAACGACTTTCCTCAGGCGCCGGCGTTCGCACGATCAGTGCGAACGCCGGCGCGCGTTCGCGCGGCGAAATGCGTCTCGCGGGGCTTAACAGGTTGCTGAAAAAGCCAGTAAGTTCGAACTTCTAAGTTCTGAGTTCTCACTTCAGGCTGCGTTTTTCAGCAGCCTGTTAAAGCCCTGCGCCATATCTGTCCTGATTCAGCAGGCCCTACGTTCTCTGTCGTTCGCGCAGTACTGCACGATGAGCGTCGTCGTGCGGCTCAGGTCGATCCGGCCGAGCAGGCGCATCTCGCGGACCGTGCCGTACGAGGCGACGGCCGCGTTCAGGACGCGACGGCCGGTGCGGCGCTCGAGCACCTCGGGAAAGCTCTCGCTCTGCTGCACGCCCCATCCCATCGCGTATGAGTCGCCCACCACGACGATCTCCGGTTGCGCGAGCGAACGCTCGTCGTCCCGAACGCCCAGGCTGTTGACAACGTACGGCGTCGAGTACTCGACGTTCGAGAAGATGAACTGACCCGGGCGCAGCGTGTACAGCAGCTCGGGGTCGTGCCGAGCGGTGCGCTCGTCCAACTGGATGATGTGACGCCGGTAGTAGTACTCGAAGCGCAGGAACGTCCGGATGGCCGCGGGATACCACGCCGCCGGATGCCGGTACATCGTCCGCAGGAGCCCCTCGCCGAGCGCCAGCCCAACGGCCAGCTGGAACGCGAGGAGCAGGCCGACCGCCGCCGTGCGCGTCAGCGGCCGAGGAGCACGAGGATGCCTGTCGTGAGCCACGGCACGTACGTGATGACCAGCACGCCGATGCCGAGGATCGCCATCATCGGCAGTGCCGCGACGCAGACCTCGAGCACGGGACGCTTGAAGCGGTAGGACGCGAGAAAGATGTTCAGCCCGACGAGCGGCGTCAGGAACCCGAGCTCGAGGTTCGCGATGAAGATGATGGCCAGGTGCACGGGGTGAATCCCGAACGCCGCGCCGAGCGGCACGATGAGCGGCACGACCACGACGATCGCCGCGTAGATCTCCATCAGCCAGCCGACCGCCAGCAGGAACACATTGAGCACGAGCAGGAACACCAGCCGCGACCCGATGTGCGTGCTCGCCCACTCGAGCAGCTTCGTGGGCAACTGCACGCCCACGAGGTAGTTGGTCAGCCCGATGGCGACGCCGAGAATGATCAACACGCCGCCGATGACGGTGACGCACTCGCCAAACGCCCGCAGCAGGGCGCGGAAGGACAGATCGCGGTGGATGAACGCCTGCGCGACGAGCGCGTAGAGCGCCGTCAGCGCCGACGCTTCGACCGCCGTCGCCAGGCCGCTGAACATCGCGACGAGCACCAGCACCGGCATCGCCAGTTCCCATTTCGCCGCCCACGCCGACGCGAGCGCCTCCGACGCGCGGAACGGATAACGTCCGGCACCGGAGACGATGCCCTCGCGGACGCCCCAGGCCGACACCATCGCGGTCAGCAGAATGCCGGGCAGGATACCGCCGATGAAGACGTCCTGGATTGGAATCTGCGCGACGACGGCGTAGAGAATGAGCGGCAGCGAGGGTGGCAGCAGCAGGCCGAGCGACCCCGACGCCGTCAAGAGCCCGAGCGAGAACTTCTGGCGGTACCCGTCCTTGATCAGCGCCGGGAACAGCACGCCGCCGAGCGCCAGGATCGTCACGCCCGATCCACCCGTGAACACGGTGAAAAACGAGCACAGCACCGCGCACACGACCGCGGTGCCGCCGGGAATCCAGCCGAAGAACGCGCGGAACACGCGCAGCAGCCGCTCGGACGCTTTCCCCTCCGCCAGCAGGAACCCGGCGAGCGTGAAGAGCGGGATCGCCGGCAGCGTCGGCGACACGCTGAGCGTGTACGTCTCGATCAGAATGGTCGCAGGCGTGGTGCCGTCGTGCATGAAGAGCAGCGCGGCGGTACCGCCGAGTATGGCAAACAGCGGCGTTCCCACCATCGCGGCCGCGACGACGATGACAAAAGCGGGCCACAGGGTGTGTGTTTCCAGAATCGACGGCACGCGCAGGAACAGCACGCCGGCGAGCAGGCCGAGTGAGGCCAACCCGCGTTCGATCCAGAGGGCACGCTCGGCCGACGCCTTCGCGCGACGTGAGCGCGCACCCGTGATCTCTTTGCCGGAGCTCGCATCGACGGCGCTTACTTCGCTCAGGCTCCCGACCTTCCAGACGATGCGCGCGGCGATGAGTACGAACGCGATCGGCAGCACGAGCTCCGCCACCCACGTCTGGATGCCGGCGCCGATGTTTGCGCCCGCCTCCCGCTCGCTCATCACCATCTGGTAGCCGCCCCAGGCCAGGATCAGCGCGGCGCAGGCGCCGAACGCGGACGCGAGGACATCCGCAGCACGGCGCCAGGGCCCCGGCGGGATGAACGTGCCGGTCGCGAGCGCGAGCAGCTTGCCGTCGCGCGCGGCGATCGCCGCGCCGAGGAAGCCGACCCACAGCGTGAGATGTTGGACGATGGGGCCGGAAGCGGGAATGCCCTGACTGAACGCGCGACGCCAGATGATCTCGAGGAGCGGCAGAATCACCATCACCAGCAGGGCCAGCGAGGCGACGCTATCTTCGAGAACCGCGGCGACGCGCTTCACTTCGTGGGCGGCGCGTGCTTCTTGCGAAATTCGTCGCGCGCTTTGATGGCGAGATCGAAGATCTCGGGCGGCACGCTGTCGCCGCGCATCGTCTTGGCAAGGCCGTCGAGCTGCGTCTTCCACTCGGGGCCGACGGGCTTGGTGACCGTCAACCCGCGCTTGGTCATTTGCTCCACCGCGTTGGCGTCCAGCTTCGGCACCTCGACCCGCAGGCGCTGCTCGACGCCGGCCGCCGCCGCCAGCAGTTTCGGTTTTACGGCGTCGGGAATCGTGTTCCAGGCCTTGGTCGTGATCACGCCGGCGCCGATGACCGGCGCAAGGCCGACATCGAGCATGTACGGCGTCTGCCGATCCCACTGGAAGAGCATCGCGACCAGGGGCGTGGTCGGCAGCCCTTCGAGCATGCCGGTCGTCAGGCCCGTGAGGATATCGGTCGTGGCCATGGCGCGCGGCTCGAAACCGTTCGCCTTGAACCACTGGACCTGCTTGTCGTTGCCCGCCGACGTCCAGAGCTTGACGTGCTTCAGATCGTCGACCGTCGCCACCGGCTTCTTCGAGAAAATCTGCGTCCACCCGGCGTTGCCCCAGTTCATGAGGACGAAGCCTTTCGCCTCCATCCGCTTGCGGAGCACCGGCGTCAGCTTGTCGGTGACGTAGTTCAGCTCGTCGTAGGAATCGAAGAAAAACGGGATATCGAAGACGTTGAACGCCCAGTCGATCTGCCCGAGGCCGACCGCGGTGAACGCCGCGGCCTGCAGCGCGTCGAGGCGCATCTTGCGAACGACGGTCGGCTCGTCGCCCTGCGAGCCGCCGCTGAAGACGGTGACCGTCACGCGGCCGCCGGTCGCCTCTTTCCACTCGTCGCCCATCTGCTTCAGGTTCTTGTCGAAGACAGAACCCGTCGGGACGATGCTCGCCAGCTTGATCGCGGTCTGCGCGTGCAGAGTCGTGATGGCCAGCGCGCACACCGACAGGACGATCGCAGGCCTGAAGGCCTGCGCCACGAAACGCCCGATCGCTGGTCTGAAGGCCTGCGCCACGAAACGCCCGATCGCCGTTCGCCATGTGGCGAAGGGCTTCAGCCCTGCGTCTACGAAACGCGAACAGACCCCTGCACCACCGGACGTGGCGCAGGGCTTCAGCCCTGCGGTTACTGCTTGGCGCGCTTCGCGGACCATTCCATCTGTCCCATGCCCGAGACGTCCGCCTTGCCATTGAGGATGCTGTCGCCGTCGAGATCGCCGGTCATCACCACCGTCATGTCGCCTTGCGGTGTCTGCGCGATCATCGTCATCTTGAGCGACTTACCCTCGGCCGTACCGCTGACAGGGACTTCGCCCAGCTGGCTGCCGAACGTGCCGGACACTTTGCCGTTGTCGTAGGTCAACGTGACGCTCGCCGGCATGTCGCCGCCGGGCGTCTTCAGCATGACTTCCCACTTGCCGCCGAAGCCCACGCCCGTCGTGGCCGTCGTCGTGGTGGTGGTCGTCGTCGACGTCGTGGTCGTCGTCGAGGTTGTGGCGGAAGTCGTCGTGCCGGTGGCCGCGCGTTTCGCGGTCCAGTCGCCTTCGGCGAACCCGCCGAAGTCGGCCTTGCCGACCATCGTCGCGCCCTCGACTTTACCGGTCAAGGTGATAGGGAGCTCCATGCCCTGGGTGTTGATCGTGAAGACGAACTTCAGCTCGCTGCCGGTCATGGTGCCGCCGGTGAACGGGAGCTCGCCCATCGGCGATTTGAAGATCCCCGAGACCTTGTCGCCTTCCTGTTTGAAGGAGACCAGCGAGGTGTTCGGGCCTTGCGGCGACGTGATGGTGACGTCCCAGTCGCCGGTGACGTTGGTCTGCGCGAAGGCGGGCGCCGCGGTCAGCAGGGCGAGCGCGAGAAGCGTGGAAGTCAAGCGAGTCATACATCGGCTCCTGAAAAAGTGACGCGAAACCAGTTGGCGTGGGGAACGTGGAATCTTAACGTACACGGGCGTCGTCGCCCGCATCGCCGGTGCGACGGGCGCTCAGCGGCCCCTCGCCGACATCACCGAGCTTCGCGGTGCCGGTGATGACGGTGGGGCTTTCGAGCTTGCCCTTCATCGTGATCTCGAGCATCTTGCCGTCTTCGGCGACCGACCAGACGACGGTCACCTGATCGTCGACGACGCGCCCCGCGATCTCGTATTCGCCGAACTCATCGGTGGCATGGCCCGTGAGCTTCGTGCCCGACTGGTTGATCGTCATGATGATCCAGTTCTGCCCCAGCGGGGTCACGAAGTCGACGCGCCACGTGCCGGACACGGTGCTCGGCGGCTGTTGGGCGAGGGCGGGCTGGGAACCGGAAACGACGACCAACCCCACGACCGCCGCCAGAATGTATCGCATCATGATTCGGCCATTTTACTGCCAGGCCGCCGGTTCAGACCGGCCAAAGATCGACGCGGAAGCAAATAAGTGGTTGGGCCAGGGCGCGGCTACAGGGTGCGTGATTTTCGGCCAGAAAGCGCGCCGGGACGTCCGGCTGATAGGGTCGACATCGAGGAAGCGACGTCACGTCGAGATGAGGACATCCGCCACCGCGTGACCGTCGGCCGGCAGACGATGAAGGAACGCGTCGATGGCGCGCGCCGCGCGGCGTCAGGTTCTGCACGTTGACAGAGAAAGATCCGTACCACGGGGCTGCGGTATCATCTCCCTCCATGACCTCACGGCAACGTTCCGCCCTTGCGCTGGCCGCCCCTGCTCTGCTGCTGTTCGCCGCGGCGTGCGCTCAGGAACCGGCCAAGCCGGCCCCGGTCGCCACGCCCGCGCCGGTGACTGTCGCGCCGCCGCCCCCGCCGTCGGTCCGCATCTACGTGACGAACGAAACGTCGGGTGACCTGACCGTCATCAACGGCGACACGCGCGAGGTGCTCGCGACCGCGCCGCTCGGGAAGCGACCCCGCGGCATCCAGGCGAGCCCCGACGGCAAGTCGCTGTACGTCGCGCTCAGCGGATCGCCGCCAGCCGGACCCGGCGTCGATCCGAAGACGCTGCCGCCGGCCGATCGCAGCGCCGACGGCATCGGCGAAGTGGACGCCGACACGTACAAGTTGAAGCGCATCATCCACGCCGGAGCCGATCCCGAGCAGCTCGCCGTCAGCACCGACGGCACGCGGCTCTACGTCGCCAACGAGGACACCGAAACCCTCAGCGTCGTCGACGTCGCCGCGGGCACCGTGATCGCCTCGGTGAAGGTCGGCGCGGAGCCCGAGGGCGTGACGATCCGGCCGGACGGCAAGGTCGTGTACGTCACGAGCGAGGGTGACGGCGCGGTGTTCGCGATCGACACGCTGACCAACAAACTCCTGAAGCGGATCCCAGTCGGCCCGCGTCCGCGATCGATCGCGTTGCTGCCAGACGGCTCGCGCGGATACGTGTCGCTCGAAAACGAAGGGGCGATTGCGGTCATCGACGCGAAGCAGCAGAAGTTTCTGCGGCTCATCAAGCTCGAAGGCCAGGGCAACACGCCCAAACCGAGGCCCATGGGCATCGCCGTGCATCCCGACGGCTCGACGGTGTACGTGACGGCCGGATCCTTCGGCCACTTGTTCCTGATCGATCCGGCGAAGAACGCGGCGATCGCGTCGTTCGAAGTCGGTCAACGGCCGTGGGGCGTCGCGCTGATGCCCGGCGGGCAGATCGCCTACACGGCGAACGGGCCGTCGAACGATGTGTCGGTGGTGGATCTGGTCGCGAAACAGGTGGTGAAGAAGATCACCGTCGGCAATCGCCCCTGGGGGATCGCCATCATCGCTCGGTAATCCGCAATCCGCAATCCGCAATGGCTAGTCGAGCTTGATGTGGAGCTCGGCGCCGAAGAGCATCGTGCGATCGTTGTCGGACGCCGCGTACTTGAGCAGCGTCCGCACGTTCCTCTCGACCTTGCCGTCGAACACGGTCCGTCCGTTCGCCACCACCTTCACGGGCTTCGCGAAGTCGAACTGATCGGGCGACAGCAGCAGCGTGAATGCCGCCACACCGCGGCTCGTTGCGGTGACGACGTTGCCGGCGCGCGTGAGGTCGACGCGGCCGGTGGCGCCGGCGCGCGCGAACAGGTGGCGCGGCGGGCTGTCGACGACCTGCGGCTGATAGATTCCAGACAGCTCCACCGGCAGGTTGTCGCGCGCGACGAGCAACTCGATCTTCGATCCGGGCGGCGTGTCCGACAACGCGTCGGCCACGTCGGCGGCCGCCGCCACGCTCCCGTCGTTCAGGCGCACCAGCACGTCGCCCGCTTTCAGGCCCATCCGCTCCGCGTTCGATCCAGGCGTCACGCGGTTGATGCGCGTGCCGATGCTTCGCGCGCCGAAGTCGGCGGACGGCGGCATCGGCATGTCGTTCAGATCGGCGAGTGCTTTCGCGTCGGTCTTCTGCACGCCGAGCCGGTCGATGACGAGCCAGTGCGCGCGGTTGAAGGCGGCGCTGTTCCCCATCTCCCAGGTCAACGTATCGGGCAGCGGTTTGCGCGGATGCTCGTGCACGAACGTCTCGTACGCGTCCTTCACCTCGGGCCACCACGCGGTGTTGTGTCCGGCGTTCGGCTGCGGGTGGTAGTCCAGGTTCACGCCGCCGCGTGTCATGTGCTCGATGTAGGGCTCGACCATGCGGGTCGGGTACAGCGGATCGCGCCCGCCGTTGACGGCGAACATCGGCTTGTTGCGCAGGTTGTTGACGAAGATCAGCCCATCGTCGATGTCGCGCAGCGCGAGGACCATCAGGTAGGCGTTGAGCGGCAGGATGCTCGCGAACCTCGTCGTCTCGCGCATCGCCAGGTAGTAGGCGCCGGTGCCGCCGTCTGACACCCCGGAGAGGACGACGCGGTTCTCGTCGACGTTGTAGCGCCGCTTCACCTGATCGACGATCGCGGCGAGATTCAGCACCTGATCGGGACTCCACCACGGCGCGTCGGCCCAGGCGTACGGGACGATGTAGATCTGCTCTGCGCCGGTGAGCGCGACGGTGCCGTTGCCGACCGGCGCGTTGGTCGCGCGGCCGCCGACACCGCCGTGCAACTGGATACGGACCTGGTAGCGGCGGGCGGGATCGTAATGGTCGGGCACGTTGACGGTGAAGAAATGCTCGACGCCGTCCGACGTGCGATTCTCGAGGCGCACGACGCCGCTATTCCCTGCGGTGTAGGCGCGGCCCCGCTGCAGACGTCGATAGGCCTCGTCGACATTCACACCGGCCCGCACGATCGGATCGACCAGCGTGGCGGCCTGGTCGGGGGAGGTCGCAGCCCAGAACGCGGCGAACGCCGCATCCACCGTGGATGTCTGAGCCGCCGGACGGCCATCGAACGCCGTGCAGCAGGCGACCATGAAGCAGAGGCCGACTACGATCCGAGTCGCCCGTCCCTGTCGGGTAAGCACCGGTCCTTTCGGTGTGGCGCAGCGCTTCAGCGCTGCGAAACCTGCCTCGCAGGGCTGAAGCCCTGCGCCACGTCGCTTCATCCTATCTGCGCCACGTCGGGACTGATTCAACGGGGACGGGCCGCTGGGTGTCATGCGTGGGTGTATAACATAAGTAACCGCCTCATGAGATCCGCAGCCTTGATCGTCGTCCTCGCGCTGGCCGTGAACCCCGCGGCGGCGGCGCAGACCGCGAAACCCGGCGCGCAGACGCCGGCGGCCGAGACACTGTCGCCGCTGTCCTACACCTGCCCGATGCACCCCGAGATCCTCGAGGACAAGAAGGGCACCTGTCCGATCTGCAAGATGGATCTCGTGCCGATCCGTCTGGATTCCGTATGGACATGCGCAACACGCCCGCTCGCGGTGATCAAGGATGGCCCGGGCCGCTGCCCGATTGACGGCACGGCGCTGGTGCAGGTGACCGCCGCCGTCTCGTGGAACTGTCCCGGGAGCGGCGAGGACTCAGTGTCGCCCGGTATGTGCCCCGACGGCTCGCCGATGCACAAGAAATACGAGTCGCGGGCGCACGGCAACCACAACCCGCAGCACGGCGGTCTGTTCTTCATGGCGAGCGACAACACCCATCATCTCGAAGGGACGTACCTGTCGACGGGCGTGTTCCGGATGTACTTTTACGACGAGTTCACCAAGCCGCAGACGCTCGCCGGCATGAAGACCATCAAGGCGACGCTGATGGTGAAGGATGCGCGAACCGGGAAGGACACGACGTACTCGCTGGTGCGCAGCGGGCGCTATCTCCAGGCGACGATCGGGAAGCTGCCGCTGCCGTCGGAAATGTATGCGAACGTGAAGTTCACGCCCGGTGGCAAGGACAACCGGTTCGACTTTACGTTTCCGGCGTACTCGAAGGAGCCGCACGCCACCCCGACCGCGACGATGACGAACGCGGCGCCGGTGCCGAGCGCGGCTGCCCCGGCCTCGGCGTCGCCGAGCGCCTTGACAGACACCTCGTCCGGCATCGATCCCGCGCTCGTGCTGCTGCCGATTCCGGAAACCGTACCCGAGATGCTCGCGCAGCTCAAGGCGCGGACCGCTCAAGTCGGTGCGTTGATCGACCGCGGGACCTTCGCCGCGATCTACGTGCCGGCGTTCCAGGCCAAGGACCTCGCGCTCGCGCTCGACGAGCACCAGAGCGAGCTGACGCCAGAGCGACGCAGGATCGCCGAGCCGGCGATCGCCAGGCTCGTGCGCGTCGCCTATCTGCTCGACGCCTTCGGCGACATCGGGAACAAGCAACAGATCACGGACGCCTACGCGAAATTCGTGGAGGCGGCGAACGACATCCACGCCGCCTTTCCCAATCCGCAATCCCCAATCCGCAATCCGCAATGACGAATCCGCAATGACACTGAATAACACTCGCCTGCTCATCATCTCCTCGCTCGTGCTCGCGGGCGTGGCGATCGCGATCCAGCCGGGCGAAGCGCACAAGGCGATCACGTCGAAATACACCTTCAACGACGATGTGTTTCCGATCCTGCGCGATCGATGCGCGAGCTGCCACGTGGCGGGCGGCATCGCCCCGATGTCGCTGACGACGTACGACGACGCGTTCCCGTGGGCGGAATCGATTCGGGCGGAGCTGGTCGCGGCGCACATGCCGCCGTGGAACGCGGACGAGGGCTATGGCGCGGTCAAGCGCGCGCACACGCTGACGCCGAAGGAGCTCGATATCATCCTGACGTGGGCCACGGGAGGCAACCCGCGCGGCGCGCTCGATCAGAAACTGCCGGCGGTCGAGCTGAAGAACGACTGGAAGCTCGGCGCGCCGGATCTGGCGCTGAAGACGTCAGCCGAATTCACGCTGGCGGCCGACAAGATGGAGGACTGGCAGGAGTTCACGCTGCCGACCGGCACGACCGAGGCGCGCTGGGTCCGCGCGGTCGATCTCCTGCCCGGCACCTCATCCATCGTCCGGAGCGCGACGATCGTCGTGAAGAGCGCGGACGGTCGGACGACGGACACGACGCCGGCGCCCGAGCACGTTCTCGCGCTCTGGCTGCCGGGTCAGGATCCCGCGCCGAGCGACGGGATCGCGTTCAGGCTGCCGGCCGGCGCGCAGATCGGCGTGCGCATCCACTACAAGAAAACGTGGCAGTTCGAGGGTAAGCCCCTGACCGACCGCAGCACGGTCGGCGTGTATTTCTCGCCGGGCAACAGCGCGCAGGAACTGCTCGCGCTGCCGATCGACTCGCCCGCCCCGCCGTCGGGCGGTGCGGAGCAGACAGTCCGCTTCCACCACACCCTGGCGGAGGACGTGGTGGCGCTCGCGCTCAGCCCGGACAAGGTGCCGGGGAACATCTCACTGCAGGTGGAAGCCGTGAAACCGGACGGCTCG
>Ga0315281_10006487_pt1 | contig 16627 bp, 11 predicted proteins | sample YL17G07_0_MG_FD_204540 | JGI IMG/M metagenome (GOLD analysis project Ga0315281, IMG submission 204540) | Sediment microbial communities from Yellowstone Lake, YNP, Wyoming, USA - YL17G07_0 | ecosystem: Environmental > Aquatic > Freshwater > Lake > Sediment | place: USA: Wyoming | collected... | reverse complement strand
TCTATCGCGGCGCCTCCGGTGTTGACGGCTCGCCTCGCATCTATGCCTGGCGGCATCTGCGCGATTATCCTTTGATTGTCGAAATCGGCTTTGGCGAAGAGGCAATACTCGCGCCGGTGGCGGCCGCGATTGCCGGCGCCCATCAGCGCAACGGCATCTGGACCGCGCTGGTGTTGTTCCTCGGCGCCGGCATCGCCTATCGGCTGCTGCGCGAGGCCCGGCGGCAACTTGCGCTGAGCGAAAGTCAGCAAAAGCTGCAGATCATCGTCGATACGGCGCTCGATGCGGTCATCCGCATGGACGCGGACGGGATCATCATCGACTGGAACGCGCAGGCGGAGCAGATCTTCGGCTGGCCGCCTGGCGAAGCACTCGGACGCATACTGCATGAAACCGTCATACCGCCCGAGTTGCGTGCGGCGCATGTTCGCGGTCTGCGGCATTTCCTCGAAACGGGTGAGGGTCCGGCGCTCAACCATCGCATGGAACTCTCGGCTTTGCATCGCGACGGGCATCGGTTTCCGGTCGAACTCACAATCGCGCCGGTCAAGACCCAAGGTCGATACGAATTCAGCGCCTTCATCCGCGACATTACCGAACGCAAGGCGGCGGAGGAGGACCTGCGCGAGAGCGAAGCGCGTTTCCGCAGCCTGACCGGGATGTCGTCCGATTTCTACTGGGAGACGGACATCGAACATCGGTTCACGCAGCGCGGCGCGAGCCACGACGATGGCGCGCTGTCACTGTTGGAGCATGGCTCGCCGATCGGCAAGCGCCGCTGGGAACTGGCGTATTTTTCGCCCGACGAATCAGGCTGGCAGGCGCACCGGGCCACGCTCGACGCGCAGCAGCCATTCCGCGATTTCGAATTCTCGCGCCCGGGCATCGACGGTGACGAGCTCCATTACTCGATTAGCGGCGATCCGGTATTCGATGCATCAGTCAGGTTCCAGGGCTATCGCGGTATCGGCACCAATATTACCAGGCGCAAGCGCGAGGAGCGGCTGCTGCGGCTGGAGCATGCGGTAGCCCGCTCCCTCGCCGCGGCAAGCGACGAGTCCGCGGCATTGAAAATGGTGATGCGCAGCATATGCGAAACGATGCGCTGGGGGAGCGGCATCTATTGGCATGTGGACGAGGCTGCGGGCGTATTGCGTTTCGAAGAATTCTGGAATGTGCCGGGAAGCGAGTTCGAACGCTACGCCGAAAATTCGCGCGACGCGACTTTTGCTCCTGGCTCAGGAATAGTCGGTCGCGTGTGGCAATCGGGCGAGCCGTTATGGATCGCCGATTTCTACAACGATCCGCGCGTGGTGCAAAAGGCCCTGGCGCGCGCAACCGGCATGCACTCCGTGTTCGCCTTTCCGGTCGCGGCGGCAGGCCGGACGGCCGGGGTACTCGCTTTCTTCAGCCGCGAAGCGCGCCAGCCCGACGAGCGCCTGCTGGCGGCAACGCGCATGATCGGTAACCAGGTCGGTCAGTTTCTGCAGCGCATGCAGGCGGAAGACCAGGTGCGCAAACTCAACGCCGAACTGGAAGCGCGCGTCGCCAGCCGCACGCAGCAATTGGAATTGGCCAACCGCGAGCTGGAAGCGTTTTCCTACTCGGTATCCCACGACCTGCGCGCGCCGCTGCGGGCGATCCACGGCTTCAGCCGCCTGGTGGAACAGCAGTACGCCAGCCAGATCGATGAACGGGGCCGGGACATGCTCAGGCGCGTGAGCGCCGGCGCCGAAAAAATGGGGCAGCTCATCGATGACCTGCTCAAGCTGTCGCAGATATCGCGCCAGGCGATGCGGACCGGGCCGGTCGATCTGTCCGCGCTGGCGCGCGAGGTGGCCGGAGAATTGCAGGCTGAAACGCCCAAACGCAAGGTCGAATGGGTGATTGCGGCGCAACTGACGGCCGAGGGCGACCCGGGGCTGCTGCGGGCGGTGCTGCAGAACCTGCTTGGCAACGCGTGGAAATACAGTTCCAGGCGCGAGCTGGCGCGGATCGAGTTCGGCGTGGGCGAGAAGGACGGCGGGGCGGCTTATTTCCTGCGCGACAACGGCGCCGGATTCGACATGGCCTATGCGCACAAGCTGTTCGGCGCGTTCCAGCGGCTGCATTCGGCGGCGGAGTTTCCGGGCACCGGCATCGGCCTTGCCACGGTTGCGCGCGCGATACACCGCCATGGCGGAGAGGTCTGGGCCGAGGGCCGGATGGGCGAAGGCGCAACGTTCTATTTTTCGTTGGGATCGCACCCGGCGAGGCCGGACGGCCAGGGCCCGAATTAACATGAACGACGAGTACCCGCGCCCCAGGGAGCCGATCGATCGGCCAATGTTCTGGGAGCCCTCGCTGAGGTTTCTGAAATACGCCATCGCCTGCCTCCTGGCCGGTTCCTCAGCCTATCTGATCGGCATTTTCATCTTTGCGCCGGATCAGACCGTGCGCGCCGTCGAACCCATATGGATTTTTCTGACGACCGCGACCGCATGGGTTCTCCTTTCCCGCGGCAGGATAGAGACCGCCTTTTTTGTGCTGGCATTCGGGACCTGGACGGCGGTCACCGGCCTATCGATTTTCTTTGGCGGCGTGCGCAGCACGAGTGTCATCCTTTACCCACCGATCATCATGACGGTCGGCTGGCTGCTCGGCGCGCGCTCTGCCGCCGCGGTCACCCTTCTGACGGTGGCGGCGACGTTCGGCTTCGTCCTGGCCGAGTCGTGGGGTCTTCTGCCTCTGCCGGCCGCGGCTCCGCCGGTGCTGTATTGGGTTGTGCAGAGCGGCGCCTTCATTTTTTCGGCAATCGTGATCGTGTTTCTTGCGCGCTCCTATCAAGGACGGCTCAAGGAAGCGGACAAACTCGGCAGCGATCTCGCCCAGCGCATCACCGAGATCAAGGCGGCGGAGCAAGCACTACGGATAAGCGAAGCGCGTTTCCGCAACCTCACCGAGCTCAGTTCCGACTGGTATTGGGAGCAGGACGCGCAATTCCGCTTCACGAACATGGCCGGCCAACTGTTCGAGAAGACGGGCATCCGGATCGAAGATCATCTGGGGAAGACGCGCTGGGACATGCCCGCTGCCAACCTGTCGCAGGCCGACTGGGCCGAGCATCGCGCCTTGCTCGAACGGCACCAGCCTTTTTACGGTTTTGAAATGCAGCGCCCGGACCCCGGCGGACGGCCGCACTGGGTCTCGATCAGCGGGCAACCGCTATTCGACGATGCGGGCCGCTTTGCCGGCTATTGTGGCGTCGGCTCGGACATCACCGAACGCAAGCTGGCGCAACTGGTGCTGGCAAACATGAATGCGGCGCTTGACGCGCGGGTAAAATCGCGCACTGCCGAACTAGAGCAAGCCAACGAGGCGCTGCAGCACAGCAACATGGAGTTGCAGCGCTTTGTCTATGTCGCCTCGCACGACTTGAAGACGCCGCTGCGATCGATCGCCAGCTTCGCCCAACTGCTGGAAAAGTCCATGAGCGGCAAGCTCGATGCGCAAGCCGACGACTGGATGCGGCGCATCGCGGCCAACGCGCAAAGCATGCACCGCATGCTCGGGGACTTGCGCGCGTATGCCCAATTAGATTCGGCGGCGCGGCCGTTCGAGCGCGTGGAGCTATCCGACGCCTGCCGCGCCGCGCTCGGGTGGCTGCGCGATTCGGTGCAAAGCTCGGGGGCGCAAATCAGCTGCGGCGCGCTGCCGGCGGTGCTGGGCGACACACTGCAACTCACGCAGTTGTTCCAGAACCTGATCGGCAATGCGCTCATGTATTGCGGCGAGGCCGCGCCGAAAATCGAGATTTCGGCGCGGGATGAGGATGATCACCACATCATCAGCGTGAGCGACCGGGGCCTTGGCATTGAAGCCGGACACCAGCAGCGCATTTTCGACATGTTTTACCGACTGCAGACGCGGCAGGCCTACCCCGGCACCGGGATAGGGCTGGCGGTGTGCCAACGCATCGTGCACCGCCACCGCGGGCGCATCTGGGTCGAGTCCGAGCCGGGCAAAGGCAGCACCTTCAGGTTCACCCTTCCGATGCTGGAAAACAGCCGTGACAGTCCAGTGTAACAAGACGTGCGACATCCTGGTGGTCGAGGACAACCCCGACGATTTCGAGTTGACGCGGCTCGCTTTCTCCGACAACGGGTGCAACGCAAGGCTGCACTGTGCCGGCAACGGAAAGGAGTGCATGGACTATCTGCGGCGACTGGGACCTTATGCGGAATCAAGCATGCCGGACCTGGTGCTGCTCGATATCAACATGCCGGTGATGGACGGTTTCGAGGTTATGACGCGGATTGCGGCAGACGCCAAGCTGCGCCATCTTCCGGTCATCATTCTCACCACCTCCGACGCCGAGGAAGACATCCTGCGCATGTACCGCTTGCGTTGCAGCGCCTATGTGGTCAAGCCGGCGGACTTCAACGAATTCACGCGCGTGGTGCGCGCGCTGACTGAGTTCTGGTGCTCGGCCGCGCGCCTTCCCGAGCCTCGGTCGGGCGGCTGACAGGGCTTGCTACCTCTCCAGCAGTTTCTTCTTGTCCTTGACTTTAGCCCACTCATCGGCGTCCGCCGGCGCGTCCTTGCGCTCGATGATGGGCTTCCACACCTTGGACAGCTCGGCGTTGATGGCGGTGTATTCCTTCTGGTCGTCGGGCACGTCGTCCTCGGCGAAAATCGCCTCCACCGGGCACTCGGCCACGCACAGGGTGCAGTCGATGCATTCGTCGGGATCGATGACCAGCATGTTCGGCCCCTCGCGGAAGCAATCCACGGGGCAGACATCGACGCAGTCGGTGTATTTGCACTTGATGCAGGATTCGGTTACGACATAGGTCATGGGTAATGTCCTAAAAAAAGACGGCCGCTGAACTGTTGCAAGTTGATTTTACCATAGCCTTTTCATGGGTCGAGGGTCGTGGTTCGCGTCGTGATTCGCGGGTCCTGGGTCGTGGTTCCTGGCTCGAAACTTGAAACCTGCCGGCGCGCCCCCAGATAGATTCGACAACTCGCCCCTGCGGCAAGTCTGAAATAGGACTAGAATCCGGCTTCACCCCTCCCCGGCCTTCACCGCCGCGGATCGCGAAACCCCGATACACGAACCATGAACAAGAGGACTGCATGAGCGAACATATCCATCACGTTACCGATGACACATTCGAAGCCGAGGTGCTGCAGGCGCAAAGCCCGGTGCTGGTCGATTACTGGGCCGAGTGGTGCGGTCCGTGCAAGGCTATTGCCCCCACTCTGGAGGAAGTTGCCAAGGAGTACTCGGGCAAACTCAAGATAGCCAAGGTCAACGTCGACGAGAACCAGGAAATCCCAAAAAAATACGGCATCCGCGGCATCCCGACACTGATGCTGTTCAAGAACGGCAACATCGAGGCCACCAAAGTGGGCGCGCTGTCGAAATCCCAGCTCACGGCATTCCTTGACAGCAACATCTAGACACTCTATCCTTGTACTTGAAGCGTCACCGGCGAACTTCTAAGCCGGATCCGGACGCCAGTTCATCCCTGTTGCAAATCCCAAGGCCTCTTTAGCCTTTTCGTTCCATACGAGCGTTTTCGCATGCAATTATCCGAGCTTAAAACCCTGCACGTCACCGAGCTGGTCCAGATGGCGGTGGAACATGAAATCGAAGGCGCCAACCGCCTGCGCAAACAGGAACTTATCTTCGCACTGCTGAAGAACCGGGCGAAAAAAGGCGAATCGATTTTCGGCGACGGCACGCTGGAAGTGCTGCCCGACGGCTTCGGCTTCCTGCGTTCACCCGACACCTCCTACCTCGCCTCGACCGACGACATCTACGTCTCCCCCTCCCAGATCCGCCGCTTCAACCTGCATACCGGCGATACCATCGAGGGCGAGATCCGCACGCCCAAGGACGGCGAGCGCTATTTCGCGCTGGTCAAGGTGGACAAGGTCAACGGCGATCTGCCGGAAAATTCGAAGACCAAGATCCTGTTCGAGAACCTGACGCCGCTGCACCCGGACGAGGTATTCAAGCTGGAGCGCGACATCAAGGCCGAGGAAAACATGACCGGCCGCATCATCGACATCATCGCGCCCATCGGCAAGGGCCAGCGCGGGCTGATCGTGTCCCCGCCCAAGGCGGGCAAGACGGTGCTGATGCAGCACATGGCGCATGCGATCATCGCCAATCATCCGGAGGTGGTGCTGATCGTGCTGCTGATCGACGAGCGCCCCGAGGAAGTGACCGAGATGACGCGCACCGTGCGCGGCGAAGTGGTCGCCTCCACCTTCGACGAGCCGGCCACGCGCCACGTGCAGGTGGCCGAAATGGTGATCGAGAAGGCGAAGCGCCTGGTCGAGCACAAGAAGGACGTGGTGATCCTGCTCGATTCGATCACGCGCCTCGCGCGCGCTTACAACACCGTGGTCCCGGCCTCGGGCAAGGTGCTCACCGGCGGCGTCGACGCCAACGCGCTGCAGCGCCCGAAGCGCTTCTTCGGCGCGGCGCGCAACGTCGAGGAAGGCGGCTCGCTCACCATCCTCGCCACCGCCCTGATCGACACCGGCAGCCGCATGGACGACGTGATCTACGAGGAATTCAAGGGTACCGGCAACATGGAAATCCACCTCGACCGGCGCATGTACGAAAAGCGCATCTTCCCGGCGATCAACGTCAACCGCTCGGGCACGCGCCGCGAGGAACTGCTGATCGCGAAAGAAGTGCTGTCCAAGGTGTGGGTGTTGCGCAAGCTCCTCTATCCGATGGACGACCTCGAAGCGGCGGAGTTTCTGGTCGATAAAATCCGTGCCACGAAGAATAATGCGGACTTTTTCGACTCGATGAGACGCGGGTAAATCGGAGTCACAACGAAATCCTTCGCGCCTTCGAGGTCGCATGCGCCGAACGGCCATTGCGCGCTGCGCGCGCCAACCGTGTTTCCTATACGGATGAAAAGCGCATCCGTATAGGAAACACGGTTATTTATAAAACAACAAGCGCTCGGGGTTGTCTTTATACAAGATCGCCGATTGAGCACGGACGTGGTTTTCGTCCGTGCTCAATCGGTGATCCGTGCGGACGGGCCGCCGTCCGCGCAAGAGCCGTCGCCGGAGTTCGACTACTCGCGACACTAGTCGGAAAGAACTTGCTTAGCGCATTGATTTCTGGGATAATTACCGGCTTTTGCGGCTCCTATTCCCGGACCGCGCCTAAGGAAAAACCATGAAAACCGACATCCATCCCGATTATCACGAAATCCAGGTCGCCTGCAGTTGCGGCAATACCTGGCAGACACGCTCGACCATGAGCAAGGCCCTGCATGTCGAGGTGTGCTCCAACTGCCACCCGTTCTACACCGGCAAGCAGAAAATCGTGGACACCGCCGGCCGCGTTGAAAAATTCCGTCAGAAATACGCGAAAAAGCCAGTGGCGGCCGAAAAGACCGCCTGAGCTTTGCCGCACCCGGGAAAAGGCAGCTGCGGCTGCCTTTTTTGTTTTCCCACCGAGTAAAATAGGGGCATGAGCTCGCGCATCAAGACCCTGTTCCTCGCGCTGCCCTTGCTGCTTCCGCTGTCCGGTCGCGCGCAGATACAGGTGACGGACGAGCGGCGATTCGTCATGGTGACGGTATAGTGTCCGGCGCACGCATCGCCTTGCCGCTGGCGCGCACTCCCCTGCTGATCCTGGTCGCGCTGTGGCTGCTGCCCGGTCTGATCGGACACGATCCCTGGAAAACCGACGACGCCGTCGGCATCGGCATCGCGCACCAGTTCGTGAGCCACGGCGATTGGCTGCTGCCGCGGCTGGCGGGCGAGCACTACTCCGCCGACAGCCCCCTGTTCTACTGGATCGCCGCGGCGTTCGCCAAACTCCTGGGCGGGCTCATCGCCGAGCATGACGCGGCGCGCCTGGCGGGCGGCGCCTGCATCGCCTTGACACTGGTGTTCCTGCGCCTTGCGGGACGCGCATTCAAGGATGGCGGCCGCCACGACAGCGACAGGCCCGACGACGACAGCCGCGGCCGCGGTGACAGCGTCATGCTCCTGTTCATCGGTTGCATCGGCCTGCTGCTGCATGCGCACGAAGCCATCAACGAAACTGCGCTGCTCGCCGGCCTCGCCTGCGCCTACTATGGCGCCGCGCTGGTGCCGAAGCGGCCGTACGCGGCCGGCATCGCGCTTGGCTGCGGACTGGGCGCGGCCTTTCTCGCCACGGGGTTCGCACCCATCCTGCCGCTGCTGCTCGCCTTGCTCGTCACGCCCTTGTTCGTACCGGACTGGCGCAGCCGCAATGCTGCGCTCGCCCTCGCATGCGGCCTGGCCGTGCTGTTGCCCTGGCTTGTGGTGTGGCCGGCACTGCTCTATGCGCGTTCGCCCGAGCTATTCGCCGCTTGGTTGCACCAGGCCAACCTGGCTGCGCTGGCGGGCGGGCCCGGCCTGGCTGCGACTGCACAGGCTTTCAAAACGCTATCCTGGTTCGCCTTTCCGGCATGGCCCATCGCGCTCTGGACACTATGGCTTTACCGCAGGAAGCCAGGCTCGGCCGCCGTGTCGGTGCCGCTGATCGCCCTGGTTACCGGACTGGGAATCGCCTGCCTGGCGCGCTCGCGCGGCGAATTGCCGCTGTTGCCACTGCTGCTGCCGCTGGCTTTGCTCGGCGGGCAAGTGCTGCACGATTTGCGCCGCGGCGCGGCCAATTCGCTCGCCTGGTTCGGCACCATGACTTTCAGCCTGCTCGGCGGCTTGATCTGGCTTGGCTACTCGGCACTGCAGACCGGCTTTCCGCCGCGCATCGCTGCCAACGCGGCGCGGCTCGAGCCCGGTTTTGTCTCGCAATTCGCCTGGCTGCCGCTGATCGCCGCAGGCGCGATAACGCTCGCCTGGATCGCGCTGATCCTCAAGAGCGTGCGGTCGCCCTGGCGCAGCGTCACTTTGTGGGCCGCCGGCCTCGCGCTGTTCTGGGCGCTGACGATGCTGTTGTGGCTGCCCTGGATCGATTATGGCAAGAGTTACCGCCGGGTAGCGCACTCGCTGCAGGCGAGCCTGCACCAACACCCGGGCTGCATTGCCAGCCAGGGCCTGGGCGAGGCGCAGCGCGCCGCATTCGATTACCATGCGGGCATCGTCACCGCGCGCACCGAAATCGGCTCCCGCGATGACTGCCGGCTGCTGTTGCTGCAGGACAATGCCGGCCAGTCCGAACCGGGTCCTGTCGGGCACTGGAAAAAGATCTGGGAAGGCAACCGCCCGGGCGACCGCTCCGAAAAATTCCGGCTGTACGCGAAAGAGAAAGCCACGCCATGAGCAAGACGAGCCAAAGCAAGCTGACCCGGAGCCCGGCTTGGAGGGCACTGCAAGCACACCAGGCCGAAATCGCGGACCTGCGCATGCGCGATTTGTTCGCGCGCCACCCTGAGCGCGCGCAGAAATTCCGCCTGCAGACGGGTGCGCTGCTGCTCGACTATTCCAAGCACCGCGTGACCGACACCACGCTCGCGCTGCTCGTCGATCTGGCGCGGCAAGCGGAGGTCGAGCGCTGGCGCACCCGCATGTTCGCCGGCGAGCGCATCAACACCAGCGAAGACCGCGCCGTGCTGCACGTCGCGCTGCGCGCAGCGCAAAAGGCGTTCCCTGCGGGCAACGATGTCATGCCCCTGGTGCGCGAGGCCAAGGAGCGCATGCGCGCTTTCAGCGACGCCGTCCGCAGCCAGGCGCTGTTGGGCCATGGCGGCAAGCCGATGCGCACGGTGATCAACATCGGCATCGGCGGCTCCGACCTCGGCCCGCGCATGCTCGCGCGGGCGCTCTGGCGCCATGCGGATGCGCCGCAGTTGGTGCACTTCGTCGCCAATGCGGATCCGGACGATCTTGCGCGCGCGCTGGCGCAGGCGCTGCCGGAGACGACGCTCATCATTGTCGCCTCCAAGACTTTCACCACCGGCGAGACCCTGGCCAATGCAAAACTGGCCCGATCCTGGCTGATCGAGGGACTACAGGACGAAACTGCGGTAAGAAAACATTTCGCCGCGGTCACCGCCAACGCCGAAGCTGCAGCCGCCTTCGGCATTGCGCCCGAGTTGTGCTTCCCGCTGTGGGACTGGGTGGGCGGGCGTTATTCGGTCTGGTCCACTGTGGGGCTGCCCGTGGCCATCGCCATCGGCATGGACCGGTTCGAACAATTGCTCGCCGGCGCGCGCGCCATGGACGAGCACTTCCTCGCCGCGCCGCTCGAAGCGAACATGCCGGTCCTGCTTGCGCTGCTCGACATCTGGTATGCCAATTTCTTCGGCGCCAGAACGCATGCCGTGCTGCCTTACGCGGAAGCGCTGCGCGAGCTGCCGGCCTACCTCCAGCAACTGGAAATGGAATCGAACGGCAAGGGCGTGGATCGCGACGGGCAACAGGTGGATTACACCACCGCGCCCGTGATTTGGGGCTCTGTGGGCACCAACAGCCAGCATGCGTTTCATCAGTTGCTGCACCAGGGCACGCAACTGGTGCCTTGCGATTTCCTGGTGCCGGTCGCGGGCACGGCCGCGGCGGCGGAGAACGCGCTGGCGCAGGCAGCGGCCTTGATGGCGGGCAAGGAGGCGGCCGAGCCGCAGCGGCGCTTTGACGGCAACCGGCCGTCGTCGACCATCATGTTCAAGGCGATCGACCCGCACACGATGGGACAGTTGCTCGCGCTGTATGAGCACAAGGTGTTCGTGCAGGGCATCATCTGGAACATCAACAGCTTCGACCAGTGGGGCGTGGAACTGGGCAAAGAGATCGCACGCACGCTGACGCAGCCGACCGCCGCCGCTATGGCGGGGTTGGATGCATCGACCACGGCGTTGTTGCAGCGCCTGCGCGACCTGCGCAACTGATCCGACCCGCATGGACGCCCGGATCAAACCGATTTCTTCCTATCGCAAGCATTGGGCGCAGCGCTTCGGCATTGCCCCTTTCCTGCCGATGTCGCAAAGCGAAATGCAGGCGCTCGGCTGGGACTCGTGCGACATCATCATCGTCACCGGCGACGCCTACATCGATCATCCGAGTTTCGGCATGGCGCTGGTGGGCCGCCTGCTCGAAGCACAGGGCTTCCGCGTCGGCATCATCAGCCAGCCCGACTGGCACTCGGCCGAAGACTTCAGGCGTCTGGGCAAACCGAATCTGTTCTTCGGGGTCACCGCCGGCAACATGGATTCGATGGTCAACCGCTATACCGCCGACAAGAGAATTCGTTCCACCGACGCCTACACGCCGGACGCGGCGCCGGACAAGCGCCCCGACCACGCGGTCATCGTCTACTCCCAGCGCTGCCGCGAGGCCTATCCCGACGCGGCGCTGGTGATCGGCAGCATAGAGGCGAGCCTGCGCCGCATCGCGCATTACGACTACTGGTCGGACAAGGTAAGGCGCTCCATTGTTCCGGACGCGAAGGCCGACCTGCTGCTATTCGGCAATGCCGAGCGCGCGCTGGTGGAACTCGCGCACCGTCTGGCAGGGGGCGAGAACATCAAGACCGTGCGCGACCTGCGCGGCAGCGCGTTCATGGTGCCGCACGACTGGCGTCCCGAAGGCTGGACCGAGGCCGATTCCACCACCGTGGACACGCCGGGGGCGATGCATGCGCGTCCCGATCCATACGCCCACCTAAGCCCTGTTCCCGCTCCCGCAGGGAGCCGGAACACCGATCCTTCCCCTCTCCCGCCAGCGGGAGAGCCAGGGGTGAGGGCCGGTGTCCCGATCCGGTTCCACAGCCGCGAAGAGCGCCTCGCCGCGCGCCAGGCGGCGCGCGCTCAGACCGTGATCCGCCTGCCTTCCTATGAGCAGGTGAAACAAGACCCGGTGCTCGATGCCCACGCCTCGCGTACCTTCCACCTCGAGTCGAATCCCGGCAACGCGCGCGCTTTGGTGCAGCAGCACGGCGAGCGCGACGTCTGGCTCAATCCACCGCCGCTGCCGCTCACTACCGCGGAAATGGATCATGTATACGGCCTGCCCTACGCGCGCGCGCCGCATCCGGCCTACGGCAACGCGAAAATCCCGGCGTGGGAGATGATCCGCTTCTCGGTGAACATCATGCGCGGCTGCTTCGGCGGCTGCACCTTCTGCTCCATCACCGAACACGAAGGGCGCATCATCCAGAGCCGCTCGGAAGAATCCGTGTTGCGCGAGATCGAGGAGATTCGCGACAAGACTCCCGGCTTCACCGGAATCATTTCGGATCTGGGCGGACCGACCGCCAACATGTACCGCATGGCGTGCAAAGACCCGAAAATCGAGTCTTCGTGCCGCCGCCTGTCCTGCGTCTATCCCGGCATCTGCGAAAACCTGGGCACCGACCACGCGCCGCTGATCGGGCTCTACCGCAAGGCGCGCGCGCTGCCCGGCATCAAGAAAGTACTGATCGGATCGGGCCTGAGGTACGACCTGGCCGTGCGCTCGCCCGAATACGTGAAGGAACTCGCGACCCACCACGTCGGCGGCTACTTGAAGATCGCGCCCGAGCATACCGAGGAAGGGCCGCTGTCGAAAATGATGAAGCCCGGGATCGGCAGCTATGACAAATTCAAGGCGCTGTTCGACAAGTTTTCGCGCGAAGCGGGCAAGGAGCAATACCTGATCCCCTATTTCATTGCCGCGCATCCGGGCACCACCGACGCCGACATGCTCGCGCTCGCGCTCTGGCTCAAGCGCAACGACTTCCGACTGGACCAGGTGCAGACCTTCCTGCCGACGCCGCTGGCGCTGGCGACCACCATGTACCACACCGGCAAGAATCCGCTACACAAGGTGTCCGCGACATCGGAAGAAGTGAGCGTGGTCCGCGGCGGACGCCAGCGCCGCCTGCACAAGGCGTTCCTGCGCTATCACGATCCGGAGAACTGGCCGCTGCTGCGCGAGGCGCTGCAGCGCATGGGCCGCGCCGACCTGATCGGCAACGGCAAGAAACACCTGATTCCCTCGTTTCAGCCGGCGGGTACCGGGAAAGTTCTGCAGCGCGCGGTCAAGCGGCCACCTGTGAACCGCGTTGCGCCGGTCCGGCGGGCCGCTGCTCCGGCAAAACCCGCCGCCGGACTGAAACTCATTCGCCGGCCGTAGAACTTTTTTTCGCATTCGTATTGCGTCACCTCTCCGGGTGATCGAGATGGGTGATACACGCATTGGCATGCTGCGTCGCAGAATGCCAATGGTGGGAATCAACCCTGTTAGAGATCCACTGAAGGTCTCAGTTCGACCCCAAGCGGACGGCCAAACTCCTGCCTGATGTTCGTCCGCTCCCGCTCCCTAACCGGACGTAGGCTACAAGTACGGGCGATCTTCCGATGGTTGCGTTTCCGGGGTGGGCTGTCAATCAGCGAGCTTAGTTGGGTGGCGATTACCCACGTCGGGGCTTGGTAGGAACCCTCAGCGCACCGGCGTCGCTCTGGCTCGCTTCGCCAGTATTGCCTGCGCCACCTTGGAGGCCGGTGTACGGCCCAATTGAGCACTGATCCAAGCGGCCGTGTCTACAAGCCGTTCGAGATCGAGCCCAGTATCAATGGCCTGCCCGCTCAATAGGTAGACGACGTCCTCGGTCGCAACGTTACCTGAGGCACCCGGCGAGTACGGACACCCACCCAGGCCGGCGATGGAGGCGTCGAAAACGCTCATGCCCAACTCGACCGAGGCGTAAATATTGGCGGCTGCCATGCCATAGGTATCGTGGTAATGCCCGGCCAGTCGCTCGATGGGAACCTCGCGTGCGCAGGCTTCGATCATCGCCCGGACGCTGCGCGGCGTGCCGATGCCGATGGTGTCGCCCAGTGAGACTTCGTAGCAGCCGTTCTCGTAGAGCCATCGCGCAACCTCGGCCACTTTCTGGGGCGCGACCGCACCTTCGTAGGGACAGCCCACGACACACGACACGTAGCCACGTATGCGGACCTCGTTTCGCCTTGCAGCCTCAATCACCGGGCGAAATCGGTCCAGGCTCTCCTGGATGTTGCAGTTAATGTTCTTCTGGGAGAAAGTCTCGGATGCCGCGCCGAAAACGGCAATCTCCTCACACCCTGCATCGAGCGCGGATTCGAAGCCCTTCATGTTCGGCACCAGGGCCGTGTAGGTAACTCCATCGCCGCGGGGGAGTCGGTGCATCACCTCGGTGCTGTCGGCCATCTGCGGGACCCATTTCGGCGAGACGAACGACGCGGCCTCGATAACGCGTTCGCCGGCACCGACCAGGCGGCCGATCAGCTCAAGCTTGACATCGGTGGGCACGCGAGATGGTTCGTTCTGAAGCCCATCGCGCGGGCCCACTTCGACAATTCTGGCCCGCCGCGGCACGCCTCCGTGTTGTTTCAACATGTCCTATTCCTTGCTTCCCAAATAGGCTTCTCGGACCTTCGGATCCGAGAGCAGGGCCCTTGCCGATCCGGAGAGCGTGATGCTTCCGGTTTCCAGGACATAGGCGCGATCCGCAATGGCAAGCGCCTGATTTGCCATCTGCTCGACCAGCAGAATGGTCACACCGCGTTCTTTCAGGCCCCGAATGACCTTGAAAATCTCGCTCACGATAAGCGGCGCGAGCCCCAGTGAAGGTTCGTCGAGCAATAGCAGCTTAGGGCTCGCCATCAGTGCGCGCGCAATGGCGAGCATCTGCTGCTCGCCGCCGGACATGGTGCCGGCCATCTGATCTCGCCGCTCGCGCAACTGCGGAAAGCTTTCAAAGCAAGCGTCGATCTCCGCCGCAAGTTGAGCGTCTGAGACCTTGCGGTGATAAGCGCCCAGCACCAGATTGTCGTGCACCGTGTGATCGGCAAACACTTGCCGCCCTTCCGGCGACTGGGAAATGCCGAGTGGCACACGCAAGTATCCGGGCATTCGCGTAATGTCCTGCCCCTCAAAGAAGATGCGACCCGACGCAGCCGGCTCGATGCCCGAGATTGCCTTCATCAGCGTCGTCTTACCGGCCCCGTTTCCGCCAATGATGGTCACCACTTCGCCCGCTTTTACTTCCAGCGAAATGCCACTCAGCGCCTCGATCGCTCCGTAGCTTACTTTCAATTCGTCGATTCGTAACGTGTCGGAGCTGATGCGTGACCGTTGGCGAGATTTCTGCCGATCATCCTCGGTTGTTACCTGCGCCTGGTCTTTGTCCTCCGTGCCCAGATAGGCGGCGATAACGCGCGGGTTGCGCTGCACCTCTTCGGGCCGCCCTTCGGCGATTGTTTCACCGTAGTCGAGCACGATGACATGATCAGATATGGCCATCACCAGATCCATGTGGTGCTCGATCAAAAGAACTGTGATGCCCTTGTCGCGAATCTTGGCGATGACCTCCGTGAACTCGCGTGTTTCCTGTGGATTGAGTCCGGCCGCGGGCTCGTCCAGAAGCAGGAGCTTCGGGTGGGTTGCGAGCGCCCGGGCAATCTCCAGGCGGCGCTGCGAGCCATACGGCAGGCTGCCTGCAGTCTCGTTCGCTTTGTGACGCAGCCCAAGAAAATCGAGTATGCGCAGCGCCTCAGCGCGCGCCTCTCGCTCCTCATGAGCGGCGCGAGAAAGACCGAAGAGGCACGACCAGAAGCCGACATCGAGATGGGGATGTCGACCGACCAACACGTTGTCCAGCACACTCATGTCGGCGAACAGGTTGAGATTCTGGAAGGTGCGACCTATCCCCAACTTGCACACCTCGCTTGCCTTCAGGGCGGTGATGTCGGTGCCATTGAAGAGGATTGTTCCGTGGTCCGGCGCGACGATACCCGACAAGATATTCAGCAGCGTAGTCTTGCCGGCACCGTTGGGTCCGATCAGCGAGTGCACGTGGCCGGTCTTGATCTTGAAGTCCACGTTGTTAGTCGGAACCACACCGCCGTATGCCTTGTACAGATCCTTGGCCTCGAGCAGCGCCTGCTCCTCGTGGAGCACCTCATCGCGTGCTAGTTGCCAATCGCCAACTACCGCAGGCAACGGTTCTGGCCTGTAAAGCGCGGGCCAGAGTCGGCGACCGATAGACTTGAGCGCACCGGCCAGCCCTTTCGGCATGGCATAGAGAGCGAACAACAGCAACGCGCCGTACGTGAAATGCTGCACATGCGGCCAGCGCGCAAGAAACGCGTCCATCAACGTAAGGACAATGGCACCGAGCAGCGGCCCGTATACCGAAGCGCCGCCGAAGAGCACCATCAGCAGGAAAAAGATCGATAGCCCGAAGGTTATGAAGTCGGAGTTGATGTATTGGTTTTGCTGGGCGACGAGCGCGCCGGCCACAGCGCAGGTCACCGCGCTGATGACGAAGGCAAGGACCTTGAATCGATAGACGCTTACCCCAACGCTCTCCGCCGCTACCTCGGAGGTCTGCACAGCCAGAAAGGCTCGACCATACTTTCCCTTGAGTAACGCCCGCAGAGACAGGTGTGTTGCCACCGCCAACAGCACAACGAACCACACCCATTCCTTGTTGGTGAATGCGCTGCCGCCGAGATTGGGCGGTAGCACCCCATAGATGCCTTGCTGTCCCGCAAAGACGTCTTGCCACTCCTCAATGATCTTTTCGACCACCACACCAAAGCCAATGGTCACCATTGCCAGAGACGGCCCTTTAACCCGCAATGACGGAAGCGCAATAACGATGCCAAACAGTCCACCGAGTATGGCGGCGGCCATGAGAGCCAACCAGGGA
>Ga0315281_10006486_pt1 | contig 16628 bp, 10 predicted proteins | sample YL17G07_0_MG_FD_204540 | JGI IMG/M metagenome (GOLD analysis project Ga0315281, IMG submission 204540) | Sediment microbial communities from Yellowstone Lake, YNP, Wyoming, USA - YL17G07_0 | ecosystem: Environmental > Aquatic > Freshwater > Lake > Sediment | place: USA: Wyoming | collected... | reverse complement strand
GTGCAGGGTTAGTAAACCAGACTCGCATTCGGTTCTTATGACACCCTGGACACTCAATTTCGTCGATAGAGCCAGCTGCCAAAGCCCTAAGCAAGGCGATTGTTTCCTCTGCTTCAGCACGAGCCGGATTATTCTCGCTTTGCGGGGAAAGAGAATCTTCTGGCTGCATCCGCAGCTTCCTCCAGTGCTTTCGCAGTTCCTGGCTTGAAACTTGGGCGTAAACCAGCTGCGTTGGGTATAAGTAACACAAAGGAGGGCGCATTAGAAGGGGGAGAAGTAGGAGAAGGGGATCCCGGCTTCAGAAACTGTATGCGACTGGGGGGAGCGGGATAAATTCTAAGGACTTTCTCTTCCAGAGGTTGCGTCCGAAACTCACGCCTTTGGCACAAGCTCCGTCGGATCCAGAAGCTGCTGCCTTCGGGTTGATGCGCGTTCCTTACGATGCTCGATACACTGCTTGCGCCGCGTGGATGACAGCTTACTCTGGACTCAACCGGCGACGCGAGAGCAGTTCTCGATCGTAGGCTTCTAGTTCCTTGTTTGTGAGTTCCTCGCGGTAGAATGCAGGCCGACCGGAGGCTTGAACCCGCTTCCTAACCCCGCAATGTGAGCAAACAAACCAAGTACGATACTCGCCTTGTGCAGGGTTAGTAAACCAGACTCGCATTCGGTTCTTATGACACCCTGGACACTCAATTTCGTCGATAGAGCCAGCTGCCAAAGCCCTAAGCAAGGCGATTGTTTCCTCTGCTTCAGCACAAGCCGGATTATTCTCGCTTTGCGGGGAGAGGGAATTTTCGGGCTGCATCCGCGGCTTCCTCCAGTGCTTTCGCAGTTCCTGGCTTGAAGCTTGGCCGTAGGCCAGCTGCCTTCTGCTGCAAGTGTCTCAATTCCTCTTCTAACACGTGGTTCAGCATTCCCTGAGAGCTGAAGGCTTCTTCGCCGAGCGCAGCTCCGCGCACCCCTTCTGAAAGCGCCATCGCGCGATATCCCTTTGGCATTTCTGCGCGAATCAATTCCCGCAACAGGCTGGTGTCATATCCGGCTCCTCGAAGGGCTTTTTCCGTGGCCTTCAGCATCACTTCCTCAGCCGCGCTAAAACCAGTCATCTTGCCGATCCCGTTGATCGGCCGCATGTTGCTCACGACCGGAGCTTCAGGGACTTCCGGCGTCGATGAGGTCCCCTTGCCGCCCGGCAATGAGAAAGTCGCGATCGCGACCATGGGGAGTTGGGTAACGCCGGCCTGCCGAAGAGCTTTGGCTTGAGCTTGCTCGGCGGCGATAATGGGAAGCGGTCCTTCATTGAGTATTCGATTCAGATCGCTCTCTCGCTCCGCAATGCCCCCCGTGACCTGGCTTGCATACTGTCCCCAGCCGGCTCGCTGGTACCAGTTGAATTGATCCTGGTGTTGATAGAGTCTCTGCAGATCCGCGAACTTCCTTTCTGCGAAGCCGTGAAGATCCTGAATTTTGCGCCAGTCACCCCGCACAATGGCGTCTCGGGTCGCATTCGGCCCCCAGCGGAGATCCACGTCCAAGCCCATAGGATCGGTAAGCATCGCGGAGTTGTTGCTCGCGTAGGTGTAGTGCTTAGAAGGCCGGTTATCAAAGATGGGATCAGTCTGGGTAAACCGTCCAATCCTGGGGTCGTACATACGGGCGCGCATGTGCACGAGGCCGCTCTCGGCATCCTGCTCGCGGTGGGCGGAGAGGACGTGGCGTGATCCTGATTGGCTTTATTTCAGTCGGACACGTGTAGAGGGCGTGGACACCTGCTAGATCCTTACGCGGTTCAGGATTGCGAGACCTGGTGAAGTCTTGGTGGCGGAGGGATTACTACTTGCGGTGCTTGCCGTTTCCGTTATGCGATCCATTGATCGCATCACGGCACACGCGCTCTCCTTGGCGCTCCATGGACAGGAGTTCTTCGTGGAGGCGGCCCCGCCGGTGAGCCTCCATGAGGCGTTTGGAGATCTTCCGGCGGATGCGCTTGACGTCCGCTACTAGCGGATCTTTAGGCCGAGCCATTCTGCCACTTCCTCCGGCGTTCCGATGAGCGGCACCGACAACCGTTGCCGCTTACCATAGGCCTGCACGATCTTGCGCGTGTGCTCGCGGGCCAAGTCGCCATGATCCCACGTCACCAGCGCGTCGACTTCGCTCAACATACTATAACTGACGTGGAGCATATCCGCAAACACGTCCTCGCTCCATCCCCCGGCGCTCAGCAATTCCAGAGCGATCCGCTCCGCCCGCCGGCTGGTCGTCACCATTTTAGGTCGTGCGCTCCAGAGCCTCTTGAGAACATGACGCCTTTCTTCCGCGTCGGGGGTTTCGGATAGCTCCAGGAGGACGAGCTTTGAGATATGAATGCGATCGCGGCTTTGAATGCTCCTGAAGAAACGGTAGCTGGTCTTCCGGAGATCAGGATTCTCCGGATCTCCCAACCTTCTCCAGAAGGAGGTTTCCGGATAGATCTTGTAGCGGGCCATCGGCGAGGCATCCTACCAGTGAAGCATCCGTCCGTCGAGCAACCACTCAGGTTCGAACAGGCGTCGCCACGGGCCCTTTATCGTCCTCCCCTTCCTGCTCCCGCGGATGAAACCGGCGATGCGCATCCTTGAGATCGACGATCTCGAGCCTGACGTAGCTCTGCAGGCTTCGGAAATCCGAGTGTCCGAGGATGTCCTTGACGTGGCCGGGATTGGCCCTGTTCCGGATCATTCCCGTCGCGCAGCTCCGTCGAAACGTGTGAGGAGAGACGGGCTTCTCGATCCCCGCCGCTCGCGCCCAGCGCCGTACGACCTCGCGCACGCTTTCTCCTACCATCGGGAGACCGCTCTTCGAGAGAAAGACCGCCCCCGGATCGTCCCGACGCGCCAGCAGCGCCGGCCGTCCCGCCGTGAGATAGCGTCCGAGCCATTCGGCCGCGGCCCTGCCAAGGGGAACGACCCGGCCCTTTCCTCCCTTCCCGCACTCGACCCTCAGCGCGCCGCCCTCGAGGTCCAAGTCGGATAGGGCCAGCCGGGTCAACTCCTCCCGCCGGATGCCGGTCGAATAGAGAACTTCAATGATCGCCCGGTCCCGGAGGTGGAGGGGCGTGTCGCCGGGAATGCGTTCCAGGATCCTCATGACCTCCACGTGCTTGAGCGCGTCCTTCGGGAGCAGTTTTGGCTCCTTGACGTACGGGAGCGCTTCGAGAAGGAGTCGCGACACCGCTCCCTTTTTCACGAGGAATCCGAAGAGATCCCGAAGGGCCAAAAGGTGCGTGTTCACTGTGAACGTCCGGTCCTTGCGCCCCCGCACGTTCACGTACTGGATCCGGTAGCGACGATAGTCGGCCAGGAGCTCGATCGTCATTTGGGAGGGCGAGCCGATCCCCAACTCGCGACTCCATGCGACGAACTTGGCCAGGAGCCAGGTCCGACCCTGAACCGTCCGGGGCGAGAGGCCTTCCAACTCCAAGTGGGCCCTGTAGCGCTCCACCCACGCCTGGAAATCATTGCTCACGGGGATGGCTCCTCGCATGCGTCTCCTTGACGTCCCGCGCCGCCACCTGGATGTACTTGGAGAGCGACTTGAGGTCGCCGTGTCCCAGGATGGCCGAGACCTCCTGCGGGCTGGCCCCCGCCGAAAGGAGATGGGTGGCCATCGTCCGCCGGATCATGTGGCAGGTCAGATGACCGACGCCGCCTATTCCCCCGAGCTTCCGAAGCTGCTGCTGGAAGACGAGCTCGCTGAAGGGCCTGCCGTGATGAGTGAGCCAAAGCGCGTCGGCCTCCGGCCGATAGCGGGCGAAGGACGGTCGGACCTCGGCGACGTACCTTTTCACCCAGGTCATCGCCCGCGCGCCGACGGGGACCACCCGATCCTTGCCCCCCTTGCCATGGCGCACGGCGACGGCGTCGGGGCCGAGGTCGGCAAGCGCGACCCGTCTCGCCTCCCCGGCCCGGAGGCCCGTCGAGTAGAGAAATTCGACCAGCGCCCGATCGCGGAGTCCGGTGGGGCGGGAAACATAGGGGGAATCCAAGAGCCTGGCAAGCTCCTCGCGCCCGAGGATCCTCCCGACCAGGCCCCGGGACACTCGGGGCAGGGGGAGGCTCGCCGACGGGTCTACTAGCAACAGATGCGTCTTCACCAGGAACCTGAAAAAGGCGCGGAGGCTGACCAGATAGAGGCACGCCGTCTCCCGCCCGACGCGAGTGAGGAGTCCCCGCGCGTAGGCTTCGAGGTCTCTCGGAGCGACTTCCCGCAGATCGCGGATCCCCCAGCTTTTCCCGAACTGCCGAAGCGCATTCTCGCGCGCCCGGACGGTCGCCAGGGACAGTCCGTCCAGGCGCAGCGCGTCCAGGAAGCGGGGGAGGCTGGCCTCCAAGGTAAGGGTACGGTTGGCGCCAAGAGAGCACGTTGGGTTGCTCATGATTGTCCCGCCCCGGCAACCCGGCACGTGGGGCCGGAATCGGCTTCCCGGGGGTCCTTTCGGCCTTTCCGGGCCACTTTTCGCTTGTCGGCAGCCACCCGACAAGTGCCCGGCAAGCTCCCGGCAAGTGTGCCGACGTCCGCGAGGCCGCCGTAGAAGCGCTCGCCGTCCAGACCCCGTCCATCCCAGTCCAGCCGGTAGGCGACCCGCCGCCCCTGTCCTCCTCCGGCGATCGCGAGGACGTACTCCGTCTCGACCAGATCCTTGAGATGGACCTCGAGCTGGGTGCGTTTCCACCCCGTGTGCGCCCGGAGCTCGCGCCGGGTGAAGCGGAGATCCTCGACGGAGATGCCGTCCTTCAGGGCCCGTAGGGAAAGCCATTCCCGGAGCTCGATCAGGAGCCGCCGGGAAGGCGGAGTGAGATCGTAGAGCGACTGGCCGAGCGCATGGTGGGCGAGGCGGTTGGCGAGGGCGATGTCTTCCAGCGCGACCTCGATCGCGCCGTTCACGACCTTCCGCTGATGCTGCCGCGCAAAGGCGACGGCGCGGATGAGAGCGAGGTACTTCCGGTGGTCGCGCCGCGCGGAGAGGCGCTCGTCCGGGAACGTCAGATGAGGCGCGTGCGGGTTGACGATCTTGACCGGCGAAAGGAGCCGCTGGGCGTTCTGGTGGAGCCGGAGGAGCCGATCCCCCTCGCCCGGCGGCCTCGCCTCGGCCTCCCGCTGGGCAGCCAGGATCGCGCGCGTCTGCTCCTTCGACTCGTCCACGGACAGCGTCACGAAGCGCCCAGCGGTCTCCTCATCGAGATCCGTCCGGGTGGTGGTGACAAAAAGCGCGACGGGCCCCTTGACCTCGCGGGTCCGGGCATCTCCCTTGCCGGCCGCGGTCGAGAGCGAGAGCTTCCGGGCGGACTGGAGCACGCGGAGCGCGTACGCGGCGTCCTCCACGCCTTCCGCTTCCTCGACCAGAACCAGTTTGTGCTCAAGGGCGCCGGGCTTCTGGTAGTAAAGAGTCTGGGCGGTCAGACGGGTGAAGCGGAGCAGATCCTCCTGCGGGCACAAAGAACCGACCGCCTCGGCCAGAGTCGACTTCCCGGCCGCCGAGCGCGAGACGACCAGCACCGAGAGCGGGTCTTCCAGCTTGCGGGAGAGGGAAGCGAGATAGCCGACCTGCTTGTTCTCCTCCTCGCCGACGTATCCGAGGAGGGAGAGGTCGGACGCGACCCGCTCCGGGTAGCCGGGGTCCCGGAGGAGTTCCAGCGCCTCCGCCTTCTCGCTCTCCGTGAGAACGACGGTCGGTGCTGCCTTTTCCCGTCCCGTGAGAAACTCCTCGGCCAGGGAGACGATTTTGCCCAAGAGATCCTCCATGAGCGTCGGGTCTTCGCCGAGCAGGCAAGCGGCGGTCCTGGCGAAGCCGATCCGGCTGCGGGCGTGGAAGAGGTCGAGCGTGTCGAGGTGGAGGCGTGGCTTGTCGACTCCGTCCACGGATCGCCGGAACGCCTTCACCGACGCCCGCAGGTGCCGTGGAGAGTCCTGCCTGATCCCCTGGACGACGAAGCGAAGGCGTCGGGGAAATTCGACCGCGAAACCGTTCGAGTCCTGCTCGACGACCTGCCCGTGAGCGCCGGTCTTCTGGGGGAGCGCGAGCACGCCCAGCTTCTCGAGCTCCGGCCGGAGCGCCTCGCAACCCCGGAGCGTCACCTGCGCGCCCTGAGCGACCAGCACATCCCGCGCCGCCTGCCCCAGCGGCACGCCCGGACCGGCTGGGGCGATCACTCCCTCGCGGCCGCCCTGGATCTCGAGCATCCCGGCCAAGGGGTCCGGGACGACGAGTACGTTGCGCGACGCCCTGAGGCACGACGCGTTCCAGAAGACCGGGGTCTCTTCCGAGAAGAGCCAGGTTACGGCCCCGTCCGGGCCGTACGCCGCGATCTGAACGACGGTGTCCGATTCATCGAAGGCGGGAACCACAACGCAGCCAGCAAACCGCTCGCGGCCGTCGGCCTCGAGCAGGCCCAGGTCTTTGAGACGTTCGAGCACCTCGCCTCGTGCCATGGACGAAAGCGTTCCTTCAGACCAGCCGATCTTGAAGCGATCCAGGAGGGCGGCGTTCGAGAGGCCTATCCCTGCCAGCGATTCACGAGCCGGCGCCGCATTGGCCAGGGAATGGCGATACGTCTCGACAACGCGACCGAGCAGCTCCGCATAGACGGGATCCATGGGTACTCCCCCAAAGCGAGCGCGGCAGCCGCGGAGCCGGAATCACATCGGCCTTGAAACCGCGGTGCTGCGGGGGGATATTGGAATGCTCGAAGGAGTGCAACTGGAGGGGGAGGGATTCGGGGGGTGGTCACAGGAGGCCCTCCTGTAGACCGAGCGGATCATTCTTGCTGATGGGGTTGCTGACAACGTAGGTGTGTTGTATGCCGGACTTCCTCTACTCGGCGTCAACAGGAGCTGGGATCGGGTCTGTGCGAAAAATCACTTTGTTACGAACTTACTCACATTGTCAATCATACGACGTTCAGAAGTGGGAAACATCTCATAGGATGATCGAATTATCTCATTTAATTCCAAATTGAAGCGGTGATGATTTGTGATTCTAAGGGGATCGGGACCCACGATGAACTCATTGAGCTGATCAACCAAAGACTCCATTCTTGCGCTTTCCCTCATCTCAACCGGCAACTCTTCGATCTTTCGTTTGAGTTTCGCCACAGTCTCAAGCAAGACAACTGCTTCTCCACTTGTAGACACAAAGAAGCTGGACCAAAGATCGAACACATAGAACAACCTTCTCCAAGGATCTTCCGAAGGCCGGGGCCTGTCTTTAATCCAAATTCCCATTGGACACCTCTTCCGGAGTGCTCGCTAAGCAAATCTATATGCGCTGACTTTGTCGTCCTCATTCCTTCGGAATCTCTTCCAGCAGCCGCTCAGCAACTGTACGTTCAGCACCCGCATTGCTAGTTTTGACTTGAAGAACCTTCTTGCCTTTGAACGCATCCTCCAGGCCCAACTGCACTGATCTTGCCTGTTTTTCCGTTAGCGATTTTGGGAGGGATGGAGAGGCGTTGGACCAGTATACGGTATTGGGCGTAGTCTGAAGAGTTAGCCCGGGAATTTCTCTCGCATCCGGACTTGACCCTGCAGTATTTCCATAGCCTTGAGGATGACCATACCCCTCGTCTACGTAGATTGTATTCTGTTTTGGATTATATCCACCTGCATATTGCACCTCCCCATATTCGTTTGGCGGCCCCTCGCCAATCACGTAGTCGGCAGGCCGACTAACCCGTTGGAACGGATTTCTCCACTTCTCTATGATTTGGTCCAGCTTTGAGAGCCCCTTCTTAGCGATGATCGGGGTTCCCTCAACAACGATTCCCGTCGCCGTCGCAACTGCCGTGTCGGTGAGGAATTCACGGGGACTCGTTCCTTGCCCTTCCACCACGCCGCGGTAGGCCGCTTCCTCGCCGGCGTAGACGCCGCCCTGGATCAATTGCTTTATGAGGAATCCCCCGACAGTCTTTGCAACTACGGCCTCTCCGATTGCCCCACCGGTCTGGATCTCGACCGCAATCTTGATATCACGAGCCCCACCAGGTCCGTTTATCGCCCATTCCTTGGTAGCATTCCAACCCCTATGGCCAGGTGCGTAATAGAGCGGGTCTGTGCCTCGCCAATCAAAGAGGGAGCCAATCCATCTTTTCAACTCGGTAATCGCATCGTCAGTTCCCATTGGATCAATGCGGCTAATCGGGTTGTTACTCGCATAAGCGTAGTGCTTGAAGGGCCTGTTTCCAAGTATGGGATCAGCCTGGGTAAGTCGTCCGAGCCTGGGGTCGTACATCCGCGCCCGCATATGCACGAGGCCGCTCTCGGCGTCCTGCTCGCGTTGGGCGGAGAGGATGCTGGAGTGACTCCGATTGCCTGATGGAGAACGAGGGTATGGGGCGCCGGACGACGTTCACGCCGGTCGAGTTCGCCGCCGCATCCGCCGTCTCGATCGAGGTCTCCTCGAGGTGTAGTTCATCGACTGCGACCGCCGTCTTCCGATCTTCCGCCTGCGCTCCGCGGCCTGAAACCGGACCAAAAGCCCCGCTGGGACGCTACCCAGCTCCTGCGGAAGATGAAGAAGATCGAGCAGCTTCCGCCCCGCGATCAGCGCCCGCTGCTGCGCACCATCGACGCCGACCTCAATGGCGCGGAGAAACGATAGGTTATCTGTTCAGGGACGCGTGAAAGTCGGAAAGGGCTAAGCCTCCCTCAAGACGCTCAAAGCACACTCTAACGAACTCGAGAAAAGACAAGAGTTCCCGCGTCTTGCGGACCCTTGCAATTCCTTCCTCATAGGTCGGGGCGTCTCGGCCACCGGGTCCGTTCGCCGGATAGAGCCGAAGGAACTCTGCCATTTCAACCGCGGTGTAGGCCGCCAAAAGCGCCTCGTAGGTGTTGTCGCTGGTGGGATCGGCGCAAGTTTGGACCGCACAGATGACCGCTTCTCCTGCGGGTATCGCAGGTCCAGCCTCCGGCTCATTCTGGGAACCGGGAACCGCCGCATCAACTTCGTCGACGAGTTCGCCCCAGAGGAATCCACGGGGTCCGGATCGCCCCAGGGTTTCCCAGCATTTCTCAATTGCGTCCAGAAGTATGGCCGCTTTGTCCTTGAGAGTTTTCTCGAAGTGGATGAACACTCTTTGGGCGCAAGCGAGAGCTAATGCCGCTCGAGCGTCCTCCCGTAGCACTCCAAGACGCCCAATCACTCTGGCTTTGTCCAAGAGGGAGATCTGCTCACTATCGCTTGCGCTCACTCAGCACCTCGATACCGGCGTCGTTCAGAAGCGTCTGGCACGGCCCACAAACAGGACGGCCGGCAGCGGCCCCTTCAACGAAGAAATCAGAGAACAGCTTGGTTTCCGCGTCGCCAACTCCCGTCGCAACCTTCTCCCAAGAATACTTTGCAGCTGCGACAGATGGACGCAAATACCGCCCAGGCTCACTTGAGGCGACGGCGATGCGTACCTGTCCCTGGGCATCAAAGTAATAACCTGCGGCCATGGTTATCCTTCCTTTGGATCCAGCCGGGAGAGCCGCCTGCAGCGCCTCGGCGCGCTCCGCGGCGGCCAACCGCCCCCAAGCCTCCTGATATGTACGCACACTTCCCAACGGAACGGGCGATTGAGCAGTATCCATCTTGACCTTGGCATGACTGGCAATTCCCACACCAAGGGAAAAGAGTCCATTGCTAGCCGCGTCGGCCTTTGTATTAAAGTCCACGTCGGGGTCGAGTAGAGTTTCTACTGTCGACGGGATGCCTAGAAGGGCAGAGTCCGTAACCGCACCCGCAGAGCCGACAATTCCAGCCGAGTAAGGATCCATCTTTCCCTGCTGCATCAGGACCTGGCCGCGTTTTTCCGCGTCAGCCACCAATGCCTTGCCGGCGCCACCCCAGAAGACGTATTCCGTGCTTTCTACGAAATTTCCTCGGTCCGCCAAAACCGCTTCCCCCAGTCTGTAGGGCGCTGTTAGCGGATTAATTCGGTAAATCGATTTCGCAAACTCGCCAGCCTTTGCGGCTGACGACTTTACGCCCTCCCACGCATCTCCGATGCTCCACCAAGCCAGGCCCATCGGATCAACCATGCTGACAGGATTATTGCCCGCGTAGGCGTAGTGCTCAAACGGCCGGTTGCCTCGGACAGGATCAGTCTGGGTGAAGCGGCCGATCCTGGGATCGTACTGCCGGGCCCGCATGTGGACGAGGCCGCTCTCGGCATCCTGCTCGCGTTGGGCAAAGCCATAGCGCTCAGATGTGCCGCCAGAGATCTGCACGCCCCAGACATCCTTCAAGCTGCTCTCCGATACCACCCCCAGATCGCTCAGCGTCACGCTGACCGTGCCGACCGAGTCGCCCAGATAGTGCCGTCGCTCACTGCTTCCAAACGGGATCCTCGTGCACTTCGAGTCGATGCCTGTTCCTTGGACATAGCTGTTCTTGAGGGTGTTGGGGTCTGAGTACTCGGTGGTCACGTCCCCGAAGCGAGGAACATAAAGCTCTTGATCGCTGGTCGTGATCAGGTTCCGCTTCGCGTACCGTTCCCCCGTAGGCCAGAAGTCGTACTGCTCGCTGACCGTGCTGCCCTTCGTGTAGCTGCTCAGGAGATTCAGGTAATTGTAGACGTAGGTCTCCGTGACGGGCGTCCCGCCGGTGGTCGTCACGCGGCTGGTCTCGTTGCCCCAGCCGTCCGTGTAAGCGTGAGCAACGTCGCGCACAGGCTGGCCGCCGGCCGCAGGAGTGTGTTCGCTCACAAGCTGGCTTGCTGCGTTGTACGTGTAGTCCGTCTGGACTCCGCCCACCGTCGAGGTTTTCCGATTCCCGGCCGGGTCATAGGTGTAGGCCTTCGTGATCGCCGCGACGGACGTCGCCGTCTGGAGGCTGGCCTCTGCTTCGTTCGAGGGCACCGACTGGGTAACCCCGCCTGAGACCGGCGACGGATTCGTGAAGGACGGGGCCGCCTGGCCCGAACTGTTGCCCGTCCAGGCTTCCTGCGTCAGCTCTCGGCGCTCGTTGTACAGGAGGTCTGCGCGCACCGCGAGATGGTTCACCTTGATCGCGGTCACCAGATCCAGCGTGTTGTACTCCCACTCGAAGTCCGCCAGTGTTTGATGGGTGGTGATCACGGTCTGCTGCCGGATCTTCCGGCCGAGGCCGTCGTAACTGTGCGTCGTCTCCGCGATCGCGTCGCCGTTGGCTTTCCGCAGCGTCGTCTTGTCGACCAGCCCGCCCACCGTGTAAGCCACCGTGCATACCGCCTTGCCGTTGTAGAGGATCTCGTGGACCCGGTTGTTCTCGTCGTAGCTCCACTCGTGCAGGCCGCCCGCCGTGTCGCTCAGACTGATATAGTTCTTCGCGGCATCCGACGTGTGCAGCTGCGTCCTCCAGGTCTGGCCGGACGTCTTGAACGTCTCCAGCGCCGGCGTCCCGTGCCAGACGTCGTAGAGCATCTCCTTCCGCAGGCTGCCGTTGTCCACCGTGGCCAGCAGCCCGATGCTGTTGTAGGTGCGAGTCTCTAGGGTGTTATAGGCCGGCCCGCTCCACTGGCTGGAGACGCGCTGGCCCAGCGTGTTGTAGGTGTGCGTGATCGTCTTGTTCCCGGCGATGAACTGGAACTCCTCGCCGAACTCGTTGAACTTGTGCCGCTCGTCCGCCACCAGCGGCGCCTGGAAGCGCTCCAGGCGATCCGCCTCGTCGTAGGAGTAGAAATATGAGGACGTGTAGGCGTTGACACCGGGAGTCGGGTTCCAGACCCGCGTCTCGATCAGCAAGCCGTTCGTCCAGACGCTCTTCGTGCGGCGCTCGCTCGAGGAGCCCTGGGCCACGATCACCTCGTCCACCCGCTGGGTGTTGAGGTCGTACGTGGTCTTCGTCACCCGGTTCAGGGTGTCGGTGACTGTGTCCACCTGGCCCTGGAGCGCATTGTAAAGGTAGCTCAGCCCGTTGGCGTCTCGGTTGAGCACCGTCTTGGGCTCCTTGCGCTTCGTGTAGGTGCGGATCTCGGAGCGCACGAGGGTCGCGGTCTTCGTCGCGGGGTCCGGAATCTTGGTCTCCACCAGGAGATCGTCGTCGCCCCAGACATTCTCGCGCACGACCTGGCCCAGGCCGTCCAGCACCTGCACCACCCGTTCACGGGCGTCGAGCACCTGAGTCATCGTGTGGGCGAGCGGGAAGGCGGGATTCCACAACGGATCGCGCGTTACCACCACGCTCCCCACGCGATTCAGCAGGGTCACCGTGTCCGCGAAAGGCCCGGAGGCCTGGCCGTAGGCTCCTTGCTGTACCCGGACCCGCTCCACACGGTCCCGATTGTCCCGGAAGGTCAACGTTGCGGTCTGCACCGTGCTGTTGATGGACAACTGCGTGGCCACGACGTGATCCTGCTCGTCGTAGAAGGTCTCCGTCACGGTGTTGTCGTCGGGCGCGATGACCTTCACCGGGCGCTGCCGATTGTCGTAGAGCGTCCGGGTGATCCGGTAATCCGGAGCCCCCACCCGCGTCTGCGTGGAGAAATGGACGCCTGCGGCGAAGCCATCGTGCGTCCACTGCGTCACCATCTGCGACCCGCCGCCGCCCAGGCCGTTCTGCGTCGTCGCGCCCGGCGCGCGGACCGCGACCACCCGATCAAGCGAGTCGTAGTCGCTGTATGTGACAAATCCCCGCAGGCTCGACTTGCGGCGGACATTGCCGTTGGCATCCACCACCTGGAACCAGGTCCCGTCCGGCGAGCTTCCGCCCGTCACGACCCCGCGCTTGTCGTACTGCGTCGTGGTCATCCCGCCCGCGGGAGGCTGGACGGAGATCAGGTGCGACTCGAGGTCGTACTCGTTCGTCGTGACATAGTTCGCGGGATCCGTCACCGTGCGAACCCGGTAAAGCGAGTCGAGCCCGAAAACTGTAAACCCGGGCTGCTCGTTCCCGCTGCCGCCCTGGGGACGCTGGGTTTCGGTGACGTTGCCCATCAGGTCGTAGTGGGTGACTTCCTTTTGCGTGCCGCCCTGGCGCAGAACTTCCTGGGGCAGACCGTGTCTTGAATCGAAGTTTGAGAAGTCGGTGACGTGGCTTTCCTCGTTGATCGTCTGGACCAATTGACGCCGCCCCGTGTTCGCGTAGAGGTTCTGCGTGGTCACATTGTTCTGCGGCACGCTGTCGAGCCGCGTGAGGTTCGGGAAGTGCGTCGTCGTGAGACGGCCGAACGTGTCGTAGTCGTAGGTCGTCTCCCGTGCTACGCCCCCAGCATAGGTCTTGTGGCTCTGGACATTGCCGAAGCGGTCGTTGGTATAGGCAAAATCTTCAACCGGCTCGTCGACGCCGCCCGGAGCAGGCTTGCGCACCGTGGCCAGGAGATTCGTGAGCCAGGGAGCATTCGAATGGCCCTGGAAGGGCACGTAGGTGTAGGTCGTTGTGAAGCCCCAGCGGTCCTGGAGCGTCAGAACGTTCTGGAAGTTGTCGAAGGTTCGGTGAATCGGCTGGATGCCCACAGTTCCCGCCAGCGCCGCAGCATCCCACAGCTCGATCACGCCGTACCCGTTGGACGCGTTGAAAACATAGACGGATTCCTTGCCGCGCCGGTTGATGACCTTGGAATGGAACTTGCTCTGCTGGAGGAATGAAGTCGTGTTGTTATACGCAACCTGGAAGGTCGCCGTCCGGGAGATCGGGGAAGCCAGGTCGCCCTCGGATTCCAGCTGAAGGACCTCCGAAGGATCCTCGACGTGCTCCACGCGGCCCGCCGAGTCATAGAAAATCGAATACACATTGCCGCGGGGCATCGTGACGCTGCTCATGCATCCATTCGTTCCGTACTGGAACGAGTAGATGGGATTGACCATCTGGTTGTTGAAAGGAACGGCGGGGAATACGACGGAGGAGATTTGGTATCCGATGAAGGTGGGGGAGTAGTTGAGGATATAGTCTTTCCCGTCGGGATCCACCACCCGCACGATGTGACTGGCGTCGGACCCCGTGCCGTAGATGAGCTGGGTCGTGCGTCCCTGGCCTCCGTTGCCGAGCTGGTCCACGATGGCGCTGGGCCGACCCCCGCTGTATTGCACCTGGAGATAGTTCCCGGTCGGCTCCATGACCGTGCTCAGTTTCCCGGTCGTGTCGAACTGGTATTCGGTGCCTCCGTCGGCGACCAGAGTCCAGGTGCTGCCGATTCTCTGGATGCTTCCGACGAAGCCGAAGCTCTTGTCCGCTACCGTGTATCCCAAAGCCGGATCCCACGTGAAGTTGATCGACAGTCCGTTCGGCAAGGTCAGGACGATGTCTTCGCCGTCGCTGGGCACGCTGATCCCCATCAGGTGGTCCATGGTCCAACCCGGACCGACCAGGCTCGCGGCCGCATGCTTGGTGTTGTAGGTCAAGCCGAGGGAAGTGCAGGGGCCGACGCCTTTGGTCCCGAATAGATTGAGCCGGTACTGGAGGCTGCCGTTGATGGGCACGATGTTGACCGACCCGCCCGGAAAAGCCGGAACCCAGGAGGCGCCGTCGGGCAGATTGCTGCCGATGCTGTGGGCAAAGTATTTTTCATTGGCCATGTAGAGCCGGCGTCCGGCGCCGATGGCCGCCTCCGAGGGCGCGCTGGTTGAGTCGGAGCCCATGGCCGAGATCGGGCGCTCTGAATCCCATGAGCTGCCACCGACTTTCGACGCATGGGAGAAGCCCGAGTAGAAAATGTGGACTGTGTCGTCCGCCACTCGGATGCGGGGGCTCCCGGGGGAGTCGTTGTTCGCATTGGCGGGCACGGCGATTTCGGCCGTGCCTCCGGCGGTCTGGTGATAAATTCTGCGTTGGACGTTCGGGTCCGAATCCGTTCTCAACCACGCGAAGTGCAGCGTGCCGTTGGGCTCGATGTCGACGTCCGGCGTGAGTTCAAACCCGGTCGTCGTCAACCGGGTCATTCCTGTAAAATTGCCTCCCCCGTTCGTGGATGAAACATAGTAGATGTCCGAATTGCCGGGGTTGTCCAGTTGGCGCCAGGTCGCGCAGACATAGGGCCCCTTCGCCGCCATCCGAAGCGCATTGGGGTTCAGGAAGTTTTTCTGCTCAAAGAGAATCTGCTTTGGATCGAGAACGCCGTTGATGAGTCTGAAATAGACTCCCCGAGTCCAGTTGACGCCGTCCGGATCGGTGTAGGGCTCGAGGGCCGTGATGTGCACGAAGCCGTTGTCGCCGACGGCAATCTGAGTGGCGTAGTGGACCTCCGTATCAGGACCCAGCACCCGAGTCTGGGTCGTGCCCCCCTGCAGTCTTACCCCATAGACGAGCTTGAACTGAGAGGGATCTGGAAATGCGGGAATGATCCAGTAGGTCCAGACCATGTGAACCGTGTCGTTTGCATCGACCCAAATGTCCGGGTCACCGATGACCTGGGAAAGCGCCGAATCGGCCTGGTCGACGATTTCCCTGGTAGAAAAGCCGCTCGTAGTCCTGGTTTCAATCCTGTTATTGAAGTAATAGAGCCGCTGTACCCCGAGCGAATCGCGAACCAACTGCAGGAAGTGAGCGCTGCCGGTCGAATCGAGGGCCATGGACGCGTTCACGGAGTTATCTTTCTCCGGGAGTGACATTCGGCGCGCCCAGGTCGGCTTCGCATTGCCGGGATCGCTCTGAGGAGAGGCCGGAAGCCCGTGGGCGCCTCCCGCGAACAGGAGGACCAGGATGGGAGCGACGATGAGCAGCTTTTTCATGGCTATCTCCTGAGGGCCTCCAGCGTCCTGAGGGCGATGTCCCGGTCGCGCGCGTCCTGCGAGCGCGCCAGGTCTTCCTGCGCCAGCCGCAGCGCCTGGTCCCGGTCACGCCGCAGCGCTTTCTCTAGCGCTTCCTGCGCTGGCGCATTGCCCGACGCCATCGCGCTGCGGTAGTTCTGATAGGTCCCGCGAATCCGCACTTCGTCCTCGGCCTTCACCAGCACGTCCGGCGCCGCGGGCTTCGGAATCTCCCGCAGCGAGACCGCCGCCGGCACCGGAGCCGGAAGCTCCGTGCGCGCAGCCCTCGGCTGCTTCTGCAGCGGCGGCGTCGGCTCATCCCGGCGCAGCGCGACCGCCCCCGCCAGCAGCGCCAGCCCCGCCGCCAGCGGCAGGCCCAGAAACCAGAGACCTCGTTTCGTTTCCATGGCTAGTTCCCCACCGCGGTGACGCGATAGACGTAGGTGACCCCCGCGCTCAGGCCCGTGGAATCGCGGTACTTGGTGCCGGGAATGGCGCCGCCCGAGTTGATCGGCGTGGAGGGCCAGGGATCGGTGCCCTTGACCTTGCGGTAGATGTTGTAGCCGATCACGTTGGTCGACGGCGACGCGTCCCACTCCACGTCGATCACGCTTCCGAAACCGGTCGCGCGCACGTTCGTGGGAGGCAGCGGAACCGGCGTCGTGCCCGTGCTGATCACGATGTTTCGCGAGTCGCCGATGTTCTGACCCGACGGGATCGTCAGCGTGGCGTTCTGCCCCGCGGCGTCCCGCAGCGCGGCGCCCCCGGCCAGCTGGAGCGGGCTGTTCGCCGTCAGGTGCGTCGTGTTCTGGCCCGCGGACACCGTGTAGGTCCCCATCACGATGCTCGCCGAACTGAAGGGCGCGATCACGGCCTGGCCGCCGGTGTTCAACGTGACGGCGAGGTTTCCGCCCGTGAGGCTCACCGCCTCCGAGAAGGTG
>Ga0315281_10006485_pt1 | contig 16630 bp, 18 predicted proteins | sample YL17G07_0_MG_FD_204540 | JGI IMG/M metagenome (GOLD analysis project Ga0315281, IMG submission 204540) | Sediment microbial communities from Yellowstone Lake, YNP, Wyoming, USA - YL17G07_0 | ecosystem: Environmental > Aquatic > Freshwater > Lake > Sediment | place: USA: Wyoming | collected... | reverse complement strand
AGCGATCAAGGGATGCAGTGCAAGGCAAAATCTGGCGAAAAAGCGGAGTTTACATAGAGTAAATGAGCATTTTGAGCCAGATTTTAACGCCGCAATGCGCCCTTCAGCGCTTCATGACACAGTAAGACTAGTTGATCTTTTGTTCTTGATGTAAGCCTCAACACTTGCGCGTGTCACCTCTCCCGCCTGATAGCTGACCTGCTCCCCGTTAGGCGCATACAGGTAACTGGTCGGCAGCACTTCCAGCACGCCGATTTGCGCTACAGTTTTTTGACTGCCCAACACGACCGGATAGCTGATGCCATGCGCTCGGGCAAAATTAGCGACCGTTTTGCCAGAGCCGGAATCCATAGCGATGCCGATTACGACCAGATCGCTATCTTTATGTGCATTGTGCAAGCTGCTCAACTCGTGAATCTCGCTCAAGCACGGCGGACACCAGGTCGCCCAGAAATTTACCAGTACCCACTTGCCGCGATAATCTGCCAGACGGTGTGTTTTACCCTGTATGTCTTGCAGTGAAAATCCTGCCGTGTAGCCTGACAATGGCAAGACCAGTAATAAACACATGAGCAACCTGCGCCACATGCCTGCCTTGGGGTCTGTCGAAAGGCCTATTCCGAGTTTATTCCAGTGGCTAGTGGCCATGTTTTTCTGGCGCTGATTCGGTTTTTCCTTCACCCTTTTCGGCGGCGTGGCTCAAATACAGCGCCAGCGCAATAAGCGCGATACTCCCGCCGAGGTAGATCAGATCCAGCGGCGTACTCAAGTGCATGTTCAACGCCTCTTCAAACAGCGTGACGATCAGAATCATCAGAATCACCTTGGCTAGGCGCGATTTAAGATCATCCAGATTGCTGATTACCAGAATTTTGCTGGAAGCCTTGCTGCCATGCGCCTGATCGATGTCGCTGATAAACAATTCATATAAGCCGAGCGAGAAAATCAGCATCACCGTAGCCAGCAAATAGCCATCCACCACTTCCACAATGTGCGACACCGTGCTGTCGTGCAACACCTTGCGCGCCTCGTCCGTCATGCTCGAATCGGCATAATGCAACGCATGACCGACCAGATACACCACATCGACCGTAGCCATGTAGAAAATCGCAAAGCCTGCCAGCAGGCTGCCTATCACCGCCAAAATAATCACAAAACGGCTATTCCACAATACGCTTTCAAAAAGCTTTTCCAGCAAATTCATTTTGGTGCTCCCATAAAAAACGCCGCGCATTAAAACGCAAACAACCGCATCGGGCAAGTTCAGGCAGTATTACGCGCAAAGAGCTCCTGCAAGGTAATGCTGCTGCCTTGCTCAAGCTGAGCGGCATAATCCGCGAGCCATTGTTGCAGCGGATCATCACCCTGCGCGACGGATAATGAGTCGCGATCCAGCACAAACAGGTTTAACAATCCGCTGATTCGGATATGGCTTGTATCACATGCCAGCAGCCAGCCGCTTCTTCCCGCTTTGCGCACTATGCCCGCACCGGCCAGTTTTTCGAGTATATCCTCCAGCGCATCAAAACCGAGATTCGACAAGTCGGATAGCTCTGAAAAAGCCTTTGCTTCTCCTTGCTCGAACATGGCCTTCAACACGCGCAGTGCGCCCAGCAATTGGCCGGCAGGCGATAAATTTTGCGCCTCCGGTTTTCGCCAATATGACAATGATGCCGCGATCACCGCGCCAAGCAGGATAGCCAACCATGATAAATAAACCCACAGCAGAAAAATCGGCACGCTGGCGAATGCGCCATACACCAGTTTGTAGGTAGCAAACTGGCTGATGTAATAGCCGAACGCACGGTTCATGGACTCAAAAACAATGGCGGCCACAACTGCCCCTACCAGCGCATGCGTGTACGGTATATGGCGATTGGGCGCGAGTCTGAACAATATGGCAAATGCCAAAGTGGTAAACAATACCGGCAGCAGCTTTAACACATCCACATCAAATATCGGAATTTGTCTGGCATAACCCATGGACAATCCGACCAGCCACGTAGTCAGCAAAAGGCTCGCCCCGATGAAAAAGGGCGCCAGGGTGATAATCACGCAGTAACTGGCCAGCCGCTTGAGCAGAGAGCGCGGGCGAGCCACTCTCCAGATCGTATTAAACGCATGGTCTATAGTCAGCATCATGGTCGCCGCCGTTACCGCAAGAAACCCGATGCCGACCGCCGTCAAATTTGCCGCGCTCTCCACAAATTGCTGCATGTAGTCGGTAATGATTTTCCCGGCGACCTCCGGTGTCAAATTGGTGAGCAAATTAATCTTGATCTGGATGGACAAATCCTCGAATGACGGGAATGCGGAAAACAAAACCAGTATGATGGTAATGAGCGGCACCAACGATAACAGCGTGGTAAAGGTCAGGCTTGCCGCTATCTGCATACAGCGATCCTGATCGAAACGCGTCGCGACGAGACGCGCAAAATTCAGGGCGTGTTGCAAATCTTTTTGCATGGCTCTTGTATCCCGGAGCTGTGGTAGCAGATGCTCGTATTGTATTGGGGTTAGGCGATGCCGTGCAGCCTGTTTGAACGATAACCCCCTCTTCGTATCCATCCGGCAGAACGGCCTTGTGACCAATATAGATTTGACGCGATTGGCTTGGTTCGAACAATACGCGCATGGCTTAATCACCGCGCGCTCGGGTATAATGCGCGCCTCTAAAAATTACCCCATCAGGAAATGTCATGCCTATTTATGCCTATGCCTGTTCCAGTTGTGGCCTGCAACAGGACGTGATGCAGAAAATGAGCGATGCGCCGCTCACTGTTTGCCCGGGATGCGGCAACGCAACGTTTGCCAAGCAATTGACCGCCGCCGGATTCCAATTAAAAGGTAGCGGCTACTACGCCACCGACTTCAAAAACAAACCAAAAGCCGAACCGAAGGCCGAATCTGCTTGCGCGCCCTGCCCCCACTCCACCTCTTGCGCAACGACAGGTGGCATCGCCTGACGCATGAAAAAATACCTCGTCACCGGGCTGCTGGTCTGGATTCCGATCGGTATCACCTTCTGGGTGCTAAACCTGACCATCGGCACGATGGATCAGACCCTGCTGCTGCTGCCGGAACACTGGCACCCGGATCGGCTGCTGGGTATCCATATCCCCGGATGGGGCATCATCCTGACGCTGGGCGTGGTGCTGCTGACCGGCCTGCTGATTCGCAATGTGTTCGGCCAGCGTCTATGGGAGTATTCCGAAAAGGCGATGCTGCATGTGCCGTTTGTCGGCAGTATCTACAAGGGCGTAAAGCAGGTCAGCGATACGCTGCTATCGAGCAACGGCAACTCGTTCCGCAAAGTGCTGCTGGTGCGTTATCCGCATCCGCAGGCATGGTCGCTGGCATTCCAGACTAATGTGCCGGGCGAGGTGGATAACCGGCTCGATGACGAGCATGTGGCGGTGTTCATCCCCACTACGCCCAGCCCGGTGAACGGCTTCTATTTTTATGTGCGTAAGGCCGACACCATCGAGCTGGACATGACTGTCGATGTTGCGTTGCGCACCATCGTGTCGATGGGCGTGGTTGCCACACCGGAAACCGCGCACCCCGTACGGGCGATTCGTGAATCGCCCCTACACCATACGGGCGATTCGTGAATCGTCTCAACCCCGGGCGATTCGTGAATCGCCTCTACATTATGTTTTTAAGAAACTGAACCATGCGAACTCATTATTGCGGACTACTCAACACCGACCAACTCGACCAGACCGTCAGCATCTGCGGCTGGGCGCATCGCCGCCGCGACCACGGCGGGGTGATTTTCATCGACCTGCGCGACCGTGAAGGCCTGGCGCAGGTGGTGTGCGATCCCGATCGCGCCGAGATGTTCAAGATCGCCGAATCGGTGCGCAGCGAATTCGTGTTGCGCATCACCGGCAAAGTGCGCCATCGCCCGGCAGGCACGACCAACGCCAACATTACCAGCGGCGAGATCGAAATTCTGTGCCACGAAATTGAAGTGTTGAATACCGCCGTCACACCGCCGTTCCAGCTCGATGATGAGAACCTGTCCGAAAACGTGCGTCTGACCCATCGCGTGGTTGACCTGCGCCGCCCGCAGATGCAGAAGAACATGATGCTGCGCTACAAGGTGGCGATGGCGTTCCGCCGCTTCCTCGACAGCCGAGGCTTCATCGACATCGAAACGCCAATGCTGACCAAGTCCACGCCGGAAGGCGCGCGCGACTATCTGGTGCCGTCGCGCGTGCATCCGGGCGAGTTCTTTGCGCTGCCGCAATCGCCGCAGCTATTCAAGCAGATGCTGATGGTGTCCGGTTTCGACCGCTATTACCAGATCACCAAGTGTTTCCGCGACGAAGACCTGCGCGCCGACCGCCAGCCGGAATTCACCCAGATCGATATGGAGACCTCGTTTCTGAATGAAACGCAGATCACCGCGCTGATGGAGGAGCTGATCCGCACCGTGTTCAAGGAAGCGCTGGATGTGGACTTGCCCAACCCGTTTCCGCGCATGAGCCACACCGAAGCGATGGCGCGCTTCGGTTCGGACAAACCGGACCTGCGCGTGACGCTGGAGCTGACCGAAGTGACCGACGCGGTGAAGGATGTCGCGTTCAAGGTGTTCGCCGGTGTGGCGAATTCAGAGACTGGCCGCGTCGCGGCATTGCGCGTGCCGAAAGGTGGCGTGTTCACTCGCGGCGAAATCGACGAGTACACCAAATTCGTGAGCATCTACGGCGCGAAGGGGCTGGCCTACATCAAGGTCAACGACATCACGCAACTCAATGAGACCGGCCTGCAATCGCCGATCGTGAAGAACCTGCACGAAGCGGCACTGAAGACCATCATCGAGCGCACCGGCGCACAGAACGGCGACATCATCTTCTTCGGCGCGGACAAGGCCAAGATCGTCAACGACGCGCTGGGAGCGCTGCGCAGCAAGATAGGCCACGACAAGGGCTACACCAACGGCAAGGCATGGGAGCCGCTGTGGGTGGTGGACTTCCCGATGTTCGAATATGACGATGAGGGCAAGCGTTGGGTGGCCTGCCATCACCCGTTCACCTCGCCCAAGGATGAGCATCTCCAATATCTGGAAACCGATCCCGGGCGTTGTCTCGCCAAGGCCTACGATCTGGCATTGAACGGCTGGGAGTTAGGCGGCGGCTCGGTGCGTATCCACAAGGAAGAAGTACAAAGCCTGGTGTTCCGTGCGCTCAACATCGGCGCGGAAGAGGCGCAGCTCAAATTCGGCTTCCTGCTCGACGCGCTGCAATATGGCGCGCCGCCGCACGGCGGGCTGGCGTTCGGCCTGGATCGCATCGTCACGATGATGACCGGTTCGGAATCCATCCGCGACGTGATCGCCTTCCCCAAGACACAGCGCGCGCAATGTCTGCTGACCCATGCGCCGAGCCCGGTGGATGAACGCCAGCTGCGCGACCTGCACATCCATTTGCGCAAGCAGGTGCAAACCACGGCGGAAATCACCAAGGAATAAGATTAAGTAGGATGGGTTGAGCGCAGCGATGCCCATCATTTCTCGATATTGACGATGGGTATCGCTGCGCTCAACCCATCCTACCTTGTGAATTTGTGACTAAATAAGGGCTGATGATGTTGCGTTCCCTGCGTTTTGAGTGGGTACTGCTGGCTGTGCTGTTGTGGATGCCGCCCGCACAGGCCGGGCAACATGAACAAACCAGTTTGCCAATCATTGCGGCAACCGAACTGCCGACCGAGGCGCGCGACATGTTGCAGCTCATCAAGCGAGGCGGCCCTTTCGCCTATGACCGCGACGGCGTGGCGTTCAAGAATTACGAGCGGGTATTGCCGCAGCGACCACGTGGCTACTATCACGAGTACACGGTGACCACACCGGGGGTGCGCAATCGCGGGGCGCGGCGCGTCGTGTGCGGACCGTTGCCGGAATGTTATTACAGCGCCGACCATTACCAAACTTTTAAACGCATTTTGGAGCAGCCATGAATTCGCTGGCACAACAACTGAATAATCCGGCAGCAGCAGGAAGCTATACATTGAGCTGCGGGGCGGACGAGCTGCGTGCCGCAGCCAATGACGCGAACTTTGCGCTGTTTGATGCCGACCTCAAGGGCATCAAGGGCAAACAGAATCTGCTTGATGCGCTGGCGCGCACCGCCAGTTTTCCACCCGAATTCGGCACAAACTGGGATGCGCTAGCGGATGCGCTGTGCGACTTGTCATGGCATGGCAAAACACACGGTTACATATTACTGCTGCGCAATGTCAGCAATACCTTCGGCCTGTCCGCCAACGACCGCGAGATCGCGCAGGACATCTTCGCCGACACGACGGTGTATTGGCGGCAGCGCGGCAAACCGTTCTGGGTATTCTTCTCCTAAAGCATGACACACCACAAACAGCCGGTCTCGGTGCTGGTGGTAATCCACACTGCCGCTCTCGATGTGCTGTTGCTGGAACGTGCCGACCATCCGGGCTATTGGCAGTCGGTGACTGGCAGCATCGAGCCGGGCGAGACGTTGCGCGACACCGCGATCCGCGAAGTGAGCGAGGAGATCGGGCTGGATGCAAGTCTATACGCGTTGGATGACTGGCAGCTGCAAAACATCTATGACATCTATCCGCACTGGCGACATCGCTACCCGCCCGGCATCACGCGCAATACCGAACATGTGTTCGGCCTGCAACTGCCTCACCCCGTGACTATCCAACTCGCGCCGCGCGAGCACTTGAACTTTGAATGGCTGGCATGGCAGGATGCAGCAGACAAGGTTTTTTCGCCAAGCAATCGTGCGGCGATTCTGCAATTACCGGAAAGAGTGACCCATGCCCGATAACATCATTCCCATCACCTATGAACATCCCGATACCGCGCAGACCAGTTGCAGCACGGTGCGGGCATGGGCCGGGGTTCCGCGCACACCCAGTGAACAGGAGAAACCGGAGCTCATCGCGCGCATCAAGCGCATGCTCAAGGAGCAAGATGCCGTTCTGGTTTCGCATTACTACGTGCATCCCGACCTGCAGGATCTGGCTGAAGCCACTGGCGGCATCGTTTCCGATTCGCTCGATATGGCCAACTTCGGCCACCAGCATCCGGCCAAGACCATCGTCGTTGCCGGAGTGCGCTTCATGGGCGAGACGGCAAAGATACTCAACCCGGAAAAGCGTGTGCTGATGCCCGATTTACAGGCGGAATGCTCGCTCGACCTTGGCTGTCCGGCGGATGAGTTCGCCACATTTTGCGATGCGCACCCGGACCGCACCGTGGTGGTGTATGCCAACACCAGCGCGGCGGTGAAGGCGCGCGCCGATTGGATGGTGACCAGCTCGATCGCGCTGCCCATCGTCAAACACTTACATGAACGCGGCGAGAAAATCCTGTGGGCACCGGACCGGCATCTCGGCAGTTATATCCAGGAACAGACCGGTGCCGACATGCTGCTATGGCAAGGCTCATGCATCGTGCACGACGAATACAAGGCGCAAGAACTGCTCGAACTGAAGGCGCAGCATCCGCAGGCAAAAGTGCTGGTGCACCCCGAATCTCCGCGCGCGGTGGTCAAGCTGGCTGACGTAGTCGGCTCCACCACGCAGCTCATCAAAGCCTCGCAAACACTGGACGCGCCGGAATTCATCGTCGCCACTGACAACGGCATCCTGCACAAGATGCGCACCCTGTCGCCGCACAAGCTATTCATCGAAGCGCCCACCGCCGGGCATGGCGCAACCTGCACGAGTTGCAGCCATTGCCCGTGGATGGCGATGAACGGCCTGTTCAATCTGGCGGAGGTACTGGAAACCGGCAAGAACGAGATACACGTCGATCCGGCCATCATTCCGCGCGCCGTGCTGCCGATTCAGCGCATGCTGGATTTTGCGAAACAGCTCAATTTACCATCGCGCGGCATTGGTAACGCCTAACAGCCAGCATTTTCCAATGCCTGTAAGGTGCCATTGCAGATACTGGGTCACCTCTGTGGGAAGCCGTAAGAGCTTCGGAGCAGGCGGGCAATGCCCCTCAATGGGGTTCATCAGCCCAACCAAAACCGGTGTTCGAGTTTGATCAGCGCATCGCTTGGTGACAGCAATTTTACTCACCTTGGGTAGGCTTGTGCGCTGGGTTTAGTGTGCGTCGATTTTTGGCGTTGATGCGACCAATTCTTGCCGTGAGAATGGGCAAAATCGGATTGGCGAGGAGATGTGGGGCGAAGTTAATTTGACTTGTGCGGTTGAATTCCCTACCCTTGCCTACCCGTTCAGAGAAGAGTTCCGACCATGCCGCGCGTCACTGATTTGAAAATATGGATACGCCTCGTGGGGGCGATCTGGTTGATGCTCGTCATCGCCTGGAATGGCCTGATCTTCTGGGAAAGCTCAGTCAATCGCCAGACCGCGATCGATCAGGCGAAGCAGTTCTCGCTCTCCATGCACGAAGCCACACTCGCGGGGCTGACCGCGATGATGGTCACCAAGAACATGAGCAAGCGCGAGATATTTCTCGATCAGGTCAAGCAGCTCTCGGTCATCCGCGACCTCAAGGTGGCCCCCGGCGAGGCGGTCACCAGCACCTACCTCCCCGACCACCCCAAGGACAACGTCTCGCTAGACACCAACGAGGAACAGGTGCTGAAGACCGGCAACGAGTACGTGTCGATCCAATCCGACGAGAAGGGCGAATACCTGCATGTCGTGCGCCCGGCAAGAAACATGCAGAACTATCTGGGCAAGAACTGCACGAAGTGCCACGAGGCACCGGAGAAAGCCGTCCTGGGCATCGTTAGCATGAAAATCTCCCTGAATCACGTCAACGAGGCGGTCACGACCCAGCGAACCAAGTCGCTGCTGGCGGCCACGCTGTTGAGCATTCCCTTGCTGATATTCATCTACATCTTCATTCGGAACGTCGTCACCAAACCTCTCGAAAAGATGACCGCCGGGCTCTCCGACATCGCCCACGGCGAGGGTGACCTGACCCGCCGGCTGGAAGTCCGCAGCCAAGACGAGATCGGTCAGGCCTCCTCGGTCTTCAATGAAATGATGGCCAAGTTCAGCGCCCTGGTTCGGCACGTGGGCGAATCCGCTGCCGAGGTCTCCGGAGCCGCGCGCGAGCTTTCGGCTGGCGCCGGCCAGGTGGCGGACAGATCCCACCGCCAGAAGGACACTTCCATGGCCGCTTCCGGTTCCGTGGATAAAATGGTGTCCAGCATCGGATCCATCGCCCAGAGCACCGAGGAAGTCCATGTGCAGTCCAGGGAGAGCCTGCTGCGTTCTGAAGAAGGCAACCGGAGCTTGTCGCAACTGATCGGCGAGGTCAGCGCCGTCGAGTCCACCGTCAACCAGATCGCCGGATCGGTCAAAGAATTTGTTGACAGCACCCGCGCCATTGCCGGCATGACCCAACAGGTGAAAGACATCGCCAACCAGACCAACCTGCTGGCGCTCAACGCCGCCATCGAGGCCGCACGCGCCGGCGAACAGGGGCGCGGATTCGCCGTGGTCGCGGACGAGGTTCGAAAACTGGCCGAAAAATCCGCCAGTTCGGCCAGCGAGATCGATGCCATCACCCGCACGCTGTCCGGGCAGTCGGACGATGTCCAGCTGTCGGTCCAGAGCGGCCTCACCCACCTGGAATCCAGCCGCCGCTCGATGGATACGGTGGCCTCCGTCCTTGCCGAGGCCAGCGGCTCCGTGACCCAGGTCGGCGAGGGGCTGGACACCATCGCCAACGCCACCGACGAGCAGCGCCGCGTCAGCCAAGAGGTGGCGGCCAGCATCGAGTCCATCGTTGACATGGCGCGGGAGAATGACGAGGCGATTGAACGGACCGCCGCCGCCGCCCGCAGGCTCGAAGACCTGGCATCCAACCTTCAGGGAATCGTAGGACGATTCAAGACCTGATTTTCTGGGCAACAAGGGGGCTTGAAACCGGCGGTTTCGCCCTCCATCCACCGTTCGATTCGTCGCCCCATAATCAAAGGAGCCGTGGTCGAATTAAATTTCCAGCTTTGGAGCAATCCCAGTATCTGCAATGTGTCGATTGCTGCAATTCACGAAATACACAAATTCCGTAATCATCCGGCCTCAAAGATTGCCAAGCGTGCCATGTTCCTTCCTGATGCCCATGTCTATTGCTCTACCAGCTTGCGCAGTACGTAGGGCAGGATACCGCCATGCCGGTAATAATCCACTTCAATCGGGGTGTCTATGCGCAGCAGCAGTGCCACTTGTTGCGTGCTGCCATCCTTGCGCCTGATGGTGAGCGTTACATCCTGTTGCGGCTTCAGGTTTTCACTTATGCCGGTGATATCGAAGGTCTCATCGCCGTCGAGTTTGAATGAAGTGGCGCTGTCCGCTCCTTTGAACTGCAGGGGCAGCACGCCCATACCGACCAGGTTACTGCGGTGGATGCGCTCGTAGGATTTTGCGATGACTGCTTTCACACCGAGCAACCGCGTACCCTTCAATCCAATGGAACCGGATTCGGTATATCCAAACATACCAAGCCGCGCAACCAAAAGAATGGTCTAATTTATGGGGGTTATTTCGGTATGCGGAGGTGTATCAGAATATACCGAAATATACTAACTATTTGATTTTACTTGGTGCGAAAGACAGGAATCGAACCTGCACGGGTTGCCCCGCTGGAACCTAAATCCAGTGCGTCTACCAATTCCGCCACTTTCGCGCTGTTATGCCCCAGCATCGGGGGCAAATTATAGCACTCTTAAGAAACACCTCCCAACCTACTGATTGTAAAAGGTGGAATTAAACCATTCGTTTAGGGAAACGCAGTGTTGGTACGCGATCAAATAAATCCGTATTTCCTTATACGTTGAACCGTAATTGTTCTCTGTAACCAGCGCCACATATGGGACGCGTACCTTGGTAAGTCATTTCATACCCGCTTTTATACCCGCTTTTTTCAAAGTGAAGGTTTCGCTTTCACAATCCCGACCTCCACCAGCGCACCACGTACTGGTTGCACCCGGATGCCCTGCGCGCTCAACTGCCGATCCACTTCCGCAAGCATCGCGGCTAGTGTGCCGCCCTCACCAAGCCGCGTATTGAATCGATTTAGCGTACTGGCATCCGGCATCTTGTTGCCGATCACGAAGCCGCAGAATAGCAGGAAGTCCAAGCGCACCCGCAAGGCGCGTTCCAGCTTCGGGTAAGACAAGCCAAACCAGCGGGCAATCAGCAGGGCGCGAAACATGGCGCGGTAATCGTAAGGGGCGCGCCCGCCTTTTCGGAACATCGCCTGCCAGTAATCAGCTTGCATGTGCTTTTCAACTTCGCCCCACTGGATCACATCGGCCAGCGCCAGCAGTGTATCATCGCCCAAACCTGCCTTGGCATTTGCCATGAATAACTGCATCACAGTAACCCCTTGGCAATAAGCATCTTGATTGCCCGATCAACCTCAATAGGCAGATCGTCATTGATCTTCTGCATCACTCGGCTACTAACGCGCTTGGTGTTGAACATCTGCGAGAATCCGATCACTTGCACCGGTTTGATCGGCAAGCGGCCTTTGCCTTCGCGCATGAATACCGTGCGGCCTTTGTTGCCGATGAATGCGCCTTCAATCTTCTTGATGCCGCCGCCCCTCTTAATGAGAAAACCAAGCTGTTGCTGTAGCGCGGCGCGGTCGGCTTTCGTCAACTTCTTGCCTCGCACCTTGAATGCCTGCCCGGCTGCCTGGACGGCAGCGAGGAAGTGAATCATGTTGAGTGACCGGCCACGCTTTTTGGATGATCCAAATATCGTAATGACGGCCTCCAATTTGTCGCCCCTGGCTTTGCGTATCTCGACAGCGTTTCGCACCTCGCTGGCCTTGACCGCAAACTCTTGCGGAATGGCGCGGTTGATTTCTGCGCGCGCTTTTTCGGCCACCTTGTTGATCGCCGGGCGGATCGCCTTATCTCTCATTTCTTGTGGGAGTTTTTCCAGCGTGCGCTTCACCGCTTCGAAGCCTTCAAATTTAACGGTCAGCATGGCAAACCTCCCGCACCTGATCCATGCAGCAGCAGTTCATTTTTGCCGATGCGCATATACTCTTCGAGCGCAGCTTTGAGGGGCGCGTGCGTTGCCTCATCTTCATCGCGTGTTCGGTCAATTGTGGCAATGACATTTTGACAGGCAGCGTGAAACGTATCGGAAAAATTTTCGTTTTCGATATGGGCGCACATTTCGGCGCGCAAGCCCGGCAGGTCTTTAATGGTGATGGTGTCCACCTCTCTTGCGTTCATGGTCAAACCTCCTGTGTTGTTTTCGGTAGTGGTGTGCTGCATAACTATTTCTTGCTGCATAACTCCCCCGTTTTGCAAAGAGCAACCCAACTGCAACGATAAAAAAGCCAGTTGACCTCGTTTTGGCTCGCACAATCTAGCGGCAAAGCGCGCCGCTTCGTACCCGCAGGTAGAAAGCCCAGGGAGTACCTTTTGAGTTGCACGGTTGCGTTGCACATACCCTGTTTTGTGGCGCGAATTTAATTCTCTGCCCGCACACCACACACGCCGCGCCGCCTCTTTTTCCATCCGGTTCATATTAAAAATGGTTGGGGCAGGTTGGGGCGGACGGGGCACGGCGTATCTATTGGCTTTGCGCTGCCCCAACTTTTTCAAAGCGAGTTGGGGCAGTTGGGGCAGATTGTCCGGTGTAGTGCAACGCCGTCTAATCATCGGAAGAAAAACCGATGCAAAACTTCGGGCAGGTGCAACACCAATGCGGGCGCGGCTTGCGCGGCAGTGTGGCGCGGTGGCGTGAGTGCCGGGCAGCCCCGCAACCCGCATTCCTGCGTGGCCGTGCGTTGCAAAATGCTTTGCGTGTTTACTCATCACTGCCAACCTCGAATAGCTTATGCGTGATGCGATAACAGCGGGCATTGCCTTCGCCGCCCGGCAGTCTTTCCTTGCGCGTGTAGCTCACCTTATCCGCCCGCTCTTCGGTCACCAGGCAGCCGCGGCGCACCAGCAGCTTGCACACTGTCAGGGTGTCAAACCCGTTGCATACCTCCTGCTTGAATGTTTCCGGCAGCACGTAGTATTCGGTATGCGTGGCACGATCCCCATTCTCAAGATAGAATGCCTTGCCATCATCATCCACGGCGGGGTTGTGTTTGCGATACCCGGCGCGCTGGATCGTGCGGGGTGCGTGCCCCTCGCTGTTGCTTGCCGGTCTGCTCCAATCGGTAAAGCGCGCCTCGCCGTGCGCCTCGAAGAATCGCCGCACCTGCGCCAGCATGTTTAACTCTTCCAGGTTGCCCGCGCCACCGCGCTGTGCCAGCCATGCCTTGTAGCAGGTGGTGGCGGCTTGCATTGCCTCGCCCGGCTGCCAGCCGGTTATCTGCCACTTGGTAGCCAGCTCACCCGCCGCGCCGATCAAGGCGAAGCGCAAGGCGGCACGGTACACCTGCCCGCCTGCATCAGCTTCAACATTGCCGTGCGTGAATTCGGATTGGGCTTTCTTGACCCATGCTGCCACCTTGTCGCTATGCTCCACCAGCTTTTCGATATAGGGTTGCGCCGCTGTGCCGTAGTGCTTGCCTGCCGCTTCGGTCAATGCTTTGGAGAATGTCGCGCCGTTCGCGTATTGGTGCAACTCTTGAAACATGCCATGCCCCGCGCCCGCATCGGCGGGTATATCCAACAGGCGGATTTCCTGCCCGGCCTTGGGTTTCTTTTTCGCCTCGGCCATGTGCTCCGATAGCCCGGCCTCGCCACTGGAAAGAAACAAGATGCGCCAGCTTGCCGGATCGCGCAGCCCGCCGTTGCGGTTCGCCCGCGCCTTGCCGCCGCCGTTCGCCAGCATATAGGCTGCCTCGCCCGCAGCCTTCGGATCAACCTGGCTCAACTCATCCAGCACCAGCAGGCAATCGCTATGCTGTGCGGCCAGTGCCTCCAGCCCGTTGTCGGTAGCGCGCCAGCGTTGCAGGTATTCCATGCCGCCCCACACCGATGCGGCGGCGCGCAGCGCAGTGGTTTTGCCGGTGCTTGAATCGCCCCGCAAATGCACCCCGCCCGATTCCATGCCGGTGATATGCAGCAGCGGCGCAGCGAAGGCAGCGGACACGGCAAACACCAGACGGGAATTACCGGCGCACAGTGCCGCCACGTTCGCTTGCCAGGTGAACAATTTGCCCTTTTGCCGGAACGTGCCCGGCGTGGCGCTGGCCGATTGAAACAGGATGCGCTCGTCATCTTCGCCGATGGTGCGGTCGGGCAGCACGAACACATTGCCATGCCAGCCGGTGCGCTCGACACAGCGGGCGCGCTGCTCGACTTGCGCCGTCTGAATGTATTGCGTCAGCAGGTTGCGCGCCTTGCCAGATCCGCCAATCTGCAAGCCCATCGAAAGCAACATGCGGCGGTACTCGTTGCCATCGCCGGATAGCAATTCCATCGGCATCGCCCAGGCGTGGTGCGTGCCGTCCAGATCGTCAAACTCAAGCAGCCGCCCCCATGATTCGTTTTTCGCATCGCGGGTGGATGCGGTAATTTCCAGCTTGGAACACACCCACAGCGGCGGCATGTTGTTGCCCTGTTCATTTCTGCCGAAGTGCCACACGCCTTTATCGTTGCAATGGAAGTGCGGCAACTGTTCGCCGCCTGCGTCATCGGCCACAGCGTTGCACGGCGCATCTGCCACCCGCGCCGCCTGAACGGATACCGGCTGCAAAAAATCCGGCAACTGCATCAGCAGGGCAACATGCCCGGCACTCCATCCGGCGGCCACCGCGTCCGCCGCATCCCACTTTTCCGGCAGCGGGCGCTTGATTCCAAATTCTGGATATTCGGCATCGCCAGCCGGAAGTTGTGCGAAGGTATCCAGGTTGAACACCTCAACACTTTTTGCGCCCGCCTCTTTCGCCAGCGCCGCCACCTTCGCCATGCACTCGCGCCCTGGAATATCGTTATCTGCCCACAGCCACACCACGCGCCCGGCCAGTGGCCGCCAATCGGTTTTGTGCGGTGCTTGCGCGCCGTTCAACATCGTGGTGCACACCGCATCAGGAAACAGCAGGGCGGCGGCATCGGCGGCTTTCTCGCCCTCGCACACAATGACCGGCGCATCAATGTTTGAATGTAGTGCGTTCAAACAATAAAGCGGGCGCGGATCGGGCAGCCCTTGCCAGCGCCATGCACGCTTGCCGGTTTCATCTTCGCAATAAGTCAGCGGCAAAAACTGCTTGCGCTCGCCGTCGTCTTTCGGCTCGAAGCGATACACCCAGCAAACCACGTCCCCGGCCTCGTTGTGATACGCCCAGCGCATCGAAGGTTTGCCGTGCTTCGGGTGCGCGGCTGGTGGCGGTGGCGCATCGTCCGGCACGGGCAGCATCACACGCCACGCGGGTTTGTTTGAATGGGTTGGGGTGATGGTATCAACTGCCCTCACCGGAGCGCTTGTAGCGCGTTTTACGGGGTCGGTTTTTTCCAGTTGCAGCCCCAAAAACTCGGCAAGGCGTTTTGCCGCTTCGCCTTGCTTCGATCCCTCCAGGTAAGCCACCAGCGCCACCAGATCGCCGCCCTTGTCATCGCTGGCAAAGTCAGCCCATGCGCCGGTGTTGAGGTTGATCGAAAACGAACCCAGCTTGCTATCGGATCGCGTGGGGTTAATCGCCTGGAATTCGTGGCCGTTGCGCTTTCCGTCCGGCAACCAGCGGTTAAGCACGGCATCAATGCTGGATAGCGCGGCGGCGGCAACCTGCTTGATATTGGGCGAGTTCATTTTGTTGTGCTGTTTTGGAGTATTTGAGCAAGCACCTTGATTACTGCCGGAATAGATTTAATGGGTATAAGCACGGCATCCCTTTGCTTATATGTTTTGTCAACATTCCGATACCCTTCAAGGCAAAATTCAGCATAGATTTCTGATTCGCGTGTGCGGCTGTAAAACCTCACCGTATCTGGATTTCTTATGCCATATTCAGGGTTAGGAATTTGAATGTCGCCCATCAAAATTCTTTCTGCGCAAAGTTTTTCCCAGCTTTCTTTTTTACTCATCATGGCGCGCCCCTTGTGCCGCTGTACGCGCAAGAATACAAGCGTGAAAATCTAGGGCGGCGGTAAGCGTGAATGCCGCCACCAGATCGGGATGCGCGGCGGCATAGCCTTCGCCTTTTTTTAGGTCAAGGATTTTTTCCGCGCCTTCCAGAAACGTATAGGCAACTTTCAGGGATTGCAGCATCAGGTCTTTATCCATGATCGCCCCCTTATGCTTTGTCAGCAGGTTGAGCAAGGCGCGCAATCAGGGCGGCTATTTCCTCGGCGCGCCATGCCGTGATATTTGCCCCCAGCGATTTCACAGGTGCGGGATACTTCCCCGACTTCACGCCCGCCCACCAGGTGGAACGACTGACGGGGATATGGGCAAGGATGGTGGGTAATCGGACAAAGCCGGTTTGTGGAATGCCGGCGGTGGTGTTTGTGTTTTGCATGATTGCTCCTAACGGTTGGACTTGGTTGTGTCCAGCCCGATGCTGTTGGGCTGTTAGGTGCATTATGCGAATGTGTAGTGGGAGAAAAAATCCGGTGGTATTAAATTATTTTTTACCTATCCACCGGCTCTTTTTTATGTGGTCAACGTTTGGTCAACTGTCTTGATTTATGGAAAATTCATACATCCCGGCTTGCTGCAACAGAAGCCG
>Ga0315281_10006484_pt1 | contig 16631 bp, 17 predicted proteins | sample YL17G07_0_MG_FD_204540 | JGI IMG/M metagenome (GOLD analysis project Ga0315281, IMG submission 204540) | Sediment microbial communities from Yellowstone Lake, YNP, Wyoming, USA - YL17G07_0 | ecosystem: Environmental > Aquatic > Freshwater > Lake > Sediment | place: USA: Wyoming | collected... | reverse complement strand
GCGGGCGGCTCCTTCGAAATCTGCGGCGTCATGCTGGAAAGCCATCTGGTCCAAGGCAGGCAGGCGATCGTCGACGGCCGGAAAAACCTCCGCTACGGGCAGAGCGTCACCGACGGCTGCATCGGTTGGGACGAAACGGTGACCGTGCTCGGTCAGTTGGCCGCGGCGGTCCGGTTGCGGCGGACGCGCTCCGGCTCAGTGTCCGCGGCCTGACCGGAATGCGCATGTCATTCGCGCCATTCAACCCAAAGGCTTGCGCGAGTAGGCCTCGTCGAAAATCCGTTCGAGGATCGGATGCGCCCCACGCATCCTGTCGACGACCTGCTTTGCCCACTCGAAGTATTCCTGGCGGCGCGACAGCGGCCAGGTCGCGGGCGGGTTGTCGGCAACGTCGCGCAGGTTGCAGATTTTATCCGCGAGCTTGACCAGCTTTGCCTGATGGCTGATATGCGCCGCGTGCTCGACCTGCAGGCGCTTGCGCTCCGCCTTCTCCAGCGTCGTGTCGTCGGTCACTTCGAGGACGATAGCACCGATTTTGCCGCCGAATTCGCGGTCGAGCTCGTCCGCGGTGGTCTCGGTGTCCTCGACGGTGTCGTGCAGAATGGCTGCGCACAGCACCTCGACGTCGGTTACCTGCGCTTCGCCGCACAGGGTATTCGCCAGTGCGATCGGATGGTTGATGTAGGGCGAGGCATCCGCATCCTTCCTGCGCTGGTTGCGGTGCTTGTGGGCGGCGAACGCGAGTGCGCGCAGAAACAGGCCGAGGTCTTGGGGAGGACTCAATTGATTCATCGGTTGCGGAGCCTTGCGTGCCGCGTTGTGCGGTGCCGGAGTTGGATTGTACCAAGTTGAACTCTTTCCGCAGCGCGGAATGAACGCCTTCCGCGGCGCGGAAAGCGGACATCTCGCTTTGGCCCTGAACCGGGGGTAGTATGCGTGGCTCAAACGGCGCACCCGCGGAGCCGCCCGCAATTACATAGCGATGCCGCGGCAAGCGCCGGTCATTTACGCAAAGGAGGGCGCCATGGCGCACTGGCTGCGTTTCGCGCATCGCGGCGAAACGAAATTCGGCACCTTGTCCGGCGCTACGATCAGCGTCCACGCCGGCAACATGTTCGACAATCCTCAAGCGACCGGCGAGACCGTCGCACTCGCCGAGGCGCGAATTCTCACGCCGACGGTTCCGACCAAGATGCCCGCGCTGTGGAACAACTACCGCGCGCTTGCGGAAAAGCTCGGCAACGCGATTCCGCCGGAGCCGCTTTACTTTCTCAAGGCCGGCAATTCGTTTCTTGCCGACGGCGAGATCATCCGCGCGCCGAAATCGTACCCGGGCAAAGTGGTGTACGAAGGCGAGCTCGGCATCGTAATCGGCCTGCGCTGCACTGCGGTGAGCGAAGGCGATGCGCCGGCGCATATCTTCGGTTACACCTGCATCAACGATGTGACCGCTGCCGAAATCATCAACCGGGACCCGACGTTTGCGCAGTGGACCCGGGCCAAGAGCTTCGACACCTTTGGCGTGTTCGGGCCGGTGATCGCAACCGGGCTCGATCCTTTGACGCTGACGGTAAAGACCGTGCTCAACGGCCAGGAGCGCCAGAACTATCCAACGTCCGACCTGATTTTTCCGCCGTACCGGCTGGTGAGCCTGATTTCGCAGGACATGACGCTGGAGCCCGGCGACGTGATCTGCGTCGGCACCTCGATTGGCGTCGGTTCGATGAAGCCCGGGAGCACGGTGAGCGTCACCATCGACGGCATCGGCACGCTCACCAATCGCTACCAGTAGGAGGTCGCAATGAAGATCGCAATCGTCGGCGCGGGAGCGATTGGCGGGATGCTGGCGGTCCGCCTCGCGCGCGCCGGCAACGAGGTCGCGGTGATCGACCGCGGGGTGCATCTCGAGGCGATCCGCAAGTCCGGGCTCAGACTGGTTCACGCCAGCGATGGCTCGGAAGAGGTCGCCGAGAACCTCGCGGCCTATGCAAATTGCATGGAGGTGGGGCCCGTTGACCTCGTGTTTCTTTCGGTCAAGGCCAACCAGATTGCCCCGCTCGCGCCGGCCATGCGCGCGCTGTTCAACCAGGACACCATGGTGGTCTCGACGCAGAACGGGCTGCCCTGGTGGTATTTCCAGGATCTCGACGGGCCGTACCGCAACTACCGGATGCGCAGCGCCGACCCCGACGGCGTCATCGAAGCCAACATCGAAACCCGGCGCATCATCGGCTGCGTAGTATATCCGGCTGGCGAGCTCATCGCACCGGGCGTGATCCGGCACGTCGAGGGCGACCGCTTTCCGATCGGCGAACTCGACGGTGCGGAATCCGGACGGGTAAAGGCAGTGTCGGAAACGCTGGTCGCGGCCGGCCTCAAATCGCCGGTGCTGCCGGATATCCGCTCGGAAATCTGGCTCAAGCTCTGGGGCAACATGAGCTTCAATCCGATCAGCGCGCTTACCCACGCGACGCTGGTGGACATCTGCCGGGATCCCGGGACGCGCAAGCTCGCCGCAAACATGATGCAGGAGGCGCAGACCATCGCCGAAAAGCTCGGGGCCAGGTTCCGCGTGAGCATCGACAAGCGCATTGCCGGGGCCGAGAAAGTCGGCAAGCACAAAACCTCGACGCTGCAGGACATCGAAGCCGGCCGCGCCATCGAGATCGACGCCCTGATCGGCGAGGTGGTCGAGCTCGGCGAGCTGACGGGAACGCCGACGCCGAGCATCGACGCGGTGCACGTGCTGCTGGCCCTGCTCAGCGCCACCATGCTGGACGCCAAATCGCGCGTGGTGATGCAGCCGCTCGCGGCCTGAAGCGGGCCCGCAGCTGCGACTGCAGCGGATTCCGCAACGATTCCGCGCTGCACAATTTTATTTCACGGGCATTTGCGCTATAGTGGTCCAAGCGTTTCCGGCACCAAATAACGAGGAGGAAGCACCATGCAGAAGTCACTGCACATCGATCCCGCCAAATGCACCGGCTGCCTGCAGTGCGAAATGGCGTGCTCGTTCGAAAACTACGGCGTATTCGCCACCGCCAAATCGCGGATCAAGGTGTTCGATTTTCACTTCACGGGACGCAAGGTGCCCTACACCTGCACCCAGTGCGACGAGGCCTGGTGCCTGCATGCGTGTCCGGTCGAGGCGATCAAGGTCGACGCCGCAACCGGCGCCAAAGTGGTGCTGGAAGACGTGTGCGTCGGGTGCAAGGTGTGCACCATCGCCTGCCCGTTCGGCACGGTGAATTACGTGCAGGACACCGGCAAGGTGCAGAAATGCGATCTGTGCGGCGGCAGTCCGGCGTGCTCCGAAGCGTGTCCGACGGGCGCGATCACCTATGTCGACGCGGACTGGACCGGGCTGGGCCGCATGCGCCAGTGGGCTGAGAAGCTCGATTCCCAACCGCAGGCTTGAGGAGGAGACGACCATGGCATGGCAACAGAAAATTCTGCGGGTCAACCTTACCAAGGGTACCTGCACCGCCGAACCCCTCAACATGGGGTGGGCGCAGGAGTATCTGGGACAGCGCGGACTCGCGACGAAATACTTCGTGTCCGAAGTCGATCCGAAGGTCGATCCGCTGTCGCCCGACAACAAGCTCATCTTCGCCACCGGGCCGCTCACCGGCACCATGGCATCGACGGGCGGGCGCTACTCGGTCATCACCAAGGGGCCGCTCACCGGCGCGATCGCGTGCTCGAACTCCGGCGGCTATTTCGGCGCCGAGCTGAAGTCGGCGGGCTGGGACATGATCATCTTCGAAGGCAAGTCACCAAAGCCGGTATTCCTGCACGTCGACGACGACACCGCTGAACTCGTCTCCGCCGACGGCCTATGGGGCAAAACCGTCTGGCAGACCGAGGAGATCCTGAAGACGAAATACCAGGATCCGCAGGTGCGCGTGTCGTCGATCGGGCGCGCCGGCGAGAACCAGGTTCTGTACGCGGCCGTGGTAAATGATCTGCACCGCGCAGCGGGGCGCTCCGGCGTCGGCGCGGTGATGGGCTCGAAAAACCTGAAGGCGATCGCGGTGCGCGGCACCAAGGGCGTCGGCAACATTGCGAACCCGAAAGAGTTCATGAAGGTGACTGCGGAGAAGAAGAAAATTCTCCACGACAACGCGGTCACCGGCCAGGGGCTGCCGAAGTTCGGCACGCAGGTGCTGATGAACGTGATCAACGAAATGGGCGCTTTGCCGACGCGCAACCACCGCGACGTGCAGTTCGAGGACGCGCGCAAGATCTCGGCCGAGGCGATGTACGAAAAACGCCCGACCGACGGCAAGGCGAACCTCGTCACCAACCAGGCCTGCTTCGGCTGCACCATCGCCTGCGGCCGCGTCTCGAAAATCGACGAGACCCACTTCTCGGTGGTGAACAAGCCGCAATACTTCGGCGCGACCGGCGGTCTCGAATACGAGGCGGCCTGGGCGCTCGGCGCGGCGAACGGCGTCGGCGACCTGGAAGCGCTGACCTACGCCAACATGATCTGCAACGAGGACGGCTTCGACCCGATCTCGTTCGGCGCAACCGTCGGCGCGGTGATGGAGCTTTATGACCTTGGCATCATCACTGACAAGGATCTCGGCATGAAGGCGCCGTTCGGCTCAGCCGAAGCGCTGTGCAAGTTCGCCGAGATGGTGGCGGCGGGCGAAGGCTTCGGCAAGACGATCGCGCTGGGTTCGCGCCGGCTTACCGAGAAGTACGGCAGGCCGGACCTTTCGATGACGGTGAAGAGCCAGGAATTCCCGGCCTACGATTCGCGCGGTATCCAGGGCATGGGCCTCGCCTATGCGACCTCGAATCGCGGCGCCTGCCACCTGCGCGGCTACACGGTCGCGTCCGAGGTGCTCGGCATCCCGGTGAAGACCGATCCGCTGGTGAGCGAAGGCAAGGCAGGCCTGGTGAAGGCGTTCCAGGATGCAACCGCGGTGTTCGATTCGGCCGGGCTTTGCATCTTCACCTCGTTCGCATGGGGACTTGCCGACATCCAGCCGCAGATCCAGGCGGCGTGCGAGGGCGACTGGTCGATGGACAAGTGCACGCTCGTCGGCGAGCGCATCTGGAACCTGGAGCGCGATTTCAACAATCGCGCAGGGCTCACGGCGAAGGACGACGCGCTGCCGAAACGGCTCACTACCGAGCCGGCGAAAACCGGCCCGGCGAAGGGTAAGGTCAACGAGCTCGCGAAAATGCTTCCCGAGTATTACGAGCTCCGCGGCTGGACCAAGGAAGGTACGCTCAAGCCCGAGACGCGCCAGCGCCTCGGCCTCTGACCGCGGCCTACCGACTGCAACCGGGGCGGGGCGCTGACTGGCGCCCCGTTTCACTTTCGAGGCAGGTCTATCATGAAGCACCTCATCATCGGCAACGGCCCGGCCGGCGTGATCGCGGCCGAGACCATCCGCAAGCTGAAGCCGGAAGACAGCATCACGCTGATCGGCGACGAGCCTTCGCTGCCGTATTCGCGCATGGCGATTCCGTACCTGCTGATGGGCGATATCGACGAGGCCGGCACGCTGTTGCGCAAGGACCGCGAGCATTTTGCGAAGCAGCGCATCGAACTTCTCAGGGAACACGTCGATCGCGTGGACACCGCGAGACGCGCGGTGCGCACGCTCTCCGGGGAATCGCTCGCCTACGACCGGCTGTTGATCGCAAGCGGCTCGAGCCCGATCAAGCCGCCGCTCGAAGGTATCGAGCTACCCGGGGTGCTGCCATGCTGGACCCTGGATCACGCGCGGCGAATCGCCGAGCGCTTGAAGCCCGGCAACCGCGTGCTGCAGATGGGTGCAGGCTTCATCGGCTGCATCGTGATGGAATCGCTGGCGGCGCGCGGCGTCGATCTCACGGTCGTCGAAATGGGCAATCGCATGGTGCCGCGCATGATGACCGAAGTTGCCGGCGATCTTATCAGGCAGTGGTGCGTGAACAAGGGCGTGAAGGTGTTCGTCTCGACCAAGGCCGAGGCGATCGCGCAGGCCGGGCCAAGACTCGCCGCCAAACTGTCGAACGGCCGCATCATCGAGGCCGACCTCATCATCAGTGCGACGGGCATCAAGCCCAATATCGGTTTTCTTCACGGCAGCGGCATCGAATGCGCCGAGGGCGTGCTCGTCGACCAGTGCATGCAAACCTGTGTGCCCGGCGTGTATGCCGCGGGCGACGTTGCGCAGGCGGTCGATTTCTCGACCGGGGAGAGGGCCATCAATGCAATCCAGCCGGTGGCCGCGGATGAGGCGCGCCTCGCGGGCTGCAACATGGCCGGGCATAAGGTGTCGACGCGCGGCAGCCTCGCGATGAACGTGCTCGACACCATGGGCCTCGTCGCATCGTCGTTCGGCCAGTGGTGGGGCGCGGTCGGCGGCGAGCACTGCGAACTCGTCGACCGCGAGCGTTTCCGCTACCTCCGGCTCGAGTTCAACGACGATCTGCTGATCGGCGCAACCAGCCTCGGCCTCACCGAACACGTCGGCGTGCTGCGCGGCCTGATCCAGACGCAGGTCCGCCTCGGTCCGTGGAAACAGCGCCTGCTCGAGGATCCCGCCCGCGTGATGGAAGCGTATCTCGCTTGCGCGCAAGCGGCGGCATGAAAGTTGCGCTGAAGCTCTTCGCCACGCTCTCCGATTACCTGCCTGCCGAGGCGCAAGCCACCAACCGCGTGGAACTCGAACTCGACGGCGACGCCACCATCGCCGGGATCATCGAGGATTTCAAGCTGCCGCCGAAACTCGTGCACCTGGTGCTGGTGAACGGTGTGTTCGTTCCGGCATCGGCACGGGCGCATCGAAAGCTGGCGAATGGGGACACGCTGGCGATCTGGCCGCCCGTCGCGGGAGGCTGATCGTTGCGCGGTGGCTGTTTTTTGCCCGCATCTGTTTTCCCCCACGCCTCGCGCAAGAATTTTCCTGATTTGTTTCCCTGATTTTTCATTCCGATGAAGGCGGCGCCCGTCACGCTCGAGATGGGTTTTTCCCGGGCCGACCTGATTCGCTGTATCGGCGACGCTTTCGGCGGCCGCGCCGCATTCGCTGGCGATGCCGTCGTGATCGCGCTGCCGGAGGGTTCGGTCCGCATCAAGTTTTCCGGCGACCGCGAGCGCCGAATCGCGCTGCTGCGCCTGCCCGTGCTTGACGTCGACATCTCCTTCAACGGTGTCTGCGAAGCGGCGGCACGGGCGTTTCTCGAGCGCTTCGATGCATACACTCGCCGCGGGGGCGGGTAACCTGCTTTTGCGTTAGAATGCATCGAAGGCGGGCCTCCCCGCATTGCGGCGTAGTGAATCTGGTCAGGTCCGGAAGGAAGCAGCCACAGCTATTTACCGCAAGTGCCGGGGGCAAGGCTCGCCTTCCCCTTTCCCTGGTGCGGTTTTCGCAATTGATTGCGTTGATTCTCGTCCCGATCCTGCCATGACCTATCAGGTGCTTGCGCGCAAGTGGCGCCCGCGGTCTTTTGCAACGCTGGTCGGTCAGGACCATGTGGTGCGCGCGCTTTCAAACGCGCTCGCGCAACAGCGCCTGCATCACGCCTACCTGTTCACCGGCACGCGCGGCGTCGGCAAGACCACGCTCGCGCGGATTCTCGCGAAGGCGCTGAACTGCGATACCGGCATCACCGCGACGCCGTGCGGCGTATGTTCCGCGTGCACGGAAATCGACGCCGGCCGGTTCGTCGATCTGATCGAGATCGACGCCGCCACCAACACCGGGATCGACGACATGCGCGAGCTGCTCGAGAACGCGGTGTATGCGCCGTCCCGGGGGCGCTTCAAGGTCTACGTGATCGACGAAGTGCACATGCTCTCGAAGCCCGCGTTCAACTCGATGCTGAAGACGCTCGAGGAACCGCCCGAGCACATCAAGTTCATTCTTGCCACCACCGACCCGCAGAAGATTCCGGTGACGGTGCTGTCGCGCTGCCTGCAGTTCAACCTGAAGCAGATGCTGCCGCAGGCGATCGTCGGCCACCTCGAGGGCATCCTAAAGAGCGAGGGCGTCACGGCCGACGCCATGGCGCTCTCGCTGATCGCCAAGGCAGCGCACGGCAGCATGCGCGATGCGCTGTCGCTCCTCGACCAGGCGATTGCCTACGGCGGCGGCGCGCTCGACGGCGCCGCAGTGCGCGGCATGCTCGGCACGGTCGACGACGATTTCCTGTTTGCCATTCTCGACGCGCTCACTGCGAAGGACGGCCCTCGCATGGTGGAACTCGCCGACGAAATGGCCGGGAAGAGCCTGTCGTTCGAGTCGGCGCTCGCGGAGCTTGCGTCGCTACTGCAGAAGATCGCGCTGGCGCAGGCAATTCCCGGCTCGGCGCCGGACGGCCCGGACCGCGCGCGCATCGAGGATCTCGCCGCCAGGCTCGACGCCGAAGAGGTGCAGCTTTGCTATCAGATCGCAATCCGCGGACGCGACGACATGCCGCTTGCGCCGGATGCCTACGCGGGCTTCACCATGACCCTGCTGCGCATGCTCGCATTCACCTGCGAGCCGGAGACCCCCGGGCCCGCGACGGCGCGCGCCGCGGCGCCAGGCGCCGGTGGTCCGGTCAAGCCGAAGCCGGCGGCGGCTGCAGCTCCGCCGGCCGGCGTTTCGGCCGCTCTCGCTGCCCCGCGCAACGGCGCGGCGCATTCGACAATGGCAGCGTCGGCTCCTCAGTCTTCTCTCACGCCCGCATCCGGCGTGGATTCGAGCCGCTGGGACGAGATGCTTGGCGCGCTCGGCATCTCCGGCATCGCGCGCGAATTGGCGCGGCATTGCGAACTGGTCGCCATCGAAGATCGCGCGGTCACGCTGCGGCTTGCGGATCTGCACAGGCATCTGGCGAGCAAGCTCGCGCAGGACAAAATCCAGAGCGCGCTGTGCACGCAACTAAAGCGCACCGTGCGCCTTACGCTGCAGATCGGCGCGCCGGCAGGCATCACGCCGGCGGCGAAGGAGCAAAGCGAGAAGGAGGCGCGCCAGGCGCGCGCCGTGGCTTCGATCGAGCAGGACAGCTTCGTGCGCGAGATGGTCGAGACGTTCGACGCACGCATCAGCGACGCGTCGATCAAACCCGTTTGAGCAGGAGATTGCGAACATGATGAAGGGACAGCTTGCCGGCCTGATGAAGCAGGCCCAGCAGATGCAGGAGAACCTGCGCAAGGCCCAGGAGGAGCTCGGCTCGATCGAGGTGGAGGGCCAGGCCGGCGCCGGCATGGTGAAGGTGATCATGACCTGCAAGCACGACGTAAAGCGCGTCACCATCGATCCGACGCTGATGGGAGACGACAAGGAGATGCTGGAGGACCTCATCGCCGCGGCATGCAACGATGCCTCGCGCCGGGTCGATGCCACCACGCAGGAGAAGATGGCGGGATTTTCCGCCGGCCTCAATCTGCCGCCGGGGATGAAGCTGCCGTTCTGATTGCCGCGGCCACCTGCGCGACTGACGCCCGTGACCGGCACGCCACTGAAATTCCTACGATGACTGTGCGCAAAGACACGCTGCTTGCCCACCTCGGGCGCGATGCGGAGCGCTTCGACGGCGCGGTCAACACGCCGGTCGTTCGCGCATCCACCATTCTGTCGTCGAGCGTCGCCGAATTCGAAGCCGCGCACAGCCGCCGCTTCACCGGCCCGTTCTACGGGCGCTACGGCACCGCGACGACCAAGGCGCTCGAAGAGGCAGTCGCGGCACTCGAAGGCGGATACCGGGCGATTGCCTTGCCCTCCGGACTCGCGGCGATTACGGCATCGCTGCTTGCATTCGTCAAGGCGGGGGATCATCTGCTGATGGTCGATACCGTATACGGCCCGGCAAGGCGTTTCTGCAACGAGATTCTTGCGAAACAGGGCGTCCTGACCACCTACTACGATCCTGCGATCGGCGCGGGCATCGAAGCGCTGATGCGGCCGGATACCCGCGTCGTGTATTGTGAAACGCCGGGCTCGCTCACCTTCGAAATTCAGGACGTACCGGCCATTGCCGCGGTTGCGCACCGGCATGGCGCAGTGGTGCTCGCCGACAATACCTGGGGCACGCCCTACCATTTTGCTTCCTTCACCCATGGCGTCGATGTATCGATCCATGCCGCGACCAAGTACATCGCGGGACACTCCGACGCCATGCTCGGGCTCGTCGTCGCGAACGAGACGCACTGGAGCGCGGTGCGCGAAGCCGTTGCTGCGTACGGTTACTCGGTGAGTCCCGACGATTGCTACCTCGGCCTGCGCGGACTGCGCACGCTGGGCGTGCGCCTGAAACAGCATCAGGCGAGTGCGCTCAGGGTCGCGCAGTGGCTAGCCGGACGGCCGGAAATCGCGCGCCTGGCGTTTCCCGCGCTGCCTGGCGATCCGGGGCACGCGTTGTGGAAACGCGATTTCACCGGCGCTTGCGGCCTGTTTGCCATGGAGTTGAAGCCGGTGTCGAAAGCTGCCGCCGACGCGTTCATCGACGCGCTCGAACTCTTCGGCATCGGCGCGAGCTGGGGTGGCTTCGAGAGCCTCGCGGTTCCCGTGCACGCGGTGCGCACCGCGACGACCCGCCAGCCGGCCGGACCGATGATCCGGCTGCACATCGGCCTCGAGGATCCGGACGATCTCATCGCCGATCTCGAAATCGGCTTTGCCGCCCTGCACCAGGTTGCGTCACGGTGAGGGCGCGGCCATGAAGACGCCCTCCAGTCTCGAAGAACTGATCGAGGCGCTACGCTGCCTGCCGGGCGTCGGTCCGCGCTCGGCGCAGCGCATGGCATATCACCTGCTGCAACGCGACCAGGCCGGTGCTGCGCGGCTCGCAATGTCGCTTTCACGCGCGCTCGAGCGGATTCGCCACTGCGTGCGCTGCAATAACTTCACCGAGGAAGACATCTGTACGCTTTGCAGCTCGCCGCGGCGCGATGCGAGCCTGCTGTGCGTGGTCGAATCGCCGGCGGATCTCATGATGATGGAGCAGACGCTCGCCTTCACCGGGCATTATTTCGTGCTGATGGGACGGCTTTCTCCGCTGGATGGCGTCGGCCCGAAGGAAATCCATCTTGATCGCCTCGCCGCGCGCGCGACAGACGGCGTGGTCAAGGAAGTCGTGCTCGCGACCAATTTCACCAACGAGGGGGAAGCGACGGCGCACTACATCGGCGAGATGCTGCATGCGCGCGGGCTCAAGGTGAGCCGCATCGCGCGCGGCGTCCCGGTGGGCGGCGAACTCGAGCACGTCGACAGCGGCACGCTGGCGCAGGCGGTGCTGGACCGCAGGCCGGTTTAGGCGAAACGAGGCGGCGATGGCGAAGCCACTTGAAGGCGTCAAAGTCATCGAACTCGGTCAGCTCATCGCCGGGCCGTTCGCAGGAAAATTCTTCGCCGAATTCGGCGCCGAAGTGATCAAGGTCGAGCCGCCTGCCGGCACGGACGGCGAAGGCGGCGGCGACGCGCTGCGCAACTGGCGCAGGCTCCACGAGGGCACCTCGCTGTGGTGGTATCTGCAGGCGCGCAACAAGAAGTCGGTCACGGTCAACCTGCGTTCCGGGCAAGGCCAGGAGATCGTGCGCCGGCTGGCGAAGGATGCAGACGTGCTCATCGAGAATTTCCGTCCCGGAACGATGGAAAAGTGGGGGCTCGGTTACGAGGCGTTGTGCGCGATCAACCCCGGTCTCGTCATGCTACGCCTGTCGGGTTTCGGCCAGACCGGACCCTATCGCGACCGGGCGGGATTCGGCGCGGTGGGCGAGTCGATGGGCGGCCTGCGTTATGTCACGGGGTTTCCGGACCGTCCTCCGGTCAGACTCAATCTTTCGATCGGCGACGCGCTGGCGTCCCTGCACGGCGTGATCGGCACCATGATGGCGCTGCATCACCGCAACATGAACGGCGGACATGAACATGGACGCAGCCACGGCAAGGGACAGGTGGTCGATGTCGCGCTCTACGAAGCGGTGTTCAACATGATGGAAAGCACCCTGCCGGAATACGACCGCTTCGGCGAGATCCGCGAGCGCACCGGAACCAATCTCACCGGCATCGTGCCGTCGAACACCTATCTGTCGCGCGACGGCCAGCACGTGGTGATCGGCGCGAACGGCGACAGCATTTTCAGGCGGCTGATGACGGCGATGGGCCGCGACGATCTCGGCGGCGATCCCCAGTTGGCTGACAACGCGGGCCGCGCGCAGCGCGCCGGCGAACTCGACGCCGCCATCTCCGCGTGGGCAGGGAAGCATGACGCCGACGAATTGGTGGAACTGCTCAACGCGGCGCAGGTGCCGAACGGCAAGATCTACAGCATCGCCGACATTGTCAAGGATCCACAATACCTCGCGCGCGAAATGATCCGCGGCTTCACGCTGCGCGACGGCACGCCGGTGAAAATGCCGGGCATTGTCCCCAAGCTCTCGGCGACCCCGGGGGACGTCGAATGGCTGGGTCCGGAACTGGGCGAACACACCGAAGCGGTGTTGCGCGATCTCGGCTACGACGATGCGGCGCTCGCCGGGCTGCGCGGCCGCGGCGTCATTTGACCGGCGGACAGCATGCGCGATCCGAGGCCGATTTCGCGGGAGCCCGAGGCGGAGGACATCGGCCAGGGCGAGATTCATCCGGTGCCGGTTTCGATCAAGGGTCGCGGTGCGGCGGGGCGTCCACAGGGACGCTTCGAGACCCTTGCGCGCGAGGCGATCGACGACGGCTGGGGCACGTCAGCGGAAGACGACGGTTCCGCGACCCCGCGCACCGAGGTCGCGATCGAGATCGCGAAGAGCATCATCAGCCGCAACCAGTCGCCTGACATTCCGTTTTCGCAGTCCGTCAATCCCTACCGTGGATGCGAGCACGGTTGCATCTATTGCTACGCGCGGCCGACGCACGCCTATCTCGGCCTCTCACCGGGACTCGATTTCGAAACCAAGCTCTTTGCCAAGACCAATGCGGCAGAGCTTTTGAGAGAAGAGCTTGCGGCAAAAAACTATCGGTGCGAACTCATTGCGCTCGGCACCAATACCGACCCCTATCAGCCGATCGAACGCGAATTCAGGATCACACGCGGCGTGATCGAGGTGCTCGCAGGGTGCGATCATCCGCTCGGCATCGTCACCAAGTCCGCTCTGGTCGAGCGCGACATCGATCTGCTTGCGCCGATGGCGGAGAAAGGGCTCGCCGAAGTGTTCATTTCGATCGCCACGCTCGATCACGAGCTCGCGCGCAGGCTCGAACCGCGTGCGAGCGCGCCGGCGCGGCGCCTGCAGGCGATCCGCAAGCTTGCAGAAGCGGGAATTCCGGTAGGCGTATTCACTTCGCCGGTGATCCCGATGCTGACCGACAAGGACCTCGAAGCGGTGCTGGAAGCCGCGAAGGACGCGGGCGCGACGAACGCGAGCTACACCATCGTGCGGCTGCCCAATGAGGTTAGCGGGCTGTTTCAGGACTGGCTGCAGCGCCATTTTCCGTTGCGCGCAGAGCACGTGATGAGCCAGATCCGCGAGATGCGGGGCGGGCGCGACAACGACCCGCAGTTCGGCAGCAGGATGACGGGTCAGGGCATTTTCGCCGAACTCGTGCGCAAGCGATTCAAGGTTGCATGCCGCAGGTTCGGTTTCGACCTGACCGAGCGCCATCGGCTCGACACCTCGTCGTTTCGGCCGCCGCGCCCGGTGGACAGTCCGCAGTTAGACCTGTTCTGATCGACCGCTGCGGCACTGGTTCGTCCATTGACGTAGAATTTCATGCGGCGTTGAAGCGCGTGTGTGGCGATTTGGGAGGAAATATCATGAAACTGATTCTAGGAATGTTCGCGGCAATGCTATCGCTGGCCGGTGCGTGTCCGGCGGCGGCGCAGGGCGCGCTGGAAAAGCCGAAGGTCCACATCGCGGTCGGCGGCAAGGCCGCGTTTTACTACCTGCCGCTCACCATCGCGGAGCGGCTCAACTACTTCAAGGACGAGGGCCTCGATATCACGATCAGCGATTTCGCCGGCGGCTCGCAAGCGCTGCGCGCGGTCGTCGGCGGCAGCGCGGACGTCGTGTCGGGCGCGTACGAACACACGATCAACATGCAAAGCCGCGGGCAACGCTTCCAGGCTTTCGTGCTGTCGGGGCGAGCGCCACAGCTCTCGATGGGCATCGCGACCGCCAGGGCGGCGGACTACAAATCACCGAAGGACCTCAAGGGCTGGAAGATCGGCGTGAGCGCGCCCGGATCGAGCACCAACATGCTCGCGAATTTCGTGCTCGCGAAGGGCGGTCTCAAACCCACCGACGTCTCGATCGTTGGCGTCGGCACGGCGGCGGGTGCGATCGCGGCGATGAAGTCCGGCCAGATCGATGCAATCTCCAACACCGATCCGGTGATGACCATTCTGGAAAAGCAGGGGGCCATAAAAATCATCGCCGAGGCGCGGACGATGAAAGGCACGGACGCGATTTTCGGCGGGCCGATGCCGGCGGCGAGCTTGTATGCGCCGATGGAATTCGTCAGGAAGAATCCGAATACGGTGCAGGCGTTGACCAACGCGATGGTGCGCGCGTTGTTGTGGCTGCAGAATGCGTCGCCGCACCAGATTCTCGCCACCGTGCCGGAGGAGTATCTGATGGGCGACAAGGCGATGTACCTGTTCTCGTTCAATGCGATTCGCGAGGCGCTCTCGCCTGACGGTATGTTCAGCGAGGCCGGCGCGAAAACCACGCTGAAGGCGCTGGCGGCGTCGAATCCGGATGTCCACCCGGAAAAAATCAATCTCGCCGAGACCTACGACAACACCTACGTCCTTCGCGCGTTGAAGAAGTACAAGAAGTAGACGGCAATGGATCGGCTCCACCCGCCCGCCGCGAACGGCGCAGCGCTCGCGCTGGAGGACATCACCTGTACCTTCGCCTCGCGTGAGGGCAGCGGACGTTATACCGCCCTCAGGGGCACGACGCTGGTGGTGCAGGCGGGGGAATTCGTTTCCGTGGTCGGCCCGACGGGCTGCGGGAAATCCACTCTGCTCAATGTCGCAGCCGGATTACTGCAACCTTCCTCCGGTTCCGTCAGGGTATTCGGCGAGCCTTTGCGGGGCATCAATGGCCGCGCGGGTTATCTGTTTCAGACCGAGGCGCTGATGCCTTGGCGCAGCGCGCTGGCGAACGTGGTCGCAGGTCTGGAATTCCGTGGCGTCGCGCCGGAAGAAGCGCGCGCGCAGGGCGAAAGCTGGCTTGCTCGCGTGGGACTGACGGGCTTCGGCAATCGCTATCCGCACCAGCTGTCCGGCGGGATGCGCAAGCGCGTTTCGCTCGCGCAGACCTTGATCGTCGACCCGCAGATTCTGCTGATGGACGAACCGTTTTCCGCGCTCGACGTGCAGACCCGGCAGCTGATGGAAAACGAACTGCTGGATTTGTGGTCCGCCGACCGCAAGTCCGTGGTGTTCATCACGCACGATCTGGAAGAGGCGATTTCGCTGTCCGACCGCGTGGTCGTCCTTTCCGCGGGACCCGAGACGCGTCCGATCGGCGAATATGTCATCGACCTGCCGCGGCCGCGCGATGTCGCGGAAATCCGGCTGACGCCGCGATTCACCGAGCTATACACGCAGATCTGGCACAGCATGAAGGAAGAGGTTTTGAAAGGCTATGCGCAACAGAAAAAATAGCGTCTGGGAACGCCTCTCGCCGCATCAAGGCAACCTGCGCGTCTACCAGGTGCTGGTGCTGATACTGGTGTTTGCGCTCTGGTACGTCCTCACCAGCCCGACCCTGCTGCCGCCGTTCTATTTCCCGGAAGCGAACCAGGCGGCGTTCTTCTTCGGCGAGCCGCAAAAAGTGATCCTGCGCATCTGGGAGTGGTTCGTCGGAGGGGCCATTTATGTGCATCTCGCGCTCACGCTCATCGAGACGCTGCTCGCATTCATCATCGGCACGGGTCTCGGGCTCATCATCGGCTTGTGGCTCGCGCTGGCACCCGTGGCATCGGCGATTTTCGATCCCTACATCAAAGCGGCGAACTCGATGCCGCGCGTCATTCTCGCGCCGATTTTCGCCGTGTGGTTCGGCCTCGGCATGTGGTCGAAGGTTGCGCTGGGCGTGACGCTCGTCTTCTTCATCGTTTTCTTCAACGTGTACCAGGGCGTGCGCGAAGTCAGCCCCGTAGTGCTGGCGAATGCACGGATGCTCGGCGCAAGCGCGCGCCAGTTGCTGCGGCATGTCTATCTGCCGAGCGCGATGAGCTGGGTGTTCTCCAGCCTGCATACTTCGGTCGGCCTTGCCTTTGTCGGCGCCGTGGTCGGTGAATACCTCGGTTCTGCGCGCGGCGTGGGCTATCTCATCCTGCAGGCCGAAGGCGTGTTCGACATCGACACGGTTTTGGCCGGCATTCTGGTGCTGACCGCGTTCGCGCTGTGTCTCGATAGTCTGGTGAGCGTGATCGAAAAACGGCTGCTGGTGTGGCGACCGAGTGCCGGCGAAACCGAGCGCCTTTGAAGCCTCGCCCCTGTCGCCCCTCCCCGGGCACGGAGCTTGCTCCAGATCGGGGCGCGGTTTGACACTACTGTCCTGATCGGGGTATCATTCCGCTTCTGTACTGGACGCGGGGTGGAGCAGTCTGGCAGCTCGTCGGGCTCATAACCCGAAGGTCGTAGGTTCAAATCCTGCCCCCGCAACCAACGCTCTTTAAAAATTTACAGCC
>Ga0315281_10006483_pt1 | contig 16632 bp, 13 predicted proteins | sample YL17G07_0_MG_FD_204540 | JGI IMG/M metagenome (GOLD analysis project Ga0315281, IMG submission 204540) | Sediment microbial communities from Yellowstone Lake, YNP, Wyoming, USA - YL17G07_0 | ecosystem: Environmental > Aquatic > Freshwater > Lake > Sediment | place: USA: Wyoming | collected... | reverse complement strand
GCCGCCTCGGCTTCAACTTTCTCTGGGGAAATCTGACGTTTTGTCATGGCGGCTTGGTTCAAATAGATGTATGGAATCCCCACGCTTAGAGTCCACTGGTCGCGTCCAAAAGACTGAGTAAGTGCCGCATCAACAGCCTCTTTGACCATTTCCCCGCGGAATAGTCCCATTCCCAGTTTGTGGTTCTTGACGAAGGCCGGCGTGGGAGCGACGCCGTGGTCAGCCGACAATGCAATCCACACATTGTCCAACCCCACAGCACGGTCAACTTCAGTAAAGAAATCAGCCAGATAGCGGTCGGTCCGCAACGTCATATCGGCCACTTCGGGGCTGTAGGGCCCAAACGCGTGACCGATGTAGTCGTTGGCGCTCAGGGAAATCGTCAGAAGGTCCGTTGCGGGACCCTGTCCCAGTCGTTCATTGCGGATTGCCTCGCCCGCAAACTTAAGCTCGACATCGGAAATGTAGGGAGTGCCGTTGAGCCCCTCCAGAAATCTCAGGTCGGGACAGGGGGCACCGGGCGCGGCCGCGAGCTCTCGAAAGACTTTTCCGCCCGCGCCGGGAGTTTCCGGGAGCGCCTGCCAAGACTTTCCACAGTAATTTTTGGCGGACGAATTCTCGTTGAATTTGGCTACCCAGCCCGGCAGGGCACTCATGTAATACGTGCCGGAAACGAAGTGGCCCGTAGAGGACTTGTACCAATAGGCGGCGTTGGCCATGTGGCCTCCCAGAAGAATCGCCCCTCGGTCCTTGAGGGAAACGGCAATCACTTTGGATTTGAAATCGGACGCCATCCGAAGTTCGTCACCCAAGGTGCTTCCTTGCAGGTTCTTCGGTGAGCCACCTGATTGGTCGCCCTGTGCTCCAGCAACGTCCACGAGCTTCGAGGTGGGATCTTCCACGCAGTTGATTTCCCGGCCCAGGGAGCGGTCATACCAGGCATTCTCGATGATTCCGTGAATGTCCGGGTAAGCCCCCGTCAGCAGGGTGGCGTGGCCCGGACCCGTAGCAGTAACGGCATAGTCGTAGCGGCAGTTCACGAAGTTCGCGCCGCTCAAGAGTAAGTTGAACCCCTTCTCGACGAATTGCGGCCGGAACCGCACCAGGTAGTCGGGGCGGAATTGGTCGATGACGATGACGATAATTAATTTGGGCCGGCGGACAGCCTCGGGAACAGCAGGTGTGCCGCCTGATTTCACGCCCGAGAAAACGACCAGAAGCAGAAGTACGATCAGCAGCGAGTAGCCAAGCAACCGCTTGGGCAAGGGAGCCTCCTCATTCTGATGGCGGCGGGCGCTTTCCCGTCGGCCCATCCCGGCCGTGAATGAATCGCCCGCCGCCATCAGACCGAATTTGAGACCGAGCAGTGTACCAAATGTGGCGCGTGGATGGTTTGCCAAACATACAGCCTAGTCCAGGGGCGAAGCGCGGGAATCGTCTTCCGATTCCGGGTCACGCTCCGGCCTTGTGCTCTTTGCCCGATTCGGTTAAGGTTCGGTGAGTCAGACCAAAGCAACAACCAACGGAGCGCACATGAAGCGAATCGCCGTGTTGACCAGCGGAGGCGACGCTCCTGGAATGAATGCCGCCATTCGCGCTGTCGTGCGGACCGGGCTTGCCCGAGGGTGGGAGGTCTTTGGAGTGAAGCAGGGCTTTTCCGGCCTTCTGGCGGGCAAATTCGAAACCTTGGGCGCGCGCGATGTGGGCGGCATCATGCAGCGGGGTGGGACGATGCTGGGCAGTGCTCGCTGCCCGGAATTCAAAACCGAAGAGGGGCGGCTGGAGGGGGTCCGCCAGCTTCACCAACAGAGTATCGAGGGCCTAGTCGTCATCGGGGGCAACGGGTCACAGACGGGCGCCCACGCGCTCGCGCAAATGAACTTCCCGGTCGTCGGCGTGGCGTCGACGATTGATAACGACCTCTGCGGGTCGGACATCACCATCGGCGTGGATACGGCCCTCAACATCGCCCTGGAAGCGATCGACCGGCTGAAAGTGACTGCGTCCTCGCATCAGCGCGCCTTCTTGATTGAGGTGATGGGACGGAACTGCGGCTACCTGGCGCTGATGGCGGCCCTTGCAGGTGGCGCCGAAGCCGTCATCATCCCCGAACGTGAAACGGACCCGGACGCCGTGGCTGCAGAGCTGCACGATGCCTACCGGCGTGGGAAACCGCATGCGCTGATTGTGGTCGCCGAGGGCGCGCAGTACAACGCCGAAAGGTTACTAAAGTACTTTCAGGATAACCGGGCACGACTAGGTTTTGACTTGCGTGTGACCACCCTTGGCCACGTGCAACGCGGGGGGACACCGACGGCGTTTGACCGCCTGCTGGGGACGCGGCTGGGCGCGGCGGCCACCGACTGCCTGGCCGATGGCAGGTTCGGAGTCCTCGTGGGTGTGCGCAAGGACGACATCTCGGTCACTCCCCTGGCGGAGGTGGTTGCCCAAAAGAAGATGCTGGATCCGCGCCTGCTGGAGCTGGAACGAGTCCTGGCCATGTAGGCGCTTCCGGCTCGCTACAGTTCGGGGAGAGCGCCCCGGCCACCGCTGCCTTGACGCTCTGCGCGTTTTCCCATAGATTTAGTGCTCTGCCGAAAGCGACTGAAGGGTTGACTGGCTCGTTCTACCGGGCCGACCCGCTCGGTGTGGAGACCGCATCCACTTGGGGCGGGCAATCCAGTTCTTCATGTCACCAGCGAGACAAACACGAGTGAAGGCGCTGAAAGCTCTCCCTTATCTGGCCATCCTGACCTTTACCCTCCCTGCTTTTTCATTCAATCCCGTGGCCGCCCGCCAGGGGATGGTGGTTTCGAGTGAGCCTCTGGCATCCGAGGCGGGTTTGGAGATACTGCGCGCCGGAGGAAACGCCGTTGACGCCGCCGTCGCCGTCGGGTTCGCGCTGGCGGTCACCCACCCCGAGGCGGGCAACATCGGCGGCGGGGGATTCATGCTGATCCGCCAGGCAGGTGGCGAGTCGGCCGTGGTGGACTACCGCGAGGAAGCGCCTGCTGCTGCCTCCCGCAACATGTTTCTGGACGCGCACGGTGAACTGATTCCCGGGGCAAGCACCGAGGGCGGGTTGGCGGCGGCTGTGCCGGGCACGGTCGCCGGGCTGGCGCTCGCTCACCAGAAGTACGGGAAGCTCCGCTGGGCGCGCGTGCTCAGACCGGCGATTCGTCTTGCCGAATCAGGATTCCCGGTCAGCTATGAGCTGAGCGAATCGCTGCGGGCTGACCGCGAGTTGCTTTCGAAGTCTGCGGAAACACGCCGGATTTTCCTGCACAACGGCAGGTTCTACGAGCCCGGCGAAGTTTTCCGGCAGCCGGAACTGGCGCGGACGCTCCGCCAGATCGCGGTGGGCGGACCGGGGGTTTTCTACCGTGGCCCGATTGCTCGCGCCATCGCGGCTTCCATGGAGAAGCATCACGGACTCATCAAACTCGACGACTTGCGGCAATATCAGGCCAAGATCCGCCCGCCGCTGCGCGGCGATTTCCGCGGTTTTGAAATTTTGACAGTCCCGCCGCCGAGTTCCGGCGGAGTCGGCCTGCTTGAAATGCTTAACGTGCTTGAGCCCATGGACCTGGGCGAACCGAATTCTTTCCAGTCGATCCATCGGATGGCGGAAACCATGCGGCGCGCTTATGCCGATCGCGCCGCCTACCTGGGAGACGCAGACTTCGTTCCCGTGCCCGTCGCGGGGCTGACCAGCAAGAAATACGCTGCGATACTGCGCGACGATATTTTGCAGGCCCGAGCTGAATTGGCGGTTCAGGCGGGCAGCCCCGCCGAGTTCGAGTCTGCACAGACGACGCACTTTTCCGTGGTCGACGCCGCGGGAAACGCCGTGGCGAACACCTACACTCTGAACGGCAGTTACGGGAACGGTTTAACTGTTGAGGGAGCGGGCTTCCTCCTGAACAATGAGATGGACGATTTCGCGGCCAAGCCCGGTGAGCCGAACATGTTCGGGCTGGTGCAAGGTGACGCCAACGCCGTTGGCCCGCACAAGCGGCCCTTGTCTTCCATGACTCCGACGATCGTTGCGAAGGACGGGAAAGTTCGCTTGGTCCTAGGTTCGCCCGGCGGTGGGACCATCATCAACACGGTGCTCCAGGTCCTGCTGAACGTTCTAGTCTTCAAGATGAACATTCGACAGGCCGTGACGGCTCCGCGTTTTCATCACCAGTGGATGCCCGACCAGTTGACCCTGGAGCGCTGGGGTTTTTCGGCGGACACGGTTCAGAAACTGCACGAGGCGGGCTACAAAGTCCACTTCCGGGAACGGATGGGAGCCTGCGAGGCCATTGAAGTCGACCCCAAAACTGGATGGCGATTTGGCGCGGCGGACCCGCGGGCGAGTGGAAAGGCGGTCGGATACTGATGGAATTTGCGCTCTCGACGCACCTGTTTGTCAGCGAGCGGTTGAGTTCCCACATCCTGGACCAGATTCTCGGGGCAGGGATCCGCAAGATCGAAATCTTCGCCGCGCGCCAACACTTCGATTATCATGATAAAAACCACGTCCGCGATGTGGCGCAGTGGTTCACAGACCACGAGGTGGCGCTGCATTCTCTGCACGCGCCCCTCTACGGCGATTTCGATTGGGGCCGGGGCGGTGGCCCTCCGGTCTCGGTCGCGCACCTGGAGAGAAGGAAGCGGATTGATTCCATGGACGAGATTAAACGGGCCATCGAGGTGGCGGAGCAGTTGCCGTTTCGTTATCTCATCCTGCACCTCGGTCTTTCCCACGAGGAATATGACCTGGCGAAATTCGATGCGGCCCTCACCTCGATTGAGCATCTGAAGATTTTTGCCAAGGAGCGCGGCGCTCAGATCCTGCTCGAGAACACTCCGAATGAACTGAGCACGCCGGAGCGGTTGCTGGAGTTCATCCACTACACGCGGCTGGAGGACTTGAAAATCTGCTTTGACACGGGCCATGCCCACATGACCTGCGGGGTGCAGTCGGCGTTTCAAACGCTTCGGGACCGCATCGTCTCCACGCACATTCACGATAACCTCCGCGAAAAAGACGACCACTTGCTGCCTTTTGACGGGGAGATCGACTGGGAGCAGACCGTCCGGGACTTCCGCACTGTGGACGGCCAGTTCCCGCTGCTCTTCGAGTTGCGCGACTATGGGCCCGAAGTGACCGGGTTCGCCCGGCTCCGCGAGGTGATGGAGAAGATCGAAGCCATTCGCTGAGCAAGACTGCGGCGCTCGATGAGCGCCGAACTTACATCGGCGAACGGCAATCACACACCCCCGCTACCAATCACGGAGGGAAACTGCTGTGCCCCCTGTTGTCGAGGTTCGAAACGTTTCACAGTTTATCGGCCAGGACGTTCTGATCCAGGGCTGGCTTTATAACCTGAGAGAAAGCGGGAAACTACTCTTCCCCCTCTTTCGGGACGGGTCGGGGATCATCCAGGGTGTGGTGGCGAAGAGCGCCGTCACGCCGGAGGTGTTTGCGCGCGTGCGCGAGCTGACACAGGAATCGTCCCTGCGCGCCACCGGCAAAGTGCGGGCGGACGCGCGTGCGCCGGGCGGCTTCGAACTCGACGTCTCGGATGTGGAAGTCCTCCAGCTTATTCCAGCAAGCAGCCCCTACCCGATTACGCCCAAAGAGCACGGGGTTGAATTCCTGATGGACCACCGGCACCTCTGGCTGCGCTCGAGCCGCCAGCGGGCCATCCTCTCCGTGCGTCACGAAATCATTAAGGCCTGCCGCGATTTTTTTGACGACCGGGGCTTCACGCTGGTCGATACCCCCATCTTCACGCCGGCCGCCTGTGAGGGTACGACAACGCTTTTCGAAGTGGGTTATTTCGAGGACAAGGCGTACCTGACGCAGTCCGGCCAGCTCTACAACGAAGCGACCGCGGCTGCCGTGGGCAAGACCTATTGTTTTGGGCCGACGTTCCGCGCCGAGAAGTCAAAGACCCGGCGCCACCTGACGGAGTTCTGGATGATCGAGCCGGAGGTTGCCTTCGCGCGCCTCGACGACGCCATGAAACTGGCGGAGGAATTGGTGGCCTTCGTTGCGGCCCGCGTGCTCGACAAGCGTCGCGCCGAACTGAAAACACTCGAACGCGATGCGAGCAAACTCGAGAGGTGCAAACCACCGTTCCCGCGTCTTAGCTATGATGAAGCGGTCCAAATCCTGCAATCCAGCGGCAGCGAAATTCAGTGGGGTGGTGATTTCGGCGGTGGAGACGAAACCATTCTCTCGGAGCGCTTCGATCGGCCGGTGCTGGTCCATCGCTATCCGAGCCAGGTCAAGGCGTTCTATATGGCCCCCGACGCGAACCGCCCCGAGGTGGCGCTCTGTGTGGACGTGCTGGCGCCGGAGGGGTACGGCGAAATCATCGGGGGCGGCGAGCGCCTGGCGGACTACGACCTGCTCCTGCAACGCATCGAAGAGGCCAAGCTGCCGCGCCAGGCCTTCGAGTGGTACCTGGACCTGCGCCGGTACGGCAGCGTGCCGCACGCTGGTTTCGGCATGGGCATCGAGCGCGTGGTGGCCTGGATTTGCGGCCTCGAACACGTCCGCGAAACGATTCCTTTCCCGCGTATGCTTCATCGGCTGACGCCATGAAAATTCGCACGGGCGCATCCCGGCCGGCCCAACTGGAGGAACCAGAATGAAGCTCCCGCGTCAATGGTGGGGAGCGCTGCTCGCCATCCTCTTAACGGTGAGTTGGATGGCGGGCCAGCAGCCGCCCTCCAGCATCGTGGCTGAAGGTGTGCCCGCGGTTCCGGAAGAGCTCCGCGCGCGCATGAACCAGTATATGAACATGCGCGCGGCGGTTTTTGCGGACTGGCATCCCAGCGAGCGGTCAATGCTAATCCTCACCCGCTTCGGGGATACGATGCAGGTGCATTCCGTCCAGGCCCCGGGCGCCTACCGCCAGCAACTCACTTTTTTCCCGGATCGCGTGTTGGATGCTTCATTCCCACGGGCCGTTGGCAAGAATTACTTTGTCTTTGGAATGGACACAGGGGGCGCAGAATTCTATCAGTTCTACAAGTTCGATCTTAGGGATGGCGGCGTGAAGTTGTTGACAGACGGCAAATCGCGCAACACCGGCCTGCTTTTTAACCATCGCGGCACGCTGGGCGCTTACATGAGCACGCGGCGCAACGGTCGGGATAATGACCTATACCTGATTGACCCGGAAAACCCCTCCGCCGAGAAACGCGCTCTCGATCTGAAGGGCACTTGGGCTCCGCTCGACTGGTCCCCGGACGATTCCCACCTTTTGCTGCTGGAGGAAATTTCAATCAATGAAACCTACCTCCACCTTTTCGATGTCGCGAGCGGGCGAGCCGAGCTTCTGACCCCGGCAGGATCGGAGAAGGTCGCTTACGGCAATGCCCGTTGGTCGAAGGACGGCAAGGGCTTCTTCGTGATCACCGACCGCGGGTCGGAGTTCCAGCGGTTGAACTACTACGACCTCGGCTCCAAGGCGTTCACCTCGCTTACCGAAAACATCCCCTGGGACGTGGAAGACCTGGACTTGGCGCCGGACGGCCGGATTCTGGCCTTTACCGTCAACGCCGATGGCGTCAGCGAACTTCACCTGCTTGACGCTCGCACGCGGCGCGAGCTCCCCCCGCCCAGGCTTCCCAAGGGTCAGATCTCCAATTTGAAATTTCGTCTGCGAGGACTCGAGCTGGCCTTCAACCTCAACTCCGCGAAGTCGCCCAGCGACGTGTACTCCTACGCGCTGGATTCGAGGAAGGTCGAGCGCTGGACCTTCAGCGAGACGGGCGGCTTGAATCCTGAAACATTTCAGGAAGCGGACCTGATTCATTTTCCTACCTTTGACCAGGTGGCGAGCAAACCGCGCGTGCTGGCCGCGTTCGTCACGCGCCCTCCCGCGAAATTCAAACCACCATATCCCGTGGTCATTGACATTCACGGCGGGCCCGAGGGTCAGTCCCGGCCGGGATTCCAGGGGCGGTACGACTACTTTATGAACGAAATGGGCATCGCGCTGATCGAGCCCAACGTGCGCGGCTCGACGGGCTACGGCAAGTCTTTTACGAAACTCGACAACGGGTACCTGCGCGAGGACACGGTAAAGGATATCGGCGCACTGCTCGACTGGGTCGCGACCCAACCCGATCTGGACGCGAAGCGCATTGCGGTGATGGGCGGCTCCTACGGCGGCTACATGTCGCTTTCCACCATAACCCATTACAGCGAGCGCTTGCGCTGCGGCATCGACATCGTGGGGATCTCGAACTTCGTGACGTTTCTCGAAAGCACGCAGGAATACCGTCGCGATCTGCGACGCGTCGAATACGGCGACGAGCGCGATCCGAAGATGCGTGAATTCCTTCTTAGCATCTCGCCCCTGACCAACGTCGATAAAATCCGCGTGCCCATGCTTGTTGCGGCGGGCCAGAACGACCCGCGCGTGCCGGTGACCGAGTCCCAACAGGTCGTCAAGACGGTGCGTTCAAACGGCGGCCAAGTCTGGTACGTCCTCGCCAAGGACGAAGGACACGGCTTCGCAAAAAAGCCGAATGCTGACTACGTTTGGCACGCCATCGCGATGTTTCTGGACCAGTTCTTATTGAGGTAGGGCAGGGAAGTCGCACTGCGAACCAGTCACTCCAGGATCTGGCTGAGGTGATGCGCCAGATGCCGCACATAATCCTTCACCAGAAACTCCAGCGTAACCGGCTCGGCTGCGCCTACTGAGCAGAGGTTTTTTCGCTTGTCATCGGGCACGTGAGTGATGACATGCAGGAGATGCCGGTTGTAGCTGTCCCACACCTGGACCAAGCCTTTCCAGGTTTCCTGCTGGTATTGCTGAACTCCCACCCACAGTTCTTGTTGGTAGCCGGGAAGAGAGACGCTCGGCTCAAGCTGGGTGCGAACAAACCGCTGGTGATTGTTCGAGGCGGAATCAATCAGGTGACCGAGGATTTCCTTTTTCGACCACCTGCCTGGAGCGGGACGTGCTTCAGCTTCGGATTCCGTAATCGTATTGAGGCGTCCGGGAGTTTCATCGAGTAGGGCCTTGAATCTTTCCAGCGCCGCGTTCATGGGATCTCCTCTTTTCGTAGCACTCAGGTGGATTCCGACAGCGTCAGTATAGCCTTCGAGAACTTCCCGGCGTCGGTTATCATAGAGATGCAACAGGTTCAGGGTTCGATGCAAGACTGGGGTTGATATGCTGAAAATCCGTATTCTCGGCGTGCCGCTTGACTTGGGGCAGGAGCGCCGGGGTGTGGACATGGGGCCATCGGCCGTGCGCGCGGCGGGACTCAACTCGGCGCTCAAGAGCCTGGGGCACCACGTCGAGGACGCCGGGAACATCCACGTCCGAATTCCCGAGGAGCAGCCCTTCGGCGACCGCCACGCCAAGTATTTGAACGAAATCGCCGAGACCAGCCAGGGAGTGGCGCACCGTGTCTACGAGACTCTGGAGGCGGGATACTTTCCCCTCTCGCTGGGTGGCGACCACACGGTGGCGATCGGCACGCAGGCGGGGGTCGCCAAGTTCTTCCGCGACCGCGACCAGTCCCTCGGATGCGTCTGGCTCGATGCCCACGCCGACATGAACACGCCCGAAACCAGCCCCAGCGGCAACGTCCACGGCATGCCCTTTGCCGCCACGCTGGGCTTGGGCGCGGAGTCGCTGACGAAAATCTTCGGATATTCTCCCAAGATCAAACCTGAGAAATGCGTCCTGATTGGCGCACGTGACCTCGACTCGCGCGAGCGCCGCTTGGTGAAAGAATCGGGAGTCAATGTTTTTACGATGCGGACCATCGACGAGCAGGGCATGCGCGCGGTGATGGAGAAGAGTCTGGTGCTCGCCAGCGCCGACACCGCCGGGTTCGTTGTCTCGTTTGACATGGACGTCGTCGACCCCGATGAGGCGCCCGGCGTGGGCACGCCGGTGCCCGGCGGTATTACATTCCGCGAGGCTCACCTGGCGATGGAGATGATTGCGGACAGCAAAAGGATGGTGGCCATGGAGTTGGTCGAGATCAATCCCATCTTCGATATTCTCAACAAGACGGCGGCCTTGGGTGTCGGATTGGTCAGCTCGGCGCTGGGGAAGAAAATCCTGTGAGCAAAAAGATCCGCGTAGGGATTCTTTTCGGCGGGCGCTCCGGCGAGCATGACGTCTCCCTCACTTCGGCGGCGTCGGTGCTGAAAGCGCTCGATCCGAACCGATATGAAGTTGTACCCATCGGCATCACTCGAGAGGGGAGTTGGCTGGTCGGCTCGGCGGCCGACAAACTTTTGCCGGAGGTTCTTGAGAATGGCAAACCCGTGACTCCGTCGGTTGACCCCTTGGGGCCCAAACTTATTCCGTTGAACGCGGAATTGTCTCCTGCCGTTCGGCAAGGGCCCGAGGTGGATGTTGTGTTCCCGGTTCTGCACGGCACCTTCGGAGAAGACGGCACCGTGCAAGGACTGCTCGAACTCGCGGGCGTTCCTTATGTCGGCGCCGGCGTGCTGGGTTCGGCAGCGGGCATGGACAAGGACATCATGAAGAAGCTCTTCCGTGACGCTGGCCTCCCGGTGGTTCCGTGGCTGGTAGTTTTGCGCAGCGAATGGGAAGAGGGACCGGCGCGCCTGGCGCGGCGAATTGGCAGGGAGATTCGTTATCCCCTTTTCGTCAAGCCGGCGAATCTGGGCTCATCGGTGGGGATCAGCAAGGTCCGTCAGGCGGGCGAATTGGCGGCGGCCATAGATCTCGCCGCGAGCTTCGACAGGAAAATCCTTGTCGAGAAGGCGGTCGACGCGCGTGAGATCGAGTGTTCCGTCATCGGCAACGACCGCCCGGAGGCTTCGGTGGCCGGAGAGGTCATCCCCGTCAACGAGTTTTACGATTACGAGGCTAAGTACGTGAAGGAGGGGTCGGAGCTGATCATTCCGGCCCGGCTCAAGTCTCGCCAGATGAAGCAGGTCCAAGAATATTCGATTCGCGCTTTTCAGGCGGTCGACTGCGCGGGGATGGCGCGCGTGGATTTTCTGCTCGACCGCAGGACGGGGAAGTTGTGGGTTAACGAGATCAACACCATCCCCGGTTTTACCCCCATCAGCATGTACCCCAAACTCTGGGAGGCCAGCGGCCTTCCGTATCCCCAACTCGTGGACCGCCTGATCGAGCTGGCCTTCGAACGTCACCGCGAAAAGACCCGCACGCGCTACACCTATTTGAATCCGCGATCGTGCCCCTAGCCGGTTGCCCTTGACAGTTGCCGGGTGAGTGTGCTATTTAACTATCTGGTTAGTTAAATGGAGCCAGTGAGGCAATCCAAGCCGAAACCCTTTGCCGCCCGACACCGGCAGGCCGCAGAAACGCGCGCCACCATCCTGCGCGCCGCCGCGGACATCTTCGCCCAGGCGGGCCTGGCCGGCGCCCGGACCGACGCCATCACCCAGGCGGCGCGCGTCAACAAGGCGCTGCTTTACTACTACTTTAAGAGCAAGGACGACCTTTACAGCGCGGTTCTGGAAGATCACCTGGGAGAGTTTTCCCAGCGGGCGCTGGAAATCCTCGCCTCGCGCGATTCGGCACGCGCCGTGGTTCTCCGTTATGTGAGCATGCACTTTGATTTCATCAGTGCGCGGCCTTACTATCCGGCTCTGTTGCAACGCTTCATGATGACGGGCGGCCCGACTTTCCAGCGCCTGGCGCGGAAGTTCTTCGTCCCTCTCGGACGCGCGTTCATCGCCGTGCTTGAGCGGGGCGCGCGCGCGCGTGAGTTCAGGAAAGTGGATAGCCGCCATATGGCGATTTCGCTGGTAGGGCTCACGGTGTTCTATTTCGTTAGCGCTCCTGTAACCAGGCTGGTCGGACGATTCGATCCGTACGCGGCTCGAAACCTGGCGCGTCGGAAAGAGGAAGTCCTCAGGTTTGTCCGTTACGGTCTCTTCCGAGATCCGGAGGCGCGCGTACCATGAAACGCAAGCTGCCCGTCATGATCTTGGTCCTGGCCGCCGTGGCGGGAGGAACCTACTGGACGACGCGTGTGCGGTCTCGTGGGGTGCAGCTTACGGGAATTGTGACCACGGAGGATGTGATTGTCAGTTCCCAGATCCAGGGCCGCCTGGCGCAACTCTTGGTGAAAGAAGGTGATCGCGTCACCGCGGGCGAGCTGGTGGCGCTGATTGAACCTGGGGAGTTGCGGGCCGACCGGGCTTACTACGCGCACACCGAGGAGAACGCCTCCGCTCAAGTCCAGGCGGCGGAAGGGGAGCTGAAGTTTCAGGAGGCGCAAACCCGCGACCAGGTCCGGCAGGCGGAAGCCGCCTTGGCGGCTACCGAAGCGCAGCAGGCTGAGGCCACCGCCGACCTCGAGCGCGCGCACCTGGAGTTAGAACGCACCCAGAGCCTGTTCAAACAGAATATCGTCGCCCTCAGTGTGCTGGACCAGGCGCGCACGACCCATGATGCGAGCAAGGCGCACGTCGATTCGATGCGCAAACAGGTGGAAGCGCAGCGCGCGGCGCTGGCGCTCGCGCGCTCGACGGCGGAGCAGATTGCGGTTCGCCGCAGTCAGCTCCTGGCCGGACAACATCAATTGGCGGCCATGGGAGCACAGAAAGCTCGGGCGCAAGTGCGGTTAAGTTATACGGAGATTCACGCTCCCATTTCAGGGGTCGTCGCGTTGCGCGCCGCGCGCCAGGGAGAAGTCGTTAATCCCGGCCAGGCGATCCTGTCGCTTATTGACCCGGACGACCTCTGGGTCCGCGCCGATGTCGAGGAGACTTACATCGACGGCGTTCGGCTCGGCGACCGGATGCCAGTGCGTCTTCCTTCGGGAGTCGAACGAATAGGAACAGTCTTCTTCCGCGGCGTGGATGCGGGCTACGCCACGCAGCGCGATGTCAGCCGGACCAAGCGGGATATCAAGACGTTTGAAATCCGCCTGCGCGTGGACAATACGGATCGCCGGCTGTGGCCAGGCCTTACGGCACTGGTGACATTGCCCATAGAAACAGCTCGGTAGCGGCACCTGCCCTGAGGTGGGATGGCCGCACAAGAAGGAGAGTTCGTGGCTGCCGTCGAAGTTGAGAACATCACCAAGTGCTTTGGGACCTTCTGCGCGGTCAGCGGTCTGAGCTTCACGGTCGAAGATGGTGAGATCTTCGGACTGCTCGGCCCGAACGGGGCAGGAAAATCCACGCTCATTCGAATGCTGACCACGCTGCTCCCGCCCACTTCGGGGACGGCGCGCGTCAATGGGTTCGACGTGACCCGGTCGGCCAACCAAGTGCGCAAGTGCATCGGCGTCATACCCCAAGCAATGACCTCCGACCTTGACTTGAGCGCCGCGGAGAACATGCATATTTTTGCCAAGCTCTATGGCGTCCCCCACGACCGGCGCGTGCGGATTGTGCGGGAGTTGTTGGAAGCCGTCGAGTTGCTGCCCTGGGCGGACAAGCCCGTCAAAAATCTCTCCGGCGGCATGCGTCGACGGCTTGAGGTTGCTCGCGGCTTGGTCCACGAGCCGAGGATCTTTTTTCTCGACGAGCCGACGACGGGCCTCGACCCCGTCTCGCGCGTGGCGGTGTGGGAGATGCTGATGAGGCTCAAAAAGGAGCGCGATCTGACGATCCTCATGACGACCCACTACATGGATGAAGCGGACCGGCTTTGCGATCGCATTGCCATTGTGGACCACGGAAAGCTGGTGGCGCTCGATTCACCCTTGAAGCTCAAGGCTTCCATTCCCGGCACCAACATTCTGGAAGTCAGTTTCTCGCGGGTTCCCGAGGGATGGCTTGAAACGCTCCAGAAACTGCCGGACACGCAGAGCGTCGTGGCGGAAGACCACATCTACCGGATCGCATCGAATAACGGTACGCGAACTACCGTCGAGCTGATGGAAGCCGCGCGGGCCACGGGGATCGAGGTCACTTCTCTTTCGGTCCAAAGCACGACGCTGGATGACGTTTTTATGTACTACACGGGGCGGCAGCTGCGCGACGCTTTGCAGGATGCCCCCGCATACGACTCCAGCTTCATGTATAAGAAGTAGCATCGACGAAAACCATGAACCGCATTCTGGCCATCATCGAACGCGACATGCGCAAGTTCATGCGCAGTCCCACCCTGATCCTTGTCTCCATGTTTTTCCCCCTGGTTCAGCTGGTTGTCCTGGGCTACGCATTCGGTGGAAAAATCAAGCAATTGCGTGTGGGAGTCGTGGACCAGGATCACGGCATCCAGACGGTGAAACTCCGGGAAATGTTCGGGGCCGTCGCCGCGAACGCGCGCACCTTTGAAACCGTTGATTATACCGACCCCCGGCAGGCCATCCAGGATCTGCGCACCGGCCGAATCAACGCGGTCCTCAATATCCCCCCGGAGTTCTCGCGCCGCGTGTTGGAGCAGGCCGCGCCGCAGGTGGCGCTTGTTGAAGACAACACTGATAATTTTTCCGTAAGCGCGCTCCAGGGTGCCTTCACGGAGTTGCTGGCCACTTACAATCTGAAAGGCGGCGAGCCAAGGGTGCCGCCGGGCGCCAGCCTCTCGGTCGTGGAGCTTTATCCCTACGTCCCTTACATCCAGTTTCTGCTCCCGGGGTCTATTGTTCTGGCGATTTTTGTATCGGCTATGATTGGTGGAGGGATTATCTATATAGATGATAAGGCGCGGGGTCTGCATGAGGGTTACCTGGTGACGCCCATCAGCAAGTTCGAACTCATCGTCGGTTTCAACCTTTCGGGGGCCATCAAGGCCTTCCTCGCAGGGCTGGTCCTGGCGACCCTCGGTTCGATCATCGCCGGGATTCCGCACCCGCTGGATCCCCTCCGTTTGGCAAAGCTGCTGGTGGTGATTGTGACGACCGCGCTGGCGTTGATCAGCATGATGTTCCTGCTGATGGTCCGGGTAAGCGACCCGCTGGTCCCGCGCGCCATCTTCGGCGTTTTGAATACGCTCCTCTTCTTCCCCAGCGGTGCCGTCTACCCCACCAACGGTTTCCCGGCATGGATGAAGGTAATCGCTACCGTTGATCCGTTCACGTACGCCGTGCACGCCTTCAAGAGCCTGCTGTTGAAGAATACGCCCCTCGTGGCCATCATGGGAGACTTGGTTGTTCTATGGGGTTTTACCGTGGTGACGATGTTCCTTGCGACCGCACTGTTCCGTCGAACACTTTGAAGCCGGGTCTCGCGCGTGGTAGGCTGTGCGCGAGGCGTTTTCGTGCTGACCCAGGCGTTCCCAGCCGGCTCCTGTAGGGATGCCGCAGGAGGTTTGCTGCACGTCGCAGAAACTCGGAGCCAACTGACATGACACTCCTCGATGCCCAAGCGCCCAAACCGCCCAGCCCGTGGCGAAAGCTTCTTCCCATCCTGCTTGTGGGGGTCGTAGGGGTAGGGGCGCTGTTATTTGTTCAATTCCGCAATTTCCGTGAGGAGCGGGCCGTGACGCGATTTCTGGACACTCTCCACCAGGGCAACTACCAGGAAGCGTATCGACTTTGGCAACCCAGCCCCTCTTACACTTTTGAGAATTTTCTCCGTGACTGGGGCGAGCACGGCGACTATGGAAGAGTCCGGGAGTTCCAGATTCTCGATTCAAGATCCAAAGGCTCAAATACAGTCATCGTCACCGTGCGCATCAACAACGTCAATCCTCCCCTCGACCTCATCGTGGACCGCAACACGAAGGGGCTCGCCTACTCGATTTTCTGATGCCATCAGCAGGACGCCTGCTGATCCTCATCGCGCTTCAGATCACTCTCCCCGCCAACTTCAGGGGATGACGGGCAGCAGGATGTGTGATGGATGCTCGGCGTCGTGATAGATGGTGTTCTCCGCGGTGGCCCAGCGGCGGTTGTTGTTGAGTGGTTCGCCGGTGTTGGGGTTGACGTCGAAGCGCGGGAAATTGCTGCTCGAGACGTCGAGCCGGATCCGGTGGCCACGCTGATACAGCAGCGAGGTGGGGTACATCTCGATCGTGAAGGAGTAGACCTCGCCCGGCTTCATCAGGGCCGGCTTCTCCAGCGAATTTCTGTAGCGCGCGCGGACGATGCTGTCACCGACGTTGAATTCAACGCCGGCGGGGAAATCGGGATTGGGCGGGTACACGTCGATGAGCTTGGCAGTGAAGTCCGTGTCCGGAGCGCTTGACGATGCCCACAGTTTCACGATCAACCGGCCAGTGACCTCGACGTCCTGCTGAAGCGGCGGCGTCTGAAAAACCAGTACGTCGTTGCGCGCCGAGAGCGGGCGAGAATCCTCGCATGTCCACCAGTCGGCGGGGCAGCGCTGGTCTCGAGCGCCACGGGACATCAGCGTGCCTTCCGAGGAAAGGTTGCCGCCCAGCGTCGGTACCGGATGGCGTGGATCGAACAGGTAGTGCGTTGACGAAGACTCCTCGGCAGGTTTCTCGTTGCTAAGGCTGCCGTCAGCATGCAGATAGTAAGGAGTGATCCGGGTACGCGCCAGCGGCCATTCGCGCTCGTCGCGCCAGTGCCCACCGACGAAAGTTCGACCCTCCGGCGTCTTGTGGGCGTCGCTGCCGCCCATCACGAAGATCCGCACCGGCGCCTCGCGCTCCACGCCGTTGTCGAAGCCTTTCAACCAGCGCTCGAACCAGCGCAGGCGAAAAGCGTTGAAGTCCAACGCCGCTTCGG
>Ga0315281_10006482_pt1 | contig 16633 bp, 15 predicted proteins | sample YL17G07_0_MG_FD_204540 | JGI IMG/M metagenome (GOLD analysis project Ga0315281, IMG submission 204540) | Sediment microbial communities from Yellowstone Lake, YNP, Wyoming, USA - YL17G07_0 | ecosystem: Environmental > Aquatic > Freshwater > Lake > Sediment | place: USA: Wyoming | collected... | reverse complement strand
GATATGGCCCCAACCCTTCTTGAGTCCTTTAGCAAAGTGGCGGAGGAAGTGACCCTCAACGTGGCCGAGACGTTGGTGAAACAGACCATTGACCAGATAAAATCCGGCGATTGACCGGACATCTAGAGCGCCCACTTCCCCTTCCGATGGTAGGGGCGATTCGTGAATCGCCCTTCTTTAAGACGGGCGCATCGCGATGCGCCCCTACAATAACAACGGGTCTTGTTCGGGGTATCTCATGAGGCTTGCGGCAGTTTCCATACCAGGCCTTATATTCATGGCGGCGTCCGCCGTCTATGGAGCAGACGGCGCGATGACGCTCAAAGACATCGCTGTCTACGCGCTTCAAAACAACCCAAAACTCAAGGCCGCCTCCATTGACGTGGCTTCCGAGGGGGAGTCGGTCGAGATCGCCGAGAGCGAACACAGGCCACGACTGGACGCGCAGGCCGCCGCCATGCGGTCGCGTTACGACTCGGCTCTCACTCCCATATCGGGCAAACCGGGGCCGGGCGCAAGCTTCCCGGATTTTTCCAACCCGGTGTACGATGCGGGCCTGGCCTTCTCCCTTCCCCTTTACAGGGGCGGAAGGCTGACGAGAAACGTGACGGTGGCGCGTCTGCGCCAGTCGGCGGCGGGGGACGCGTTTTCCACATCGCGCGAAGACCTGTTGTTCAACATTTCCAGCCTTTATTTCAAGATGCTCCAGATGGGAAAGATGAAAGATTCCGCCGAGGCGGCGCTGAGCCAGATGGAGGCGCATAACAAAGATGTGGTTTCGTTTTATGCGAGCGGCTCTCTCCCCAAACTTGATGTGTTGAAGAGCGATGTGGAGCTGGCCCGCGCCCAGCACAACGTCTACGCGGTGGAGAACAGCCTGGAGAGCGCGATGGAGGCGTTAAAGTCTTTCATGGGAATGGAAGACGCTTCAACCCCGATCAGGCTTGCGGACGATCATGGCGCAAGGTTTCCCTTCCCATCCGGGCAAGAGTCCATCGCCACGGCGTTATCGAAGAGGAGCGAGCTTTCCGCCGCGAGGACGCGCATCAAGATTTTCGAGGAGCGGGTTCTCATCGCGGACGGCAAAAAGCTTCCAAGCGTCACGCTCACTGGCGATTATGGCGGAAGATCCGCCGACGACATTCGCCTGAACGAAAACTGGAACGCGTCGTTGAGAATGAGCGTCCCCATACTGGATGGCGGAACCATCGCGCATGAAGCCGCAAAAGAGACGCGGGAGATGGAGAAAGCCAGGGAGGAAGAACGGGCGCTCCGCATCAATATCACGCGGGAGGTGAACGACGCCCGCCTTTCCGTGGACTTGGCCGAGAAGAGGATCGAAACGCTTGCGCCCGCCGTTGCGTCTGCCACGGAAGCCCTACGGGTGGAGAGGCTCCGGTTCGGCTCCGGCGCGGGTTCATCCACAGATGTGACGGACGCGGCGGTTTCACTGCTCCGTATCGAATATGAACTGCATCAGGCCGTATATGACAGGGACTCAAGCCTGGTTTCCCTTGCGAGGGCTATGGGAGAGCTGTCTAAATCCTTGGAGATATCGAAATGAAAAAAATCGCGGCGCTTTTAGTCCTTGTGGCGGTGGCCGGAGCCATCTGGGTTTATCTCTATCCATGCCCCGGCAAAAAGGAATCCGCCACGCTGACCCTTTTTGGGAACGTGGAGGTCAGGGAGGTTGACCCTGGCTTCAAGACAGCCGGACGGATCGCGGAAATTTTTACGGACGAGGGCCGGGCAGTCAGCGAGGGCGACGTCCTGGCTAAAATTGAAAGCCAGGAGCTTGAAAAAGCCGTGGAGCAGGCGATAGCTGTTTTGGAAGAGGCGCAGGCTCGGCTCGACGAGATTTCCGCCGGGTCGCGCAAACAGGAGATAGCGCAAGCGTCCGCTGTGGTGGCGCAGGCCAGGGCTGAGCTTGACAAAGCGGACAAGGATTTAAAACGGGCGGACACTCTATATAAAAACGGAGCCATATCCGAGCAGAAGTTTGAAGACGCCCAGAAGGGCCTTGATGTGGCCGCCAACGTCCACCAGAAAGCGGTCCAGGCGCACAACCTTTCTGTTGAAGGGGCGCGAAAGGAGGCCATCCAAGCGGCGCAGGCGCGCGTAGGGCAGGCGGAGGCGGCCCTTTCGCTTGCCAGCGAACGGCTCAAGGATACGACGCTATACTCTCCGGTGTCAGGAATAATACTCCACCGGAATATGGAGCCAGGCGAGGCGGCGGGCGTTGGCGCGCCGGTTGTCTCGATAGGCGACCTCAAAAACCCGTGGGTGCGCGTATACGTCAAGGAGGACAAGCTCAACACCGTCAAAATCGGGCAGAAGGCTTCCGTGTCGGTAGACTCGTATCCGGGCAGGGTTTTCGAGGGGACCGTAAGCTATATCGCGTCGGAGGCGGAGTTTACGCCAAAAAACATCCAGACCAAAGAAGAGCGCGTAAAGCTGGTCTTCGCCATGAAGGTCGCCGTAAAAAACGACGCGCTGGAGCTGAAACCCGGCATGCCCGCCGACGTGAAGCTTGACGCTGTGAGGCCTGGCGCTGGTGGGCGAGGCTGAGTCTGAGATTGAGACCCGCAGTCTCGTAAAACATTTCGGGGTTGTCCGGGCGCTGGACGGGCTTGACCTTAAAATCCCGCGCGGGGAGCTTTTTGGCCTCGTGGGGCCAGACGGCGCGGGCAAGACCACGGCCCTGCGCATCCTGTCAGGGATCATGGATCCGACTTCCGGCGAAGCGTACATGGCCGGGGTTTCCGTGACGGATGACCCGGAGGCCGTCAAAGATAAAATCGGCTACATGTCCCAACGGTTCGGGCTGTATGAAGACCTGACGGTTATGGAGAACATCCTTTTTTACGCCGACCTTTACGAAGTGGCGCGGACGGAACGTCCCGCGAGAATCGAGCGCCTGCTGGGGTTTTCAAACCTCACGCCGTTCAAGGACAGGCTGGCCGGGGCGTTGTCCGGCGGGATGAAACAAAAACTGGGGCTGGCCTGCGCGTTGATCCACACGCCGAGGATATTGCTTCTCGATGAGCCTACCAACGGCGTGGATCCCGTTTCCCGCCGCGATTTCTGGCGCATACTGTACGACCTGCTCAAGGGAGGCGTGACAATACTCATCACCACCCCGTATCTTGACGAAGCGGAGCGGTGCGGCAGGGTGGGGCTTTTGAACGAGGGCAAACTCATCGTGGTGGATACGCCGAAAAACATTAAAAACTCGCTGGGCGCGCCGATGGTGGAGATAACCACCCACTCCGCCCGCGCCGGGGAACGGCTTATCCGGGGCAAACCCGGTGTGTTGCGAGTCACGGCCTATGGCGACCGGCTTCATGTGGCGCTCGAATCCATGGACAGGCTTACGGAGATGCTGGCCGTGATGAAGGCGAACAACCTGCCGGTGGATGGAGCGCGGGAGATAACGCCGTCGCTGGAGGATATGTTCATCTCGCTGGTGGAACGCAAATGAGCGCGAACGATGTAACGGTGAAAGTGGAACAGCTCACACGGGTGTTCGGGAGCTTCATCGCCGTGGATCACATCGCCCTTGAGGTTGGGAGGGGTGAGATTTTCGGTTTTCTCGGCCCCAACGGCGCGGGTAAATCCACGACGATAAAAATGCTATGCGGCCTGCTTACGCCGACCTCCGGCGCAGGATACGTCGGCGGACTGGATATCATGCGCCAATCCGAGGAGATTAAAAAAAGCATCGGCTACATGTCCCAAAAGTTCTCGCTTTACGACGACCTGACGGTCGAGCAGAACATAGACTTTTTCCTTGGGATATACAGCGTGCCAAAGGCCAGGGCGCAGGAGCGCAAACGCTGGGCGCTTGCGATGGCCGGCCTTGCGGACCGGAGCGGAACGCTGACAAGGACGCTTCCCGGCGGCGTCAAACAAAGGCTGGCGCTCGGGTGCGCCATACTGCACGAGCCGCCGATTCTGTTCCTGGACGAGCCGACATCCGGCGTGGATCCCATTTCGCGCCGGAACTTCTGGAACCTCATCTACATGATGGCGGAGGGTGGGGCCACCGTTTTCGTCACCACCCACTATATGGAGGAGGCGGAATACTGCGACAGGCTGGCGCTGATATACCGTGGCAAAATCATCGCGGAGGGTTCCCCGAAAACGCTTAAGCAATCCGCCATGTCAAAGGACGTGCTGGAGGTAGAGGTGGAAAACCCCGTGGAGGCGATGGAGGCCCTCGACGCGGCGGGGTTTGAACCGGCCATTTTCGGAAGCGCACTGCATATGACGGTGGAGGACGGAGCCATAGCCGAACCTGCGATACGGCAGGCGCTGGCCGACGCAGGTCTGCCGCCCGCCCGCATCCAGAAGATAGCCCCGTCGTTGGAAGATGTGTTCGTCAACCTCATCGAGGTTTCATAACGTGAGGATCGCCCGGGTTTTCGCCGTCGCCAAAAAGGAGATCATCCAGATCAGGCGCGACCCGTTGAGCATGGCGCTGGCGTTCCTTCTGCCGCTGATCCTGCTTTTCATTTTCGGTTTCGCTATCACTATGGATATAAAAAACCTCAAAACCGTCGTGTGCGACCTGGACAAAAGCGAGGTTAGCAGAAAGTTCTCAAGCGACCTTTCAGCCTCTGGTTACTTCAAAATCGTCAACCCATCCGTGAATTACCGGGATATCGAACGCCACCTGGATTCCGGGGCGGCGAAGATAGCCATCACCATCCCGCGCGGTTTTTCGGAGGATATCAGGCTTGGAAAACCAGCGCAGATACAGGCCCTGCTCGACGGGAGCGACGCCAACACCGCCACCTTAGCCTTCGGCTACCTTTCCGCCGCGACGGATATGTTTTCCGCGAAGATTTCCCCACGGCGTTCCGCCCCGGCTGTGGATCCGAGGATGCGGGTCTGGTATAATGAAGAACTAAAATCCCGCAACTTCATCATCCCCGGGCTGATCGCGGTCATCATGTCGGTCATTGCCGCCCTTCTGACTTCGATGACGATCGCCCGCGAGTGGGAGCGCGGCACGATGGAGCAGTTGATCGCCACGCCGTTAAAGACTACGGAGCTTCTCATCGGCAAGCTGATCCCGTATTTCCTGATCGGGTTCATAGACATGCTGGTGGCCGTTTCCGTGACCGTGTTCGTTTTTGGGGTGGAGCTTAAGGGGAGCCTGGCCCTGCTTCTGGTAGTCTCCGCCGTCTTTTTGTTCGGCGTGTTGAGCCTGGGCATACTCGTATCTATAATTACAAAAAGCCAGCTTCCCGCAAGCCAGTTTGCGCTGGTGATAACGTTCCTGCCCGCGTTCCTGCTTTCCGGTTTCATGATATCCATAATCAACATGCCCTATGCGTTGCAGATGATAACGCGCATCGTCCCGGCGCGGTATTTCGTCACGATCATCAAGGGAATTTTTTTAAAAGGCGCGGGATTGGACCTGATACTTTCTGACCTTATGCTGTTGGCCGTGTTCGGCGCGGCTGTTTTTGCGGTAGCCAACGTAAAATTCAAAAAGAAGATAACCTAAACGATGTTGGAACGTATCTGGCGCATGGTCGTCAAGGAGTTCATCCAACTGTTACGGGACAGGCGGATGAAAGGAGTGGTATTCGGCGCGCCGATCATGCAGATGCTTTTGTTCGGCTACGCCGTGACCACCGACGTCAACAACATCCGCACAGCCATCTATGACGGCGACAACTCGTATGAGAGCCGGGAGATCGTCCGGCGCATGATTTCATCCGGATACTTTACGATAATAAAAATAATGGAGACCCCACGGGAGGCCGACGGCGTACTCGACCGGGGCGAGGCCACAATGGCCCTCATCATCAACCACGGTTTTGCGGCGGACATCAAAAAGGGGAAGCCGACCGCCGCGCAGATACTTGTGGATGGGACGGACTCCAACACCGCCCTCATCGCCATCAACTACGCCGCAAAAGTGGCCGCAAAGTTTTCGCGTGACATGAAAGCCCCCGTCTCCCTGGGCGCCCCCCGGCCTGTCATCGTGGAGATGAAGACACGCGCATGGTACAACCCCGACCTGAAAAGCAGGAACTACAACGTCCCCGGCGTCATAGCTATTCTGGTGATGCTTATCAGCCTGCTTCTAACGTCAATGGCCATCGTGCGGGAGAGGGAGATTGGCACGATAGAGCAGTTGATGGTCACGCCGCTTACGCCGGTGGAGCTTATCCTTGGGAAGACTATACCCTTCGCCATCATCGGTTTTTTCGACATGGCGCTGGTCTCCACCGTCGCGGTTTACTGGTATGAGATACCGATCCGCGGGTCGCTGATTTTGCTCACTGCGTCAACCGCCGTGTTTTTGCTGTCGTCGTTGAGCTTCGGGCTTTTCATCTCCACCATCGCAAGGACCCAACAGCAGGCGATGATGGCGACGTTTCTTTTCTTTGCTCCCTTCGTGCTCTTATCGGGGTTCATGTTTCCGGCGGACAACATGCCGGTTTTTTTTCAGTGGGCCACGCTGGCGAACCCACTCCGGCTTTTTCTTGTGATAATACGCGGGATATTCCTTAAGGGTATGGGGCTGGACACGCTTTGGCCGCAGGAGCTGGCCCTGCTGGCGCTGGGTGTGACTTTTCTTACCCTTAGCGTCATGAGGTTCCGGAAGAACATCGGGTGAGGTATTTTTAAACCGTAAGCTTCGTCGGGGCCGCCTCTGACTGTCTCCCAAATCCTGACGCAGGGGGCAGAGCTGTGTGCCTGCCCTGATTCATGAGGGCGGACACATAATGTGATTTCTGGCTAAAAGGAGACCCCTAATTTCACTGAGTACATATTAATAATTCCAATGTCGGCTTCCAGCGCCATGCTAAGATATTTCCAGTTGAATTCCGAGCCAACTATCAATTCCATTTTAGGGACAGTTTCATTATTCAAAGCCACCTTTGAGGTGGTTTCTGCCGCCCACCCATACAAAAAAGTGCCGCCCACATACGGCCTGAAGAACCCCATATCCTTGCTTGCAAGCGCATCTACCGCCAAACTGTCGTACGACATATCGGCGACACCTCGCAAGGTTGAATAACTTGGCCTTAACGAAAAAGCCCACCCGGTTTCAGGATCATTGGGGATCGCATATTTCATGGCGAGTCCAAAAAAACTGTAATTCGCCCCACTGGGGGCGTAGAAAATCTCCGCATCAATATCGTCGGTTATCCCCATCCGCGCTCGCGGCACAGGAAAACTGAGTGTATGGTCGTCAGCTGTCAGCCAGTGATCGGCGTTGGGATGCGAGAAGGTATTGTTCCATTTTCCCTCATAATCCTGAATCGGGGCTGTTTTCCATAACTCATAACTAATTTCGTACCTGGATTTACCAAGCGGTTTTGCGCCAGACATCGGACGGAAATAAAGCATTGGCGCTAACTCCTTAACAAAATCGCCAAATTCGGATTGCGTAAGTGAAGCGTCTAAAACTATCGCACACTGTCCCCATGTGTTATTGGTGTGAATCGTAACGGCATGATCACCGGCATGGTGCGCTTCTGCCGGATTGGGCATACAAATCAGGATGGCGAGAATAAGCAGGCCGAATACTGGCGCTAGCCTTGTTGCGTAGACATTTCCCATGTAACCCCCGTTTGGTGTTTTTGCCTTGAAGAAATGATATGTGCCCCAGTAAAAATAGTCAAATCGCGTCGCCGTCGACGGGTGCAACCCGTTAATCCGATCCAGAATCGAAGCGCACAGTTCTCTCGGAACGCCCACCTCTGAATTAAACCACCTTGAAGCAAAGCTCTCCCTTGCAAGGGGAGCGAAAATATTTGGGAGACAGCCAGAGGCGGCCACGAGCAAACCTTGTCATTGCGGGCGGTAGCGAAGAGATATCGCCCTAACCTAGCAATTCAACGTCAGTCCGATGTCGTCGAGCCGCTCCTGTCAAGCGCGCAGGCCATCGTGTGCCAGGCAAGCGTGGCGCATTTGACCCTTGATGGATACTCCTTCACGCCGGTGAATATCGACAGTTTTCCCAACCGCTCTTCATCAGCGTTTTCCGCTTCGCCTGTGACCATTTTGCGGAACGATGCGAGCATCTCCCGCGCCTGCGCCTCCGTTTTGCCCTTGAGGTTGGATGTCATCATGGATGCGCTGGACTTGGATATGGCGCAACCGGAGCCGGTGAAACTGACTTCGTCAATGACCCCAGCGGGGTTAAGCTTGAGGTAGACGGTCAGCCTGTCGCCGCACAGCGGGTTGAACCCTTCGCAGGTGTGCGTGGCTCCTTGCATCGCGTGAAAGTTGCGCGGTTTCCTGTTGTGATCCAGGATCACCTGCTGATAAAGGTCGCTTTTGTATGACATCAGGAAAACACCTCCACAACCTCTCGCAGGCCTTCGGCCAAAGTGTCAATATCCGCGAAAGTGTTATAGAAAGCGAAAGACGCTCTCACCGTTGCGGGAACCCCAAACCTGTCCATCAACGGCTGGGCGCAATGATGCCCGCCCCGCACCGCCACTCCATGATGATCCAGCGCGGTGACGATGTCGTGCGGATGGATGTCCCCCAGCGTGAACGATATTATGGACGCCCTCTGCGGCGCGGTCCCGATGATTCTGATCCCCGGTATCGCGGCAAGAGCCAGCTCGCCATAGTATAGTAGCTCCCGCTCATGTTCCTCGATCCGCTCCATCCCCACGCTCTTGATATAGCGGATGGCCTCTCCCAACCCTATCACCTGTGTCACCGGCGGCGTTCCCGCCTCGAACTTTGCGGGGGCTTTGCGGAACGTGGTTTTCTCGAACGTCACACGCTCTATCATGTCCCCGCCGGTGATATACGGCGGCATGGCATCCAATATCTCGGTTTTCCCATACAACACGCCAAGGCCGGTAGGCCCATAAAGCTTGTGGCTGGAGAACGCATAAAAATCACAGCCGATCGCGTAAACATCCACCTTCATGTGAGGTATGGCCTGCGCCCCGTCTATTAGGACGATCGCCCCCTCGCCGTGCGCCATCGCCGTGATTTCCCTGACGGGGTTGACGGTTCCCAAAACGTTGGAGACATGCGTCACCGCCACGATTTTCGCCCTTGGGCTGAGGAGCCTGGCGTACTCCTCCATAATAAGCTCACCTCTATCATCCACGGGAATGACGCGCAGTTTTGCGCCCCGCTCTTCGCAGACGACCTGCCACGGGACGATGTTGGCGTGATGCTCCATCGCGCTGACTATGACCTCGTCACCTTCTTTTAAAAACTTGCGTCCCCACGATGATGCGACAAGGTTGATGGACTGCGTCGCGCCGCTGGTGAAAACTATTTCGCCGGGCCGGGCGTTGATGAATCGCGCAACGTCTGCCCGCGCGGATTCGAACTTTTCCGTGGCGTCCTCCCCAATCCTGTAAGAGCCGCGCCGGACAGTAGCGTATTCAAGCATCTCGAAGGCGCGCATCCTTTCAATGACGATCGCTGGTTTTAGCCCCGTTGCGGCGTTGTCCAGATATACGAGTGGATGGCCGTTGACGCTCCGTAGCAACTCCGGAAAACCGGCGCGGACTTTGTCTACGTCGAACACTTCTTTTGCCATGATAACGCTCATTTCACATTCTCCATCTTCCTGACTATAAGCTCTTCCGCCGCTTCCACCGAGGCGGGCGTGGGCAGTAGCGCCGTCACGCTCCGCAGGAACGCGGCGACAAGGGCCCGTTCCGCATCCCGCCTTGAGACACCCCGCGTGGTCATGTAGAAAAGCTGGTCGGCGTTGACGCCCCCGGACGTGGCGCCGTGGGAGCATTTGACGTCGTCGTTGTAAATCATCAAATTCGGTTTTGCGTCAGCCCGCGCCCCGCCGGAGAGTATCAGCGCGTTGACAAGCTGACGTGACACCGACCCTGAAGCGCCTTCGCCGACTATCACTGTGGTATCCACACTGGTTTTAGAGTCGCCCGTTACCACGTTGCGGAACAGTTGCGAACTTTCGCAGTCACGCGCCTCGTGATAAACCCTCGCGTAAATGTGGGACTGCTCTTTTCCAGCGAGGGCGGACGCGCCGCTGATTTCGATCTTCCCCCCTTCGCCTTTCAGGTGCGCCTCGATATTCCTCCGCGCAAGCCTGCCGCCGTTGAGCGCCATTGTGTGGTTGAACCGCCCGCTCGCGCCAAGCTCCACCGCAAGTTTCGTCATGTTCCACGACTCCGGCCCGTCCGCCTGAATCACGCAGTAGCCGAGCGCCGCGCCATCGCCCACGATAACGTCTTCACGCGCGTTCACAAAGTACGCTCCGCCGAATCCGGCGTATTTGACGATCACGCTCGCCTCGGACGACTCGCCCGCTTCAACGAGAATCCGGGGATACGACGCGGCTAATGAGTCCTTTGCGCCGGAAGAAAGAGCCACAACCAGAAGCGGGGCGGAAAGTTTTGCGCCAGGTTTTACGCGTATCATCACCCCGTCGCGGAAAAACGCGCCGTTCAACGCGGCGAACACGTCCGTCTCCCCTGTGGCCGATTTTTCGAGCATGGCCAGGATGCGCCCGTTTTTAGCCGCTTCGCCCAACGCCGTGACGACAACATGGTCGCTCACCCCTGCGATGTTGGAGAGCGCGGGGCTGAAATATCCGTCCACCATCACGACCACGCTCCGTTCGCAACCGGTGAGTATGTGGCTCTTCAGCGGTTCGGCGAATCTGGCGAGGGATTGAACTAGGCTTGTTGCGAACTGCGTTTCAACAAGCTCGCCCGTCTGCGCGTAGGTGAACATCTCATGCTTGCGTTTGGGAAAACCTAATTCGCCAAATCTCTTGATAGACGCCTCTTTTAGGGATATCAGAGAGCCATCGCCTCCGCCGCCGGCCAGGCTTCTGGTGAAGCTTTTTATTATTTCGACCTCACGTGGGACTGTCGCGGTTTGCGTCGTCATGGTTCACCTCACCGCGCCTGCGGCCAGGCCGTCGTAACCTTCCACTTCCAGTGAATGCGCCAGCTCCGGCCCGCCGGATTTGACTATCCTGCCATCGCTCAACACATGCACATAATCCGGGCGGATGTAGTCGAGCAGGCGCTGATAGTGAGTTATAAGGATGAGGGACTTGTCTTTGGTCATCAGGCTGTTCACGCCTTCCGCCACGACGCGGAGCGCGTCGATATCCAGCCCGGAGTCTATCTCGTCGAGTATAGCCAGCTTCGGGTCGAGCACGGCCATTTGCAATATCTCGTTTTTCTTTTTCTCGCCGCCGGAGAAACCCTCGTTCACGCCGCGTTCGCGGAATTTTCCGTCCATGCCAAGTAGCCCCATCTTTTCGTCGAGGATGTCTTCGAACTCCATCGCGTCCAGCTCTTCTTTTCCCTCCGCGATCCGCTTGGCGTTGTAGGCCATCCGCAGGAACTCGGAGTTTCCGAGGCCGGGTATCTCCACCGGGTATTGATAGCCCAGGAACAACCCTGCGCGGGCGCGCTCTTCGGGCGTCATTTCCAGCAGGTTCTTGCCGTCGAACAGGATCGAACCGGAAATTATCTCAAGCGACGGATGCCCCGCCAGCGCCTTGGAAAGCGTGCTTTTGCCGGAGCCGTTAGGCCCCATGACCGAGTGAATCTCGCCACGCCCCACGGTCAGCGAAACTCCTTTGAGTATCTGCGTCCCATTCAAAGCGACTTGCAAACCCTTTATCTCTAGCATTTTTATCCTCTCCTTCACGCGACGCTGTTTTCAAGTTTCAGCGACAAAAGTTTCCTCGCCTCGACGGAAAATTCCATGGGCAGATGGTTGAACACCTCTTTGCAGAACCCGTTTATCACGGCGGAGATCGCCTGTTCCCGCGACACTCCCCTCTGCTGTAAATAGAAAAGCTGTTCCTCGTTTATTTTCGAGGTGGATGCCTCATGCTCCACTTGCGCCGTCGGGTTGCCGCCTTCGATGTACGGGAATGTGTGGGCGCTGGACCTGCCGCCGATAAGTAGCGAGTCGCACTGTGTGTAGTTGCGCGCCCCGGACGCGCCGGGGGTCATTTTCACAAGTCCGCGGTATGCGTTGCTGGAGCGGTCCGCCGCGATGCCTTTAGCGATGATCAGCGACCGCGTGTTTTTGCCGATGTGGATCATCTTCGTGCCGGTGTCCGCCTGTTGCCTGCCGGTGGTCAGCGCCACGGAGTAAAACTCGCCCACAGAACCGTCGCCTTGCAGTATGCAACTTGGGTATTTCCAGGTGATGGCCGAGCCGGTTTCTATCTGCGTCCAGGATATTTTCGAGTTCTTGCCCGCGCATTTGCCCCGTTTGACGACGAAGTTGTATATCCCGCCCTTGCCAGTCTCCGGGTCGCCAGGATACCAGTTTTGCACCGTGCTGTACTTTATGGATGCGTCGTCCATCGCCACAAGCTCCACTATCGCGGCGTGTAGCTGGTTGGTGTCGAACTGCGGGGCCGTGCAACCTTCGATGTACGACACCTGGCTCTTCTCCGCGCAGATTATCAGCGTGCGTTCGAACTGGCCTGTTCCCTCCGTGTTGATGCGGAAATAGGTGGACAGCTCCATCGGCGGTATCGTGTTGGGCGGCACATACACAAACGAGCCGTCGGAAAAAACCGCGCTGTTGAGCGCCGCGTAAAAATTGTCCCCCGGCGGCACGACGGAGCCGAGATATTTTTTCACCAACTCCGGATATTCCCTCACCGCCTCGGAGATCGAACAGAAAATCACGCCCGCCTCCAGCAGGCGCCGTTTGTGTGTCGTTGCGACGCTTACGCTGTCGAACACCGCATCCACGGCCACGTTGGATATCCTCTTCTGCTCCTCCAACGGGATGCCCAGTTTGTCGAAAGTCTCGCGTATCTCCTGCGGGACGTCTTCCAGGCTACCCAGTTTTTTCTTGCTTTTCGGCGAGGAGTAATAGGAGATCGCGTTGAAGTCTATCGGTTCGATCTTCAACTGCGCCCAGTCGGGCTGTGGCATCTGTGTCCACTTCCTGTACGCATCCAGACGGAATTGGAGAAGCCAGTCCGGCTCCTCCTTTTTCGCGGATATGGCGCGGACGACATCCTCGGACAAACCTTTTGCAAACGAGTCCGATTCTATGTCCGTCGTAAACCCATACTTGTACTCCCGCCGCGCATCGAGCGCATCCATCAGGCCGGTTTCCACGTTATCGTCTTTCACTTTCATTTCCCCTTTTTCATTTCAGTAAGGAATCACCGAAAGCCCCTCGTACAGGTTCGAGCGCAGGGTGTCCTCAATGAACGCCAGCGTCATCCCCGTGGATGAGGCGCAAGACCCGCACGAGCCGACGTATTCGACGATCACCCGCCTGCCGCCTTCGATGTCGCGCACTATCATGTCGCCGCCTTCGCTTTGCAGGTAGTCACGCACCGGGCCGTCGAGCGCGGCTTCGACTTTTTGTATTTGCTCATCTTTGGGAAGGGCAAGCCACTTCTCCTCTTTCTCGTCAAGGTCGAAGCGTAACGCGCCTTTGTTGCGTTTCAGGCCCGCTTTCACTATGCCGACAGCCTGTGCCTTAGCGAGCGCTTTTGGCCATTCCTCTTTGACGGCGCGTAAAAGCTCGTCCACAACAATGAACTCATCCCTTTTCTCCTCCGGCACGGCGGAGACCACAGGCGTGTCCCGCAGAATCCGTTCCACATCCTCGCCGGTAAGTTCCAGAACGCGGGTCAACGGCTCGCCCTTGGCCAAGTCGCAAAGCTTGTCGGCGATGGCGTTGGACTCCGTCCCGCCATAAGCGAAAAACTTTGAGGCGTGGATGAGTCCTGTTTCCGGCTCGACGAGCCAGTAAATTTTTATATCCCTGCTTTTGGCCTCCACCAGCACGAGGCCGTTCGCCGCCGCCTCATCCCCGAAATAAGCGCCCCTGTTTTTGGGGTTCATCCCAGCGGAGGTGAAACGCTCCGAGAAACCATGCGTCACGTCTTGAACCGAAGTTTCCATGATGGCTCACTTTGAGATAATTGATGCTTATGAAGATGAGGTAGCAGGATTTAGGCCATTGTTAACATATTGAATATTAAGTAGTTAAATTAGATGGCGGGTCAGTTAGTACGACAAAAATGTCGCAATGCGGAATTGGAAGTACCGGGGGACTATCGAGATAGCGATTGAGAAACCCTGCTACCGAACCTTTTTCATGTAAACCACTTTCCCATCCCCCTCGTCGTAAAAATCCTCCATCAACGCCGTCTGGACATAACCCTGTTTTTCGTAAAACGAGCGGGTGGGTTTGTACTGCGCTCGTGACGACGTTTCGGCGTAGACCCGCACGGCGCCCATATCAGCCATCGCGCTCTCCGCCTTTTCCATCAACACTCCGCCCAAACCTTTTCCGCGAGCGTCGGTATGAACAGCTATCCAGTAAAGGTCAAAACTGCTTTTCGTCCCGGATATCGGCCCGTAACATGCGTAGCCGACGACGCGGTCATCCGGCGTTTGGGCGAATACGAAATGATAGCCGCTCTTCTCGCCGCGCTGGAGCCGCTCTTCGACGAGTTCCACGGCGATGGCGATTTCTTCGGCGTTGAAGAATCCGGTGGAGGCGACGATGTCCCGGATAGCTGTGATGTCCGTTTCCGAGGGGGCGTGGCGGAAAAGGAGAGCCCCAGGCTTCGTCAAAATGTAGGGGCGCATCGCGATGCGCCCGTCTTAAAGAAGGGCGGTTCACGAACCGCCCCTACTTCCCTACGCACGGGCGGATATCCCTGATCTTCGCCCGCGCCGTGTCATCGCATCCTCGACAAGCGTTTCTACGATATCCGTGTAGGAAAGCCCCGCATGCCGGGCGGAAGCTTCAAAACCCGCGTCCGGCGTTATGCACGGGTTGGCGTTGATCTCCAGTATCCACGGCCTCCCGTTTTCGTCCACGCGGAAATCAACCCTCGCGTAACCGGCCAACCCAAAAACTCCCCAGCATTTCAACGCAAGCAGTTCCATCCCTTTTACCAGCATTTGGTCGTGTTCCGGGAAGTCGAGCCTGCGTGGGGTGTTGTTATACTCGAAGGATTCCGTCTCCCATTTGGCCCTATATCCGACCACGCGCACTTTCCCTTCCGGGTATGCGTCGAACACTATCTCCGACACCGGCAGAACCATCGGCTCGTCCGCGCTTGCAATCAGAGGGACGTTGAACTCCCTCCCCTCCACGAAGCGTTCCGCATACCACTCGCCGCCGTCCGCGCTTTCCCGTTCGCGCACAATCTCCAGCAGGGCGGCGTGGTTTGGCGCGTGTATGACAGACCCCTCGTCCAGCCCAAGCGATGCGTGTTCCCACGCGGATTTGACTATGAACCGCCCCGGCAAAAATTCCATCCCCTCCACGCCATCATCGGACGACAACCATGTTGGAGTGGGCAACCCTGCGCGGGCGAGTGTTTTTTTCGCCAGAGTCTTGCCGGAGGTGACGAAAACCGCTTCTGCAGGGCAACCGGTGTATGGGATAGAAAGATGATCCAACAACGATGGGGCGAAATGGATGAGCCGGCCAGAGCCATCAACGGACTCCACAAGATTAAAAACCACATCCGGCGCAAGCGTTTCAAGATCGGCGGCCACGCTCTTTAAATCCAGCGAAAATGTGACGTTAACCGTCTCGTGCCCAAGCTCCATGAGTGCGCGCGCCACGCCTTGCGCCTGATCCAGCGTGTCAAGGTCGTCCGGCGACGCGCCTTGCGAAACCTCGGAGTGAAGTATGACGGCTTTCATGCGACAAGGTCAGGGGGAAAGGACGGGCCACAAACTTCCGGCCCCGATCCGCTCGATGGCGGAGGTCATGATTGTTTCAATAAGCGACTGGTAGGGCTTGCCCATATGGGAGCACATTATGGGAAGGTCGGAGTGGAACGGATGCAGTCCCGGCAATGGGTTGACCTCGACGAAATTGGGAATCCCGGCCGCGTCCACACGCACATCCACCCTGCCTGCGTCTCTCAACCCCATCCCACGCCACACAGCCAGCGCCAGGTTCTTCGCGCCTGTCGCCAACGGGTCGGAAGCCAGGCGGTACGTCACCCGCTCTTCGCACTCCTCTTTGTTGACGAAGGTGTATATATCCTTTTCCGCGCTGTCGTTGAGGATTATCTCCAGCGCGGCCACGGCAACGGCTTTGCGCCCCGTGCCAAGTATCCCCACGGTGAACTCCCTGCCGGGCAGGTATGTCTCCACCAGCGCCGGTTGCCGGAACCGAGCAAGCAGGTCCGCGCAGACTTTTTCAAGACCGGCCTTTGTCTCGATCCTGGATGCTGTTGTGACGCCCTTGCTTGTGCCTTCTGCGACAGGTTTTGCGAAAAGGGGGTATGGAAGATTTATATTCTCAATATCCTCAACGCAATCCACAATGGCGAAATCCGGCGTTGGCAGGCCCAGGTCGCGCACGACCCGCTTGGACATGCCCTTGTGTAGCGCCAGGCTCAAGGCCATCGGGTCGGAAAACGTGCAGGCGATTCCGCGTGACTCCAGCATGGCCGGTATCAACGCTTCGCGGGAGTAGCCGTAAAGCCCCTCGGCGATGTTGAAGACGATGTCCCAGCAATCGTCATCCACAAGGCGGGACATTAACCGGCCCGCGTTGCCTATCCTGTCGGTCTCGTGCCCCATCCGCTGGATGGCGTTCTCCAGCGCGTCTATGGTCTCCGGGCTGTCGAACTCGGCCAACTGCTCCTCGTCAAGCCCTTCGCCTTCGTAGT
>Ga0315281_10006480_pt1 | contig 16641 bp, 14 predicted proteins | sample YL17G07_0_MG_FD_204540 | JGI IMG/M metagenome (GOLD analysis project Ga0315281, IMG submission 204540) | Sediment microbial communities from Yellowstone Lake, YNP, Wyoming, USA - YL17G07_0 | ecosystem: Environmental > Aquatic > Freshwater > Lake > Sediment | place: USA: Wyoming | collected... | reverse complement strand
CGGATGGCCTGGTGGTGTCGGTGCAGCCGGCGGCGCCGCCGCTCGAGCTGGGCCTGGGGGAGACGCCGCGCTGGCGCGTCGCGATCTTCCTGTCGGTGCTGGACGTGCACGTGAACCGCGTGCCGGCGGACGGCACCGTCACCCGCATCGCCTATCGCCATGGCGCGTTCCTCAATGCCAGCCTGGACAAGGCGAGCGAGGCGAACGAACGCAACGCGATCGCCATCCGCCTGCCGGACGGGCGCGAGATCGCGGTGGTGCAGATCGCCGGGCTGATCGCGCGGCGCATCATCTGCGACCTGCGTGAAGGCGATGCGGTGCAGGCCGGCGCGCGCTTCGGCATCATCCGCTTTGGCAGCCGCACCGATCTGTATCTGCCGGAGGGCGTGCAGCCGCTCGTCGCGGCGGGCCAGACGATGGTCGGCGGCGAGACGGTGATCGCGGAGCTGGAGCCGGCGGGGCCATGAACGAGACTTCACGACCCGACCCCGAGCGGCCCCAGGCGTCGTCCCCTCGGGCCTCGCCGATGCGGAGGCTGCAGCGGCGCTGGCGGCCGCGCCGGCGGCCACGCTTCAAGGGGCTGTCCTTCAACCGCATCCTGCCCAATCTGCTGACGATGGCCGGGCTCTGCGTCGGGCTGACATCGATGCGGTTCGCGCTGGACGGCCGGTTCGGCTCCGCCGCCGCGGCGATCACCGTCGCCGCCATCATCGACGGGCTGGATGGCAGGCTGGCGCGGTTGTTGAAAGTGACGTCGCGCTTCGGCGCCGAGTTCGACAGCCTGAGTGATTTTCTATGTTTCGGCGTGGCGCCGGGTTTCGTCTTGTATTTGTGGTCGCTGCAGAAATTCGGCGGCTATGGCTACGCGCCTTGTGTAATCTTCGCGGTGTGCGTGGCGCTGCGGCTGGCGCGCTTCAACGCCGCGCTGGAGGGCGCGCCACGGCCGGCCTATGCGTACAATTTCTTTACCGGCGTGCCGGCGCCGGCGGGGGCGGGGCTGGTGCTGTTTCCGCTATTTCTGGGGTTGGAGGCGCGCGCGCTCGGCTGGGATTGGCTGCTGGCGGTGGCGCAGAATGCGGCGTTCTGCGCCATCGTGCTGATCGGCACCGCGCTGCTCTGCGTCTCCTCTCTCCCCGTCTGGAGTTTTAAGAATTTCAAGATCCCGGTGCAGTTCGTGCTGCCGATGCTGGTGGGCACGGGGCTGTATGTCACGCTGCTGATCGCCGATCCCTGGGCCGCACTTGCCGCCGGGGGACTTCTCTATCTCGGCATGCTGCCGTTCAGCATCCGCAGTTTTCGCCGGTTGCGGAACGAGGCGGAGGCGCTGCCGCCTACCGACGAACCCCAGACCTAGAGCATCATCCGTTCAAATAGAATCATTTGGACGGATAAAGATGCTCGCCAAAACAATGTCCTAGAGCATGTGCAGTGAGCCTATGCGAACGGAACATGCTCTAGGTTTTGCGTTACCGCGTGGGCCGCGGCGGGTTCTGGCCGTAGTCATAGAATCCCTTGCCGGTCTTGCGGCCGAGCCAGCCGGCTTCGACATATTTTACCAGCAGCGGACATGGCCGGTATTTGCTGTCCGCAAGACCTTCGTACAGCACCTGCATGATCGACAGGCAGGTATCGAGACCAATGAAATCCGCCAGCTCCAGCGGGCCCATCGGATGGTTGGCGCCAAGCCGCATGGACGTATCGATGGCGGCGACGGAGCCGACGCCTTCATACAGCGCATAGACCGCCTCGTTGATCATCGGCACCAGGATGCGGTTGACGATGAACGCCGGAAAATCTTCCGACACCGCCGTGATTTTTGCCAGTTTATTGGCGACCGCCTGCACCGCCTGGAACGTCGGCTCGTCGGTGGCGATGCCACGGATGATTTCCACCAGCTTCATCACCGGCACCGGGTTCATGAAATGCATGCCGATGAATTTTTCCGGCCGGTCGGTCGCGGCACCCAGCCTTGTGATGGAAATCGAAGATGTGTTGGACGCCAGCATGCAGGATGGTTTCAGGTGCGGCGTCAGGGCGGCAAAAATGTTTTTCTTTACTTCTTCTTTTTCGGTCGCTGCCTCGATGACGAAATCGCACGCCGAAAACGCGGCATAGTCGGTGGTGGTGGTGATGCGCCCCAGCGCGTCGATCTTGTCCTCGGCACGGATGAGGGAACGGTTGACCTGGCGGTCCATGTTGCGGGCCATCACCGCCATGGCCTTTTGCAGCGCCTCTGCCTTGATGTCCGACAGCACGACGGAAAACCCGGCCAGCGCGCACACATGGGCGATGCCGTTGCCCATCTGCCCGGCGCCGATCACGCCGACATGGGCGATCGCCGGCATCCCGGACAGTCTTTCATCACTGCCCGGCCCTGGCCTGACTTCGACGTTCATGCGGACGGGTCCCTATTCCTTCGCCAGCTCGGCCGCCAGCTCGGGCAGGGCGGTGAACAGGTCGGCGACCAGACCGTAATCGGCGACCTGGAAGATCGGCGCTTCCTCGTCCTTGTTGATCGCGACGATCACCTTGCTGTCCTTCATGCCGGCGAGATGCTGGATCGCCCCGGAAATGCCGACCGCGATATAAAGATCCGGCGCCACTATTTTTCCGGTCTGCCCGACCTGATAATCGTTCGGCACGAAACCGGCATCCACCGCCGCGCGCGAAGCCCCCACCGCTGCGCGCAACGCATCGGCGATCGGTTCCAGCAGCTTGAAATTTTCGCCGTTCTGCATGCCGCGTCCACCAGAAATCACCACGCGGGCAGCGGTCAGCTCGGGGCGCTCGCTTTTCGAAAGTTCGGCGCTGATGAAGCGGGAGCTGTTGGTGGGCGCGACCGCGGGCGTGTTTTCGATCGTGGCATTGCCGCCCTCGGCCGCCACCGGATCAAAACTTGCCGCGCGTACCGTGATCACCTTCTTCGGGTCCGCCGATTTCACCGTTGCCAGCGCGTTGCCGGCATAGATCGGCCGGATGAATGTATCGGCATCCACCACATCGGCGATGTCGCTGAGCGGCTGCGTGTCCAGGAACGCGGCGACGCGCGGCATAATGTTTTTTCCGGACGCGGTGGCCGCCGACAACAGATGCGAATAATGCGGCGCCAGCGCGACGAGCAGCGCCGCCATCGGCTCGGCCAGTTGGTGGGCGTAATCCGGTCCGTCGGCAACAAGCACTTTCGTCACGCCGGGTAATTTCGCGGCGGCAGTGGCGGCGGCGCCGACGTTGCTGCCGGCCACCAGCACATGCACCTCGCCCAGTTTCAACGCCGCGGCGACGGCGCTGCGCGCCGGCTGTTTGATCATGTGACCGTCATGGTCGAGCAGAACCAAGGATGTCATGGTCAAATCACCTTCGCTTCGCTGCGCAGCTTTTCCACCAGCTCGGCCACCGAGCCCACTTTCTTGCCGGCCACGCGCTTCGGCGGTTCCACGACTTTCAGCACCGTCAGCCGCGGCGTCGGGTCAACGCCGAGATCCGCCGGCTTCACAATGTCGATCGTCTTTTTCCGCGCCTTCATGATGTTGGGCAGCGATGCATAGCGCGGCTCGTTCAGGCGCAGATCGGTGGTGATGATCGCGGGCAGGCTCAGCGCCACGGTCTCGAGCCCGCCATCCACTTCGCGCGTCACCGTGATGCCGTCGCCCTCGATCGTCAGTTTTGAGGCGAACGTACCCTGCGGCCAGCCGAGAAACGCCGCCAGCATTTGGCCCGTTGCACTCATATCGTCGTCGATCGCCTGCTTGCCAAGAATGATCAGTTTCGGATTCTCGCGGCCCGCAATCGCCTGCAACAATTTGGCGACGGCCAGCGGCTCCAGCGGAGTATCCGTTTCCACCAGGATGCCGCGATCGGCGCCCATGGCGAGTGCCGTGCGAATCGTCTCGCCGCAGGCGGCCACGCCCATGGAGATTGCAACGATCTCGCTGGCGACGCCCTTTTCCTTCAGCCGCACGGCTTCCTCGACGGCGATCTCGTCGAACGGATTCATGGACATCTTTACCCCGGCGGTCTCCACGCCGGTGCCGTCCGATTTCACGCGGACTTTGACGTTGTAGTCGACCACCCGCTTGACGGGGACGAGGATTTTCATGGCGGAACCGTGACGTTTCCAGGGAAAAGGGTGCGCTGCTGACGACCAAACGAGGGACCTGTTCGCACCTGCAACAGGGCCGCTGGGACCTTATTCAGGGGTTTTCCCGGTGTCAAACGCGCCCGAGTCGGACCTGCATGACGCCAGGCGGCGGAACGCTGGCCTGCCCTTGACCGACCCCGAAACCCTCCGCGGGCGCACAATGGGGTCAGACGGAGGGCAGACGGGCTGTTCCGGCGCGGGCCGCACAAAATAATGGAAAATGAGGCAAAAAAGTCACAGGGGAAGCGGCGACGGCCCCGTATTGCCGCCAATTCGTTAGAATTTTGTTGAATTTTTCAATTTATATGCCAGTTTGTCGCATAAGTTATGCCTTCACCTCATTGTGAACTCTCTGACGGCGAGCCCAACCTAAGATCGACCTTCGCCTCGGAATCGCAGCTATACCGGGAACCATGGATGTCCGCCGCAGCTGCTTCCCCGTCCCGAGACCCCAGATCACGCCACGAGGGCGGCTTTGATCGCTGGAATCGTGAGTCTCGATCTGGCTGGTCGCTCCTTGTACGCGCCTCCGAACACGCGCCTTACGTGCTCGCGCAAGACGAATCCGTCTGGGTCTGGGACGCGCGGGAGCGGATCTGGATGCGCCTGCCGGGTGACGAAACGACCGCGATGCTGCGCGAACATCATCGCGCGCTGAACCGCCTGCGGCGCGCCCTGCTGGTGGTCCCGCTGCTGAACGGCGGGACGGACGTTGAGCGCGAGGCGGCGCGATTGGCTCTCCAGCGCATTGGCACGGGCATTGTCGAGGAGTGGCACGAGGCGCTTGCGGCTGATGGCCCGCAACGGAGCACCGCGTGGTTCGACCATCCCGCCGCGGTCTACCTGGCCGCCACGCGGGACTGTTGCTGCCATTTCGCCGAACGGGAACGCGTGCCGTTCGATACCAACATGTTCGCCGCCCTCGTCGCGGCGGCGCGGGAGGATTTCAGGGCCGGACGGCGGGCGCTGCCGCCGCGGCTGCGGCCGGAGGATATGGCCCTGCTCCAGTCGCAGGTCGCACCGCCCGTGGTGGAGCCACCCAAACCTATCGATCCCAATTACATTGGCCAGTTGCGGGAAGGCCTGACGCGCGAGTTCCAGCGCGAAGACGCCAAGGAGGCCGAACATAGGCGGCGCCGACGCCAAATGGTCCTGCTCTCGGGATCGCTGGCCGTCAGCCTGGCCATCATCCTGGCGTTCGTCGGCATCTCCTGACCAAGCGACGCAAGGCCAGGGCAGAGCCCTGGCCTTTTCTTGCCTCTGTTACCCAGCCACGCCGCCGCGATTTTCGCGGTCAGGCGGTGTCGTCCGACCCGCCGCCGGTGTCCCAGCCGCCGCCGCCGCCGGAGTTGTCGTCGGTGGACCAGCCGCCGTCAGCCTGGTCGGTGCCGCCGCCGGCGTCGGGGGTGCTCCAGGTGCCCTGCTCGACATAGCCCTGGCCGCCGGCATCCGGGTTGGCCCAGGCGCCTTGCGGCGGCATCTGGCCGCCGGCGAAACCGCCGCCCATGCCCATGCCACCCATGCCCATTCCGCTATGACCGGAAAACATGTTCATCAGCGCATTGCCGACGACAAGGCCACCGGCGACGCCCGCCGCGGTGGTCAGCGCAGACCCGAGAAAACCCGAGCCGCCGCGCTGGGCGAACATGCCGGGCTGGTAGCCCGGGGCGTATTGCGGGGGTGGGGCGCCGCCCCAGGGGGAGCCAGACTGGGGGGGGGAGCCAGGCTGGGGGGAGGCGGGTTGGCCGTAGCCGGGCGGGGGCTGTTGGGCGTATTGCGGGGGCGGGCCGGCGGGGCGGGCGCCGCCGCCGAACAGGCCGGAGAAGAAGCCACCCGGACGCTGCTGGCCCTGTTGGGGACCCTGTTGCTGGGCCTGGGCGAGCGCCTGGCGGGTCTGGTTCAGCTCCCACTCCATCTGCTGGATGCGGTTTTGGGCTTCCATCAGCGCGTGCTCCTGCACGAAGGCGGTCTGCGTCAGCCGGTAGCGGGCTTCGGGGTAGCGCGCCATGAGATCGCCGATCAGGCGGTCCGCGTCCGGGTCGATTTGGGGCAGGGCTGGGATGGTGGCCGGCACCGAGCCGGATGGCGCGGCCGCGGCGCGCCCGCTCACCCGCTCGATATACTGCGTGATGAGGTCGCGTTCTTCGTTGGTCATGGGCACCGGATGGGTCCTCCTGTTCGACCGCCTGGTGGCGATGTGGCTTGGCGGCGCCGTGGGTTCAAGGGCCGTGGGTTCAAGGGCCGTGGGTTCAAGCCTGGGGCCGTGGGTTCAAGCCTGGGGCCGTGGGTTCAAGCCTGGGGCCGTGGGTTCAAGGCTGGCGGTTCGCGGCGGGCGGCGAATTTTTGATACCGAGCCGGGCGAATTCGATGACGGGGCAGCGATCCATCGCGACGATGATGCCGGCCGCGCGGGCGCGGGCGGCCGCAGCTTCGTCCACCACGCCGAGCTGCATCCATACCACGCGCGCGCCAAGACGGATCGCGTCGTCCACCGCCGGCCCGACGCGGGCGGCATTGCGGAACAGGTCCACCATCTCGAGCGGCGTGGCTTCGTCGAGGGTTGCGACGACGATGCGGCTGTGGATTTTCTGTCCTGCCAGCATCGGGTTGACGGGCGTGACATCAAAACCGCGGGCGAGGAGATAGGCCATCACTTCGTGGGACGCGCGGTGCGGCTTGTTGGAGGCGCCAACCAGCGCGATGCGACGCGTCTGCGTCAGAATTCCTGTCAGTGTTTCGGGGTCGAGGCCGTCGGTGCTCATGATCGTTTTCCGGGGCGCGGCTTTCGGAGCCAAGCAGGTTCCGCTATCGCGAGCAAATGATTCTCCGTGTTTTCCGCCTACTGCCGCTTCTGCTTGTGCTGGCCGCCCTGTGCGTGGCCGTGTGGTGGTGGCCGAACCGCGCGGTGGTGGTGGGTGCCGCAGGCGTTGGGGAAAAATTGAATTCCGTGTCGTTCGCGCCGTTCCGGGCTGGGCAGTCGCCGCTGGCCGACCGGTTTCCGAGCGAAACCGAGGTGGACGCGGATCTGGCCCTGCTGGCCCCGCGCACCAAAACCATCCGCACCTACGCGGCAATCGAGGGCGACTACGATGTGCCCGGGCTGGCGCGCAAGCACGGGCTGCAAGTCTGGCTCGGCATCTGGCTGGGGGCCGATCGGGCGCAGAACGCGCGGGAAATCGCGCGCGGGATCGCCCTGGCGAACCGCTATCCGGACAGCGTTGCCCGGGTTGTGGTGGGCAACGAGGTGCTGCTGCGGCGCGATCTGCCGGTGGCGGAACTGGTCGCCGCCATCGATCGCGTGAAAGCGGCCGTACGGCAGCCCGTGACCTACGGCGACGTATGGGAATTCTGGGAGCAGTTTTCTGAGGTTGCCCGTCACGTCGATATCGTCACCATCCATCTGCTGCCGTACTGGGAAGACAATCCAACCGGAATTCTGGGCGCTGTTTCCCACGTCGGCGCCGTGTATCGCCGGATGTCGACGCTGTTCGCCGGCAAGCCGGTCGCGATTGGAGAGACCGGCTGGCCGAGCGCCGGCCGACCGCGCCGCGATGCCGTGCCATCCCGCGTGAACCAAGCCGTTTTCATCCGCGAATTTCTGGCGTTGGCCCGCCAAGAGGGATTTGACTACAACCTGATCGAGGCATTCGATCAGGTCTGGAAATACAAAAACGAAGGCAGCGTCGGCGCCAGCTGGGGACTTTTTTCCGTTGACCGCGGCGCGAAATTTTCGCCGGACGGGGTGGTGGTCGAAAGGCCGGATTTTCTACTGTATGCCGCCGGCTCCATCGTTTGCGGATTCTTGCTTGTTGGTTTCACGTTGTGGCGGCGGCCGGGGCTGGGCGCGCGCGCGCAGGCGGCACTGGCGGTGCTGGGCATGATCGCGGGAACGGCGCTGGCCTATGGTTTTGCTGGCACTCTTCCCCTCATCTTCGACAATTTTTTGCTGGCTGCCGCCGCGGTGAACCTGCCGGCGCAGGCGCTGCTCGCCGTGCTGCTGATGGAACGCGCCGGCGCCATCCTGGCCGGCGAAATTTTGCCGTCCGCGCGCAACGGGGCACAGGCGACGGCGGCGGTGCGCGCGCTGTTCCGCTTGCGGCTGCCGCCGTGCGAGACGTGGCTGGAAGATATTCTGTTTGTCTTCCAGTGGACGGCGGCGGTGATGCAGTTGCTGCTGTTGTTCGATCCGCGCTATCGCGATTTTTCCCTCCCGGTGTTCGCGGTGCCACTGGTGGCGGTGCTGGCCCGCGTCGCGCTGCGCGATCTGCCGCGCGGCGGCGGCGGGCGCGAGGAATTTTTTGTGGGCAAAACCTTGTTGCTCGCTTCCATCGCCAGCGCGGTGAGCGAGGGCGCGCTGAACCGGGCGTCAATCATCTGGAACGCGGCGGCGCTGGTGCTGGCGTTTCCGGCGCTGCTCCGGTTGACGCGGGGGGCGTGAGCCAGCCCCACGCAGCGAGCGCCAGGCCGAACATTCCCCAACTGGCGTTGTAGTTCACCACCGCCGCCATCCCGACCACGACGCCCGCCACCGACACGAAAAACGGCGCTCCCAAAAACGCCCAAAAACCCAGTGCGAGGGCTGCGGCGCCCCAAAGGTAAAAATGTTGGAGCCAGAGCAGGGCGGCGCGCGGCAGGCAGGCGGCCGGGGGCGCGGCGGCGGCACAGAGCACAGCCCATTCCCGGGGCTCGATGAAATGGCGGCGATAGAGAAGAACGGCGAAAAGACTGGCGACGAGACAGGCGAAGCCGAGCCAATCCGCCTTTTTTGGCGACATCATGCTGGAAAAATCCTCGTCCTTGCCCGTTGGTAACCCAGGTGCTTTATGGTGCACCGCATCAAGTGACCAGCCAACCGAGACGTCAATGGATCTTCTTCGCCCGCCCAGCCTGCAGGAACTTATCCTCCGGCTTGCGACCTTCTGGTCGCGGCAGGGCTGTGTCCTGTTGCAGCCGTACGACGTGGAGATGGGCGCCGGTACATTCCATCCTGCCACCACCTTGCGCGCGCTGGGGCCAAAACCATGGAAGGCCGCCTATGTGCAGCCGAGCCGGCGGCCGAGCGATGGCCGCTACGGCGAAAATCCGAACCGGCTGCAACATTACTACCAGTACCAGGTGATCATGAAGCCGAGCCCGGCGGACGCCCAGGCGCTGCTGTTGCAGAGTTTTGCAGAAATCGGGCTCGATCCCCTGCTGCATGATTTTCGCTTTGTCGAGGACGACTGGGAATCGCCCACCCTGGGCGCCTGGGGCCTGGGCTGGGAAATCTGGTGCGACGGGATGGAAGTGGGCCAATTCACCTATTTCCAGCAGGTCGGCGGCATTTCCGTCGTGCTGCCAAGTTTCGAGATGACCTACGGGCTCGAGCGCCTGGCGATGTACGTGCAAAATGTTGAAAATGTTTTTTCCATCGATTTCAATGGGGCCGGCGTAACCTACGGCGATGTCTTTCTCCGCGCCGAGCGCGAATACAGCGTGTATAATTTTGAACATGCGAATACGGAGATGCTTTCGCGCCATTTTCGGGACGCCGAGGCCGAGTGCGTGGCATTGCTGCGGGAGAAATTGGCATTGCCGGCCTACGACCAATGCATCAAGGCGAGCCATCTGTTCAACCTGCTGGATGCGCGCGGGGTGATCAGCGTGACCGAACGCGCGAGCTACATCGGGCGCGTGCGGGACCTTGCAAAAGGCTGTTGCGAGGGCTGGCTCGCCGGCGAGGATTCTGCCGGTGCCTGAGTTTTTCCTGGAACTTTTTTCGGAAGAAATCCCGGCGCGCATGCAGGCGCGTGCAGGTGAAGATCTTCTGCGGGGTGTTACTGAGATTTTGGCGGCGTTGCGGCCTGCCTCGGTGCATGCCTATTGCGGGCCGCGCCGGCTGGCGCTGGTGGCGCAGGTGGAGGCGGGGACGCCGGAGTCAAATGTATCGGAGCGGGGGCCGCGCATCAGCGCGCCGGAGCAGGCGCTGGCGGGGTTCTTGCGCAAGCATGGCGCGGTACGCGAAGACATGCGCCAGGAGGGCGAGTACTGGGTGCTGGAGAAGAACGTGCCCGCTGTTCCGGCCGCTGCGTTGATCGAGGATGTGCTGCCGGATTTTTTGAAGCGGTTTCCGTGGCCGAAATCGATGCGTTGGGGCGGTACTTCCTCGTTCACCTGGGTGCGGCCGCTACGGAGGATTGTCTGCCTGCTGGATGGTTCCCCGGTGGCATTCGATCTGCGCGATGGCGTGGATGACGGGCATGGCTTGGTGGCTGACAACGTGACCGAGGGGCATCGGTTTCATGCACCAGAAAAGATTTCTGTTGGTTCGTTCGATGACTGGCGCGCAAAACTGCTTGTGGCGCGTGTGCTGGTGGACGCCGAGGAGCGTCGGCAGACAATCGCCGAGGGCGTGCGAAAATTGTCGGCGGCCAAGGGGCTGGTGGTGGTCGAGGATGCCGGCCTGCTCGACGAAGTTTCGGGACTTGTCGAATGGCCGGTGCCGCACCTGGGGCGGATCGATCCCGGGTTCATGGATCTGCCAGCAGAAGTGATGCAGGTTTCTATGCGGGTGAACCAGCGCTACTTCGCGCTGCGCAACCCGGATGGTTCCGCCGCGCCCTTCTTCGCTTTCGTGGCCAACGTGGAAGCCACCGACGGCGGCGCCGCCATCATCGCCGGCAATGAACGCGTGCTGCGCGCGCGTTTTGCCGATGCCCGCCATTTCTGGGACCTTGACCGCAAGGCGCGGCTGGAAGCGCGCGTGCCGTTGCTGGATCACGTTGTCTTCCACGCAAAACTCGGCAGCCAGGGCGAGCGGGTGGGGCGGCTGGAAAAATTGGCCGGGCATATCGCCGAACAGGTCGGCGCGGGGCCGGCGCTGGCGCGAGCGGCGGCGCGCTTGTGCAAGGCCGATCTGGTGACCGGCATGGTCGGCGAGTTTCCGGAATTGCAAGGCGCGATGGGGCGCTATTACGCACTGCACGACGGCGAGGATTCTCTGGTGGCCGACGCGATCCGCGACCATTACGCGCCGAAGGGGCCGGGCGATGCCGTGCCCTTCGCGCCGGTGGCGGTGGCGGTGGCACTGGCTGACAAACTTGATCTGCTGGCGGGGTTTTTTGCCATCGGCGAGAAGCCGACGGGGTCGGGCGATCCGTACGCGCTGCGGCGGGCGGGGCTTGGGATCATTCGCATCATTCGCGAGAACGGACTGCGCCTGAACCTGCTGCCACTGATCGACGCGGCCGGGCATGGTCTTCATCATCGCCGCGTGCATGCGGCTCCGGCTGACGAAATTCTGGAATTTTTGGCCGAACGCCTCCGTGTGCAGTTGCGCGGCGAGGGTGCGAGGCATGACGTGCTGGCAGCGGTGTTCGCGGCCGGCGCGGACGACGATCTCGTGCGGCTGCTGGCGCGCGCCGAGGCAGTGGCGGGGTTGCTCGACACGGAGGCCGGAAAAAATTTGCTGACGGCGTACCGTCGGGCCGCCAACATTCTTCGCATTGAGGAGCGCAAGGACGGCCCACACGACGGGGCGACCGATCCGGGGCTGCTGCGGGAGGCCGCGGAAAAAGATCTGGCCCGGGCGCTGGACGCGGCGGGGCCGGCGATCGGGGAAAAGTTGGCGGGAGAAAATTTTTCGGGCGCCATGGCCGATATGGCGGGGTTGCGGGCGCCTCTGGATGAATTTTTCGAGGCGGTCACCGTGAATGCCGCGGAGCCGGAATTACGCCGCAATCGTCTGGCACTGCTCGCCCGCGTGCGCGCGACGATGGATCGGGTCGCGGATTTTTCGCGGATCGAAGGCTAGAACAGGAAACTTGGCATGACCCAGTGGGTGTATAGTTTTGGGGCCGGCCTGAACGAAGGCGGCGCGGATATGCGCAACCTGCTCGGCGGCAAAGGCGGAAACCTGGCGGAGATGGCGGCGATCGGGCTGCCGGTGCCGCCGGGATTTACCCTCACCACCGAGGTTTGCACGGCGTTTTATGACAACGCGCGAAAATACCCGGCCGATCTGGACGCACAGGTAAAAACCTCGCTCGCCCGTGTGGAGAAGGCCGTGGGGTTGAAATTTGGTGACCCCGAAAAGCCGCTGCTGGTGTCCGTGCGCTCCGGGGCGCGGGTGTCGATGCCGGGGATGATGGATACGGTGCTCAATCTGGGCCTGAACGACGCAACCGTCGCGGGGCTGGCGGCGGCGGCACAGGACAAAAGGTTTGCGTGGGATTCGTATCGCCGCTTCGTGCAGATGTATGGCGCCGTCGTGCTCGATGTCGCGCATCATCGTTTTGAAGAAATCATCGAGCACGTAAAACTGGAGAGCGGACAGTTCGAGGATACCGCGCTCAGCGCCGAAGACTGGCAGCGCGTGGTGGCCGGCTACAAGGACATGATCGCGCAGGAAACCGGAAAACCGTTTCCGCAGGACCCACAAGAACAATTATGGGGCGCGATCGGCGCCGTGTTCGGATCGTGGATGAACCCGCGCGCCATCACCTATCGCCGCCTGCATGACATTCCCGCCAACTGGGGCACGGCGGTGAACGTGCAGGCCATGGTTTTTGGCAATATGGGCACCGACTGCGCCACCGGCGTCTGCTTCACGCGCGATCCCTCGACGGGAGAGAATTTTTTCTATGGCGAGTATCTGGTGAACGCGCAGGGCGAGGATGTCGTCGCCGGCATTCGTACCCCCCAGCCGCTGGCGCGGGAACGCGCCAGGCCAGGCGAAATCGCCATGGAAGACGCCATGCCCGCCGCCTACGCGGAGCTTCTGGCCGTGCGCGCAAAACTCGAAAAACATTATACCGACATGCAGGATATCGAGTTCACGGTGCAGCAAGGCACGCTGTACATGCTTCAAACCCGCTCCGGCAAGCGCACCGCCGCGGCGTCCTTGCGCATTGCCGTCGATATGGCGAACGAGGGATTGATCGACCGCCGCGAAGCAATACGGCGCGTGAACCCCACATCGCTCGATCAGCTGCTGCACCCGACATTGGATCCCGAGGCCAAGCGCTCGCTGTTGGCAAAAGGCCTGCCGGCAAGCCCCGGTGCCGCCAGTGGCATCGTGGTGTTCAGCGCCGACGAAGCGGAGGCGCGCGCCGCAAAAGGAGAATCCGTCATTCTGGTGCGGATCGAGACCAGCCCGGAAGATATTCATGGCATGCACGCGGCGCGCGGGATTCTCACCACGCGCGGCGGCATGACCAGCCACGCCGCGGTGGTGGCGCGCGGCATGGGCCGGCCCTGCGTGGCCGGTGCCGGCGGGATCAGCGTCGATTACGGCAGCCAGACATTGCGCGCCGGCGCGCATGTGCTCCAGGCCGGTGCCACCATCACACTCGATGGCGCGACGGGCGAGGTTTTTTTGGGGATGGTGGCGATGACGGAGCCGTCGCTGTCCGGCGATTTTTCCGTGTTGATGGGCTGGGCTGACGAGTACCGCCGGCTTGGCGTGCGCGCCAATGCCGAAACCCCGCTGGATGCCGAAACCGCGAAAAAATTCGGGGCGGAGGGCATCGGCCTATGCCGGACCGAGCATATGTTCTTCGCCCCCGAGCGCATCGGCGCCGTGCGGCAGATGATCATGGCCGCCGACGAGCGTGGCCGCCGCGCGGCACTGGAAAAATTGCTGCCGTTCCAACGCGAGGATTTTCTGGAACTTTTTCGCATCATGGCGGGATTGCCCGTCACCATCCGCCTGCTGGACCCGCCGCTGCACGAATTCCTGCCGCATGGCGACGCGGAAATGGCGGAGATCGCGCAGGCGCTGGGCAGCGATCTCGAAACCATGCGCCGCCGCGCCGGGGAACTGGCGGAGGCCAACCCAATGCTGGGTCATCGCGGCTGCCGGCTCGGCGTGACCTACCCGGAAATCTACGAGATGCAGGCGCGCGCGATTTTCGAGGCCGCGCTGGCGGTGGCGAAGGAAGGTGGCAGCGCGCCACATCCCGAAATCATGATTCCCCTGGTTGCCACCCGCAAGGAGCTGGAAATCACGCGGGCGCAGGTGGAAAAAGTGGCGGCGGCCGTATTCGCCGCAGCCGGCGCCACGGTCGAGTACAGCATCGGCACCATGATCGAGCTGCCGCGCGCCGCACTGACCGCGGACCGCATCGCCGAGGTCGCGGATTTCTTCTCGTTCGGCACCAACGACCTCACGCAGACCGTGTTCGGCCTGTCGCGCGACGATGCCGGCAAATTCTTGCCCGCCTATATCGAGCAGGGAATCCTGGCAAAAGACCCGTTCGTCTCGCTGGATATCGAGGGGGTGGGCGCCATGGTGCGCATCGCCGTGGAAAAGGGGCGCGCCAAGAAGCCGGGCCTAAAACTGGGGATCTGTGGCGAGCACGGCGGCGACCCGGCCTCGATCGCCTTCTGCGAGGAGGTGGGGCTGGATTATGTTTCTTGTTCGCCCTACCGGGTGCCGATCGCGCGGCTGGCGGCGGCGCAGGCGGCGCTTGGCGCCGGCTTGGGCGACCGCACCGTCTGATCGGGGCCCAAGGCGGCGCGGCCGAGGCTGGTCAGGACGACGAAGCCCGCGGGGCCGCCTTCCAGGCGAACCTGCCCGTCGATGCACGCATCCTCCCACACCGTCAGGCGGGGGCAGGAACTGCGCCAGGTGTCCAAAACCTCCGCATAGGCGCGGGGGTGGGCAGCGATCCATTCGAGGAACTGGCGCGTCGGCGCGGTGATCGTGTCCGGCATGGGGGCCTCCCGGAAAACGGAGAAAACTATAGCACGGATTGGTGGCGCGTTCATTGACGGGTCATGATGCCGGCCGCAAACTTCTTTCCGTCGAGGGCCTAAAGGACAGAAACATGGCGATCAGCCGGGCGTGGCGCGTCAATCTGCTGATCGGCACGGCGCATTTCCTGTCGCATTTCTACGCGCTGTGCCTGCCGCCGCTGTTCCTGGTCTGGCGGCAGGAATTCGATGTGTCGTTCGCCCAGCTCGGCCTGACGGTGGCGGTGATGTCCGGCACCACGGCCATCCTGCAAACCCCCGTGGGCTTCCTGGTCGACCGCCACGGCGCCCGCGGCTTTCTCATCGGCGGCACGCTGCTAATGTCGCTGTCGATCACCTGCATGGGGTTCGCCACCGATTACTGGCAGCTCGTCGTGCTGTCGATGCTGTCCGGCGTCGGCAATTCGGTGATCCATCCATCGGATTATGCCATTCTGTCCGGCTCCGTGCCGAAGGAAACCATGGGGCGCAGCTTCGCGTTCCACACGTTCAACGGCAATATCGGCTTCGCCATGGCACCGCCCGTGATGGCGCTGCTGATGACCGGCTTCGGCTGGCGCGCGGCGGCGATCACCGTCGGTCTGCTGGGCGTGCCCACCGTCATCGCCGTCATCCTGCAAAGCCGCATCCTGGTGGACCAGGCGCGGCGGCAGGATCATCACACAGGGCCCTCGCTGTCCGGCCGCCAGCTGATCACATCGCGCGTGATGCTCGGGTTCTTCGGGTTCTTCATGCTCAGCGCCATGGCCGGCGCCGGCATCCAGTCCTGGCTGATCACCGTGCTGCACGCGGTGCACGGCACCGATATCGCCGTCGCGTCCTCCGCCCTCACCGGCTACATGGTGGGCGGTACCGCCGGCGTGCTGGTGGGCGGCTATTTCGCCGATAATTTGAAGCGGCTGCTGCTGCCCTTCGTCGTCGTGTTCACGGTGATATCCAGCAGCCTGATGGTCATGGCCGATCTGATCCACATGCCAGACCTCCTGCTGCTGTTGACACTGTTCGTCGCGGGCATCTGCATGGGTGCATCCCGCACCCCACGCGACGTGATGGTGAAAGACGCCGCGCCGCCGGGACAAATCGGAAAAGTTTTTGGGTTCGTCTCCTCCGGCCTGCCGCTCGGCCAGGCGCTGACACCCGTGCCATTCGGCTTCCTGATCGACCACGGCCGCCCCGAACTCGTGCTCATCCTGGCGCCGCTCCTGCTGGTGCTCAGCCTGTTCTGCGCCGGCACCGCCCGCGGTATCGCCCACCGCCACGCATCAGCGACCGCGGCCGCGGAGTGAAGCAAGGCCAGGGCTCTGCCCTGGACCCCCGTAACTTCAGTCAGATGCAGGGGCCACCTCAGGCCCCCTGCATCTGACTGAAACGAATGGGGATCCAAGGGACACAGTCCCTTGGCGGGTCCCAAGGGGCCATGGGGGCGGAGCCCTGGCCTTGCTTACACCGCGTCCTCCAACACCATGGCCGCGCATTTTTCGCCGATCATGATGGAGGGGGCGTTGGTGTTGCCCGCCGGGATGGACGGCATGATGGAGGCGTCCGCCACGCGCAGGTTTTTGATGCCGTGCACGCGCAAACGGGGATCGACCACCGCGTCGGCTCCGTGGCCCATGCGGCAGGTGCCGACGGGATGAAAATTCGCGACCGCCCGGGCGCGCGTATCGGCCAGCAGCTCGGCGTCGGACTGCGTGCCCGCGCCCGGCATTTCTTCCCGCACGATATAGGAGGCGAGCGCCGGCTGGGCGGCGATGCGGCGGCAGATGCGG
>Ga0315281_10006479_pt1 | contig 16642 bp, 19 predicted proteins | sample YL17G07_0_MG_FD_204540 | JGI IMG/M metagenome (GOLD analysis project Ga0315281, IMG submission 204540) | Sediment microbial communities from Yellowstone Lake, YNP, Wyoming, USA - YL17G07_0 | ecosystem: Environmental > Aquatic > Freshwater > Lake > Sediment | place: USA: Wyoming | collected... | reverse complement strand
CTGTGGTTTGCGAAAAATTATCCTCGTGCCCGCATCATCGCGGTGGAGGCTTCCAGCGCCAACCGCGCGGTCTTCGAGAAGAACCGTCGCGCGCAGAGCTTTCCGACGCAACACGTCGAGTTGTGGCCTGTGGCGCTTCTCGATTACACGGGGAGGACCTGGATTACCGCGGGGGTCGGCACAATGAACCGGGTTTCGTCCAAACCCGACCAGGGCACCGAGGAAGTTGACTGCGACAGCCTGGAGAACCAGTTCCGCAAGCACGGCGTTACTTCGGCGGATTTCGTCAAGATCGACATCGAGGGCGCGGAGCCCTTGCTGGAGCGCGCGTTAGTTTCGCTGGGCAAGCGCGTCCGTGCGTACTTGATCGAGTTCTCGAAGTTTTCACCGTTGGAGGATTATTCTGCGCTCGCTACGGCGCTGATCAAGACAGGCTTTCTCTGTTACGACGAACAGGGCAGCCGCCCGCTCAAAGGTGGAGTCGAAGTGGAGAATCATCTGAAGCAGGTTCTCGGCAACGACGACACGATCGTCACCAACCTGTGGTTCATCGCAGCGTAAATTTGCGCGCGGAGCCGTCCGGGTGACCGAATCCTGCGGTCGCAGGTGAATCTCTAGTGGCCGAGGAAGTGCGGCAGGCGGCGAGCGGCCATCGCGGCGACGCCTTCCTTGAAATCGGCGGTGCGGCGCTGCCATTCCTGCTCGGTCAGTTCGCGCTCGGTGGAAGATTCGATCTGCTCGGCGAGCCCGCGGCGCAGCGTTTCGCGCGTGGAGACGACGGCGAGCGGCGCGGACTGGGCGATTTCCACGGCGAGCGCGTGCGCGGCGGCACGCACTTCCGCCTTCGGCACCAAAACGTCGGCCAGGCCGATCGCCAGGGCTTCGTCTCCTGGAATGCGCCGGCTGGTATAGAACATCAGCGCCGCTTTCTGCGCGCCGACCAGCCGCGGCAGGGTGGTGGTCAGGCCGAAGCCCGGATGGAAGCCCAGCCGGTTGAAATTGGCGCTGAAGCGCGCTTCGGCGCAGGTCACTCTGAAATCGGCCACCAGCGCGAGGCCGAGGCCGCCGCCGACCGCGGCGCCGTGCACCGCGGCGACGATCGGCTTGCGCGTGCGAAACAGCCGCAGCGCCTCCTTGTAGAGGTGTTTGGCGACGCCATCGGCGCCCTCCGCCAGCGCGCCGGTCAGCGGCCGGTTGGAGAAATCCGCGCCGGCGCAGAACGCCTTGCCTGCGGCGGCGAGCACGATCGCGCGGCATTCCGGGTCGCGATCGAAGGCGTCGAAAGCATCGCCGATCTGCGCGATCAGGGCATTGTCGAAAAAATTGTTCGGCGGGCGGCGGATTTCCACGGTGCCGACCCGGTCCTTCAGATCAACGCCGACGTCTTTGGTGGTTGCGGTCATGGTTTAGTGTGTGTTAGATCGATACTGATTGGCAAGAGGAGCACGGGAATCATGCACGAATTCAGGTTCGAACCCGTCCGGCTGCCGGCCGCAGCGGAGGAATTGCGCCGCGAGGTGCGGGATTTCCTCGCTGCGGAGCAGGCGAGCGGCGCGTTCACGCCCAGCCGCAACTCCTGGAACAGCTTCGATCCCGGCTTCAGCCGCAAGTGCGGCGAGCGCGGCTACATCGGGATGCGCTGGCCGAAGAACTACGGCGGCCACGAGCGCTCGGCGCTCGAGCGCTACGTGGTGACCGAGGAGATGCTCGCCGGCGGCGCCCCGGTCGGCGCGCACTGGATCGCGGACCGGCAGAGCGGGCACCAGATCCTGCGCCACGGCAGCGAACGGGCAAGGCGTGAACTCCTGCCGCGCATCGCCGCCGGCAGCTGCTACTTCTCCATCGGCATGAGCGAGCCCGACTCGGGCTCGGATCTCTCATCGGTGCGCACGCGCGCCACGAAGGTCGAAGGGGGCTGGAAAATAAACGGCACGAAAGTCTGGACGAGCAATGCGCACCAGACGCATTACATGATCACGCTCGCGAGGACCGCGCCGAAGGAAGAGGACCGGCATGCCGGCCTGACACAGTTCATCGTCGAGCTCGGCCGGCCCGGCGTGGAGGTGCGGCCGATTCACAACCTCTACGGCGGCCACGACTTCAACCAGGTGATCTACGACGACTATTTCGTCGCCGACGACATGCTGATCGGCGAACCGGGCGCCGGATGGAGCATGGTCACAGGGGAACTCGCGTTCGAGCGCTCCGGCCCCGACCGTTTCCTCAGCACCTACCAGCTCCTGCTCGCGTCGATACGCGCGCTCGGGCCGCAGCCCGATGACCGGGCGGCGAACGAGATCGGCCGCTTCGTCGCGCACCTCGCGACGCTGCGGCGGATGTCGACGTCGGTCGCCGGCATGCTGGACCGCGGCGCGCAGCCGGCCGTGGAGGCGGCGCTGGTCAAGGATATCGGCACCGCGTTCGAGCGTGAGATTCCCGAGGTGTTTCGCCACCTGATCGCGACCGAGCCCACGCTCGGCGACGGGCAGAGCTACGCCGAGCTGCTCGGCATGACGATGCTGCGCGCGCCCGGCTTCACGATCCGCGGCGGCACGCGGGAAATTCTGCGCGGCATGATCGCGCGCGGGCTCGGCCTGCGATGAACGGGCTGCAGCAGGATCTGCTCAATACCGTCGACCGCATCTGCGCGGAGCACTGTCCGAGGACGCTGCGGGAGTCCGCGGAAGCGGGTGAATGGCCGGCCGCGCTGTGGCGGGCGCTCGAGGAGGTCGGCGTGACCAAGGCCGCATTGCCGGAAGCCGCGGGCGGCGCCGGGCTCGAGTTCGGCGACGCCATGCTGGCGCTGCGGCGCTCGGCCTACCATGCGGTGCCGGTGCCGCTCGCGGAAACGATGATTGCGGGCCGCTTGCTCGCCGCGGCGGGACTCCAGGTCCCCGAGGGCGCGTTGACAATCGCGCCGGTGGTGCAGTCCGATGTGCTCGACATCAAGTCGAAAAAAACATTTTCGGGAGAAGCAAGGCGCATTCCCTGGGGCAACCATTGCGCGCATGCCGTCGTCGCCGGGGAAAATGAAATCGGGATTGTTGCCCTCAAAGGTTTCACGGGCTTGATAGAAAAAAACCTGGCGGGCGAGCCGCGCGCGCATGCGAGCTTCAATGCGGCGCCGCTCCTGGCGTCGGGATCCTTGCCGGGTGCGCGCGCGCGGCTGGAGCTCGAGGGCGCGCTGGTCCGCAGCGTGCAGATGGCCGGCGCGCTGGAGCGCGCGCTCGCGTACTCGTTGCAATACGCGGGCGAGCGCGTGCAGTTCGGCCGGCCGATCGGCAAGTTCCAGGCGGTGCAGCACCTGCTCGCGGTGCTCGCGGCGCAGGCCGCGGCATCGAGCGCCGCCGCCGACGCGGCCGTCGAAGCGTCGGCCCAGGCGCCCGATGGCTTCGCGGTCGCGGTGGCCAAGTCGCGCATCGGCGAAGCCGCGGGCAAGGGCGCGGAAATCGCGCACCAGGTGCATGGCGCGATGGGCTTCACCCGCGAGCACAACCTGCATTACAGCACGCGCCGGCTGTGGTCCTGGCGCGACGAATTCGGCAACGAAACCTACTGGCAGTCGCGCCTCGGGCGCGAGATTGCCGCCAGGGGCGCCGACGCGCTCTGGCCCATGCTGACCGGCCTCTGAGCGCGCGGCGCGCGCTATTTTCCCGGAACGCCGATTGCCACCGGCCGCACCGCGGCGCCCGCGCTGCCTTTTTCGCGCTGCGGCAGGATCATCGTGCAGGAGGTCCACACCTTGTCGTTCGCGAGTTCGTCGAGCTTCGCGTTCTCGACATGGTGGATGCCCATCTGCGTCAGCATGTGGTGGTGCAGGGCGAAGGGAATGCCGGCCGGCACGCCGGCGGCGGGACCGGCCTTGCCCGCGAGCATGCCCTCGGGCACCGGATCGATGAATGGCGTATCGAGCCCGATCGCGACGATGCGCTTGTCCCCAAGGTATTTCGCCGCATCGTAGGAGAGTCCCGGCGCCTTGGAGTAGTAGACCTTGTCGGTGTCCGGGTCCTGCCAGTAATCGCCCCAGCCGGTGCGTACGTAGACCACGTCGCCGGGCAGGATGCCGCGCTGCGACAGGCCCTGCGCCTTCAGCATCCCCTCGATGTGATTCGCGGTGACGGTCTCTCCGGCCTTCATCGGCTGGCCGCCGCCCACGAATGCCTTCGCGTCGAGGACCACGGCGCTGGTAATGATGGGCCGGATCATCTCGATGCCCAGCTTGAGCAGCAGCGAGTCCGGCGTCGGTTTCACTTCCTTCTGCGTGAAGCCGCCGTAGTAGCGCGCGCCCTCGGCGGGCAGGGGCGCCTTGCCGTCCCAGGCCTGCGGCAGGTAGCCGAAGTGGCCGAGCGCGTCGATCTGCGTCGCCTGCTGTCCCGGCTCGGCGCCTTCGCCGAGGCTCTCCATGTTGAAAACCTGCGACGTGCCTGGAATCCCGGCGCTCCCCTTGGGCTTGGTGACGTAGGGGCCGCTGAATCCGGAGAGCGGCATGGTGGCGGAGCGGACGTATGAGAGCTCGTAGGTTTGCGCCTTCGGCTGCGACAGGTGCCACGCGCAGCGCGCCATGGTGCCGGCGCCCAGGGTGTTGGCCATGCCCCACTGGTCGCCCGGAAGCCAGGGCGGCGCCGGCGTGTTCTCCTTTGACCGTGCCAGGACGCTTGCCGGTTCCACGGCGGACAGCGATCCGGCGCACAGGGCGATGGACAGTGCAAGGACAGTTCTATGCAGTTTCATGGATCCTCCTATTCAAGTTTGAGTCCGAGTTCGCGAATGATTCTTCCCCACTTGTCCTGCTCCGACCGGAGAAAGGCGGCGAGCGCTTCCGGCGGACCGCCGCGCGGTTCGGCGCCAAGCTCGGCGAAGCGCTGCACCGTCGCAGGCTGCGCGATCAGCGCATTCAGCTCCGCGTTAAGGCGGCGCACGATCTCCGCGGGCGTGCCTGCCGGCGCGTAGAGTCCGAACCAGCCCAGCACCTCGAAGCCCTCCAGGCCCATGCCGGTTTCCGAGACGGTCGGCACCTCCGGCAGCAGCGGCGTGCGCTTCGCGCTGGATACCGCGAGCGCGCGCAGCGTACCCTTCTTCACATGCGGCGTCATCACCGCGACGTTCTCGAACATCATCGGCACGCGGCCCGATAGCAGGTCCGGCATCACGGCGCCCGTGCCTTTGTAGGGAACGTGTTCCATGTCGACGCCGGCCATGCGCTTGACGAGCTCCGCGCCGAGATGCTGCGCGGTGCCGGGGCTGGTCGAGGCGTAGTGGTATTTCCCGGGATTCTTCTTCAGCAACGCGATCAGGTCACGGAAGCTTTGCACCGGCATGCCCGGATGCACGACGAACAGGTAGGGCGTGGTGCCGATCAGGCTCACCGGTGCGAAGTCGCGTTCGGTGTCGTAGGGCAGCGAGGCATAAAGAAAAGAGTTCGTACCCTGCGTGCTCGGCACCAGCAGCAGGGTATGGCCGTCGGGCGCGGCTTTGGCGACGCCGGCGGCGCCGATGGAACCGCTCGCGCCGCCGCGATTCTCGACCACGAACGGTTTGCCAAGGCGCTCGCTCAATCCCTGTGCGACGAGGCGCCCGATGACATCGGTGGTGCCGCCGGGAGGAAAACCGACCACCACGCGCACCGTCTGGCCGGGGTATTGCGAAAAGGCCGCAAGCGGCGCGCAAAGCAGAAGCAACGCAAGAAAACGCGATAGCATTTAAAGACTTCCTCCTGTCGCGCAGATTATCACCTCCGATGAAAAAAAGAAGTCCTGTCAGGCTGAGGGCGCCGCGCGCGGGCGACATGGGCCGCGTGGTGCAGCTGCACGGCGAGCTATATGCCCGCGAGTTCGGCTACGACAACCGTTTCGAGGCACTGGTGGCGGGCATCGTGGCGCAGTTCGTCGATCATTTCGACGCGAAGCGCGAGCGCTGCTGGATCGCCGAGATGGACGGCGAGGCCGTGGGTTCCGTTTTCCTGGTCAGAAAATCGCCTGCGGTGGCGAAGCTCCGATTGCTGATCATCCACCCGAAAGCGCGCAACCAGGGGCTCGGCAGGCGTTTGACCCGGGCCTGCGTCCGCTTCGCGCGAGGCGCCGGCTACAGGAAGATCGTTCTCTGGACGCAGAGTCACCTCGCCGCCGCCCGCGCCATCTATCGAGCGGAGGGATTCCGCAAGGTTGCCGAAGAAAAGCACCGCAGCTTCGGCAAGCGGCTGATGGCCGAGGTGTGGGAATTGAAACTTTGAGAAATCGGGCTCTGACCCCGATTTCCGATTTGCCTATCCCTGGACTGAATAACCCCCGTCCACCGGGATCGCGGTGCCGGTGAGGAAGTCCGACGCGGTGCTCGCGAGAAACACCGCGATGCCGGCGAAGTCCGTGGGGTCGCCCCAGCGGCCGGCGGGCGTGCGCGCGAGCACGCGCTCGTGCAGGCCGGCGACGTCCTTGCGTGCGCCGCGCGTGAGGTCGGTGTCGATCCAGCCCGGCAGCACCGCGTTCACCTGGATGTTGTCCTTCGCCCAGGCGCAGGCCATGGCGCGCGTCATCTGCACGATGCCGCCCTTGGAGGCGGCGTAGGGCGTGGTGAACGAGGCGCCGAAGATCGACATCATCGAGCCGATGTTGATCACCTTGCCGCCGCCCGCCTTTTTCATCTCCGGATAGGCGAGCTGGGAAAGATTGAACGCGCTGGTGAGATTGGTGTTCATGACCTCGTGATACTCGGCGAGCGTGTATTCCTGCGGCTGCTTGCGGATGTTGATGCCGGCGTTGTTGACCAGGATGTCGAGCCGCCCCATTTGTCTTGCAGTTTCATGGATCAGTTTTTTGCAGTCAGACTCCTTGAGCAGATCAACATCGACGGCAATCCCCCCCAGTTCTTTTGCCGCCGCCGCACTTTTCTGCGCGTTGCGGCCCGCCACGACCACTTTGGCGCCGGCGGCGGCGAGGCCGCGCGCCATGCCCAGACCGATGCCGCCGTTGCCGCCGGTGACGACCGCGACGCGGCCCGCAAGATCAAATGATTTCATGCATCTCTCCTGATTGGAGTCTGCATTGTATGACTTGATCTGTATTCAGCGAGCGAACCGCGTCCGGAGCCAGTGATCCAGGGATAGCTTGCCCGGGCCGTGGCACAGGGTCACGAGGAGCAGCAGGGCCCAGTAGAAATGCGACATGCGCGCCGCCTCGTTCCCGCCAATCACGTGCCAGAAAGAGATTACGGCAACGGCGTTCACGAAGAAGAGCGAGAGCGCCGCGAAGCGCGTCGCCAGGCCGAGCGCGAGCAGGGGCGGGAAGAAAAGTTCGCCGAAGGCGCCCAACCATGCCGCCGCCACCGGCGGCAACAGAGGGACGCGGTACTCCTCGCTGAACAGGTAAAGCGTGCCGGCCCAGTTGCCGATCTTCACCAGGCCCGAGCTGAAAAAAACGTTGGCCACGTAAATGCGTATCGCAAGGTCGACGACCTGCCCCAGCGCCTGCAGCGGGGCAAGGAGGACGTCCAGGCGGCGGAGAATGGAAATCACAGGACGAGCGCCCCACAGAATATCCATCGCGCCAGCGTGCTCTCGCCGTCGGATCGCGGATCCGCGTTGCACGCACTTTCGAGGGCGTCGCCGAGGCAGGCGCCTCGTTGCGCTGCCGCGAGAAGCGCATGATCGGCCGGTCCGAGAAGCGCCACCGCGGCTTTCCAGCCCGCGCGGTAGACGAGAAAATGCCGCGATTGCGGCGTGAAATCGACGTTCAGTTCGCCTGCGTAACCGTCCTGGTGGATTTCCCAGATTCGCGCCAGGGGCCACGCGGAATCGAGCAAGGCGCTGGCGGGTGCCAGGTGCAGCGGCAGTGCCGCGTGGTTCGCCGCGGGTACGCCGGCGAGACGCGCCGGATCAAAGCCGGGCGCGTCCGCGGCGAAGTGGGCGCGGTGCGCGAGCCAATCCATTCTCGCGGTATCAGGCAGGAAAGCGAGATCCCGCGTTTGCGGGAAATCGGCGAGAAAGCCGGCCAATTGCGCGCCAAATTCATTCAAGTCGCCGCTGCGGGACGGATGGGCCGCCGAGTAGGCGCGCGCGAGGCCTTCGAAGAACGGCGCGCCGACAATCTTGCGCACGATCGGATACGCGCCGGACAGCGCTTTTTCCCAGTTGGCGCGCATGTTTCCGGCATAGATCCGGAGTCCCGGGGGCCAGGACGAAGCCGCGCGAGGCGCCAGCAGGCGTCCGCCGAACTCACGCTGCGCCTCAAGCAGCAATGGCATCGAAGCGCTCCATCCTTGTGCGTGCCTTCACCGCCTCTTCCAGCAGCACGCCGAGGGCGGGCACGTCGGTATCCCATTCAATCAGGGTGGCGACCGGGCCGAAGCGCTCCAGCGCCGCATCGTAAAGGCGCCACACGGTGTCCGCGACGCGGTCGCCATGCGTGTCGATCAGCGCGGTTTCCGTGACCAAGTGGCCGGCGAGATGGAGTTCCTTGACGCAATCGCGGGGCAACGACTGCATCTGCTGCAGCGCGTCCGTGCCGAAATTGGCCTGGTTGACGTAAAGATTGTTCACATCCAGCAGGACGCCGCAGCCCGTGCGGCGCACCAGCTCGGCGATGAACTCGCCCTCCGCCATCGCGCTTTCGGCGAACGCGACGTATGCCGACACATTCTCGACGAGGACCTGGCGGCGGAGCAGGTCCTGGAATTCCCGCACGCGGGCGGACACCAGGTCCAGCGCCTCGGCCGTATAAGGCAGCGGCAGGAGGTCGTTGAAGTTCCGCGCTTGCCCGGCGCACCAGCACAGATGCTCCGAGACGAACGCCGGCTCGATCCAGTCGACGAGCTGCTTGACCTTTTCGGCGTGCGTTGCCGAGAACCCTTCGACGGAGCCCAGTCCGAGGCCCACGCCGTGCAGGCTTACCGGAAAATCGGCGCGCACGCGCTCGAGCACATGGCGATCGAGCCCGCCCGCGCCGAAATAATTCTCGCTGTGCACTTCGACCCAGCCGACGCCGGGCGGCGCGCGCAGGAATTCGCCATAGTGCCGCGCGCGCAGCCCGATCCCGGCGCCACGGGGCTCCGGGGTGCTCAGCCTTTCTTCTCCATGGCCATCTTGCCTGCCTTGCCCTGCACGAGGCTGCCGCCCATCTGCAGGCAGGTGCCGGTCTTGACCGCCTTGAAATCGTTGGCATCGTAGTCGCGCTTCGATTGCCCGGCGCAGGAATGCGCGGTCTTGTCGCTGCCGCAGTCGTTCTGCCCGGCTTTCGAGATGCCCCAGCACTTTTCCATGTTCTTCTGGTCCTGCGCCAGCGCACTGCCGGCCGAGAGCAGGCCCAGCGACATGAGTCCCGCAACTGCCGATCGAGCCATCAGGTCTTTGTTCATCGTGTCCCCGGTTGAGTAGTTGGAATTGCAAGGCCCAGAGGCCTCGCAGGGTAATAGACACGGCGGCCCTGGATTTCCTTACATTTCGGGGTGTTTGCGCCTTTCTGCATCGCGGCTGTAAGGTTTGGGGCGCCTGCACGGTCTAAATCAGGTGAAGGCCATGATCGGCGACAAAAAGTCGGACTTTGAGCGCACCGTGCGTGCCTACAGCGCCGATCTCTATCGCTACGCCTACTGGCTGTGCCGCGACCGTTTCGTCGCGGAGGAACTGGTGCAGGAGGCGTTTGCGCGGGCCTGGAAGAGCTGGCAAGAGCTCCGGGATCCGGGCGCCGTCAAGGCCTGGTTGATCACCATACTCAGGAACGAACGCGCCCGCATGTATGCACGCAAGCAGATTCCGGTCGCGGACGAGGACGTGTCCGAATTCGAGATTCCCGATCTGCCGTCCATCGCCGAGAATCTCGACTTGAAACGGCAGCTTGAGCGCCTGCCGCTCGCGTATCGCGAACCGCTGCTGTTGCAGGTGCTGGGGGGCTACAGCTGCGGTGAAATCGCGTCGCTGCTCAATACCAGCGAAGGCGCCATCATGACGCGGCTTACGCGCGCCAGGCAGGCGCTGCGCCAGGATGCGGCGGATCCCCTGAAGCGCGAGGCACGGCCATGAATTGCCTCGAATTCCGCCGCGAAAAGCTCGCCGAACCGCGCCGTGCGTCCGATGCCGCTCGCGCGCACGTCCAGGAATGCGTGAAGTGCGCCGCTTTTGCGCGCAACGTGGACGAAGGCGACGCGGAACTGTTGCGTGCCATGACGGTAAGCGTGCCCGAGGGCCTTGCCGACCGCGTGCTGCTGCGGCCCAAGCGTTCGGATTTTTCGGATTGGCGTGTCTGGGCGCTTGCCGCCAGCGTCGTCGCGGGGATCGGCTTGGCGGCGGTTTTCGTTGGTGCTTCGCCCTCGGACGCCTACGCAAGGCTCGCGGTGGCGCATGTCATTGACGAACCCGAGTCGTTCACCACGGAGTATCACTCGGACGCCCGGTCGGTTGCCGTGGCGCTGCGCAGCGTGGGCGCGTCCGTCCGATCGCCGCTGGGGAAAGTGCGGTACGTGAAGCTCTGTCCGTGGGAAAACGGCACCAGGGCCTGGCACCTCGTATTCGAGACGCCGCAGGGACTCGCGACGCTCATCGTCGTTGCGGACGAACGCGTCCGGTCGAAGTCGGATGCGTTCGTGAACGGTTGGAGCGCCCGCATTCGGCCGGCGCGGCGCGGCTTTTACGCGGTCGTGACCTCATCGCCGGCCATCACCGGCGAGGTTGACGAAATTCTGCGAGCACGCATCAACTGGGACGCCTAGCATCACCCCGGCATCGTCGTAGCAGCGATGCCGCGGCGCTCACGCCCCCAGGCGTTGCGCCAGCTCCGCGAAACCATCGACGATTATGGTGCAGGCCGGATTCGCATTCGGATCGGGCGGACCGCCTGGACCCCATTCGTCCGGCCGCCGCACGAACGCGGTCTGGAAGCCGCAAGCGCGCGCCGCGTCGAGGTCGAAATTGTGGCAGGCGACCATCATGATTTCGGCGGGCTCCAGCTGCAGCCACTTGGCGGCGGTGCGGTAGGCCTCGGGCCGCGTCTTGTAGATGCCGATCATTTCGCAGGAGATGATGGCATCCCAGTCGATGCCGTTCTTCTTGGACACGTCCACCACGAGCGAGGTGGTGAGGAGGGTAAAGGATGCCACCACATAGCGCTTGCGCAGCCGCGCTGCGCCGGCCGCGAAATCCGGCCAGGCATCGAGCGCATGCCAGGTACGCCAGATCGCGTCGCGGTCGGCCGCCGTTAGCGCGTCCAGCTTGAATTCGGCGATTACCTCGTCCAGCTTGGCGCGATGCACGTCGTCAAAGTTGTACGCAGGACGCTCCGCGTTGACGATGCCCTTGAGGGAGCGGCGGCGGTATTCGTTGGTGACCGCGGCCCAGTCGGCCTTCAGGCCGCGCGCCGCGCCGGCGGCGGCGAACGCGCCGCTGATGCCGCGGTGCCAGTCGAGGATCGTGCCGCCGGTGTCAAAGGTGAGCGCTTTGATGGTCATGCTTGTCCCCGTACAGCTTCATTTGCGAGATAGCGCGGTCCGTGGTTCATGCGGCGCCAGTATGAGGCATACGCATCGCTGCCCTCGGGCCACTGCGCGAGAAACGCTTCGCGCCAGGCCGGCGCATCGTAGTCGATCGGAATTGCCTCCACGTGCAGCGGGCCGAGCCGCCTCCCGTAGAGAGCCTTCGAATGCGGCGCCACGGATATTCGCGTTGCCAGGCCGTACTGCGTGCCTGCGAAATTCGGCATTCCGGCCGCGCCATTGTTGACGATGACCCCCGCGCCCCCGAACGCCTGCAGCACCGGCAGGCAGGTATGGCTGGAGGCAAAGACCTGCACGCCGGCGGCGCGGAATGCCGCCGTCGCCGCGTCGCGCCCTTGAGGATTCGCCAGCTCTTCCTGCGAAAATCCCCAGCCGGCAAGCGAGTCAGCATCGCCGTGGACGATTGCGATGCGCTGCCCGCCGACTTCTGCGATTCGGTACATCGGAAGTTCGATGAGACGCGTGGCGGCGCCCGGGGTGCGCTTCGCCGTGTCCCTGAGTCGCTCGACGATCCGGTTGGAGCGCGCGACATCCTCGTCGTCCACCCAGGCCGGATAGGCGCAGCCGCAGCCCGCGCCGGCTCGGGGCTGCGAGATTTCGGTCTCCACATTGCCGCGTGTCGCGCGGTGGCGCGAGACGCCGCGTTCGATCTCGGCAAATGCCCCGTCGGCGACATCGAACCAGTGGAAGTCGCCGTTGAAGACCAGCGCCGATTCGCCGCGCTCGGCGGCGAACATTTCCTGCAGCCGCTGCAAAGCGAAGGTATTTCCGTACAAGCCGCCCGCGATCCACAGGCAGTCGGTGAAAAGCGTGGCGGCGACAGCGAGGGCACCGGCGCCGTAGCGGTACTCCGCGGGGCACGAGCGCCCCGGGTTCAGCGGCGGTGCTTGCCAGCGTTCCATCCGTGCGCGGCGAGATACTTCTCGCCGACCTGAATTGGTTCCTCTTCAAGCGGCGTCGCCATGGTGTCGTTCCAGCGGTTGAGGAAGCCGAACACCGCGACCACCGCTGCGATCTCCACGATCTGCGTCTCGTTCCAGTGCTTGCGCATTTCGGCAAACATGGCGTCCGTGACGCCATTCGGCTGGGACGCGGCCCCGATGGCGAAATCGAGCGCCACCTTTTCCGCTTCGCTGTACAGCGTGCTGGTGCGGAAGTCCCAGATCGCTTCGACCTTCTTCGGATCGACGCCGAAGAGCAGCGCCCCGCCGGCGGTATGCGCCATGCAGTACTGGCAGCCCGCGGCGCGGCTCACCACATGCGCCACCAGGCGCTTGAAGGCGCGATCGACCTCGCCGTCGGGCTCCCAGATCGACGCCGTGAGCTGCGCCATCGCCTTCACGATCTTGGGCTTCCGCTGGAGAATCAGCATGCTGTTGGGGATGAAGCCCAGGGACTTGGTGTAGGCGGCGAACGCATCCTTGAGATCCGGCGTGTGATCAGCCGGCAGCGGCTCGATGCGCGGTGACGGTTTCGTTTTCATTTCCATGCTCAGGCCTCCCCTCGAGCGGGATAGTTTTTGCTGATCGCGAAATCGATCGCGCCGCCGATGTCGGCGAAGTGCGGGCGGGCGAACGGCATGGTCGAAACCGAGCCCCAGTAGAGCGTCGCGTCGGGCTTCACCAGGAACAATCCCGGCTCCGCGAACAGCGGCGGCTCCTCGACGCCGGCGGAGGTCATGCCCCGGCTGGTCGAGACGTACAGGCCCCACTCGCGCGCCATTTCGATGCTCACGCCGTAGCCGACGGCGAGGTTCGGCAGGCCCCATTTCTCCTTCGCCTCAGCCGCCCGCACTTTCGAGTCGGTGCTGGTGATCACGGTCGACACGCCGCGCTTGTCGAAGTCCGCGATCATGCCGTTCAGTTCGCTGGTGTATTTGCGGCAGATCGGGCAGTGCAGGCCGCGGTAGAACACCACCATGGTGAAGTTCTGCGGCTTCTGTGCGCCGAGCGACCAGCCGCCGCCGCCGACCAGGTCGAACTCCAGAGCGGGTACGGGCTTGCGGGGCATCAATGCCATGCGAATCTCCTTTGATCGAAGCAGTTCATAGCAGCAAATAAAATCAGCGGTGCAGGCAGCGCAGCATCACCGCCGCAATGTCTTCCAGTGCCCGGCGGTCCGGGTTGGCCTTGCCTATCAGGCGCAAACCCTGGATCCCCGCCGTCAGAAACCGCGCGAGCGCGCCGGTGTCGGCGTCGTCCGGAAGTTCACCGCGCGCGCGGGCCTCGTCCAGCCCGGCGCGAAACGACGCCTCGATACGCTCGAGGCTCCTGCGCACGCGCGCCGCGGCGCCGCGATCCAGGCGCGCCATCTCGGCGGCGCAGTTGCCGATAAAGCAGCCGCGGCGGCCGGGGCCGGCGACGATCGAATCGATCAGGGCATCGAGGAAGGCCTTTACACCCTGCCGGATCGGTTTGCCATGCAGCGCCGCGGCGATCCGCGCCGCGGAGCCGTCCTCGTAGCGCGCCAGTGCGCTGAGATAAAGGTCGCGTTTGGCGCCGAACGCGGCGTAAAGGCTGGAACGGTTGAGCCCGGTGGCCGCGCACAGGTCGTCGAGCGAAGAGTTCTCGAAGCCCTTGGCCCAGAAAACGCGGGTCGCGCTTTCCAGCACCATGTCGGTGTCGAATTCCCGGGGACGGGCCATATATTGGACTGTACAGTCCATAATGGCGATAAGCAAGCCCGCTTGCGGGGAAATGGCCTGCGCGCGGTCCGCAGTTATCATGGGGCCCATGCGAATCGTCTCCAACCGCGGCAGGCCGGTGCATCTTGGCCCGTTTCCCATGGAGCGCATCGCGCGCGCGGCGCAAATGTCGGATTTCGGAGTACTGCGCGATTCATTTCCGCGGCCGAGCACGACGCCCCTGGGCCGTATCGTCAACGAGTACATCGCGTTGTTCGAGCAGTTCCGCACCGAGCCGCCGGCGCCCGAACGCGCGCCCTATCCACCGGATCCGCGGCGGCTGTCGAACGAGCTGAAGGCGAACTGCTACTTCCTCAATGCTTCGCTCGCCGCCTGCTGCGAGATTCCGGATTCGGCGTGGACCGGGGCGCGTATCGAAGGTCACCGTCATGCGCTTGCGGTCGTGGTGGAGTTCGGCCGCGATCCGGCGCCGGGAAACCTCGCCGCGGACTGGGTGCGCGGCAGCGAGTACGACTGCGCGCTGATGCGCGCCGCCGAGATCGCGTTGATCTCGGCCGCGTTCCTGCGGCGGCTGGGATTCTCCGCCACCGCGCATACGCGGGACCGGACCGACGTTTCGCACGCCGTGATCCTGCGGTCTGCCGGTCTTGTTTACGGCAATCTTGCGGCCCCCTTCATCGGCAGGCGGTACGCGTCCTGCATCGTGACCACTGCCGAGCCGTTGGCTGCGGACCTGCCGCTATCGGGAAATGGAAACCTCCTCGAGGGCGGCCTGGGCTGGTGGCTGGGCGCCGGCGGCAGCGACACCTGGTGGGAGCGCTGGTTTGCGGCGCGCCGGCCGTCTGACGGCAGCCGCTTCCCGATGGAGAACATCAAGCGGGTGGCGGAAACCACCACGTTGATTATCGAAGACGAAGTGCCACGCGTCCCGAAGCGCGCCAACTTCTTCACGCGCGCCTTGAACGGCGATCTCGGCGAGAAGGCGCAGCGCGAGCGCTGGCGCTTCGCCTACAAGACGCCGATCGCCGATGCCTACGTGAAGCTCATCCGGGCGATGGTGCCGCACCAGAACGGAGAGGTGTCTTCCGGCAAGAATGCAAATACAAACGAGCCCGTTGCCAACGCGCGCGCCATCAAGTCGCTGATGTACTACCTCGGCGCCGACATGGCGGGCGCCTGCGAGGCGAAGCGCTACGCCTGGTACTCGCACCAGGACGACGGCACGCCGATCGACATCTATCACCGCGGCGCGCTGGTGATGCTGGTGGACCAGGGTTTCGAGACCATGGAGGGCGCCTCCGGCGACGACTGGATCTCCGGTGCGCAGTCGATGCGCGCCTACATGCGCGGCGGGGAGATCTGCGGCGTGGTGGCCGCGTTCATCCGCAGCCTGGGCTGGAGCGCGCGCTCGCAGACCAACGCCGATTCCGACGTGCTGCAGCTGCCGCTGGTGCTGCTGGCGGGCCTGGGCGAGCTCTCGCGCATCGGCGAGCTGGTTCTCAATCCCTTCGTCGGCCCGCGCTTCAAGAGCGCGGTCATCACCACCGACCTGCCGCTGCAGTGGGACCAGCCGATCGACTTCGGCCTGCAGGACACCTGCTCGAAGTGCATGAAGTGCGCGCGCGAGTGTCCCTGCAGCGCGATCTCCTTCGGCGACAAGGTGATGTTCAACGGCTACGAGATGTGGAAGCCGGACGTCGAGCGCTGCGCGCGCTACCGCGTCACCAATCCGCACGGCTCGGCCTGCGGGCGCTGCATGAAGACCTGCCCCTACAACCATGAGGGCCTGCTCGCGCACCGCGCCTTCCTGTGGGCGGCGATCCGCCTTCCCTGGACGCGGCGCTGGATCGTGCGCTTCGATGACCGCATCGGCAACGGTTCCATCAACGAGGCGAAGACCTGGTGGACCGATTTGGAGATCGTGGCGGGGAAGGTGGTCACGCCGCGGGGCGCGAACCGCCGGAATCTCTCGGTCGGCAAGCCTGCCAAGGCGCAGGAAATCGCTTACTATCCCGCCGCCGCGATGCCGCCGCCGGACGCAAAGGCGCCGGTACCGGTAGATCGCAAGGCCGCGCTCGCACAGGCAGCGCGAATGGAGTCGCCCGCCGCCGCGCGGGCCAGAACGAGGAAATAACCATGGTACGAACTGCATTGATTGCAATTGCCGCATTTTCTGCGCTGTCCGTCGGGCTGCCCGTGGCGGCCCAGGATTGGCCGTCGAAACCCGTCAGGTTCGTGGTGCCGTTCCCGCCGGGCGGCTCGGTCGATCCGCTGGCGCGCCTGCTCGGCGCGAAGCTGGGCGACCCGCTCAAGCAGCAGTTCATCATCGAGAACCGGCCGGGGGCGGGCGGCTCCATCGGCACTGCGGTCGCGGCCAAGGCGCCCGCCGACGGCTACACGTTCCTGGTGGTTTTCGATTCGCATGGCGTCAACCAGTCGCTGATCGCAAACCTGCCGTACGACACGGCGAAGGACTTCGCTCCGGTGATGCTGGTGGGCACCGCACCGTATGCGATTGCGACG
>Ga0315281_10006478_pt1 | contig 16648 bp, 17 predicted proteins | sample YL17G07_0_MG_FD_204540 | JGI IMG/M metagenome (GOLD analysis project Ga0315281, IMG submission 204540) | Sediment microbial communities from Yellowstone Lake, YNP, Wyoming, USA - YL17G07_0 | ecosystem: Environmental > Aquatic > Freshwater > Lake > Sediment | place: USA: Wyoming | collected... | reverse complement strand
CGGTGTCAATAACTGGGACGACGATGTCTACTCAAGCCCGGGCTCTGCATCCGGAGGGTTTGATCTGGGCAGCATGATATCGCTCATGATGGTGGTGATGATGATGTCCATGATCATGCCCATGATGGGAGAGGAGAAGCCGGCATCAACGGCAGCCGCTGCTGCAAAGAAAGAGGAGAAGGCAGTATCGCCGACGCCCGCCGGGTCGGCTGCAGCTAAAACGGGAGGGGTGGTCGTCAACATCACAGGATGACGATCGGCGGTGGTTGCTGTCAGAGGGAGGTCAGAATGGACAACATGCTAAACGAGCTGATGCCGATGATGGTCATGGTGTTGATGATGGCGGCCTTCAGCGGCATGATCAATCCCATTGCATCGGCAGCGAGCGTAGTGTCAATTGCGATAACCGGCGGCAGCACCTCAGTCGTGACCGGCGGTACGCTCCAGCTTTCAGCCATAGCGACGTTATCCGATGGCAGCGTCGCCGACGTTAGTGCCAGTGCAACCTGGAGCAGTTCCGACAATACCGTGGCCAGCGTCGGAGCGTCGGGGCTGGTTACGGGAGTGGCTGCCGGCACCGCTCAGATAACGGCGACACTCAATGGTGTCACTGGGACGCTCAGCGTGACAGTGACACCGGCACAAGCGGTGACACCGGGCAGAACCCCAATCAACATAAGTTGGAGTTGAGGAGGTGGAGATGGAAAGGCAGCCACTCATAATGAAGGACCCGATACTGTTAGCTGGAAGCGCGCACACCGCAGTAGTGAACGTGCCAGTATCGCCGTCAGGAATGGCCTGCACAGCCGAGCTATTCCTGAGTCTTGATAACGGTAAGACGAAGGCAGCTACCAGCGGCGCCGTCTCGTTCACTGCCACAGGAGCTGTGCAGTCCATCGCTCTGCCGATAGCTATGCCGAGTGCGGGAGGATTTTCTTACCCTGTCTATCTCAATCTAGTGAGTGGCAGCGTAGTCATCGCGGCATACCAGGGAACAGAGAATGTCATTATCCCATTGGTGGGCGCACCGGCAATTACCTGGGGCTAAAGAGTTCTGCCGGACACAGGGAGGTGAGCGTGAAAAGCCTAGTGCTCATGATTGAAGATCCTGCCTTTGCGCCTGGAAGCACTCATACCGCAACGGTAAGTGTGCCAGTCTCACCGGCAGGGATGAGCTGCACTGCAGAGTTGTGGTTAAGCGCTGACGGTGTGACCAGGGCGGCTTCGAGTGGGGCTGTCCCCTTCACTTCTACTGGAGCTCAGCAGTCCATAGGCCTGGTGATAACCATGCCAGCGACGAGTCCCTCCGGCGGATACGCTGTCTATATCGACATAGTCAGCGATGGCGTGCTCGTGGGGTCCTATCAGGCCACCGAGAACGTCAGTGTGGGTGCGCTGGTAGGTATCACGGTGGATAGGATCAGCATTTCGCCGACCCAGGTGACCCTTGGTCAGCCTGTAACCTGCATCATGAGATGCACTAATTACGGCAACTCCGCCGGCAGCAGGGACATAGTAATCACCATTGCAAATGATGGCGCATCGGTATCACAAACCATTCGCTTGACGCTGGATGCAGGCAAATCAAGTGATGTAGACATTGAGCAAGCGCTAGGCGTCGATTTGTCCGCCGAGGTGGGCCACATTACGGTCTCGGCCGATGGCCAGTCAGCTGCGTTGGACGTTAGCGGCTCAGCGGGGATAACAGGCGTAGTCAAGGCTGTTGATATTGGATTGCCGGTTCAGGGAGCAACGGTTCAGCTGTTTGGCATGTCGGACCAGTACCTGACTGATGCCAACGGCAGATTCACTATAATTGGTCTTCCCTTTGCCGCTGGCTACCTCTCTGTGTCATATCCTCAGTACGTAACCGAGTCTGTCCCATTTCAGGGGCTAACGAATGGAGCCACAAAGGATATAGGAGTTATCAATCTGACTCCACTCTCTGCCATTCAGTTCATCTCAGTTGCTTTGCCCGCTGCGGGGACGAATTACCACGTAGGCGATAGCATATTTGTGGGCTTCAGGGTGAAGAATGTAAGCGCACAGGCCGCCTATGTCAACCTGGCGCTTACCCTCAGTGTAGCGGGGGCTTGGGGCAATACTGTGTCCACACAGCTGTTGCTTCAGCCGGGACAGGTAAGCGACTGGTACGGTACTCCCTATCCTTTGCAACAGATCGCCGCGAGGCTCGGGGCGCAGCAGCTCACAGCTTATGTGAACGGTGTTGCAGTCGGGCAGGTAGGCATAACGGTTGGTCCCACGCCGGGGACCATCACAGTGGTGAACTGGCGGACTCCTCCTCAGCAGGCCCAAGTCGCTGCCGGCGATGCCGGGACGTGGGTTCTCAAGATCACGAATGTATCGAGTGGCTATCTGAGCTGGAGGGCACTAATACAGGTGCAGAAGCCCAGCGGGGGCGTCCTTACCGAGATCGACACTTCAGGCAACCTTGCCCCAGGCGCTCATGTCTTCGTTCCCAGCGGCAGTGTCTACATCAAATACACCGAAGCAGGCGGGTGGTACTGGACAGCCCAAACCTGGGCCAATGGCGCGTTGCAGACTACTGACCACGCGTCCACAAACGCATATTAGGAGGCTTAATTAGCAGTTTCAACGAATCTAGGAGGTGAACGATGAGTCTGTTCAAGTTATGCAATCCCAAGGGCGATACACAGTGCCAGAAAGACCTGACGCAGTGCCAGAGCGATAAAGTCAACCTGCAGTCGCAGCTTGTGGCCTGCAATCAGGCGCAGGCGAATCTAGCAGACCAGCTCAAGACAGCCAACGGTGGCTTAGCTCAGGCCCAGGCGCAGACTGCCGCGCTGCAGAAGCAGTATGACGACCTGGCGGCACTCGACAACCTGATGAAGCAGGGCCCGCCGCCACCAGCGAAGGAGAATTTGCGAGTCCTGAGCCAAGCCATACTCAATGACCTCTTGTGGAAGAGACTGGGGCAGAAATACATCGATTGCCAGATGAGCGGCGCCGTACACTTCTCCTGGCCCCCGTGGTTAATTGGCAAGAAGGACGACCTCGACCGGTACTGCCAATTCTTCAAGGACCTATGGCTGCCCCTTCTTCAACCATACACGGTACTCGATTGGGTGGATACCCACGGCAATAAAGTGCAGATCGCGGGGCGGGCATGCAGCGATTTCTCCGATAATTTCGGGGGAATTCCCAGCCTCTATCTCAGCTGGTGCCCGTTGCCCTGGGGTGTCTTCTGGGCGGTTGTGGACGGCTTTTTCATCAGCGGCGGTCACGGGTTCAACTTCTGCGTGACCTGGGATTCTCCCTACGATGAGACAAGCAGCAATGGTTTGACGTTGTGGAACATCGAGCCCCAAACGTCAGGCGATTGGACGATTGAAGGCAAGGCGGTCAACGAGTCCGCAAAGATTGAAGACATCACGCCTAAACCAATAGACGACACTAGCTTCAATTACGTTATTAAGAACTTGATGATGGTCAAGGTGTAACCAAATTGAGGAGGAGGTAGACCATGCACGACGGTAACGCAATCTGGACGTTCCTGCAATCGCTGATATCGGTTCAGCAGGCGGAGATACTCGCGTATCTCCTGTTCGCCAACTTCATACTTGGCATGGTGGCAGCCATCAAAACCAAGACTTTTGAGGCTGTCAAGATGGTAGATTTCTGGAAGCGGGTGGCCTTCACGTTCGGGGCCTATCTAGCTCTATCATTTGCTGCTCATGCGGCGGACTTTAGTGCCTTGAGAGACGCCACCATGGTATCCCTGGTCGCCTATCTTGCAGCTCAAATTAAAACCAATGTCGAGGACCTGACAGGCATCAAGGTGCCGGAGAATATCAACAAATACATCGAGCGTGTACCTGGAACATAAGCGAGTCCGCGCTAACAGACAAGAATGGGGTAAGGCGTAATGTCTGACGTAGGTATGTGGACGGCGGTGGCTGCGGCAGTGGTCGGGGCGCTCGGCGGGCTGTACACCATCTACAAGAATGGTAAGAACGAAGCCAAACTTGTAGGCAAATTCGAGCAGAGGGTTGTGGACCTGGCTGCAGAATTTGTGAGCTTTAAAGAAGACATCAAAGAGGAGATGGTGAACTCGGACAATAGACTGAGCCAAAGGATGCAGACTCTCGAGTCCAGGGTTGATGCTTGCGTCACGGCCGTCAATGAGGGAAAGAAGGTATAGCGGATGAGGTACATCATCGTATCTAAGGGAATGGCGGTGTCGGCGATAGAAGCTCAGTGCATTTCGCTGGGCGCAAAGAATGTTAAGGTGACCGGGGCGCTGCAGCAAGTTTTCTGCGACCTGGAACCAGAGGCTGCGGACAGGCTGCGAGCCATTCCTGGTCTTGCAGTCAAGGAATCCAAGGAAATGAGGCTGAGCGATATGGTTGTGCCTGAGGATACCCTGAGCACTTACCAGTCACTCCAGTCAGTCTATGCTGCCTCTCAAGGGTCTCTGTTTACCCTGCTGTATAACCTCAGGGCAGCCTTCACACCGCCTATACTGGGTTCTGTGGCCACGGCTGTTGTCATAGACACCGGCATCAGAAGCACCCACAGGTCCCTGAGGGGCAAAATCGTCTACGCGGAGAATTTCTCCGATTCCGATACCGCGGAGGATATCTTTGACCACGGGACCGGAGTAGCCTACCTCATCGCTGGTGGTTTACACGCAGCCGGGCAGGAGAGCGGAGTAGCCCCGGGAGCTAACCTCATGAATCTTAAGGCGATCGACGATGAGGGTAGCGGTACCAATGAGAGCGTCATCCTGGCGCTCGATAAAGCGTTAGCGCTGTGGCAGGATGCTGAGAATAAGGGGCTTGGTTTCGACGACCCTATGTACCCCAACATCGTAAACATGAGCGTGGGCAGCGAGGATGATGGAGACCCGGACGACCCGATAAGATTGGCCTGTCGCGAGATCTATGCCAAGGCGGGGAACAAGCTGCTGCTATATGCCGCCGCGGGGAACGCAGGGCCCAATCCAGGCACCATCCTGTTGCCCGCCGCGTGCGAAGAGGTCTGGGCCGTGGGAGCATTGACGTTCGAGCCATTTCAAATATGGCCGTATTCGTCACGGGGTCCGGTAGCGGTGGGTAATCTAGTGAAGCCGGATGGAGTGTGTCCATCTGTCGATATCCTGACAGCATCGGGCACTGGCGACGATGCTTTCGTCGTCAAGACTGGCACGTCATTTGCGTGTCCCATTGGCGTCGGCTCTATCTGCCTTCTGGGCGAGCTGTCTCAGAGATACGGACTGGTTGAGCAGATGCTGGCTATGACCCGGCAGGCTTGGGAACTATTTGCCCTGTTGGTTTCCCGAAAGCCAGAAGGGGCACCTTTGCAGAAAGACAATGACTATGGCCTGGGGATGCCCATGGGCGACCTGGTGTTGAGACGATTTGGTGTCACCGCAGGCGTTGACACCTCGAGCATGTTTGGCGCAATGCTGGGCGTGGGCATGGTAGGAGCGATGATGCCGGCGATGATAAAGGCCATAGGATGAGGCTGGGGAGGATTACATATGCAGCCACAACAGCAAGGACAAACTCAGAGCCCTGCTGATATTTTCAGCTCCATATTCAATGCTCAGTTCTTCAACAACATCATAGTGCTGCTCATGATGTTTGCCATGATGAAGGTCTTTCTCAAGGTGCTTGGTGAACCAGCAAGAGCTAGCAGTCGTGTTCCTGGAAGGACAACAACCGGATGGAGTCTGAGAGAAAACCCCGACCGGTCGGAGAGGCAGTCAGTAGGCCAGGAGTTGGAGCTGGAACACATCGCTGGGGCAATGGACAACCGCTCTCTAGGAATTGCACTGGAAGCAGCAGGCGATGTAACCAGAGAGCTTCTGGGAAGGCAATATGCGGATGGAGCATATATTGCCGAAAAGCTTAAGAAAGTTCAAAGAGTAGTAACAGAACCGGAGTTCAAGGCGAAGCTAAGCGCGGACGATGAAGCACTGGCAAACAAAGCGATTAATGGTTATGCGGAGTTGGAGTTCAAGACAGGGTTCGGTCGTAAGGCCAAGGCACTGGTGATGAGTGTTGCCCGTCAGGACGTAGGCTATAGCAAGTCGATGGCTGAATCGATGCTCAGAGAGCTTAATGAGGACGTCAGGTTTAAGAAATGAGGACTAGAGGTGCGTCTCTTATCTCGGAACACAAAGTCTATCTTGAGCCGGGCGATGTTGATGCCCTGGAAGCGCAGGCAACCTATCTTCGGGATAAGCTCTTGATCAGGCTGCTGTTTCGCATAGGCGCCCGAATCTCTGAGGTGCTGGCGATCGCTGTCGCCGATATCGACCTCAAGCAGTCTACCGTCACTATTGAGCACCTCAAACTGAGAATAAAGCGTTCCTGCCCCGATTGTGAAACCAGGTTGAGCAGGACGGCGAGTTTCTGCCCTGGCTGTGGCAGCAAAGTAGACCAGGCAAAGGTGGACGAGAAGGAGCACCGGCGGCTGAGAACACTGCCGCTGGATGAGTCCACCCTGGAGATGGTGGAGGACTACATCAACCGCGGTGGCCCGGTCACCAGGCATGGCAAGCGGGTGCTGTTTGGTATCACAAGGAATCGAGCCTGGGCGATAGTCAAGGATTGTGCTGAAAGAGCTGGGCTGCCCAGGCTGGTGAATCCCGAGACGGGCAAGGTGCATAACGTGTCCCCACATAAGCTCAGAGACGCATTCGCGGTGCATGCCCTGGAGGTCGACGATTCGGGTGTGGGGCAGAGGATGCTTCAAGAGGCGTTGGGGCACCGCTCATTCGATACCACGGCCAGATATAGGAAAGTATCAGGGAGAGAGCTCAAGGAGTGGCACGGAAAGCTGTGGGAGAAAAGGGAGGAGAGTTAGATGTCAGGACAGGCGATCGTGAACATCAGGGATAAACAGTGGAACGTAGCAATGGCTACAACGTACTCCGAGCTGGTCGCTGGCTTGGGTGGATTCTCAAGCATTGCGGCGGGCACTGGCATGCTTTTCGACATGGGCTCGGATCAGTATATCGATGTCACCACAGTGCCGATGCTCTTTTCGCTCGACATCGCTTTCATCTCCAGCTCCCTGGTTGTGGGGGGCCTGGCTCAAAACGTCCCGCCGGGCCAAAGGTTAGTCTCCACGCAGCTGGCACGGTTCTTCCTGGAAGTGAACTCAGGTGATATGGCTGGCCTACAGATAGGGGACCCGGTAAACGTCACTGTGACACAGGCAGCGACGCCTGTGCAATTCTCGGTCGCCCAATTGCAGGCAATTGTAGAGAGTGTGCTGCCAATCCTCGGGGCCATCTTTGGAGTGCCCGCGGTAATCAAGGCGCTCAAGGGGGAGGGTCAGAGCCGGCCAGCATGACAGATGGAGACTCAAAACGGTAAGTTTACCGAAGCCGAGAGGGATTTACTTGGCCCGGGACGCTTTCCGAAGCGGACTGAAGCCCTGTGCAAGCTTGGGGCCTATGACGTCATTCATGTACATGATGACGGGGATTTGACGGTAGCAAGCAGGGGCAAGTTATACGTGGTGACCACCGATGGCCAAACCTTCGCACAAACGGGTTGAGCAACAGCTGAAGAGAGACCAGCATGACTGATAATTACGCAGTATCAAAACCAACGAGCTTGGCAGACGAGATGTTTTCTGATGACGTCATCTACATAGCTGCGATGATGACCTTCATGATAATGATGCTCACTATGGTGGGCAATTTCCTCAACCAGCAGCAAGCGCGTACACAGGCTCAAGGTATTGTGGAGCCAGGCAGCGGCACGGCTACCTCGCAAGTCCAGGAGTTCACATTCACCACCCCGATGAGTGCCGTAACCGTCAATAACAAAGGCAGCACTCCAGTGCTCGTTAAGGTAAACACGTTGAACAGTAATCCAGTAACCGTGGGTGGCGAGTCATCGAACGTCATTGATATGGGGAGCCCGACGATATCCCGTGTGTTCTATTACACGATGAGTGGTCAATCACCCGTAGAGATCATAGGAGTTGCGTGATGCCTGGAGTGTTCATAACCCCTCCACTGAAGCCTAGCCTGCATGTGGAGATTGAATACGATGTCAATAACAACCCCGTTTATGTGGGGAATGCAGCGCCGGGCACCAATGTTTCGGAGCCCAGATGGCGGATAATGCGAATAACTTACGATGCCATGAATAATCCATTATCTACCATGTGGGCAGATGGGAATTCGAACTTTGATAAGGTGTGGACATCTCGGGCAAGCTATGGTTACTCCTGAGGCTAACAAATGGTGCAGTTCAAGTTCAACCCCCTAACTAACGAATTCGATGAAGTAGAATCTGTTGGGCCTGCGGGCGCTGCAGTCAAGCAGTTGAATGGCTCCTCCGGCACTATCTTCATCAGCGCTGGCAACAACATCAGCATATCCAACAATCTGCACACTATTCAGGTGCATAACCTGCTCTCTTCTGGACAAGCTGTTCAGGACGTCGGCTCTGTTACCGCCGGCGGCACAAATGCCAGCCTTTTCGCCAAAGATGATCACGTTCACCGCGGTGTTGGCCAGCTGCAAATCGGTGGCAATACTGTCAATGACAGCAGCCCTCGCTACGGCTCTGTAATGATAGCCGGGGGGAATAACGTTACTCTGAGCCAGCAAGGCCAGACAATAACTATCAGTGGCCCCAACGCGGTGGCCCAAAGCACGGCACCATCAGCCATAGTTGCTTCTGATGCTACCTTCACCTCAGGCACGGTAGTTGTCTCTGGTGGTAACAATGTCACGGTGGGCAGCGCTGCCGGGCAGAAGATAGTAATCTCCGCCCAAAGTCAGAGCGTTCAACCCGCGGTCGCTGAGCTGAACGGCTCATCAGGAAGTCTCACAATTGTCGCAGGTGCAAATATAACGGTGTCCAACACTGGAAGCAGCATCTCAATAATTGGCCCCAGCGTCCCAGCCCAGTCTGTCCAAAGTTACGACATCATCGCTGCGGGCTCGCAGACGGCGCAGACGTCTGGCACCGTCGTGTTCTCCAATAGCAACAACGTCAGCTTTGGCATGTCTAATAGCTCCGTGGTCACTGCCTCGGCGTCCTTCTCTCAATCAGTGCAGCCGGCCGTAGTGCAGCTGAATGGTTCCAGTGGCACCCTAACCATCGTTGCCGGTGCTAACATCACTGTCTCGAATACGGGTAGCTCCATATCTATAATCGGGGCGGCTGGAGGTGGAAGTGGCATAGGAGGCATTCAAGACTCTGGAACATCGATAGCTACATCGGGAACAGTTCAGTTCGCCAACTCGAACAATGTTACCTTCGGCCTCAGTGGACAAACCATGACAGCCAGCATACCAGGTCAGTCCACGCAGCCAGCCGTAGGCTCTTTGAATGGATCCAGCGGCACTCTGACTATCGTGGCAGGGACCAACATAACTGTCTCGAACACAGGAAGCTCCATCTCCATCATTGGTCCCAACGTGCCTGCCCAAAGTGTGCAGTCGTACGACATCATCGCTGCTGGGTCGCAGACAGCACAAACATCTGGCACGGTCATGTTCTCCAACAGCAATAACGTCAGCTTCGGTATGTCAAATAGCTCCGTGGTGACTGCCACAGCGACCTTCGCCCAATCAACACAACCCGCCGTGGGGCAGCTTAATGGCTCTAGTGGCACGCTAACCATCGTGGCTGGCACTAACATCACAGTGTCTAACACGGGCAGCTCCATATCGATTATCGGCCCTAACGTGCCAGCCCAGAGTGTGCAATCGTACGACATCATTGCAGCGGGCTCTCAAACAGCCCTGACTACAGGGACTGTTGTGTTCTCCAATTCTAACAACGTTAGCTTCGGCATGAGCAACTCTAGCGTGGTGACGGCTACTGCGACGTTTGCCCAGAGCACACAACCGGCCGTAGGATCCCTGAACGGCTCATCGGGGACGCTGACCATCGTTGCGGGCTCTAATATCACTGTGTCCAACACTGGAAGCAGCATCTCCATCATCGGCCCTGACCAGAGCATTCAGACTCAGGGTCTGGTCCAGCAGATAGCAATTTTTGGCGCCACATCGGGCTGTCAAGGCTTTGTTGAATTAGACCCTGGTGGCTATGTGCAATTGCAGCAGGCAGGAAACAGCATCACGATTGATGTTGACAATATATGGTACAACATCATATCTGCCGGGACACAATCGGCACATACAACAGGACTGGTTGTTCTGAGTAACTCTAATAACGTCTCCTTCGGCATGGAAAACAGCTCAGTGGTGACCGCCTCTGCGTCCTTCGCCCAGAGCGTACAGCCGGCGGTAGGGTCGCTGAACGGCTCATCGGGGACGCTGACCATCGTTGCGGGCTCTAATATCACCGTGTCCAACACCGGAAGCAGCATCTCCATCATCGGCCCCAATGTCCCAGGGCAGAGCGTTCAATCGTACGACATCATTGCAGCGGGCTCTCAAACAGCTCAGACTACGGGTACCGTTGTGTTCTCCAACTCCAACAATGTGTCATTCGGGATGAGCAATAGCAGTATCGTGACCGCCTCGGCAAGCTGGGCTCAGAGCACCGCACCTGGAGGCATAGAAGCTGGTACGCAGACGGCTGTCAGCGGAACTGTTGTATTCTCCAACTCCAACAACGTGTCCTTCGGCATGACAAACACCTCTGTAGTGACTGCCACAGCTACGTTTGCCCAATCCACGCAGAGCTATAATATCCCAGCAGCAGGTGCCCAGACGGGAAACACGAGTGGAACCTGTGTGTTCTCTAACTCGAATAATGTCTCCTTCGGAATGACGAACAACAGTATCATTACAGCATCAGCAAGCTGGACCCAGAGTACAGGACCGTCCGCTATCGTCGCTTCTGACGCCACATTCGCTTCTGGTTCAGTTGTCATATCAGGAAGTGCAAACATCACCGTTGGAAGTGCCGCTGGTCAGAAGGTGATGCTGTCGGTCGCTGCTCAGTCTGTTCAGCCTGACGTAGGTTCGTTGAACGCTTCTAGCGGTACGATAAGTATAAGTGCTGGTAGCGCTATGTCTGTGTCGAATAACAACTCAACCATCATCCTTCATAACCTCGGTGTGCAAAGCCTCAACGGGAGCACGGGCACGCTGACGATTGTTGCGGGCACGAACATCACCGTATCTAACCAGGGCAGTAGCATCTCGATTATTGGTGCTGGTGGTGCAGCAGGTAGCAATACAATAGGTATGTCCAATCTTGGGAATACGTCAGGCACGACGGGTGCTGTTAGTGGCTCTGCAATACGGTATCATTTAGCAGGTGGTAACAATATAACACTTTCGCAAAGCCTTGATGCAGGCCACGTATCGGGCACCGTTACTATATCTGGATTCTGCTATAGTGATACCGTAGCAGCATTAGGCAATGCTGCTGCCGCTCCGTTCTACTTTTTTCTGAGTAACGGTAATACCAACATAACCCTGAGCACGGCCACTGGACTCGTGGGTGGTAGTGCAAATGGGCTTAGCGTAAGCATATACGGGCCGACGCCTGCTGCGGGTATAGGTGGCATCAAAGGGTCTGGAGCATCAATAGCGACCAGCGGTACCGTCGTGTTCTCCAATTCAAACTTTATCTCATTCGGTCTGAATGGACAGACTATGACCGCAGGCTACGCAGGAGATATGATAGGAGCGGCCAGCCTTGCATTTGTGTCTCCATTCCAATATGTCTTTGCAGCAGGGAACACCAACATAACCCTCACCCAGTCTACAACCGTACTAGGAGGCACGCTAAACTGTGCCACATTGTACATTACTGGACCTACCCCGGGGTCTGCCCAGAGCACACAACCTGCTGTAGGCTCGCTCAACGGCTACAGTGGCACGCTCACCATAAGCGCGGGCAGTGCCATATCTGTTTCAAATAATGCCAGCACGATTATGTTGCACAATATCGGCGTGCAGAGCCTCGACGGAATAACTGGCACGGTGACGCTCGTAGCAGGCAATATGATTTCCATAAGCAATTCTTCTAAATCTATCAGCATCATCAACCTGTTCACAACGGGTACAAATATCCAGGACATCGGCACGGCAACAAATGCTGGTGCTAGTGCCAGTGCTATTGCCAGAGTGGACCACGTTCACAGAGGCGTAGCCCTAGTTAGCATGGTTGGCAACACATCTAATAGCAACACCTACGGTATAGGCTCAGTCGTACTCTCTGGCGGTGCCAACATTACACTCTCGAATGTTACCTTTCCCGGAGGAGCGTCGATTGGTATAGTTGGTGCCGCTGGCGGTGTGGGCATAGGTGGAATTGCAGGCTCTAATGCTACTACGGCGACTTCAGGTACGGTGCAGTTTGTCGGCAGTAATAATGTCACCTTCGGGCTGACTAATAACTCGCAGATAACTGCCTCTGCTTCGTATTCAAAAGAGCCTGCCAACGTTATCGCTGCTGGTGCCCAGACGGCGAACACGTCAGGCACTGTGGTATTTTCTAACAGCAACAACGTGTCTTTCGGCATGACGAACAGTTCTCAGATAACGGCTTCTGCGGCCTTCAGCGGCGTGGGAGCTTCCAACGCTACGATCACTGCAGGCGCCGTTATATTTGCTAACAGCTCTGCGACGAGCAACAACTTTTGCTCTTTCGGCATGAACGGCAGCACGATAACAGGCATCGTGAACGTCGATGTAATCGGCATGTCGAGCGGCGCCTCAAACACGAAGGTGCTTTCGCCGTTCAATTGCTTCATCGTTCCGGGCAACACGAATATCAGCATGAGCGCTTCTTCTGCAACTCCGGGCGGCACCCCGTACAGCAACCTCACCATCAGCATATACGGCCCGACGCCTGGAGCGGTGATAGCTGCTGGCGCCCAGACCGGCAATACGTCAGGCACCATGGTTTTCTCGAACTCGAACAACGTCTCCTTTGGCATGCAGAACAACTCCATCGTGACTGCGTCAGCATCATACACGAAAGAGCCCGCGAACGTTATTGCTGCTGGCGCCCAAACGGCGAACACGTCGGGCACAGTGGTATTCTCCAACAGCAACAACGTATCTTTCGGCATGTCAAACAACTCTGTGATTACGGCTTCAGCAACATTCGCGGGCGGAGGTACTGTACGCGCGTTCTATCCATACCCACAGGAGATGCAGGCATATAGCACGATAAGCACACTGCAAGGCTACTTCCTGAGTCTTTACCCGTGGTTCCTGGACGTGTCTCTCACCGCTACTCGCGCTGACTTTATTATGTCATTTTCTTGGGGCGCTGAGTCTGCTGCTTATGTCACCCAAGTGGGCTCTCTATCTCTAGGTGCATACATATACACTGATAACGCGGGAACACTTTCGAGCCTAACGTCTGGCAGTACCAACCATTCATGGTCTTTCATAGCACAAAATACAGCATATACAAGTGTGTTCTCTAATGTTTCTGGTGCTAAAGCGTTGTCCATACCGCTAAACCTCAATCTATCACCACGGCAGTATTACATTGGCTTCTGGTACGCCCTATCTAACGTAATATCCGACGCCTGGAATGGGAGCACGCTGACATATACTGCAATGCCGTGTTCAACTGGTCTTAACACACTTACATGCCTAGCTGGCTCATGGATAGGGGTACCTCTGCTGCTTAACCCGATATTCAGTGGACCGTTCAACTCAGCATCTAATAGCTCACATCGTTGGGTGCCTTGGTACGGAGTACACGGAACGTCATTCGCTAACTGGGCAGCCGTGCCTGGAACCATATCTGCATCGCAAATTGTACGCACCTTGAGCAATCCGGTGCCTATAATCGTCTTTAGGAATACATAACATGGCTACACCACAAATAATAGTTGAAGAAACCGGGGGTTATCACAACAGAGACATCCAGAAGGCAACCGATAGGCTCGTCCGGGGCAGCACGTATCGAGACCTCTCAACCGTCTGTGTTGTACCTACACGTGGCATGATTCACGCCAAGGTCGTGCAGAGCTGGATGGGGCTGATGTCGCCGATGAACCAGAAGTTCACGCGCATATTCATCATAGGCATGGAGGTAGGAGAAGCATACAGTCAGGCTGTCGAGATGATTCTGTCCAACCCTGAGTTGTCGCAGTGGAAGTATATGCTCACCCTCGAAGAGGACAATATGCCACCACCTGACGGTTTGCTGAAGCTGTACGAGAGTATGGGAGAATACGATGCTGTAAGCGGTCTGTACTGGACAAAAGGCGAGGGAGGGCAGCCGATGATTTACGGGGACCCCAAGGTCTTCCCCAAAAACTTCATTCCGCAACTGCCCAGACCTGAGACCGTGCAAGAGTGCAACGGACTTGGAATGGGGTTCACCTTGTTCAAGATAAGTATGTTCAGGGCACCGAGATTGCCAAAGCCGTTCTTCAAGACAAAGCAAGAGTACGTGCCGGGGCAGGGAGCGTCAGGATATACGCAGGATTTGTATTTCTTCGAGAACGCAGCCAAGCACGCAGGATGCAGGTTTGCCTGTGATACACGAGTCAAGGTCGGTCATTATGACGCCCAGAACGACATAGTGTGGTAGGAGGCAATATGCCAGAATTAAAACTCGACATCGGATGCGGACACAATAAGCAGGCTGGTTTCTACGGCATCGACCTGAGAAAGCTACCTGAAGTAGACCAAGTGGTTGACCTAGAGGCTTTCCCGTGGCCATTCGACGATAAATCTGTAGACGAGATCTTCTGCTCCCATTACATCGAGCATACTACAGACCTCATCAAGTTTATGGATGAACTCTACCGCATTATGAAGACTGGGGCTAAAGCCACGATAGTAGCCCCTTACTATTCATCCGTTCGTGCTTGGCAGGATCCGACGCACAAGCGAGCCATCAGCGAGTACACCTTTATGTACTTCAACAAGCAATGGCGAGATGCAAACAAACTTGAACACTATGGCATCAAGAGCGACTTCGACTTCACGTATGGTTATATGGTTGACCCCGCCTGGCAGAACAGGAGCGAAGAAGCAAGGAATTTCGCCATTAGGTTCTATATCAACGCTGTGAGCGACATACAGGTGGTGATGACCAAACGGGCGGAAGTGGAAGTAAAACCGTGAACTGGGCTGATATCTTCAAAGAGAGAGTAACATGGTAACGGAAGTTCGACCCATCCAGGGTGGGTTCCTCAGGCCCTTCGGGGCGGCCTGGTTCATCACGGAGTTCTTGAAGGGCAACGGTCCGGAGGATTCAGATAAGATTGATCCAAGCATCGGCGCTCCTATGTCCGATATACACGCTGAGTACAAGAGCGCCTTACACCGTGCCCACGCCAGGGATGCTGTGGAGCGGGAGGAGGAGAGGCGGATTAAGGGAAGGCAGCCTGCGTACACCGAGGCAGAGTATGCTGACCGACTGGCATATTACCTCAGTCGCATTCCCTATAAGCTGCTTAAGATGAGATACTCCAGTTTCACACGATATTTTGGCCACCTCAAGCGGCTAGGCTGGGTTAAAGAAACGGGCAAGACCGAGCCTTCAGCCTTCCAGGATAGCTACCCCGCGGCTCCGCCCCGGGTATACTATCGTCTCACCGATGCCGGCTTGAAAGCTTCGCCAGTTGAAATTTCCAATCCAGTGCGTGCACTCTATCCTCAGTTCGACTCGGCCTACGCCAGAACAAAGCGAAAGCTGCACCAGTATGCCAAATATTAGATACCCAAGTTCGTCACTTGGTAACCAAGTAGATTGAGGATCAAAGAAAGAAGATCTTCGGCGTCCTAAGACAACAAACTAACGGTTTGTTCACCTTCATTTACCCCCAGTTCCACCATGTAACCACGCTCAGGACATTGGCTTCCATTATGTCTTACCAACAGTGACCGATAGCTTAGATTAAAGTGCTCCCAACTGCTTGAAAAGCGAAATCGCATAGTATGTATCTTCCAATGTGGCAATGCCCATAGGACTTGCGCGAGCAAAACCTCCGCTGTTTCGTTGGCAGTTCAAGACAAATGAGATGGCATGTTCTGGCTCTGAAAGCGTCTCGCCCAAGATACAGCAAGCGCTCGACAGGTAATAGAGATCCTCTAGAAAGTAGACTTCTGGCTCTTTTATCCTTAAGAATGCCAAGGTACGCTTTGGCTGCTTCAGTGGGTAATCCAGCAAGGCAGAAGTCCTAGCTGCGTAATAGGTTGTGGCCCGAGAAGAGTTCCCTCGACTTCCGAAACCTCCGTCCCTGTTCGACAACGAGGATATAAGGCCAACGACTGCCGTTCTGTCGAAAGTGACATCCAGATGCACAAGTATTGACACTGCTTCGAAAATGCTCTCCAGTTCTGAGACCACCTCTATGTAGAGTCTGCTGGGGTTGATAACTCCATTGAGCGCAGCAAGTGACTCTTCAATAGCTTCGCTTTGATGGCGCAACGGTTCCAAATCCTCCCCCAAATCCTTTAGGATTTCGATGGCGAGATAACAGGTGTGAACGGGATTGCCCACAACTTCCTGAAGAAGAGCCCATACGAAACGCTTGACGCCTGTAGGCCGCCGGGGACGTTGTCCTAGCAGCAGAAGGTTTTTCACAGCGAAGTACGAGTCGCGCAGGCCGCTAGGTGGGATGCGGGCGAAGAAGTACCCACCGTCCTCTGTTTGACATGAGTGGATGTACTGCAGTGCCTTCTCGGCGGCTCTCTTTACATCATCTGTCAGAACGTGCCTTTCCATAT
>Ga0315281_10006477_pt1 | contig 16649 bp, 14 predicted proteins | sample YL17G07_0_MG_FD_204540 | JGI IMG/M metagenome (GOLD analysis project Ga0315281, IMG submission 204540) | Sediment microbial communities from Yellowstone Lake, YNP, Wyoming, USA - YL17G07_0 | ecosystem: Environmental > Aquatic > Freshwater > Lake > Sediment | place: USA: Wyoming | collected... | reverse complement strand
GATAACCAACTGGTCAACACTCTCTACATATTAACTCAAGGCAAGCCGATTGAAATGGTGCAGCAGGGGCTGAAGCAAATTCAGCGGTTGTTGCCGAAAGACGTCGATATCCGTGGAGTCGCTACCACCGGCAGCGCTCGCTACCTGGCCGGCGTAATCCTCGGCGCTGATCTGGTCAAAAATGAGATCACCACTCATGCCGTGGCTGCACTATTCCGCATTCCTGAAGTACAAACTGTAGTGGAAATCGGCGGGCAGGACAGCAAGATTATCGTCATAAGGGATGGGGTGGTAACCGATTTCGCTATGAACACGGTCTGCGCTGCCGGTACGGGCAGCTTCCTCGACCACCAGGCGCTGCGGCTGAATATGAGCATTTCCGAGTTCAGCCAGCGGGCGCTGGAGAGCAAGAATGCGGTGCATATTGCGGGGCGGTGCACGGTTTTCGCCGAGTCGGACATGGTTCACAAACAGCAAATGGGATACCGCATTGAGGATATTATCTATGGATTGTGCCAAGCACTGGTGCGCAACTACCTCAATAATGTCGGCCTGGGGAAAGAGATCAAACCGCCGATAGCTTTCCAGGGCGGAGTAGCCTTTAACAAGGGCATTGTAAGGGTGTTTCGAGAGGAACTCGGCACCGAGATAATTGTCCCGCCCCACCATGAGGTAATGGGAGCGATAGGTGCAGCGCTGCTGGTGCATGAAGAGGTAGTGAAGGGCAACCTTGCGACCAAGTTCCAGGGATTCCGTGTCAGCAACGCCAAGTACCATACCTCTTCATTCGAATGCAAGGCATGTCCCAGCATCTGCGAGATAGCTCGACTTTCGGAGAATGGCCAAGTTCTGGCGCAGTGGGGTGGCCGCTGCGACCTGTGGGAGAGGACCTCGGCGAAGCAATAGGCATAGGGAATAATCATTCTTTCGCATCTCAATTGCATCAAACTGGCACCGCTCTAAACAGTCCTCACATCCCATGTACAGAGACGCATCAACTCGGTGTCATTCAGGCGCAAAATGTAATAAGTTTTTAATATTTCTAAGCAACTTTTGATGATTTGTTGATGAGCCAGTAGTTTAAATGTATTTGTGAGCTTCCGGCACTGGGCGTAATGCTCGTTTCCGAGGGAGAACAGCGCAAAAAATGTAGCAAAAGTTAGGTTAGGTATAGTCCTAATCCTTGACATTGATATAGTACTATAGTACCATTACTTCGAGTAGTTGCCAACGAATCTGGCGCGGGTTCCTGGTCAGAGCATTAGTCTGAACTGTGAATGGGGTGGGGTAAATGCCAGTAGTACCAACAAGTGTAAAAGGCTGGCTGATTGATAGTGACTATGCGAACAACCTCTGCAATTGCCCTTCATAAATTCCAGTGCATATATATGTAATATCTATTTAACATTTTCCGTCTGCATTTAATGATTTCTTTAGTACTTAATAAGTACTATAGTATAGTGAAATAGAGTACCAGCCTCTCGAGATAGCGTCTCATGGCGGTATGGGGAGGATGGTACAGGTTAAGAAAAGTACCTTAAGATAGAGAAAACGGTACTTCTATCCCTCGAATGGCATTCCCGCATGAGGAAGAACTAGAGATGGTGCTTTTTCATAGAAGAGGGGGGGTGAGAGGACGGCATACATAGAGTGTGGGCTGAGAATTGACTAGAATTGAAAGGATACTATAAAAAAGAGGAGAGGAGAGATTAAGTGAGAAAAATCATATACCCGTTAATTGCGATGCTCCTGATGGCGAGCATATTTCTACCTGCGCTCGCCCTGGCAGACCAGACGGCGGTAGACAACGATATTTACAGCAATGGCAATCAACATCAGGTATGGCTGAGCGCTGCGGCCGGGGCAACGGTCAGCACCGAAGCGCAGATTATAGTTACACGGCAAGGCGGCCAGCACCTGTCAGTTGGTGACCCGGTGGACTTTACGGTTGGAACGAACAACCTGCCTGCGGGGTATACTGTCTCGGATGTCAGCAACACTATACCATCGCCCTGGGATACCAACGGCCAGGTATTAATAGCTGGCTGCTCCACTATCACCTTTACTGCGCCGGCAACGGACGGTGGCTATGTCTACAATGTAAAATGGGACGAGACACATGCAGCGGAGTACGGTTCTAAGTTGAATGGTATGGACAACTTCGTGATTCACCTCACGGTGGGGTCAGGCGGCGGCCCGGCGGAGCTACCTGAGTTGACCCTCACGAAAACCGCGGATGCCGCTGAGGCACATGAAAACGATACCATAACCTACACCTACGATGTGGAGAATACGGGCGATGTGGCGCTGACCGATGTCGGCGTTAGCGATCCTGATGTAGATGACCCGCCCGGTATATCTGGTCCTACCGAAGTTTCTGGAAATGGTGATAGCTCATTTGACCCGGGCGAGGTCTGGGAGTTTACGGCCGAGTATACGGTGCCCTGGTTTACCGCCGGCCCGGTTGTAAATACAGGTAATGCCACGGCTGTGTATGATAGCACTGAGGTATGGGATACCGATGACGAGAGCGTTACCATCCTGCACAACCCGGACATAGAAGTCACCAAGTCAGGGCCTGACCCGATTGGTTACTTCCAGACTGTTAACGCTGTGTACGACTACACCGTAGAAAACACAGGCGATTGCGCTCTTATTGTAGAGCTTTCAGACGACGTCTATGACGTTCTTGAGCCTGTGGACGGCGATACGTACCTGCTTCCGGGGGAGACATGGAATTACTCTGTATCCGACACGCTGGTCTGTGAAGGCGAGACGATGACCGTCTTCACCAACACTGCAACCGCTACCGGCGAGGACGCCACTGGCGCCCAGGTCTACGACACCGCCTGCTGGAACGTGGTCGTCTTCCAGTGGCTGCCCAGAACTATAGGCTACTGGGGCAACTGGGCGAACCACTGGTCAACCCCCTGCATAACTCAGCTCGTCAATGCCGTCAACGGCAACTCAACGTACTTCTCAGAGTACAAGTCACTGACAGTTTCAGATGTCAAGAAAATCTTGCTGGCTACAGACCCCACAGGCAAGATGACCAAGGACAAGGCCACCGCGTTGCTGCAGAAACAACTGTTAGCAACCTGGCTCAGCGTGGTGTCCTACATGGGGGCTACTGATGGCAATCCTAGCACCTGTGGCTCGCTCGATGCCGCTATGGACCCCGATGCTACGGTTTACTTTGAAACGGGCGGCACGATGACTGTCAGGGGATTGCTGAACCGTATCGAGTATAACCTGACTACGGGAGCAGCCGGATTTGGAATCGATGGGAGGCTATTGGCCAAGGACATTCTGAACAAGATGAACAATGCCGAGAACAACGGCTACTACATGTTCATGGATCCAGCTTTTGACCCATCGGCATGCCCCTGATCGGGATAAATAGTAAAGTAAGCGTCTTGTGATCGAAGAAGAGGGAGGCTCGCCGAGCCTCCCTCTCTCTATGTAAGGAGAGAGACTTTAAGGTCATTGCGAGGAGCCCCTTCTGATGAAGGGCGACGAAGCAATCTTGGCGCGGTGGTGAGGGAGACGTTGAGATTGCTTCGCTGCGCTCGCAATGACATATGGAAAGGGGCTCGCAATGATACCCCTGTCAATAAAGCAAGGTTACCTTCGCTTAGCGCTTGTTTGGCTTGCCGGGGGTAGTGTTTCCGTTGAGCGTATAGCTGGCTGAGGTGATGCCTTGGGTGGCATCCCACACATAGCCATCGGCGGCAAGGCTGGTGACCGAGGCTACGTAGTCGCCGGGGGGAGCCTTGGATACTGTAAAGGTGGCCACGCCTGTACTATCGGTAATGCCGTTGAATGTCCAGTTTTGACCACTGCTACAGCTTAAATCTAAACCTACCTGAGCTCCGGCCAGCGCTCCGTTTTCCTCAACTACCCAGACGCTTAAACGCAGGTTTCTACCATTCATACCGAAGGAAATACTGTCCACCCACATAGGCTTTGGCTCAGGCGCGGGCGTCGGTGTAGGCGTAGGTGTTGGCGTGGGCGTTGGCGTGGGCGTTGGTGTAGGCGTGGGCGAGGGTGTTGGAGTAGGCGTGGGTGTTGGAGTAGGCGTGGGTGTTGGTGTAGGCGTGGGCGTTGGTGTAGGAGTAGGAGTGGGAGAAAGGCCGGCGACTGCTTGATAGGCATTGATGCGCCCGAAGGCTACATCTATGCCGGTACTATCGCAAGTGGATTCTATACTTTCCCTTACCTCGTCGTTGAGCTTGCCATCACCATTGCTATCGCTGGCAACAGAGAAGAGGAGCCCGGCTACGCCGGTGACGAAGGGTGAAGCCATAGATGTGCCGCTCTTGTAGCCATAGCTATTGTTCATGAGAGTAGAGTAAATGGTAGCGCCTGGGGCTGCCACGTCAACCCAGTTACCCCGGTTCGACCAGGATGTCAGGTTATCAGCAGAATCTGTTGCGGCCACAGAAATGGCATTGGCGTAGTAGGCAGGATAAAAGGGTGACGAAGAGCCGTTGTTGCCGGCGGCAGCGACAACTACTACACCCTTGCTCCAAGCATAGTTCACTGCGTCCTCCAACGTTGAGGAGGCTGATGAGCCGCCGAGGCTGAGATTTATGACTTTTGCACCATGGTCCGCCGCCCAGACTATCCCCTGAGCAATCCATGAGTAAGAGCCGTATCCGTCATCTCCAAGAACCTTGACATTCATTAGGCTTGTATAGTAGCTGAGTCCGGCAACGCCTATCCCGTTATCAGTACAAGCGCCAGCAATTCCAGCAACATGTGTTCCGTGTCCGTATACATCATTGGAGGTTGAACTGCCTGTGAAGTTGATGCTAGATAATACCTTTGCCGCTAAATCTGGATGGCTTACGTCTAAACCAGTGTCGAGAATGGCTATAGCGATATCGGCGTCACCGTGGGTGATTTGCCATGCATCCGGCGCATCAACAGTGACCAGTCCCCACTGACTGCCAAGATATGGGTCATTCGGAACATCCGCTGCTTGGGCAAGCGCGTCGGCCTCCGCATAGCTCACTTCTTTCTGCATGCGGTACACTGCCATCTCAGCCGCTCCTTGCCCAGGAGGAACGGTTACCACTTGGACCCCAAGCTCAGGAATTGTGTCTTCAACTCTGCCACCAGCTTTCTGATGCACCTCGGCCATGGCGTTTGCGTCTACACCCGCCTTGAATTTGATGAGGAGACGTTCAGGCGAGGCATTTCCACTGTTGCTGTCATCAGCGGAAACCGGTGACACCAGCGCTGTCAGGCTAAGCAACAAGCCCAGGACAATAACAATATTTATGATTCTCCACTTACGCCCCATGACAGCCTCCTTCTTGAGCCTACCGACATTGCAGCTTTGGGTTGCATGTTGCAAGATAATGGTAGGGCTGCCGAATGTAAGTGTGAATCACCCATAAGGTTATTTCATATCGGAAAATGGTACTATAAAAGCAGGTGAAAGTACCGAATAAGCAGTGGGAAGAGATGAGGGCGTTTAATGAAGAGCTCAAAAGCCTTGTGCTTGCAGAAAAACGACTCGCCTAGCAGATTATCCATGACAAGAAGCCGCTGAAACGTAGGGTACTGCCGTTTAGTTTCAGCCTGACACTGTTAGTGCTTCTGATTCTGGTGACTTCTCGAAAACCAAGTGGTTTTGAAGCACCTGCGGGAGGGGGCAGGCTGTCCTTAAGCGGGGATGTGCTCGGGCGGCCTCACCAGGTGTATTCTGAGGGCCCGGGGTTCGCAGATAAGGGTGCAGACTCCGCAGCCCCAGCACTTCTCAGGGTTGACGACAGCCTTCAATTGCCCGGAGCCTTCGTCCTGGCGCATCTCGATTGCGTCGAACTGGCATCGCTCCAGGCAGTCCTCGCATCCAATGCACAGGTCTGCCTCAACTCGAGCTTCGTAACGGCTCTTGGCGAATACTGCATCGTTGGGCACATGGCGAATGTCGGCGGCGTGCCAGACAGTACAGCAGCAGCGGCAGCAGCTACACAGGGCATAGGGTTGAGCGGCTTCGATTTTAGAGTGGTTCATCCATTGATGCACCAACCCCTCGTCTTCATTTCTGTCAACGATGGCTAGAGCTTCATCTACGGAGATACGCCGCCCATGCCCTCTGCTCAGCGAGTATTCGGCCGATTTGGCGAACTGCAGGCAGTTGGCTTCGGCACCTGATTTGCGGCAGGGGTTGCCTATCATCTTTTTGTGCTTGCGGCAGGAGCACGAGACAACCGTGATCAAGGGCTGAACCCTGACAATCTCACGCGGGTCTTCGTAGGGCAGTATCTCCGGGATATCCAGTATTGCCTTGTATGCCGGCACGATTCTCAAGCCGTGGATGCCCATTGCCTGCAAATTACGCCACCGTTCAGCAGTCATATCAGCGTAATCGGTTACCTTCCAGTCTTCCCAGAGGTGGAAAAGCCTTTTCGTTTCCTCCTCGGTATATATATCCAAGCCCATCAAAGACTCGCTCACTTCCCATAGCCGCTCGGCGTATTTGCAGAACATGTAGGAACTGGGATTCTTGTAGTCTGTGGGAACGATTACGCCCTTGCGATGCAGTATCTCGAGGTTGCGCTTTACCGTGGCCAGGTCTATACGGGTCTTTTGGGCCACTTCTTCGGGGGAGCCTGGCAACAGGGTCACCATCTCAGCCTGCTCGGGCGTCATGAGAAACCGCAGCACGCTGAGGTATGGCTGAGATTTGCCGAAGCTGTGCTTCTCGGCTAGAACTGTATAAGCATCTTTGTGTGCATTCACGGTTCTCTCTGTTCCCGCAATAGGGCTACAAAAGGTATTGTATAACAGGTGAGCCATGCATACAAATGCGGCGATGGGAAACTGCGAGGAGATTGCTTCGTCGTCCTTCCTTAAAAGAAGGACTCCTCGCAATGACAAAGGGGTCGTTCACTTCACATATTCAGTTCGATGTGATAGCATTGCTACAGGCGTTTTGAGGACAGTGGAAGTTACATATATCGGTCATGTCATATAATAAGCAACCTTCTCATATTCTATTTGTTTGCGATGCAAATACTTGCCGCAGCCCCATGGCCGAGGCGATGCTCAGGAAGATGCTGGCTGATTCTGAAGGAAAGGCAAGTGAGATCAAAGTCAACTCTGCGGCTATAGCACCTCGCGCGCGGGATGGCAGCGACATTACGTTGGATGTGAAGTGGCTGTTGAAGGAAGAAGGGATTTATGTTGAAAACTTCCGCTCCAAAGACCTGAAAAGGCATGGGGAACTTCTGGAAGAAGCCGACCTAGTGCTGACTATGAGCCAGGAACAGAAGGGGAGAGTGCTCCAACTTCCTGAGGCTAACGGCAAAGCCGCATATACATTGAAAGAGTTCGTAGGGGAAGCTGGCGATATCGGTGACCCTTTCGGCGAGAGTGATGCGGCATATGCTCAGTGCAGAGATGAGATAAAAAGGTGTCTGCAGAAGTTGGTCACTAAATTGCTTCGCAATACTTGATTGGAGATGGGGGGGAGGCATGCAGGGGTCGGACGAACAGACAGGCCACCTCAGGGCAAACAAAGATGTCCACGCTGATTCCAATACGATCAGCCTATTAATCGCTAAATTAGCCGCAAGGGATGGCCTGGAACGTGAGAGCGCGCGCTGGTCCCTGGTAGATATCGGAAGCCCTGCTGTGGCCGGCCTGATCGAATTGTTGGAAGCACTTGATGAGCAGGTTCGCTGGGAGGCAGCGAAGGCGCTAGCTGCCATGGCCGATCCGGCGGCAGCAGACGCACTGGTAAAAACTTTAGAAGACAAGGTATTCGATGTTCGCTGGTTAGCGGCTGAGGGGTTGATTAACCTAGGGCGTGAGGGGCTGATACCTTTGCTGAAAGCTCTAATCGAGCGTTCAGATTCGCCGTGGCTGCGTGATGCCGCTCACCATGTACTTCATGATCTTGCTGTAGGAGAACTTGAAGATTTGCTGGAGCCGATAATGGACTCGTTAGAGGGCGCTGAGGCGGCGATAGAGACTCCTCTCATGGCAAAGGCTATTTTAGACAGGCTGTTATCAGGACAGCCTGGGGATTGATAAGCATTTATACAGATTCGTGCGGCGTTTGAGGTCGGGGGCAAATGATAATAGATATGCATTCACACCTGTTTGTAAGAGGATGGCTTCCGCATGAATTTTGGGAGGGGATTGTCAAGACTGGTCAGGCCCAGGCCAAGAGAATAATGAGGGCAGACATCCCGTTCGATGAGATGGAAAGGATGGTGCTTTCGCCTCTTTGGGACTCTTCCGCTGGGGTTCTCCTGGGCGAGATGGAGGCAGCGGGAATAGAGAGGACAGTTATATTGCCTCAGGACTTCGAGATAGGTCTAAGCAGGGCGGAAGTTACCATCGAAGAGCAAAATAGGCTACATGCGGAGCTTATGAAAAAGCATTCGGACAGGTTGATAGCCTTTGTTGGCATCGATCCGAGAAGGAAGGGGAGTGTGGAGTTTCTGGAAAAGGGCGTTAAGGAATGGGGGATGAGGGGGCTTAAGTTACATACTGCTGCCGGTTTCTTCCCCAACGACAGAAGATTCTATCCTCTCTATCGGAAATGCGTAAATCTCAGAATCCCGGTCATTTTCCACTCCGGTCCTATTATATATCCTCTAAGGAGTAAACCTGCTCACCCAATCTATTTGGACGATGTCGCCGCAGATTTTTCAGAGTTAACTCTAATCGCAGCCCATATGTCCCATACTTGGTGGCAAGATTTGCTGGCGATAGCGTCAGTGAAACCGAACATATATGTGGATATTTCCGGTTGGGAACTGGAGGCTATGGCTCACTATGAAGATTTCTGCAAAATTCTAAAAAGATTTGTAGATGGCTTGGGGTGTGATAGGGTATTGTTTGGCACCGATGGTCCTGGCTTCAGGCCAGTCTGCCCTCCTCAAGACTATGTGAAATTGATTAGGGAGCTTCCCCGGAGATCTCCAGATGGTATAAAATTCACCGAAGAAGAAATCGCAGCTATACTGGGTGGGAACGCGCAGAGAATTCTAAATCTGTAGAGCCTCAAATGACGAGAGCGCTTCTGCAATGAGAGCCAAATAAGGAGACGGAGGGGGTAAAATGAGGAAATTCGAGGGTGTCTATCCGGCAATGGTGACTCCGCTAAACAAGAATCTGAAAATCGACGAGAAAGGGCTAAGGTACGAGGTAGACTATCTGATCGGAAATCGCGTTCATGGATTGGTGGCTCTGGGTAGTTCAGGGGAATTCCCCTATTTAACTTTAGATGAGAAGAAAAGGGTGATAGATATCGTGGTCGGGCAAGCGAACGGCAGGGTGCCGGTTATCGTGGGCACCTCGAGCATGGGCACGGAGGAAGTCATACTGTTGAGTAGGTATGCCAAAGACCGAGGGGCAGACGGTCTTATGATCAATCTGCCGATATATTACCCTCTCACGGATGACGATGTGTTTAATCATTACCAAGCGATCTCAAAAGCCGTAGACCTGCCAATTCTGCTTTACGACCTTCCGTACTTTACCCATCTTGAGATGTCACCCGAACTGATTTCCAGGCTCTCTTACATTAAAAATGTTGTGGGGATTAAGGAGACGGGACCGGTAGAAAAAGCTGAGGAAATCTTGAAGATGAAGAAGAAGGAACCATTCTACGTTTTTACCGGGGTCAGTTTTATCCTTCTCCAAGTTCTGAAGATTGGGGGGGCTGGGGTCATATGCCCGATCCCGTGCATTGTTCCCAGGGATATCGTTTCGATTTATGAAAGTTTCAAGGCAAGGCAGGTGAAAAGGGCTTCTCAATTGCAGGAAAAGATTTATGCTCTTGTCTCCGTGGTGGCTTTACCGGTGCAATCTTCTGCGGTAAAGGAGGCGATGCGCCAGTTGGGCCATCCTATTCATCCCTATGTCAAAAGGCCTCTTCCCCAGATAACGGAAGCGCAGAAAGATATCGTAAGAAAATCCCTGATGGACCTGGGAGCAATTAAGGGCGAAGGGTAGAAAAAGAATGACGCGCACCGATGATATTGCAAAATCCGAACGCTGACGCTACAATCTACTTCTATGTAACTACACATGGAGGGCCTTTTTTATGACAAGATCAAGGATACTCTCAGTAGGCCGATATCTGCCTGAACGGCGCGTGACCAATTTTGACCTGGCCAAGATGTTTGAGACCAGCGACGAGTGGATCCAGCAGCGCACCGGGATCGTGGAAAGACGTTACGCGGATGAAGGAGTTTACTGTTCCGACCTCGCCCTCGAAGCTTCACGGGAGGCTCTGAAGAATGCCGGGATGAAGCCTGAGGATATAGATTTTATCATCTTTGCTACCCTGAGCCCTGACCACCATTTTCCAGGCACTGGGGTTTACCTGCAGAGAAAATTGGGTATCACAGATATTGGCTGTATGGATATCAGAAACCAGTGCACCGGTTTCCTTTACAGTCTCGCTGTTGCCGATGCCTTCATCAGAATCGGTATGTACAAGAGGATACTAGTTGTCGGAGCAGAGGTCCATTCCAGCGCACTGAATTATACCAAAGAAGGGCGCGATGTGGCGGTGTTATTCGGTGACGGCGCAGGCGCAGTGATTGTGGGGCCCTCAGAGGATCCATCACGGGGAATCCTTTCCACACATCTTCATGCAGATGGACGGTATGCAGACATCCTGAGGCTGGAGATCTGGGATATAAGCAAAAAGCCCTACATTACACATCAGTCTTTGGACGAAGGACGACAGTACCCTAAGATGGTGGGTAAGGAAGTCTTCAGGGTGGCTGTGACAAAGATCCCGGAGGTAATTCAAGAGGCCTTACAAGCAAATAATCTCAAGGTCGAGGATATAGATTTCTTCTTGCCCCATCAAGCCAATCTCCGCATAAACCAGTACGCTGCTCAACAGTTAGGGGTCCCGCAAGAGAAATTCCACAACAACATTCAGCGCTATGGGAATACGACAGCAGCATCGCTCCCTCTCCTTCTGAGCGAATTGCTCGAGCAAGGTGCTCTACGAGAAGGAAATCTCATTTTGATGGTGGCCTTTGGGTCCGGTTTCACCTGGGGAGCAAGTGTGATTCGGTGGTAAACGACTTAGTATAAAAGCAAGACCCCTCTAGTGGAAGTACGAAGATTGCTCAAAGCTGTTCTCTTTGACCTCGACAATACCCTAATCCGTTTCGACGAAAGGGAATTCTTCGAAGCCTATATACCCAGGATTTCGAGGGTATTCTCCGACTTGATGCCCCCCGAAACGCTGCTGGAAAGGCTGCTTTTATCCACCCAGATGCTGGTCAATAATAATGGGCAAATGTCTAATGTGGAATACTTCATGAACTCTTTCTCTCAAGGCTATGAAGAATACAGGGAAGAGATCTGGAAGCGCTTCATAAGATTCTACGAGACTGAGTTTGACGAATTTCGGCCGCTGGTTTCGGTTATCCCAGGTGTGCGTGAAATCTTTATGAAACTGAAGAAATTGGGCGTGAAGCTCGTAATTGCCTCCAACCCCATCTGGCCGCAAGTAGTCCAGATGAAGCGTTTATCATGGGCGGGCCTCGGCAATTGGAATTTCGAGCTTGTCACAAGTATAGAGAACATGTACTACTGCAAGCCGAACATCGAATATTATCTGGAAGTATGCAAAAAGATTAGCGAAAAGCCCGGGGGATGCCTGATGGTTGGTAACGACCCTGTCAATGATCTCATTGTAGCAAAAATAGGTATGAAAACGTTCTTGGTAACGGGCGGCCCCGAATTCGACGGTTCGGAGCTTGAACTGAGCAAAAGCATTCGCGATGATACCGGAGTGGAGCTAATCGCTCCTGATTTCAAGGGGCTGCTGTCCGAAGTCCCCGATGCGGTTGAGTCCTTACTCAAACCGCAACAAATGTCATAACTTCTTAACTTTTCCCTCACCTATTTTATGACTTCTTTATCCCCAGTTGGCTATCATAATCAACTGACGAATTGAAACATTTAGATTAACGTTGCCACAAGTGAACGAAAGGAGGATTGCGCAATGGCAAAGAAACAGGTTCCGCCGAAAATAGGAGATATCGGGCCGGATTTCACGCTCAGAGACCATGATGGTAAGGAGTTGAAGCTGTCAGAATTAAGGGGCAAGAGGGTGCTTTTATCTTTTCATCCTTTGGCCTGGACGGAGGTGTGCGCAAAGCAGATGCAGTCGCTGGAGGCAAACAAAGACGTTTTCGCGTCTTTGAATACGGCTCCACTCGGGCTTAGCGTAGACTCGGTTCCATGTAAGAAAGCGTGGGCCGATTCTCTCGGGATCAAGAGTGTGCCTTTAGTATCGGATTTCTGGCCGCACGGCGAGGTAGCGAGCGTCTACGGCATTTTCAGAGATAAAAACGGGTTCTCCGAAAGAGCTAATATAATCGTCGATGAGAAAGGCAAAGTCGTATTCTTTAAGGTCTACGAGATACGGCAGCTACCGGATATTAACGAAATCATCGGGTTCATCAAGGGGCTCTGACCATTTGGAAAGCGGGGCAACGGATGGGGGCCCAATACATCAGGCGGAGGGAAAGGGGGAAAGGATGTCTGCCTCGGAGAAAGGCATTAGCGACAAGAGTAGCAAGTCGAATACAGAGGGTAGGACCGTTAAGCATTCTGTAGTGACTATGTCGGAGTTGATTTTGCCTCATCAGGCTAATCCGCTTGGCAAGGCTCACGGCGGCGAAATAATGAAGCTCATGGATACCGCTGCGGGGGTGGTAGCATTGCGGCATGCTCACACTGCTGTGGTGACAGCTCGGGTGGACGGCATAAACTTTTACCATCCGATTAAGGTGGGAGACCTCGTTACCGTGAATGCGTTCCTGACGTTTGTGGGCCGTTCCTCAATGGAAGTAGAAGTCGAGGTGATAACTGAAGATATCATCACTGAGAAAACAACGCACGCACTGGCTGCACATTTCATAATGGTTGCCTTGAATGACCAGGGCAAACCGGCAAAGGTCCCTCCTTTATTAGTCTCCTCTGAAAAGGAGAAAGAGCTATGGGAAAAGGGGAAACGAAGGTACGAAATGTGCAAAGGTGAACTGATGGCAGGTGATGAAAACTACAGGACATGCAGGGAAGAGAAGGTCGTTTGACTAAGCATGCCATAATATTAGCGGGAAGGAGAGGTTTATGGCTGAATATGTTGAAGTCCTGAAAGCAGGTGATCTGAAAGACGGTCAGATGAAGGCAGTAAAAGCAGGCGGACGAGACGTTCTGCTAGCCAAGGTGGGGGGCAAGTTCTATGCCGCTGAGAACACCTGCCCACACATGGGTGGAAAACTGGCGCAAGGCAAACTGGAGGGCACTGTGGTCACCTGCCCTCTACATGCTTCCCAGTTCGAGCTTAAGGATGGCAGCGTAATCCGTTGGACTAACTGGCCGGGGATAGTGGTGGCAGCGACGAAGTTGATACGGCGACCCAGAGCCATTAAGACATACCCGGTGAAGGTGGAAGGCGACAGGGTGCTTGTGAAAGTCTAATATCCTGGACTGAACGCTCTATAACACTGGGCGTAGTTTGAGTATCGTTTATTTCTTAATGCGTGTCTATTGTAACGCTGCTCTGGGATCAGTTCGTGAACATGCAGGCTCAGTGCTTCAGTTCCTGACTTTCAAAAAGCGGGCGTTAGGGAGAAGATTCTCTGTAAATTATACAGGCCTTGTGTCTCTTATGTTCACGATTTATGCTATATTGTAGTTAAGCATGTCAGACAATACCAGCCTCGCGACAAAACGGGGCCTTGAAGCTAAATGGCTTATACTGGCAGCAGTGATGCTGGGCAGCTTCATGGGCCCTGTAGATGGTAGCATCGTTAACACCGTACTCCCCGATATTACCGGATACTTCAAGACTGACATCTCGATAGCGCAATGGGTGCCAACAATCTATCTGCTGACCATCAGTTGCCTTATCTTGCTATACGGTCGGCTGGGAGACATGGTCGGATACAAAAAGGTTTTTCTAGCCGGCGTGGCTTCCTTCGTAGTTGCCTCAATCCTCTGTGGTATTTCGCAGAGCATCTGGATGCTTATTGCATTTAGAGGCCTCCAGGGTCTTGCAGCGGGCATGATGATGTCCGTAGGCTACGCCATCATTACCGCGGCTTTCCCGCCCTTCGAGCGCGGCAGGGCCATGGGTATATATGCCATAAGCATCGCGGCAGGCCTGGGCCTCGGGCCGACTTTTGGCGGCTTAATCGCGCAATACCTGAGCTGGCACTATGTTTTCTTCGTAAACGTACCCATTGGCATCGCTGCTGTAGTCTGGGGGGCCCGTGTCATACCCAGAAGCACCACAAAACCCGGGCAGAAGCTAGATGTGGTCGGGGCTTTGACAGCACTTATCTTCTTGAGCAGCTTGCTGCTCTACGCTAATCAGGGAGAGACCTGGGGGTGGGCATCGCCCAGGTCAATTGCCCTTGTGGGAATTGCGGTTGTGTTCGGCGCGCTGTTTTTCTGGATAGAGCGAACCTCTGCGCAGCCCATGCTTAACCTGGCGCTTTTCAACAATCGGCGGTTTAGCTTCGCTAGCATTAGCGCACTTTTTAATTTCACGGCTCTATACGCGATTGTGTTCCTTACACCTTTCTATCTGACATTCGTGCTGCATTTCAGCATACTCAAGGTGGGACTGGCATTGATTGCTTCACCTCTGGCTACTATGTTCGTGGCCCCTGTGAGCGGGGCAATGTCAGACCGGTTTGGCACGAGGGTCTTCGCTGTTTTCGGAATGTGTATCGCCGCACTGGGCCTGTTTTTCATGAGCGGCTTGAATGCCTCAGACGATGTCTGGGATGTCGTCTGGCGTCTCGCTATCGTCGGCCTGGGGGTGGGGATGTTTCAGAGCCCCAACAACAGCGAAATCATGGGGAGCGTTCCCCCCTGGCACCTGGGAATCGCCTCGGGGATAATAGCTGCTATGCGAAATGTGGGCATGGTTCTGGGAATAGCTATCTCCGGAGCCGTGCTGTACAATTTGGCTCCTATCACAGCCTCTACACACCCGGGTTCCTTTACCCCGCAAGAAATTCAAGAGTTTCTACGTGGCCTACACTGGTCCTTCATAACTGGGGCAGCCATAGCCGCCTTCGCTGCCTTGACCTCTCTTCTTGCTGCTAGTCGAAATAACCAGCAGGCTAAAGCAGAAGGGCCACCTTCTTCGAGTTCGGAAGCCCCACCGACCGGGTGAAGTGAGAACATGCCGAAAATCATGATTGCGGGCGCCGGCATCGCTGGCGGCTACCTATGGCGGCTGCTGATAAAAAGTGGCGTGAGCCCCGGGGACATAGAAGTCGTGGATCCGGGTTCACGAACTCGCTGCGGCATCCCTTCCTGCGGGTTTGCCACCACCAAGCAATTCTACACCCTCTGCCGGGAGGTCGGGCTCGAGCCCGAGAAGTACATTCTCGCCAGCCCGGAAATAGGGTATGCGAATGACAGGAAGTTCACTATTAAAGGACACCTCTTCTCCATCGACAAACCGGCCTTTATTAGAGCCCTGCTTGAAGGAGCTACCGTGCATTCAAGTCTAGGCGATACGGCTGTGGAGAGGATAATAGATGCCACGGGCACAGCGAGAGCCTATATAGGGAAATATGAGCACGACGTACTGCAGCCGTGTATTCAGAGAAAAGTGGAATTCCCTGATCAGCCTGTGCTGGCAGAATATGCTCACAATGTAGGCTATGCCTGGGTAATCCCGCTGGAGGGCAACAATGCCCATGTCGGGATAGGGTCGAACACGTACGATTCTGAAGCTATGAAAAAAGTTGTCGATGGCCTGTCCCAGGGGAGCAAGGCAATATGCGCCTGCCAAGGACTTATCAGGGGGACCGGCCCTATCCTTCCGCTGGTGCGGGGTAATGTATGGGCGGTTGGGGAGGCTGGGGGAATAGTCGACCCTCTCAGCGGCGCGGGGATAATCCCAGCCATGGTCTCGGCGAAGCTTCTGGTCGAGCACTGGGACGACCCCAAAGGGTACGGAGCTGCCCTTATGAGGAAGTACGGGTGGTTCAGGAAAACAGCCCATTTGATTGAGGAGTGGCAGGAAAGGGGTAGCCTGAACACCAGGAAGTTGCTGGGCCTGTGGAGAGAGTACGCCGACCTCGCCGGCCTTGACTACAGTGTTCTCAGTCTGGCGCGTATCGACCTAGTACGCAGCATGCTAGGCATATCGCTCCGGGTCCCCAAAGTACGCCGGCGAATGGGAATAAATCAACGGGGGTGAGATTTTATTTTTTCACTTGTGTAGAGTTGCGGCTTTGTTGCTATTGCTATTATATTTTAGACCTGATAGAATCTGGAGCAACTTGAATATAGAATAGCCCCCGCTCGCTTCAGGGTAGGAAGGAAAGAGAACTCACCCAGCGAGCGGGGTTGGCTGGGGATTATCCCCAGCATTTTATTATATCACTCTTTAACCTACATTACATAATCCTGGCCCTTTCGTCTGAAATCCAGACTTGACAGTCTGAGAGCAGGCGTTTTAACATAGCCACACTGTTGATATTAAGGGATTACGAGCTACGCTGCGGATAACGTGCATGAAAACACTGCTGGTAAACCCACCTTATCCCTTCTCAGAAATGCCCATCCTGCCGATGGGGATTTCCTATATCGCCGCTATACTGGAACAAAATGGCCAC
>Ga0315281_10006476_pt1 | contig 16652 bp, 15 predicted proteins | sample YL17G07_0_MG_FD_204540 | JGI IMG/M metagenome (GOLD analysis project Ga0315281, IMG submission 204540) | Sediment microbial communities from Yellowstone Lake, YNP, Wyoming, USA - YL17G07_0 | ecosystem: Environmental > Aquatic > Freshwater > Lake > Sediment | place: USA: Wyoming | collected... | reverse complement strand
GTGTAGCAGTCGTAGAGCTCGCAGGCGGTGATGTCGGATGGGCCGACGCCTGCCATCGCGTAGGCTGTCTGGCCGGCGACCTTCGCGCCCGTTTCGGTCTCCCACGTGGTGCCCGCCCGACGCGAATCGCCGGGGTGGCCCTGCCCCATCCCGAGTACGTACACGGGCGGCTGCTTCATGTCCTTCGCTACGTCGGCGGGGCTGACGATGACCGCGACCGCACCGTTCGAAACGAGGCAACAGTCGAGCAGGTGGAGGGGTTCGATAATCCAGCGCGAGGCGTGGTAGTCCGCCAGCGTGATCGGCTCGCGCATCTGGGCGAGAGGGCTCATGGTCGCCCACGCCCGCTGTCCTACGGCGATCGTCCCGAGCTGATCCTGCGTGGTGCCGTACATGGCCATGTGGCGGCGGGCGGCGAGGGCGTACGGCGTGTTGGTGCCGAAATACCCCGAGGCGGGGTAGAGGCCGCCGATCCCGCGGGGGCGGGCCTGGGCGCGGGCAGCGCCGCCGTAGGCTGCGCCGGCCGAAGTGCCGTCCTTCAGCGGAGCATCGGCGAACACGCAGATCACGTGCTTCGCCATCCCCGCCGCGATTGCCATCGTCGCGTACTGCACCATCTGCGCGGCGGTGGACCCGGCGCCGTTCATGTGGTTCATCAGGCGCAGGTCTTTGAGGCCGAGGTAGTTCTGCAAGCCGAGGCTGATGCCGTTGCTGATGCCGGCGTTGATGAGGAGGCCATCGATCTCGCTCTTCGCGAGGCCGGAATCGGCGATCGCGAGACGGACCGCGTCTGCCGCGAGTTCGGTTTCGCTTCGTCCGAAGATGCGGCCCATGGGGGTCATCCCAAGCCCGGTGATAGCGGATGCGCCGCGGAGCGGATGTGCCATTGGTCAGACTCCTTCGCACCGCGGATTCTAGGCCGATCGCCGTCCCTCGCGAAATCCAGCACCCCGCCGTGCCGCTAGACCCTCCGGTTATGAAACCCACACAATTGGGAATGACCTATCGAGTCGGCATCATCAACGTCACCGGTTTCGCGGGCATGGAAGCGGCCCGCCTGCTCTGGGGGCATCCCCAGGCGCGTATTAGCTCGGTGACCGGGCGGTCCTTGGCCGGCCAGAAACTGGGGGAGGCGTTCCCACACCTCGCCTGCTACGGCGACATGCCCATTACTGCCGAGATCGAAGGCGACGTGGATATCGTCTTTTCGGCGATGCCTACGGCTGCTAGCGCTGCTGCCTGCGCACCCTTCGTGCGCGCGGGCATCCCGGTGGTCGATATCGCCGCGGACTTTCGCCTCAAGGATCCCGCCGAGTTCGAGAAATGGATGGGCCAGCCACATCCAGCGCCGGAACTGCTCGCGCAGGCGGTTTACGGCCTGCCGGAACTGAATCGCGCGGCCATAGCCGGGGCACGACTGGTCGCCAATCCCGGTTGTTACCCGGCCGCTTCAATCCTGGCGCTTGCGCCGGCCGTGGCGTCGGGGATCGTGGATACGCAAATCGTCGTAGATGCGAAGTCGGGCATCTCCGGCGCCGGACGCGGCACCGGCGGGAGCTACGGCTACGCCGAGGTGAACGAGGACGTTTCCGCCTACAAAGTGGCTGCCCATAACCACCAGCCGGAGATCGCCCAGGAGCTGGCTGCGCTACGAGAGACCGGTCCCGTGAAGGTGACCTTCGTGCCGCACCTTGTGCCCATGACACGGGGCATCCATGCGACCTGTTACGCCGCCCTTAAGCCGGGCGTGAGCCAGGCGGAGGTCAACGCCATCTATCGCGACTTCTACCACGACGCCCCATTCACCCGCGTCGTCGATACGCCGCCGCACACCAAGCACACGCTCGGCAACAACATGTGCCTGGTGAACCCGACGGTGGACCTGCGGAACGGAATGCTGGTGGCGATCGGTGTGCTCGATAACCTCGTGAAGGGCGCCGCGGGGCAGGCGATCGAGAACATGAACCTGATGCTTGGGCTGCCGCAGACGGCGGGTCTGGACCTGCCGGCGGTCTACCCGTGACCGGCCCCGAGGTTGATCCAACGGGCACGGCCACGTCGCCGCGCGGCTTTACTGCGGGTGGCGCCTACGCGGGGATCAAGACGTACGGTGACGGGAAGCTCGATGTCGGGATTCTCGCTTCGGATAGGCTGTGCAACGTCGCGGGCGTATTTACAAAGAACATCCTCCACTCGGCCTCCGTCGACGTGAACCGCGCGCAGCTCGCCGATGGAAGAGGGCAGGCCGTGGTGGTGAACAGTGGCGTCGCCAATTCCAGCACCGGCGAACGCGGCATCGAAGACGACAGGGCGATGACTCGCCTCACCGGAGCGAAGCTGACCCTGAAGCCCGCCGATGTGTTCGTATGCAGCACCGGCGTCATCGGGCACTTTCTGCCGATGGACAAGGTTGAGCGCGGCATCGCGGACGTTGCCCTTACGGCCGATGGCGGTGAGGACTTCGCTCGCGCGATCATGACGACCGACACTCGCCCGAAGCACGCTGCCGTGCGGTTTGGGCCGTATACGCTCGGGGGCTGCTGCAAGGGTTCCGGGATGATTCACCCGAACATGGCGACGATGCTCGCCTTCCTCACGACCGATGCGCCCGTGGACCAGCGCTACCTTCAACAACAGCTCCGCGAAGCCGCCGACCGCTCGTTCAACCTCGTCTCAGTGGACGGCGACACGAGCCCGAGCGACACGGTCCTCGTCTTCGCGAACGGCGCGGCCGGTGGCGAGGAGATCGGCGCGGGCTCGCGCTATGCGCGCGAATTCACCGAGGCGCTGGCAGCCCTTTGCATCTACCTGGCGAAAGAGATCGCGCGCGACGGAGAAGGCGCGACGAAGCTGATCGAAGCGACCGTGACCGGCGCAGCGTCGGTGGAAGATGCCCGGGCCCTCGTGCGCCTGTTCACGACCTCGTACCTGCTGAAGAGCGCGGTCCACGGCGCCGACCCGAACTGGGGCCGGATCGTCTCCGTCGTCGGCCGCTCCGCCGTCCGCGTCAACGAACCGGCGGTGACCGTCGACCTCTGCGGCGTGCGCGTTTACGAGCGGACCGAGCCCACGGAGTTCGATCCGCTGGCAGTCTCGGATGCGATGCGCGGCGACCTCGTGACGATTGCTGTGGACCTCGGCGCGGGCCAGGCGACTGCCACCGGATGGGGCTGTGACCTGAGCGCCGAATACGTCTCGATCAACGCCGACTACCACACGTGAGCGGCCCACTCGTCATCAAGATCGGCGGAAGCACGCTCGGGTCGGCAGATTCTACGTTCCGCGACATCGCCGCCCTCGCGAAGGCCGGGCAGGTGCCTGTGGTGGTGCACGGTGGCGGGGCCGAGGCAAGCCGCTGGCTCGACCGCATGGGCATCGTCTCCCGCTTCGAACGCGGCCTCCGTGTGACCGATGAAGATGTACTCCCGGTCGTTGTGGCGGTCTTCGCCGGGCTCGTGAACAAACGCATCGTCAGCGCGATCAACGCAGCGGGCGCGATCGCCGTGGGCCTCTGCGGCGCCGACGGCCGAATCCTCGAGTGCACCCTCGCTGCGCCGGAACTGGGGTTCGTCGGTGAGCCGCAGCGGGTGCACCCCGAGGCCATCCTGGCGTTGCGCGGCGCGGGCATTGTCCCCGTCATCGGGCCCATCGGCTTCGTCCTGGGCGTGGAGGCCGACCAGCTTGTGAACGTGAACGCCGACACGGTGGCGGGGAACATCGCGGCTGCGCTGGGAGCGGAGCGCGTCGTGTTCCTCACTGACGTCGAAGGCGTCCAGGACGCTGGCGGCGTCGTGATCCCGGAGCTCACCGCGGGCCGCACGCGCACCCTCATCGCCGACGGCACCATCAGCGGCGGGATGATCCCGAAAGTGGAGGCGTGCCTGCACGCACTCCGGCTGGGCGTCCCGGCGCAGATCGTCGATGGACGCCGTGGGGGCAGCCTGCTCGCACTCGAGGGAAGCGGGACCCGTTTCGTCGCCTGAGTCGCTGATTGACAGAACACTCGCCGAACTCCGGTGGGTGACCTACCATCGATACTTCCCCTTCGCGGGTTGAGCCCGCAGAAACGGAGCCGACGATGACCGCCGCCGACTGGATCGCCGAAGAACATAAGTACCTGTTCCAGAATTACGGGCGTCAGCCGGTGGTCGTTGAGCGCGGCGAAGGGACGCGCGTTTGGGACGCGGATGGCAAGGAGTACCTCGATTTCGTCGGGGGTTTGGCCGTGAACGCGCTCGGGCATGCCCACCCCGTGGTCGCCGATGCGCTCGCCGAGCAGTCGCGGCGCCTCATCCACACTTCGAACCTCTTCTATACGGAGCCGATGATTCAGCTCGCGAAGCTCCTCGTTGAGAACTCGTGCCTTGACCGGGTGTTCTTCTGTAACTCCGGCACGGAGGCGATCGAGGCCGCAATAAAGCTCGCCCGCCGCTGGGGCCACGACGTGAAGGATGGCGCCTTCGAGATCATCTGCATGAACGATGGGTTCCATGGGCGTTCGAGCGGTGCCCTCGCCGCGACCGGCACCGCGCGCTACCGGGAGCCGTTCGGGCCGTCCCTGCCGGGGTTCACGCACGTCCCCTGGAATGACCTCGCCGCGGTGAAGGCGGCTACCACCGGGCGGACTGTCGCGGTCTTGATGGAGCCGATCCAGGGCGAAGGCGGCGTGAACATGCCCGCGCCCGGCTATCTCAAGGGCATCCGCGACTGGTGCTCGCAGAACAACCTGCTCCTCATCTTCGATGAGATCCAGACCGGCATCGGCCGCACAGGGACGCTCTGGGCGTACGCGCAGGAAGGCGTCGAGCCCGACATCATGTGCCTCGCCAAGGGCCTCGCCGGCGGCGTGCCGATCGGAGCCATGCTGGCGAAAGAGGCGATCGCCGCCCACCTCGTCCCCGGTGACCACGGCACCACCTTCGGCGCGAACCCCCTGGCGACCGCCGCCGGCCTCGCGACCATGCGCTACATAATCGACAACGACGTAACGGCGCAGGGCGCGCGCGGTTCTGAGCGGCTGATGGGCCGCCTGCGCTCGATGGAAGACCGGGTGCCGCTCGTCACGGAAGTGCGAGGCCGTGGCATGCTCTTGGCCGTCGGCCTTTCTCGCGATTGCTCCGCCGATGTGGTCGCCGCCTGCCGCGAACGCGGGCTGCTTGCGAACAATGTGCGCCCAAACGCGGTTCGCTTCATGCCTCCCCTCAACGTGACCGACGACGAGATCGACCGCGCCTGCGAAATCTTCGAAGAGGCTCTATTGGCTGTCGCGGCGCCGCCGAAATAGGGCGAGCGCCACACCAACGGTAGGAGGCAGGGTATGGGCGACGAATTTCGCGACTTCACACTGGCGGCGGTGCAGGCCGCGCCGGTGTACCTCGACCGGGACGCGAGCATTGAGAGGGCGTGCGGCCTGATCGACCAGGCAGGCGCGAAGGGCGCCGACCTTGCGGTCTTCGGCGAGACCTGGGTCTCGGGTTACGCCTCATTCGCGGCGTGGCCGAACCATCCGGCCTTCGGCGGCTTGCTGAAGCGGTTCGTTCTGAACGGCGTCGAGGTGCCGTCGCCCGCGACCGACGCGCTCTGCGCCGCGGCGAAGCGGGCCGGCGTCGATGTTGCGATCGGGATCGCCGAGCGCGACAGTACCACCCACGGCTCGATCTACTGCACCTTGCTCTTCATCGGGCGCGAAGGTGTCATCCTCGGGAAGCACCGCAAGCTGAAGCCGACCTTCTGGGAGCGCACCGTCTGGGGCGAAGGCGATGGCAGCACACTGCGCCTCTACGACCGCCCCTACGGCAAGCTGGGCGGCCTCTGCTGCTGGGAACATCAGATGGTACTGCCGGGGTACGCGCTTATCTCGCAGGGTCTCCAGGTGCACGCCGGTGTGTGGCCGGGAGGTACGTTCGCGCGCCAGGAGGTGCTCTCTCGCGCCTTTGCGATGCAGGCCGGCGCCTACGTGGTCATGGCCGGCGCGCTCATCCGCCCCGAGGACCTGCCGGACGATGTCCGCAACCTGACGATGGAGACCGATGGCCACACCCGCGAGTTGGTCATGCCCTGCAACGGCGATTCCGGGATCATCGGCCCCGACGGCGAGTTCCTCGCCGGCCCGCTCCTTGGTGAGGAGGGCATCCTTACGGCGAAGGCGAACCTGGGCACGGTGATGTTCCAGAAGATGATCGCGGACCATGCCGGCCACTACACCCGCCCGGACGTGTTCTCCTTTGCGGTGAACTCGCGCAGCAGGGAGATCGCTTCGTTCATCGCGGACGCGCCGGGGGCCGTGGCTACCGTGAAGGGCCTGGTTTCCGAGGGTCTCACCAACGGCGCGATCCGGAACCCGGCGGAACTCGAAGGCGCCGTCAGCGACCTCGTGCGTGAGGCTGGGGGCCGCTGATGGCCGTCGGCGCCGCCTTCGTGGTGGTGACACTGGCTGGCGGAGCCTTCGTTTTCCTTGGCTGGCTCGGCCTGCTGGGAAAGTTGCCGCCCAACCACTTCGCGGGCATCCGCACCCCGTTCACCCGGGCGAGCGAAGAGAACTGGTACGTGACGCATCGCGCGGCCGGCCCGATACTCGTTTTCGGCGGGGTTGCGGTGTTCGCCGCAGGGCTCTCGGGGGTGCCTTTCGCGCTCCTGGGGAAACTGCCGGCGGGGTTCGGCCTCCCGTTCGTGACCGCCCTGACTGTCGTCCTCGTCGTGACCGCGATCGTCTCATGGCAAGTCGGCGTTGGGGCCGCAAAGCGCCAACGCTGATTCCCCCCCGCCCCCGCGCGGGCGATACTGGATAAACGCAACATCGCCGACAGGAACAGCACGTGCCGAAGCTGGTGCTCGCTTATTCGGGTGGTCTCGATACCACCACCGCCATCAAGTGGCTCACGGTCGAACAGGGCTACGAAGTCATCGCCCTCAACATTGATGTCGGGAAGAGCCGCGAGCAGCCGGTGGTGGAGTCGCGTGGCATGGCCGCGGGCGCCGTCAAAGTCCGGGTGATCGACGCGAAGGAAGATTTCATCCGCTATTTCGCCTTCCCGGCGCTGGCCGCCGGCGCGATCTACCAGGACGCTTATCCGCTCGCGACCGCCCTCGCGCGGCCTCTCCTCGCCAAGCTGCTGGTGGATGTCGCGCACGAAGAGGGTGCGAATGCCGTGGCGCACGGCTGCACCGGCAAGGGCAACGACCAGGTGCGCTTCGATGTCGGCATCCAGACGCTCGACCCGGCGCTGAAAATCGTCGCGCCCACGCGCGAAAATGCGATGGCCCGCGAGTTCCAGATGGAGTACCTAAAAAAGCACGGCGTCGATATCCCCTGGGGCCAGAAAGGGCCGTTTAGCATCGACGAGAACCTCTGGGGCCGCAGCGCCGAAGCGGGCGTGCTGGAAGACCCGTGGCAGGAACCTCCGCCCGAAGCCTACGAGTGGACGCGCTCGGCCGAAGATGCGCCTTCGGAGGCCGCCTACGTCGAGATCGGCTACAAGCACGGGATGCCGCTGACGCTGGACGGCGAGGAGATCGGTCCGGTCGCGATGGTGGAGCGGCTGAACGACCTCGGCGGGATCCACGGTGTCGGCCGGATCGACACCATCGAAGACCGCCTGGTCGGGATCAAGAGCCGCGAGATCTACGAATCGCCCGCCGCCGTCATCCTGCACACCGCCCACCGCGCACTCGAGGCGATGACCCTTTCGAAGCAGCAGATCAAACTCAAGAAGGTGATTGCGACCGAGTACGCGGAGCTCATCTACAACGGCCTATGGTTCAGCGCCCACCACCAGGATATCGCCGCCTACGTGGCGAGTACCCAACGCCACGTCACCGGCACCATCCGGGTCCGGCTGCAGCGGGGGCAGGCGACGGTCGTCGGCCGGAAGGCCGATGAGTCGCTCTACGATCGGGCCCTGGCCACCTACGACCGCGGCGACACATACGACCAGACGGCCGCGGTCGGCTTCATCAACATCTGGGGGCTGCAAACGCGCGTGCAGGCGCGGACGCAGTTGCTCACGGGTTCGCAAGAAACATTGCGGATCGCGATGCCGCGGGAGGACTAAAGATGGCAGCAGTCGCCCGCCGCAAGGCGGATGTGCGTTACGAGGGCGGGAGCGCCGGCACCGAGCTTTGGGGTGGTACCCAGGCCAACTTCCTCGTCGCCGAAGAAGGCCAACGGCTGCGGGAGGTCGCTGTCCTCCTCACCGACGCAGGCGCGGCGTTTCTCGCGGGATACCTTGGACGGGAGGATTCGGAGGCGTTTCGCGCGCTCGCGGCACGGGAAGCCGGCCAGCGTCTCGTCGAACGTCTGATCGCGACCAGCCGGCACACCCCGCCCATCATCATGGTGTCGCGGGCAGCGCTCGAAGCTGAGCCGGAGGTCCTCGCCGCCGTTAAGCGCGGGTTCCCGAAAGGGAAGTGACGCTCCCGGGTGGCGACGACTGGTGGCGCCGGGCCGTCTTCTACCAGGTCTACCCGCGCAGCTTCCAGGATTCGAACGGCGATGGTATCGGTGACCTGCAGGGCATCATCGACAGGCTCGACTACCTGAACGACGGCACCGACCAATCCCTCGGAATCGACGCCATCTGGCTCTCGCCCACCTTCCCTTCGCCAATGAAAGACTTCGGCTACGACGTCTCAGACTATTGCGACGTCGCGCCCGAGTTCGGCGACCTCCCCACGATGGACCGGCTCATCGCGGAGTGTCACCGGCGCGGGATACGCCTGCTGCTGGATTTCGTGCCCAACCACAGCTCGGACTTGCACCCGTGGTTCATCGAGTCGCGCTCATCCCGCGACAACCCAAAGCGCGACTGGTACATCTGGCGCGACCCGAAGCCCGACGGTTCGCTGCCCAACAACTGGCGTGCGGTGTTCGGCGGGCCCGCGTGGCAATTCGATGAGCTGACCGGCCAGTACTACCTGCACTCGTTCCTCATGGAGCAACCCGACCTGAACTGGCGCAGCCCCCAGGTGGTGGCGGCGATGCACGACGTCCTCCGGTTCTGGCTGGCGCGCGGGGTCGATGGGTTCCGGATCGACGTCCTTGGGATGATCCTGAAACACCCCGAACTGGCGGATAACGAAGTCAATCCCGATTGGGCGCCCGGCTCGCCCTTCTCGCGCTATCTCTCGCGGAACAATCGCAATCACCCGGACGTGTTCGATGCAGTGCGCGGTATCCGGGCCGTGCTCGGGGAGTTCCCGGGCGCAATGGCCGTCGGTGAGGTCTTCGGCACAGCCGAGGAGCTATCGCACTTTTACGGCGATGAACGCCTGGATGGCCTGCACCTGCTCTTCAATTTCCACTTCATCAACGAACGCGAGCCGGTGATCACCCCGTGGACAGCGGAGGCGATGCGCCGAATCGTCGCCGGCGCTGAAGCCGGTCTCCCGAAGGGGGCACAGCCGTGTTATGCCTTTGGCAACCACGACCGCCCCCGGTTCATCAGCAGGCTCAATCACGATGGCCACGGGCCGGAGAGAGCGCGGGCGGCAGCGCTGCTCCTCCTCGGGCTGCGGTCTTCGCCGTTTATCTACTACGGCGAAGAGATCGGGATGGTCGATGGCGACATCCCCGACGACCAGCTCCAGGATCCGGCCCGGTTCCGCAGCTATGGCCGCGACCCTGTGCGCACGCCGATGCAGTGGGATGCGAGCAAAGGCCGCGGCTTCTCGGGTGCCTCTCCGTGGTTGCCGTACGGCTCGCGGGCCATCAACGTCGCGCGCGAGTCCGGCGTCCCGGACTCGCTCCTATCGCTCTACCGTCACGCGATTCGCGTTCGCAAACAGGAGCCTGCGCTCACCGGGGGCAGCTACGTCGGACTCCCGGCGCCGGAAGGGGTGTTTGCGTTCGTCCGCTCGGTGGCTGGCGGTCGCTCCGTAGTCGTACTGGTAAACACGTCCGCCGAAACGCGGGATATGTCGTTCCGGGGAGCGACCGTGATCGCCGCGACGGATCGTACGCAGGAAGGCGCGGCGCCCGGCGGGAAGGTCACCCTCCCACCGTTCGAGGCTGCATGGGTGGCGCTGGGGTAGCGGCTGTCGCGGGGCGCGGCCCCAAGGTACCCTCGTGCAATGGCCGAACGAAAGCGCATCCCCGTGTGGCAGGAAGACATCCCCCGCGCCACGGGTGTGATTCCCGATCCCGAAGGCGGGGAAGAGACGGAATGCGATTGCCCGCGCCTGGACGCGGCTGACTGGCACGAGACCGAAAGCGACTGGAGCGACATAACCTTCGTGAGAGGCGCCGTCTCCGCAGTCTTCGGCGTTCCCATGAACTACGTCAGCGTGGGCGCGAAACTCCGTGTGAGGGCCGCCTCCCTCGGCGCGACGGTGCCCGACGACGCGATGTTGTTGATGGGCGCCGGGAAATTCCGCCGCCCCGTGCTGCTGGAGCTGGAAGGCGTGCCCCGTGGCGCGCGCGGTATCGAACGCCCGGGTGGGGTCGTGTACAGCCGCCTGGTGCCCGCCCCCCTGGGCGAGATGAAGAAGGCGGTCGCCGAGACCGAACTGAAGGCGCGTGTGAAGTACGGGCGGACACCCGACGCGACCTGGCTGTGGTACCTCACCTGCAAGGTCTGCTCCCGCGACCGCAACTTCGAAACGCTGATCCTGGTCCACTATCCTGCCTGAGTCGCGGAAAAACGTGACGCCGGGCCGCCCCTTGGGCTACGATTTCAGCAGGCCGGCCGCCCCGGCGAAGGAAGCTCCAGTGAACGACGCTATCGCCGCCCGCGCCTTCCTCCCGTTGCTCCGCCTTACGCCGCCCCGCGGCGCGTAGCCGGCGGGGCGCTACCAAGGGGCCCAACTCTCCCTTCTTCCGATTCCTCCGTATCGATGTGACATTCGAGGTGTCCGATCGTGGCCGAACGTTATGAACCCCACTTAATCGAAACCAAATGGCAGGCGCGCTGGGCCGCCGATGACCTCTACCACGCGCCCGATGATGACCCACGCCCCAAGTGGTACGCGCTGACCATGTTCCCGTACCCATCCGGCGACCTTCACACCGGGCACTGGTACGCAATGGTGCCGAGCGATGTAGCGGCCCGGTACCACCGCATGCTTGGCTACAACGTCATGTTCCCGATGGGCTTCGATTCCTTCGGGCTGCCGGCCGAGAACGCGGCCATAAAGAACGGCGTCGACGCCCGTGATTGGACCTACGCCAACATCGAACGCATGCGCAGCCAGCTGCGGCAGATGGGCGCCGGCTTCGACTGGGAACGCGAGGTAATCACCAGCGACCCCGACTACTATCGCTGGTCGCAGTGGTGGTTCCTCCAACTGCAAAAGAACGGCCTCGCCTACCGCGCGCTGGCGGCAGCGAACTGGTGCCCCGGCTGCAACACCGTGCTCGCCAACGAACAGGTGATCGACGGCCGCTGCGAACGCTCCGACGACATCGTCGAACGGCGGATGCTGACCCAGTGGTTCTTCAAGATCACTGCCTACGCCGAAGAGCTGCTGCGCTACGAAGGCATCGACTGGCCCGAACGCGTCCGCACACTGCAGACGAACTGGATCGGCCGTTCTGAGGGGGCGCTGCTCGACTTCAAAGTCGATGTGGATGGGGTCGTCGAGCCGCTCAGCGTGTTCACGACGCGCCCCGATACGGTGTACGGGGTGAGCTTCATGGTGCTCGCTCCTGAACACCCCCTCGTCGCGCGAATCACGACCGCCGCGCAACGCGAAGCGGTAGCGGACTACGTGAAAGCCACCGGGCGCCAGTCGGAGATCGAGCGCCTATCCACTGACAAGGAGAAGACGGGCGTCTTCACCGGCGCCTACGCGGTCAACCCGTTCAACGGCCAGCGCATTCCCATCTGGATCGCCGATTACGTGCTCGTGACCTACGGCACCGGGGCCGTGATGGCCGTCCCGGCGCACGACCAGCGCGACTTCGAGTTCGCCCGCCGCTACGCACTGGCCGTTGTGCCGGTGTTCGATTCGCCGGACGTGGACACCTCGAAGCCGCTCGAACGTGCGTTTCCGCACGGCGGGCGGATGATTAACTCGGGGCCGTTCGATGGTACGCCTGACGCCGCCGCCGTCGCTCGCGTCGTCGCGCACGCGCAGACGCAGGGCTACGGGCGCGGGACCGTGAACTACCGTCTGCGCGACTGGGTGATCTCCCGCCAGCGTTTCTGGGGAGCCCCGATCCCGGTGGTTCACTGCGAAACCCACGGGATCGTGCCCGTGCCCGAATCAGACCTGCCCGTCCTGCTCCCCGACCATGTGAAGTTCACTGCCTCCGGCCAGAGCCCGCTGGCCCTGCTTGAGGACTGGGTGAACGTGCCCTGTCCGGTGGACGGCGGCCCCGCCCGCCGCGAAACGGACACGCTCGATACGTTCATGGACTCCAGCTGGTACCAGATGCGCTACATCGACCCACACAACCCCGAGCGGCCGTTTTCGCGGGAGCTGGCCAAACAGTGGCTGCCGGTGGACCAGTACACCGGCGGCGTTGAGCACTCCGTGATGCACCTGCTCTACACGCGCTTCTTCTGGAAGGCCGCGCGCGACATGGGCCTCGTCGAAGGTGACGAACCGATGAAGCGCCTCTTCAACCAGGGCGTGATCCTCGGCCCCGATGGGAACCGGATGTCGAAGAGCCGCGGCAACGTCGTCGCTCCCGATGAACAGTTGGACCAGTGGGGCGCCGATGCCTTCCGTTGCCAGCTCATGTTCATCGGCCCGTGGGACCAGGGCGGGCCGTATAACCCGACGGGCATGGCGGGCATCGTCCGCTGGCTGCACCGTGTGTGGTCGCTGGCAACCGAACCGCCCGCCCTCGACCAGTTCGCCGCGTCACCCGCGACTGCCGAGCTGCGCCGGGCGACGCACAAGACGATCCGGGGTGCGACCGCCGACATGGATGCGTTCCGCTTCAACACGCTCATTTCCAAGCTGATGGAGCATAGTTCCGCTATGCAGCGTGCGCGCGAAGCCGCGCCGGTCGATACGGCAGCCTGGGACGAGGCCGTGACGACCATGCTGAAACTCGTCGCGCCGCTGGCGCCGCACGTGGCGGAGGAGCTGTGGGAGCGACGGGGCGGCGTCTACAGCGTGCATCAGCAACGGTGGCCCGAATTCGATGCGTCGCTCGCCCACGAGGACACGGTGGACCTCGTGCTGCAGGTGAACGGCAAAGTGCGCGACCGCCTCCCCATGGCCGCCGGAGCAACCGAAGCGGAAGCGCGCGCGATCGCGATGGCTTCGCCGCGTGTGCAGGAGTTCCTCGCGGGTGCGACCCCGCGCCGGATCATCTACGTGCCCGGCAAGCTCATCAATATCGTGGTGTAGCGGCGCTACGAGACCTTGAAGTACACCGCGTCATCCACTACCCAGGTGGAGATGGCCTTCTTCGAGCGCTTCCCCGCGCGGCTGATGCGCAACGCAATCCCGCGGGCGGTTTCGCCGCGGGCAGGCACAAGCTTGCCGACCTTGCCGGCGCCGACGCCCTCTACATAACGTTCGTACTCGCGCATCCGGGCGGCGAGACGGCCGCTTTGGCGGCTTGGGCGGGGCGCTTCTGACTCGCGAATCACGGTAAATTCAGCCACGACGTATTCTCCTCAGTTCTGGTGCAACCAACGTAGCCGTCACCGCTGGCGCGAAGGGAGTATACGCGATGGGCACGCGCGTTGTGTGCCGCAATGCCCTCGGTTAGCGGTGCGGCTGCATGGTGCTGATGCTGGTCGCGATCGATTCGAGGAACGCCTGGAGCTGACCCTCCACCCGGTGCAGCACCGCGAGCGTGTATTCGTCGGCATCGTCCAATTGTTTGGTCGCGGCTTCGGCCGCCTCACTAAGGTGGGCAGCAGCGGTGGCATCAGCTTCCACGATGCGTGCGCGTGCGCGTGCTTCCGCGTCCATCAGCATCTGTTGGCTGCGTTCCTGCGCTTCACGCACGATCGCGCTCTCATCGATCAGTTTCGCGCGCTCGCTTTCGGCCTGTTGCAGCGACTCTTTCGCGAGATTGTGCGCGTCGCTTATCAACTGGTCGCGCGTTTCCAGTACTTGCTGTGCCTGCCTCATATCCCCGGGTACAGCAAGCCGCATCTGATCGATGATGTCGAGCATCCGCTTTCGATCGACAACAAGATTGCCGCCGACGGGCAGCCTTCTCGCCTGGATCACGACTTCTTCGAGGCTATCGATGAGTTCGAGGATTTCCACCAGCGGTCCTGCTGTGCACGGGCCTACGAGTCGACAGACTCCGCGTGCTTCTTCTTGAGTGCCGCGTGTACATGGGCCGGCACCAGATCCGACACATCGTACCCTAGCCGTGACACTTCGCGGATTCGCGTCGCGCTGATGTAGAGGTACTCCTGGTTCGCCATCAAGTACACCGATTCGATCTCGGGAGCCATCTTGCGGTTCATCAGCGCCTGGTCGAACTCCGACTCGAAGTCGCTAACGGCGCGGATCCCTCGCGCGATCGCCACCGCGCCGCGCCGTCGGGCGAATTCCACGGTCAGGTCGTTATAGCCTTCGACTTCAACGCTGGGGAGCTCGATCACCGCCTGCCTGAGCAGCTGAATGCGCTCTTCCAGCGTGAAGAATGAACCCTTATCGCGGCCTCGGACCACGGCCACGATGATGCGGTCGAAGAGATGCGTCATACGGTGGATCAGGTCCAGGTGGCCATTTGTCACGGGATCGAACCCGCCGGGATAGACTGCGATCCTCATTCCCCCTCCTTGGGAGCGTAGAGCGCGATGGCCGTATCGCCATAGACTCGCCGTTCGGTCAGTACCAGCCCCTCTGGGCGTTCCGGCGGATTGTAACGGCTCGCATGCTCGTAGACGACCACGCCCCCTTCGGCTACTACGGCCGCCGCCGCCGAAAGCGTCTCTTCCGCCGTATCGGATTGATACGGCGGGTCCATAAGCACCAGGTCGAACGGGCCGGGTAACTCCTTTAGCGCCCCCGGCAGACGGCCCCGTACTACCGTCGCACGGGCCCCGCAACCCGCGCGCGAAATCGTCTGAAGGATCGCTTTGCAGGCGGCTCCCTCGGCATCGACGAATACGGCCGATGCCGCGCCCCGGCTCAAACTCTCCATCCCCAGCGCGCCCGTCCCGGCGTAGAGGTCGAGCACGCGCGCACCTTCAACCCGTTCGGCGATGATGTTGAAGATCGCTTCCCGCACAAGGCTCGAGGTAGGCCGCAGCCGCACACCCTTCGGTTCGAATATGGGCAGGCCGCGGAACTCGCCGCCGGTGATTCGGAGCCGCGTTGTTGCCATGAGGCGGGTTAGTTCGCGGTCGCTGGCGGGTTCGCGGTGCGCGGGGCGTTGTCCTTCGGTTGGACGTTTACCGCGATTTCGTTCTCGAACAACGACACGCCGTCACTGAGCGTGAGGTTCACGGTGTAGTTGCCCGGCTCGGCGGGTGTGTTCCATTTCACCAGCCCGCGCTGCCCGCCATCGAGGGTGCCTTTGCTCGCCTTCCACCGGGGAATGAGGTCCGCGGGATTCGGCTGCATGAGGATGGGCTGGCCGCTGGCGATGAAGGGCACGAGCGCCGGCCAGATGTTCCCCAGGAGGATGTTGTCGCTCGCATCCTCCACCGCGACCCCTCCCAGTTTGAAGCGGGAGATGAACTCCAGTTTGAAGCCGATGCTAAAGAAGTTCTCGATCCACACAGTGCGCCCGCCATCCTGCTTGTACGTAAAGGCGACGGTCGCGGTCTCGGGCTGCCACGTAATGCCGCTCAGGCTTTCGTTCTTGTCGATGTTGTAGCCCACCACCTCGACGTTGCTGTTGGTGGTCAACTTCTGATCCGTACCGACGCGGATCTGGAGCTTGGTCGCGATGCTCATCGCGTCGGCCAGGCTGATCGGCGTGATACCGTCGGGTCCCTTGACTGTGCCCAGCGGAGTCACCGTGAGTACAAGCTTGCTCGGGGTCACGACATCGGCGAGGTGCTGGAGGATCTCCGGCATCGCCGTCCGGTAGGTGCTCTGGTCGCGGTAGGGCGCAATTTGCAACACGTCGGCAGCCTTGCCGAGCTCCGCCCAGTCGTACGCCCCTTCATCGATCCGGTCTTGCGCCTTCAGAGGGGCCGGCACGGTGAGGGTGAGCATCTTCCCCTGGCCGTGCAGCGAACCGGCCAGTTCCGCCACGAACAACGCGAACGAACTGCGGTTGTCGGCCGGCAGGTCCAGGTAGGCGATGTCGATCCCCTTGAGTTGCAGGTCATTGACCCGCTTCACGATCTGCTGCACGTGGTTGGACCGGCTCTGCGCGTTCGAGAGGATGCCCGCGACGATCGGGATGGTGCCACGAAGCCGAATGGCGGCGGACACCGATGGGTACAGCGCGACCGCTCCCTCGCCTTTGATCGTGCTCAGGTCTCCGCTCAGGGTGCCGTCCGAGGCTGGCTGGAAGTCGAGCGTGTGGAGGATGGTCACCCGCCCGACCGCGTCCTTGTTCAGGGTGGCGTTATGGGCGAGATACGCGACGACGTTGCCGGCGGCCGAATTGCGCCGCATGACGGCCATCAGTTCAGGCGTTTCGTTGAAGGTTGCCGAGACCTGCTTGCCCGGCCCGTCCAGTACGGCGGGGGTAATTGGCTCCCATGCGCCGGAACTCGCGATGTAGCGGTAGAAGCTGAGGTTCCGCCCGTCGGTGGTCGGCTTGCTCAGCGGCA
>Ga0315281_10006475_pt1 | contig 16655 bp, 18 predicted proteins | sample YL17G07_0_MG_FD_204540 | JGI IMG/M metagenome (GOLD analysis project Ga0315281, IMG submission 204540) | Sediment microbial communities from Yellowstone Lake, YNP, Wyoming, USA - YL17G07_0 | ecosystem: Environmental > Aquatic > Freshwater > Lake > Sediment | place: USA: Wyoming | collected... | reverse complement strand
GTCCCGAGGGGACCCGGACAACGAGGCGATCTACGAAATGGTGCAGGAGGTGGTCGGCAGGCCTAATCCGGTCATGGAGTCTCACTTCGACTACGGGACGCGCGCCGGATACTGGCGAATCGCGCGGCTACTGGAACGGTACGGCGCGACATGCTGCGTAAACGCCTGCGCCGAGGCGTTCGCGCTCTCGCCCTGGCTGGCCCGCGACGCCGTCGCCCGAGGCTGGGAGATCATGTGCCACGGCTGGCGCTGGGAGACCACGCTCGAATTATCTGAGGCGGAGATGCGCGACCGCATCCACAGGTCTGTACGCACCATCCAGGAAATTTGCGGGATACGCCCAGTGGGCTGGCACAGCCGTATTCCCTACTCTCCCTACACTAGGCCTCTCATCGTTGAGGAAGGCGGGTTCCTATACGACTCGGATGCCTATGACGACGATCTACCGCACTTCGTCGACGTTGGCGGCCGCCGCCATCTTGTGCTGCCGTACTGCCTCGATACCAACGACATGCGTTTTCAGATTCCCGAGGTGGTGTTCGTCCGTGGCAAGGATTTCGCCGACTACACCAACGACGCTTTCGACTGCCTTTGGGAGGAGGGCGAAACATCGCCGAAGATGCTGACGATCGGCCTTCATCTTCGCATTGTCGGGCGGCCGGCACGCATCGGCGGTCTTGGCGCGATCCTTCGCCACATGACGCAGAAGGGTCAGGTCTGGTTCGCGCGCCGCGACGAAATAGCGCGGCACTGGATCGGCATGTACGGATCCGCAGCGCCTTGCGGGACAGTACCCCGGAGCTGAGAGAGCGAATTCGCCGGCCGGCCTAGGCGAGGGCGCTCGCCGCCCACTGCGCGTGGGCGAGGAGTGCAGTGTCCTGCTCGATCGCGGCAACGAGCTGGATGCCGAGCGGCAGTCCCTGCGGACCGCCGCCCCAAGGCAGCGTGACGCAGGGCACGCCAAGCAGCGTCCAGACGCGGTTGAACACCGAGTCGCCGGTGGAAGTCAGTCCCAACGGCGCTTCGCCCCGCGCGCTGGGCGTCAGCAGCAGGTCGAATCCGCGCATCAGGTCGGCGAACTGGCGGCGCGCATCGCGCGCCGTCTGCCTCGCGTTGTCGTATTGCTCGCGCGACACCGTCAAGCCTTCGTCGAGGCGCTTGAGCAGGACGCTGCTGATGGCTTCGCGATGCTGTGCATGCTCCCAGGCGAGCGCGCGCGCGGCCTCGAAATTCATGATCTTGCCCTGCTCCTCGAACAGCGCTTCGGCTGCGGCGGGGAGAGGCGCGTCACTTAGCTTTGCGCCCGCCGAGGCCAGCCGCGCTGCCGCGGCTTCGAGCGCGGCATGGGTCGCAGCGTCGGCATCCTTCCAGCGCGAAGTGCGCGCGAAGCCGATGCGCGGCGCGGCGCTCTTCGCCGCGAAATCGGGAATCCGGCGGCCAGAGAGAAGGTTCAGCGCCAGCGCCGCATCCTCCACCGTAGTTGCGAACAGTCCCACCGTATCGAGAGACTCGGAGACCGGCTTCACGCCGGCCCGGTTGATGCTGCCGAAGCTCGGCTTCAAACCGATCACGCCGCAGAACGCCGCGGGGCGGATGACCGAGCCGCCGGTCTGCGTGCCGAGCGCGAGCGGCACCATGCGCTCCGCCACCGCCGCCGCCGAGCCGCTCGAGGAGCCGCCCGGCGTATGCGCGGGGTTGCGCGGATTGCGGGTCGCCGCCGGATGCACGTTGGCGAATTCCGCGGTCGCCGTCTTGCCGAGAATGATGCAGCCCGCCTGCCGCAGCAGCGCCACCGCCGCGGCGTCCGCGCGCGGCCGGTTGCCGCGATAAATCGGGGAGTTGTGCTCGGTCGGCATGTCGGCGGTATCGAAGATGTCCTTGATGCCCACGGGAACGCCGTGCAGCAGTCCGCGCGCAGGCTGCCGGTCGAGCGCGCGCGCCTGCGCGAGTGCCGCCTCCGTGGCGACATGCACCCAGGCCGCCAGCTCGCCGTCGCGCGCGGCGATGCGCTCGAGGCACGCCGCCACCAGCGCCTCGGCCGTCAGCCGGCCGGCCCGGATGGCGCGCGCGGCCTCCGAGGCCGACATTTGATGGATCGCGGAAGACATCGCTACTTAATCCAGCAGCCGCACCGCGACGTGCGGCCGGCCGTCGCGGATTTCGGCGAAGAGGGCGCTGTACTCGGGAAGTTCGACCCAGGCGGAGGTGTCTTTGCTGAGGGGCTCGGAGGCGATGATGATGGAGTCGGCGTTTTCGGCGCCGCCGGCCATTTTCCATTCGCCGTCGTGCAGGGCGTAGTCGCGGCCGAGGGTGTACCAGAGTGAGAGGAAGTTCATATTCGCTTCGTGCACTTTGGCGGGGTCCTCGGTGCGGTAGCAGCCGAAGTCGAAGCAGTAGCGCACGGCGGCGAGCTGGGTGCCGTTGGCGACGAAAAGATTGACTGACGAAGACAGCGCGATGCCGAGCCTGGCGCGGACGTCGCGGATGATCTGCAACGTGCTTTGAATTGCATTGAACATCGTTTTTTCTTCCAGATTTTCCAGAGAATCCGAAAACTGGGAAACCAGGAGCGCATAAATCCACTCGCTGTCGGTGGTGCCGTGAATCTGCGCGAGCAACTCGGGCTTGACGTGCGCGAGCAGCAGCGGCTTCATGCGCGCGAACTCGGCGAGGTCGCCGTTGTGCGCGAGCACCAGCGGCACCCCGGCGAAATGGAACGGGTGCACGTTCTGCAGCGAGATTTCGACGCGCGAGGAGTAGGCGACGCCGCGCACGTGGCCGAGCACGCAGCTGGGGCGGATCTTCTGCGCGAGGTTCTGCAGGTTGCGGTCGAACACCGGCAGCGACTGCGAGTAGTACGAGTAAGCCTGCTCCGGATTGGCGCTGGCCGGGTCCCAGGCCCGCAGACCGAAGCCCGCGAGGTTGAGCATGTGCAACATTCTGGGCATGGTGCTCTGCCGGATCAGCGCCGAGTCGGGTTGGAACAGCAGGTTGTCGAGCAAGACGGGCTGCCCGAGGTAGAGGAGCGCGCGGCACATGGCGCTAGGCTTTCGCCGCCTTGAGTTCTTCCAGCCGGTCGGTCGCCGGCGCTGGCGTGCGCGAGAGCGCGCTGATTTCGGCGCGCAGCGCGGGGGTCATTTCGATGCGCACCGAGTTGAGCGAGTCCTGCAGCTGCTCGAGGTTGCGCGCGCCGACGATGGGCGCGGTGATGGCGGGATGCGCGCCCACCCAGGCAACCGCGGTGCTCACCGGGTGCAGGCCTTTCTTCTTGCAGAAGGCGACGAACTTGTCGGCCACTTCGAATGCCCATTTCTCGCCGTAGCGGGCCTCGTACATCTTGTTGGTTTTGAGGCGGCCCGCCGCTTTCACCCCCTGCTTGCCGGAGTATTTTCCCGAGAGCAGGCCGGCGGCGGCGGGGCTGTAGGGCATCACGCCGATGCCGTTGGCCTCGGCCATCGGCAGCAGCTCGACTTCGGCCTGGCGCTTGACCAGGCTGTACATCGGCTGGATCACCTGCAGCCGCGCCCAGTTGTGGCGCTCCTGGAGATCGACGGCGCGCTGCGTCTGCCATGCCGAATAATTGCTGACCGCGGGATAGAGCACCTTGCCGGCGCGCACCAGTTCTTCCAGCGCGCGCATCGATTCCTCGAGCGGCGTGCGCTTGTCGTAGTGGTGCAGGAACATGACTTCGACGCGGTCGGTCTGCAGGCGCTTCAGGCTCGCTTCCACGGCGCGGATGACGTGGCGGCGCGAGGTGCCGCGCGCGTTGATGTCTTCGCCGATCGGATTGAAGCACTTGGTGGTGATGACCAGGTCGTCGCGATGCCCGCGCATCAGCGCGCCGAGGATTTCCTCGGACTTGCCCTTGTTGTACTGGTCGGCGCAGTCAAAGAAGTTGATACCTGCGTCGCGGCAGGCCTTGTACATGGCCGCGGACGTGGATTTATCGGCATCGCCGCCGAAGGACATGGTGCCGAAACACAATTCGGAGACTTGCACGCCGGTACGGCCGAGAGATTTATGTTTCATGCGCACAGTCTACTTCGGCCGGACCCAGGTTTCCGACCACGCGAGGCAGGCGCTGGTCGAATCGCGCTCGCCGCGCTTCTCCGCGTAGGGCGTTCCCGCCGCCATGCGGCCGTTGAGCGAGATACGCGCGGCCTTCGCCGGAAAGAACGTGCTGAACACGCCGATCGGGCGGCCGCCGGAACCCGGCGGCATGTTGAGCACGAAGGGCGCGAGAAAGTCTTCCCAGGTAAGGAGGACGTCGCCGCCCTTCGCCGTCACGAGCTCCGCGGCCTTGGTGTCGATGCCGCCAAGGCGGGCGAACGCGGCCTGCGCCACCGGCGTCTTCGCGTCGGCGAACGCGGGGAAGAGCAGCGACTCGATTTCCTTCTGCAGCCAGCGCGCCACCGGCGGGTTGTCGGACCAGATCTGCACGTCGCCGCCCGTCAGCGTGCTTTTCATGAACAGCGCATGTCCCGCGCCCGCCGGGCACCACAGCACGCGCCAGTGGCTTGCGCGGTCGGTCTGCGTCTTGCCGACATCGGGGCTGAAGCGGATGAACGAGTTCTCACCCGTCATCATCACTACGTTCGGGTCTACGGGTGAGGCCATTGTTTTGCTCCGTTGCGCTGAGGTTCACATAAGATAGCAGGCAATGAAGGATGTCTACATTGTCGGCACCAGTTGCACGAGCTTCGGCAAGCTTGCCGAGCGCTCCTTTCAGGACCTGACGCGCGAGGCCTATCTCGGCGCGCTCGCGGATGCGGGCCTGCCCGGCGGCGGCGCGATCGAGCAGGCCTGGTTCGGCAACTGCGGCATGGGCGCCTGGGGGCAGGGCGGGATTCGCGGCCAGGTGTGCTTCACACCTCTGGTGAAAGAGGGCCTGTTTCCCGAGCGGGTGCCGATGCTGAACGTGGAATCGGGCTGTGCCACGGCGTCGCATGCGTTTCATGGCGCCTGGAAGGACATCCTGTCTGGCGAGCAGCAGATGACTCTCGCCTTGGGGGTTGAGAAGCTCTACAGCCCCGACAAGCCTGCTCGCCTGGGGGAGATATTCAATACCGCCATCGACCAGCTGGAGCCGCAGCTCTGGCACGACTACTACGCCGCGGCGGGCGCACAGGCCGGCAAGCCGTTCGAGACCGGCCCGAACCGCACGGTGTTCATGGACACTTATGCCATGCAGGCCGCCTGGCACATGAAGCGCTACGGCACCACCCAGCGCCAGATCGCCATCGCCTGCTCGAAGAACCACAAGAACGGCAGCCTCAATCCGAAGGCGCAGTACCGCTTCGAAGTGTCGGTGGACGAAGTGCTCGCCGACCGCCCGGTGAGCTTTCCGCTCACGCGCTCGATGTGCTCGCCGATCGGCGACGGCGCGGCGGCCGCGATCCTGTGCTCGGAGGAAATGCTTGCTTCGCTGCCGCGCGCGGTACAGGAGCGCGCGGTGAAGGTGCGCGCGCAGGTGCTCTCTGGCGGCAAGTACCGCAAGCTCGATGAGCCGGGTCTGACGCGCATCGCCGCGCAGCGCGCCTATGAGCGCGCGGGCCTGAAGCCGTCGGATATCGATGTCGCCGAAGTGCACGACGCCACCTCGTTCTGCGAAATCTACCAGTCCGAGATGCTCGGTTTCTGCGGCGAGGGCGAGGGCGGCCGGCTGGCCGAATCGGGCGACAGCGCGCTTGGCGGCCGGATCCCGATCAATCCCTCCGGCGGCCTGGTCTCCAAGGGCCATCCGGTGGGCGCGACCGGGCTTTCCATGATCCACGAGTTGTGCCTGCAATTGCGCGGGGAAGCTGGCGCGCGCCAGGTGAAGGGCGCGCAGCTCGCGCTCGCCGAAAACGGCGGCGGCGTGATGGGCTTCGACGAGGCCGCCTGTGCCATCACCATCCTGGAAAAGCTCGAATGAGCGCCGTCGCGAGCGACATCGACTTTCGTCCGGACACGCCGGAATTCCTGCGCGACCCGTTCCCGCTCTACCGCCGCATGCGCGAAGAGGACCCGGTGCACTGGAGCCCGCGCCTGAAGTCCTGGGTGCTGACGCGCTACGACGATGTCAAGGCGGTGTGCCTGGACAAGGAGGTTTCCTCGGATCGCCTGCGGCCGTACTTCGCCACGCTCCCCGGGGAGGAGGCGGCGCGCATCGGCCAGATCGTCCGCTACCTCACGCACTGGATGGTGTTCCGCGACCCGCCCGAGCACACGCGCCTGCGCCGGTTGACGAGCAAGGTGTTCAACCTGCAGTCCATGAACGGCATGCGGCCGGCCGCGGAGGAACTGACGCAGTGGCTGTTCGACAGGATCGGAAAACGCCGGGAGATCGATTTCGTCGCCGACTTCGCCGGCCCGCTGCCGGCGCTGGTGATCATGACGATGCTGGGCGTGCCCAGGGACGAACTCGTCAAGGTAAAGCGCATGTCGGACGACATCGCCCTTTTCATCGGCAGCTCGCGCATGGCGCAGGACAAGTACGACATCGCGGAGAAGGCGACGCACGAGATGGCGGCGTTCTTTCTTGGTTTGATTCAAGATAGAAAAAAGAGCGCAAGAAACGATCTGCTTTCGCAGCTGGTCCATCTGGAAGATGGCAACGACAGGCTGACCGAGGATGAGCTTGTCGCCACCTGCATCCTGCTGCTGTTCGCCGGACACGAGACGACCACCAACCACATCGCCAACGGCCTCCTGTCGCTGCTGCGCTTTCCGGGCGAGCTGGCAGAGCTGCGCGCCGACGACGATCTCGCACCGCGCGCGATCGAGGAGCTGCTGCGCTACGACGGCCCGAGCGGCGCGCAGGTGCGCATCGTCAAGGTCGAGCGGGAACTGCGCGGCAGGACCCTCAAGCCGGGCGACCGGGTGTTCCTGATGCTGAACGCCGCCAACCGGGACCCGGAAGCCTACGACGAGCCCGACCGCCTGGTGCTCGGCCGCGGCGGCGTCGCCCACCTCACGTTCGGCTTCGGCCTGCACATCTGCCTCGGCTTCCCGCTCGCGCGCATGGAAGGCCAGGTCGCGTTGCCGGCGGTCGTGCGCCACTGGCAGAAGATCGAACTTGCTGTTCCCGAGGCGCGCCTCGAGTGGCTCAACTCGATGGTGTTCCGCGGCGTGAAGGCGCTGCCGATCCGGGTTGGGGTATAAGTCGGGCGATGCGATTCAATCCTGAGAACCCCGCTCGCCGCCGCGCGCTTGCGGCCGGCGGTGCGCTTGCGCTGGCGGCGGGCTTGCCGCACGGTTCGCGCGCGCAAGCCGCGTGGCTGCCGTTGCGCGAAGTCCGCCTGATGAACGGTTTCGCCGCCGGCGGTTCCGGCGACATCGTCTGCCGCATCGTCGCGGAGGCGCTGCGTCCGTTGCTCGGGCAGGCCGTCATTGTGGAAATCCAGGCCGGCGCGAACGGCTTCATCGCCGCGCAGACGGTCGCGCGCGCCGCGCCCGACGGCCACACCATCGGCCTCGCGACCATGAGCATGCTCACGATCGCGCCGCAGTTGCCGGGCATGAAGCTGCCGATCAATGTCGATACGGAACTCACGCCGCTCGCCAACATCGCCGGCATCTACAAGCTGCTGGTCGCCGCGCCGGATGCGCCCTTGCGCACGGTCCCGGAGCTGATCGCCTACGCCAAGGCCAATCCCGGCAAGATCTCCTATGCCTCCGCCGGCATCGGCTCCAGCCCGCACCTTGCGGCGGAGCTGTTCCGCAGCCAGGCGGGCATCGAGATCGTGCACGTGCCCTACCGGGGCGGCGCGCCGGCGATCGTCGACCTGGTGGCGGGGCGCGTGCAGATGATGATCGGCAACATGACGGATTTTCTCGGTCAGGTGAAAGGCGGCAAGCTGCGCGGCATCGCCTTCGGCGGCGACCGCGCCTCGCCCGCGCTGCCGGACCTGCCGCTCATCAAGCAATGGCTGCCGAACTACAGCGTGAGCAACTGGTTCGGCATCGTCGGACCCGGCCGGCTCGCGCCGCATATCACGGCGGCGTGGAACGCGGCGTTGCAGAAGGCCGTGGCGGAACCGGCGACGCAGGCGCGCCTGATCGATCACGGGGCCGAAATTCTCGCGGGCTCCCTGGAGCGGTTCAATGCGGAAATCGCGGCGTATCGGGCGAACTGGGGCTCGGTGATCCGCGCGGCCGGCATCCGCGCCGAATAGGCCGCAGTCTTTTATTCAGGAGCCGGACGATGGCGGGTTGGAGAGCGAAACTCGGATTCCTTGTTCCGGCCGGCACGCCGACGGTGGAGCCGGAAATGTTCCAGCTCGCGCCGCGCGGGGTGTCAGTCCATTTCCAGCGCATGGTGGCGCGGGGCGCCGACGGCACCCTGGCGGGAGTGGAAGAGCGCATCACCACCCAGATCGCGCACATGGAAGAATCGGCCGAGCTCCTGTCGATGATGCGCCCGGACGTGATGGTTCTCGCGCATACCGCGACCAGCTACCGGCTCGGGCGCAAGGACGAAGAGGCGCTGGCCGGGCGCATCCGCGCGCGCACCGGGATACCGTTCATCTCCGCGTTCGGCAGCGTCATCGCCGCGCTCGAGCACCTGGGCGTAAAGCGCGTGGCGCTCGGCACGCCCTATGACGAAAAGCTCACGCTGCAGGCCAAGGAGAACCTGGAAAGCCGCGGCCGCGAGGTGGTGAGCTTCGACTGGCTGCGCAACGTGCGCAGCATCTTCGAAGAGCCGCCCACCCGGGTGTACGGCCTGGGCCGCAAGGTCGACCGGCCCGAGGCGCAGGCCGTGTTCCTGAGCGGCGTGGGCATGCCGACCATCGAAGTGCTCGATGCGCTCGACCGGGATCTTGGCAAGCCGGTGATCTCCAGTTCCGGCGCGATGATGTGGAACGCGCTTCGCGTCGCGGGCGTGGCGCCGGTCATTCCGGGCTACGGACGATTGTTTTCCAAAGATTGAATTCCATTCCTATTTACGGCGAACGATTGCGCATCGGCATGGTTCTCGCCTCGAAGAACACCGTGGCCGAGCCGGATGCGAACGCCATGCTTCCGGAGGGCGTGACGATGCACACGACCCGGCTGCGGCTGGTCGATACCGATCCGGTGGCGCTGCGTCAGATGACGGAAGATGCCGAGGCGGCGGCCGCGCTGCTGGCGTCGGCCGAGGTCGGCCTGATCGTTTTTCATTGCACTGCCGCGTCGACGATCGACGCCGACATGGGCCGCAAGGTGGCGGAGCGGATCGAGCGCGCTACCGGCGTGCCCGCGACGGCGACCTCCGAAGCGCTGGTCGCCGCGCTAAGGGCGCTCGAGGCGCGGAAAATCGTCATGCTCTCGCCCTATCCGCAGGCGGTGAACGACGCCGAGGTGGTTTTTTTCTCGCATCACGGCATCGAGGTGATCAAGGAGGCCGGCTATCTCCCGTCCAAAGGAATGGGATCGCCGAGCGCGGCGCCGCAAGAGTGGTACCGCCGCGCGCTGTCGCTGCGCACGCCCGGGGCCGACGCCTATTTCCTGAGCTGCACGAACATCCGCGCGGTCTCGGTGATCGACGTGCTTGAGAAAGAACTCGAGGCGCCGGTGATCTCGAGCAACCAGGCAATGATCTGGCACTGCCTGCGCAAGGGCGGCATCACCGATGCAATTCCGGGATACGGCCGGTTGTTGCTGGCGCACTAGCAGCGCAGGCCAGGTGCGGGGCCGGTTGAATGACCGTACGGCGAAAAATCACTCTCCTTTGATGCCGGCCCGCTTCACGATCTGGCTCATCCGGACGAGGCCCGCCCGCGTCCACTGCGTCACCTGCTCGGGCGGCGAGCCGATCGGATCGAGCCCCTGCGCGATCAGCCTTTCGCGCACGTCGGGCGCGTTGACGGCTTTGACCACCTCCGCGTTCAGGCGGTCGACGATCGGCTTCGGCGTGCCCACCGGCACGACGATCGACGCCCAGGTGAGCCATTCGAATCCGCGCACCCCGGCCTCGGTCATGGTCGGCACATCGGGGAGCAGCGGCGAGCGCTTCGGGCTCGGCACGGCGAGCGCGCGCATCCGGCCCGATTTGATGTACGGCTGCACGATCGATACAGCGCTGAAGTGGACCTGCACCTGATTCGAGATCACGTCGAGCGCGGCCTGCGTCGCACCGCGGTAGGGGATGTGCACGAGATAGATGTCGGTCGCCGCCTTGAACGCTTCCATCGCGACGTGCTGCGGGCTGCCGTTGCCGCCCGAGGAGTAGTCGATCTTGCCGGGCCGTTTTTTCGCCAGGGCGAGGAACTCGGGGACGGTCTTTGCCGGCAGGTCGTTGTTCGCGACCATCACCCAGGTGATCCCGGCGATGACGCTCACCGGCACGAAGTCCTTCAGCGGGTCGTAGGGCGCCTGCCGGATGTTCGGAATCATCGTCAGGATGCTGTCGTTGAGCGCCCCGATCGTGTAGCCGTCGGGCGCGGCGCGCTTGACCCGCTCGGCGCCGATCAGCCCCGCAGCGCCGGGCTGGTTCTCGACCACGATCTGGTGCCCCATGTTGTCGCCCATCTTCTGCGCGACGATCCGCATCATGATGTCGACCGCGCTGCCGGCCTGCAGCGGCATCACCATCAGGATCGGCTTCGCCGGGTACTCCTGCGCCGCCGCCGGCAGCGCCGCTGCGAGCAGCACCGCCGCAACAATGAAGCGGCGCATTCGTCCGCGTTCAGTTGCGTTCAGCTTCGGCTCCTCTCTCAAAGGATTTTCCCTAACCACGTTCCCCTTGCTTGTTTCTGGCAGCTTCGCTCCGGTAGCGCCTTCTTGTGGCCTCTTTCTCGGCATCCCGGTCCTTGGCCAGCTCGGTGACCCTTCTCAACTCGGCCTCCCTTGCGTCCCTCCGCGCCTTTACCTCCAACGCCTTTTCTTCTTCAGTCGGCGGCTCCCAATCGAGAAATTTCGGTCGCAGATTTTGAAAAAAAACGCTGGAGGATTCCTTCCCTCTCGCAGTTTTCACCTTTTTGGCCTTCATTTCTGCTCCTTAGGGCGAAGGGCGGTCACCCGGCGCGGCCTATAACGACTTGATTTGCACCTTGCGCCACTTGATGGGGCCGCCGGTGGCGCCCTTGACGCCGGAGCCATACTGAAGCGCGAACGGCCCGCTGGCAAACTTGCTGTTCTGCGTACTTACGGTGACGACGCCGTTGAACTTGACGGTCAACTGCGCGCCCCTCGCGTAGATCTCGAAGGTGTTCCACTTGCCGCCGGCTTTGTAGACGATCGGTACCGGCACCGAGGCGACGTTGACGATCGCGCCCGTGGCATACGTAGGGTCCGGGCGTATGTCCCAGATGTTCACTTCGTAGGAACTGTCTGCGCCGATCTTATTGGGCTCGGCGGCGCGGAGGAAGATGCCGCTGTTGGTGTCGGTTTCGGCCCAGAACTCGGCATAGATCTCGAAATCCTTGTAGGAGTTCTTTGAGACGAGAAAACCGCCTTTTCCCCTGTCCGCCACTATGGCGCCTGCCTCGGCCCGCCAGTTGGCATCGCCGATGCGGTTCCAGTTCTCCAGTCCTTTGTCGCCATCAATCAGCGTGAGCCACTCTGGACCATACGGCTGGGTTCCGCAGCCGAAAATGGCAAACGCGACAAGCAGCAGCCCCATAGTGATGACGGATAAACGTTTCATGGCGATCCCTTCGGGCGTTGACGACGATTGAGTCAGAGCCGACCATCCAGATTCTGCACTACGGCACGCAATGGCGTCCACATCCTTTCGGCGGCTGCTATTTTGCTGGCGCTGCAGTTTCGGCCTGGAAGCTGAATTTTTGCGTGCCGAGCGCGGCCTCGACCATCGCGCCGCCCCTCGGCTGGGTGAATACCGCGATGCCGTCGCGGTAGTTCGCGCCCTTGGAAGCGCCGGCCTTGAGGATGACCGCGGAGACGTTGGCAGTAAATTCAAAATTGTTCTGCTTGAAGCGATCGAGCGCGGCACGGTCGCGAAAGAAAATGATCTCGCTGAACTCCTGTACGCCCACTTGCAGGCCCACCGTCACGATCGTAATGCTGGCTGTGCCGAGGAGTTTTCCCTCCTCATACACTTCGCCTATGCCTTGCCCGCCGGCGATGATGAATCCCCCCTTGCCGATGCGGGGAAACACGACATGCCCGACGGACTCCTTGAAGAAGCGCTCGATATCGGGATCGGTCTTCTTGTAGGTCGCGATCGTCTCCGGTACTTCCTTGCTCAGCAGCGCGCGCTGGTCCGCCGGCGTGCGTTTCTTCGACTGTGCCAGCGCATCAGGCGAAGCGGCCAGCAAGGCGCAGCAAAAAGCGGCAGCGAGCGGCAGCACGAGGTACGGTTTTTTCATCGGGCAATCTCCTGTGGATGGTAACGGACGTTAGTTTCCCACGTCCAGCAGTCCGACTTCTTTCAGGTCGTCACGAAACAGCGTAAGAAACGGGCGTAGAGCCAAGTCAACCCTGGTCGAAAGTCATTCGATGACTTGATCGGTTCGAAGCAGTAACGATTGCGGAATCTTCACGCCGAGTGCCTTGGCAGTTTTCATATTCACAATCATCTCGAAATGGGTTGGCTGCTCGACAGGCAGATCGCCCGGCTTCGCGCCTTTGAGCATCTTGGCAACCAGGGGTGCAATCCGAGCCATCAAAATGGAAAGGTTCGGACCGTAAGACATCAGGCCGCCGTTATCCGGGAAGGACCGCAATTGGGAAATTCCCGGAAGACGATGCTTTGCCGAAAATTCCGCTATTTGCTTTGCTGCATTGTTGATCAGCGGGGACCCCAATTGAATGAGCGCCTGCGGTCGCCGCTTCAGGCTCGAGTTAAGTGCAGCCTGAAGCTCGGTACCTTCTCGAAATTCGAGGACCTGAAGGTCGATAGACGCCGCTTTCGCCGCGGTTGCGATTGCGCGCAACTGGTATGGGCCCGTGGGCGCGTGCCACAGGACGGCGATCCGCTTTGCGTCTGGCAAGACGTCTCTTATTATTTGTAGCCACTTGCCTGTAAGACCCGGTAGATCCAGAAACAGACCGGTAATGTTTCCTCCAGGCCTTGCGAAACTGGCGACAAAGCCGGCGGCAACAGGGTCTGTCTCGAGGTCAACCGCGAGAATAGGCAGGGTTCCGGTTGCCTGCTTTGCCGCCACTACTGAAGGCGGCCCAACCGCTACGATTGCATCGACCTTCAGGCGGACCAGCTCTGCCGCAAAACCTGGAAGGGTTGCTGGTTTTCCGAGGCCCCAGCGGGTTTCAATCTTTATCGTCACGCCCTCGACGTAGCCGATTTCGCGCAGTCCTTCGCGGAGACCTAGATAGGTATTGTTCCCTGCGCCTTCCGGGAATCCAGGATGAAGAAATCCGATGACTGGAATCTTGCCGGGCTGCTGCGCGTCTGCGGCAAACGGGGCAGAGGCGAGCGCAAGCAGTGCAAGTACGGAGTCACGTCGGTTCATTCGATCTCCTGTCGATCAACCTCAGCAGCCGGTCAACCTAGGCCAGAGGTAAAAAACTGACTACTTCGCCTGCTTGGGTACGACCGAATAAAGAACGATGTCCGTCTTGCCGACGTTCTTCGACGAGTAGGGTTTGTCCGGCCCGGCCTCGAACACGTCTCCGGTCTTGAAGACCTTTTTCTCCGTCTTGCCGTCGGCATGGGTGCGCATCGTCTCGCCGCCCTGGAGCACGCGCGTGATGCGATAGGGCCGCTCGATGTTCGGGCTGACTTCTCCGCGTTTGATGGTCGTTTCGGTAACCCGGACCTTGCCGTTGTCGATCAGGACTTTCTGGACGCGCTCCTTTTCGGCTTTCTTGTCCTGCGCCATCGCGGGTGTCGCGACGACCCCCGCTATGAAGAACGCAAGGGTAAGCAGTCTCGCCAGTTCGCGAGCGAGTTTGTTCATGATTTATCCCCTTTGACCTGCCCATAATTGAACAGAAGCGCAGTCTACGCCTCCGGGGTCTCTCCGCATCGTCCGAACGCCCACTTTGGGAAGCGGTCGTTCCCCTATACTTTCTCGAATGACCCTGTGCTGCATCGCAACACGGATTTCGGAAAGTGGATCAGCATGAATGGCTGCTAACGGCCGCCAGAAGATTCTATGGTTCAGGTCAAGGCTTTTGTGAGGCGCGCAGAATCGAATTCGGTCTTGTAGGTGTACATCGACCAGGCGGTGCGGGCGATGCGCCGAGCGAGGATCACCAGAGCCGCGGTGCTGGATAGGCCCTTTGCTCTGTAATGCTCGAAGAGCGGCTTCCAGGCTGGCTTCTTCTTGGCCGACATGGCGGCTACGTAGAGCAGCCGGCGCAGTTCAGCCGGACCGCGCTTAGACAGGCGCCGCCTGCCGACATTCGCGGACCCCACTGAATCACCTCGTTGTCGCGCAGCAGTAGTGGCTGCGCCATCGGCCCTGGTTTGACGGCGCACAATGGTGCTTATGTCGCTTCGCGAGCCGCTATTGGTAAAAAACTCGGGCACAATAAGTAACGGTGCCCGCCAGGCCGTCAACCACGAGGGGAATGACATGGAACGGTTCTGGGCGCGGGCGATGGCCCTTGCCGCGATTTTGCTGGGCGGAGCGACGCCTCCGGCGCAAGCGGCCGACTCGATCAAGGTGGGCGAATACCTGAGGCCGGGACAGTACCTGCGCTCGGCGAGCGGCGCCTTTTTCGCGAGCATACGCGGCGACGGCAAGTTCGTCGTCGTCAAGGGATTCGACGAATCCGACCACTACGGCGAGCTCTGGGGCACCGGGGCCGGGCGCGGAAGCTCGCGCGGCTTTTTCGCAGTGCTGCAGACCGACGGCAATTTCTGCACCTATGCCGGCAAGAACCGCGAGGACCGGGATTACGAAATCTTCTGCTCCATGACCCGCCCGCCGGGCAGCGGCGAGTATTTCCTGGTCCTGCAAAACGACGGCAACCTCGCCGTCTATCGCGGCCGGCCGGGCGCCGTCGGCGGAGTCGTGTGGCACGCCGACAAAACGGAGAAAGTGACCTGGCCCGTGAAACCCACCGGGAAACGGATCGTCAAGGTCAAGCAAACCTCCTCCGAACGTGTCAACAGCGCGCGAGGGGTCGTCGCCTTCAGGTCGTTGGCGCCGAACACCTCCCACTCCGAGATCGCGCTCGACTACAAGGGAGCAACGCAGAAGTGGGATTTCATGCCCGACACCACGGTGCGCGCCGCGAACGGCCGCGGGGGCTGCTGGGTTTTGAGCCAGGGCGAGAACGTCGATTTCGAGAAATGCGGCGGAGGCAGCAAGGCCCAGATGGGCTGGTTCTACCAGGCCAGCGACCAGACCTTGCGAAGAAAAGACCGGAAGGGCTGCGTGAAGGTCGACGGCCATGACCTGATGTTCAACGACCGCACGGGTGCAAGGTCTCAGGAATGCGCGAAGTGGGAATTTCAGTGAGAGAGTTCGGGCTCTGACCCCGAACTCCACAACCAACGCGAAAGCTGCTTGAAGGAACAAAAATGAACAGAACACCGTAAACCCGAAACCCGCTGCCGGAGACTTGACACGCGGAGAACCCTCATAGAAGGAAAATCTATCCGCCCCTGAGCGCACGGCGCCGCACGATTTGCCCATTCTCCCGGTCCCCGGCTCCGGTTTGAATGTCGGCTCTGGGTGAAAGCTGCCGTTCACCAAGAAGTTCGCTGCACTGCAATGAAAAACCGCTATTCGATCACCCGGTCGGCGCGAAGCAGCACCGAGTGCGGGGTAGTGAGGCCGATGATGTCGTGGCCGTTTACGTCTGAACCTTCGCTACTTCTTTGGTTGCCCCGACTCATCGACCCGAGTGGTCGTGCCCGGCCCGACACCACTGATCTGGACAATGACTTCCTCGTCTTTCGCGCCGTCGTAATGGACCTTGTTCGGGTGGTGAACGACGAAGCTACCGGCCGGCAGCGACGTGGTCGCGTCCTTGTCCCACTTGGGACCCGAGCCAACCCACCAAGTACCCTTCAGCACTACGATGTAGCGCGTCTCTGGGTGAAAGTGCGGCGGGCTGAAAGTGCCAGGCGAAAAACGTGCGCGGACCACATACGGTTTGCCAGGATCGTTCGGATTGCCCGCGATGACCGCCGTCGCCAGGCCAGGTGCAAACGGACTCTGCACCCACTTCACCTCTGCCTCGCGGGTGATGTTCATGACTTCTGTCGGCGGATCGGCCCGAATGGAGAAGGACGCGATGCACGCCAATACCCCAAACGACAAACGCACTAGATTCTCAATCTTTGCTGTTTGCATGAACGTCTCCTGGTTGAGGCGGCTCCCAAGCGACGAGCCCAGCGATGCCGGCGAAGCGGTAGCTTAACCCTTGATGACCGCCGTCGAAAGCCGTCGCTAGACCGCCCTTTCGCTGCACCGCAACGAGAAACCGCTATTCGATCACCCGGTCGGCGCGCAGCAGCACCGACTGCGGAATCCTGATGCCGAACGCCTTGGCGGCCTTGACTATACTGGCTGCGCCACCGCGCTCTTGCGGGACCTATGCTCAGGATTCTTGCCTAGTGAAGATCAGCATCGCCGAAAATTTCCGCGCCGTGTTCTACGCGCCGTTCTACGCGCTGCGGGCGCTCGAGCTGGCGGCGCGCGAAGGCCTGGAGATCGAGTGGCTCCCCGGAGAACGGCCCGGTGGCGCCATCGACGACGTGAAGCGCGGCCGCATCGACGCGATGTTCGGCGGACCGATGCGCGTTCTGAAAGATC